>Ga0182747_1000433_pt1 | contig 40938 bp, 30 predicted proteins | sample eDN3rd30CBELigBY_FD_128526 | JGI IMG/M metagenome (GOLD analysis project Ga0182747, IMG submission 128526) | Enriched backyard soil microbial communities from Emeryville, California, USA - eDNA 3rd pass 30_C BE-Lig BY (version 2) (version 2) | ecosystem: Environmental > Terrestrial > Soil >... | reverse complement strand
GGCTGCCCCGTTGCGGGGCACCAGTTGGCGGTTGATGTCCGTTTGCTGCTCCCACCAAACATCGGCGGTCGCCCAGTTCGTCGCCTCAATGCCTCGATCAAAGTCAAAGGAATATGTGCCACGAAGCACGCCTGACCCGGATACGCCGAGGGGAGTGACCATGCTCCCGCGATGAGGACTTCCAGCCGAGAGCAAATGAGGCCTAAGAGGTCCGCCAATCGTGGTCTGGCCCACCGACTTAGGCGGCGACGCCACGTCAACGCCCTCGTGGTTCGCGAGGCTCAGTCGTTTCGGCTCCTCGTTGCCCTTCAGGACAGGAAAACTCTGAGTGCCCATCGCCGTCCCCTTCACTAGTCTGTAGCTCACCACACTGGGTCACGGCACCACGCCTCATCCATGGAGCTTTCTTGGTGTCGGCACGTTCTTCCAGATGCCCCTCGTTCGTTCGCCGAAGAAGGACAGCCCTGGTGCCCATCGAGAAGAACGCCGGCCGTCGTGGAGACCAGCGCTCCGCGACAAAGCCAGTTCGGCAAGCGCCAAGGTGTGGCTGCGAACGAACCTCAGCCCGGGTGTGATCCCAATGCTCTCGAACTTCCAGATGCAATTAATGGTGTAATGCAACCCACTACTTGACCTCCACTCGGAGCTGATACTTCTGCACATCTCTGTCCGGCTCGTTGCCGTGACGTAGCTCAAGGATCAGCGTCGCGAGCCCAGGGGCAACGGCCAGGAAACGGAAGACCGCCATGGTTCCGCCGGCGCCCATAGCGCCGCCCGGTTGCGGGGGAACCACGGTTTCCCCGCGCCGAGAAAGGATGCTCTGGTCGTACGAGGCGACGACCCAGTGCAGGCCTGTCAGCATGTTAACCGGCAGTGTGACTACGAGCACATCGCCGACGTCGAGAGAGACAGTTTTGCCATCAAAGGTGTGGTCGACCAGTACTTCACGCATGCGTTCGGCCTAGCAGTGGGTTTGAGTAAATCATGGTCTCAGTGGACACCAACACCAAACATTAGGTAATCAATGCCCGCCTGCCCATAACCGATTTTGAAGAACCCGGAGGCTGCCCAGTACGGGCCCCAACTGTTCTTGCAGATCCAGGCCTGCTCGTAGTCGCTGTAGCCGATGACACAGACACAGTGGCCGCCCCAGTTTGTCCCCGGTGAACTGCTCACTCGATATACCGCCGACGGCGCTGTATTGCTCTGGAAAAAGTCGAAAAAGTCCTGGTAGACGGTAAAGCCAGCTACCAGGGGCGAATAGCCGGTTGCAATCCACGACTTCATCTGCTGAGCGTCACTGATCGGGTACAGGTCGTCGATTTTGGTGACGCGGCTGTTCCAATCCCAGCACGTCGTGCAGGCCGGCGTCGGGTGCGCCGTCGTGGCCGGCCCCACGTACGGGAAGCATCCCTCGTCGGCCACACCGACGTCACGCCACCATGTGAGAGCGCGCTCTGGAAACCAGCCAGCGTTCGACTCACCGTAGTTGCCGCAGGTCCGGCCCTCCTGCCGCGCGTGGCAGAAGAATAGGTGAGCCTCAGAATAATCCGGGTTCCAATCTGGATGGTAGCGCTTGAGCGCGCCCTCCACCGCGGCTGTCGTCCCGAAGGCAACACAACTGCCGCAGTTGCCCTGACTCTTGACTGGAGTGATGTAGTTGAATCCATCCACGTCGCGGAAGTCGCAGGCACTCGGCGCGGCGGTGGCCGCTCCAGCGGCTAGTCCTGCGCTTTGAGCACGGGCATAGTTGGCCTTGGCCTTTAACTCTCGACCGTGCAGGCTCAATTCTCCGCGTTCCAGGTACGGCCTGAACCCGAGCGGGTACGGCGGCTTGGGCCGCGGGTCCATTGTAGGTCGTCCGGGCGGTGACGGTTGCCCGGGCTGGCCCGGCTGGCTGGAAGCGATGAAGCCGCTTCCCGGAGTATAACCGCCTCCCGGCGCGTAATTCGCGCCGCTGCTCTGAGCTGGAGTCGGTCCGTTTGGCTGTGGGGGGGGGCCGAAGGTGGCGGCCAGACGCTGGCGGTATGCGGGATCCTGGAGAGCCTTTTCCGCCAGTGCGGCAGGGATGGCCAGCGGCCCGAGAGACGAGAGGCCGTCAAAACTCAAGGCTATGGCTGTCTCGCCTATGGGGATCTTTCCGGAGGCGTTCTTACCGAGCCAATCCCCCGTCAGACCCTGCAATTTGAACAGGACCGGCGGTGTGCTCTCGCCCGTCCAGTCATCCGGATGGAAAGGAAAGATTATCTCGTGGGTTGGCAAGTTGCTGGAGTTACCAGTCGGATCGACGGATATTAATACGTGGCCGGCTACCTTGGGACGCGGTGGCATACCCTCTCGGACGGGTGGAGTCCATTCCCATTTCAGCAATGCCTTGGAGCTGGGATCGGCAACGAACGCAGCGTCGACGAAGATCATCTGAGTTCTCTGCACGTACTGCGTTGGGTAGAAGGCGAAGGCTGCACCCGTGTCGGAGATTGGCATTGTCTGCTTGTATTTGTAGCCGATATGCGGTTCCTTGAAGTCGACTATCAGTTCAAGCTGGGCGGACGTAGGCTGATGTGGCCAAGTGAACTGAATGGTGCCAGTCGTCTCTCCGCCTGAGTCGCCCGAGACAGCGGCGCACTGAACCATCCGCGGACCAGTCGGCGTCGTATAGCTAGCCGACGGGACAATCCGTGAGATCAGTGAACTGTTAGAGATCAACACGTTGAATGGCAGCTTGATATCGTCTTCCTCCACGAACAGGTGCTTGCGTGGATCAAAAGCGCCCAGCTGCTGCTCAAAGTTGAAGGACACTTGGTGGATGTTTTCGCCAATGCCCGCGAAGTTCAGAGTCTGGTCGAACTGTGCAGTGTCAGAAAGCGAGACGCTTTTCATCGCCACTGAGACGCCGCCAAAGAAGCCGCCGGGCGCCGAGGCTTCCACGGGTTTCGGATCGGGCTGGATCCACTGACCCACCTCGAGCTTTACGAACATATCGAAGATTGCGTCGAGCAGCTTGGCCAAGTCCACGCCCGACGGAGGTGTGCCGATGATGTTGACGTTGAGCGCCTGCTGCTGGCGGAGGTCGGCCCGTACAGATTGGTAGTCGAATGAGCCGTTGACCAAGCCGAAGTAGCTCGCGCGCGCCTTGACGTTCCACGAAAAGTAGTCGTACGCCTTCTTCTTGTAACCGCTCGCCTGGATTTGACACTGCGGGATCAAGTATTGGTAGTGGTAGGTGAACATTATGGACACTTGAGGCGGGTAAGGCGACGGTTGTGCCCCTAGCATCGCTGCGAAATGGTCTGCGCCGTCAGGTGTCAGCTCGATCGCGAAGGCGATCGAGGACGAAGAGCCTACCTCCACTCCTTTGAGTTGCTGGCCAGGTTTGGCGTACGTGTCCAAACCGAAGACATCCATCCTGCCTGGGCTGAGCCGCAAGGGCTGGAAGTTGAAGGCGCCGCTGGTGGGGTTAAGGTTATAAAGAGTCCTGATCAGGTTGGTCCACTGCTGACGCTCGCCCTCGCTGGGCAGCTCAACGACCAACTCAACCATGAAGCTCAGGATGCCGCCGAGGGTGGTCTTACTGCCATCGAGGTTGTTCCTGACCTTCTTAGTCACCATGAAAGCCGGCTCTCCATCAGGATTTTTGGAAAGTCGGCCCCATCGCGGTGCATAGAACCAGGTGTTTGGGTTGTGTCCCTTGAACAGTATGAAGGGCATCTGTGGGTCGGTAGCGATGGCAACCGTACCGTCTACTAGATTAAAGTTCGGCACCGGCGCCGCCGCCAGGTCGATTGTCATCGATGGGTCAAAGAGGTCTTGAACCATCATGGGCAGCGGTGCCGATGCAGGGATATCTCCTGGCTCCAGCTGAGGATAATTGACTCCACGACCCGACGGCGCAATGGCTGGCTGATTGGCGCTGGAAGAGGCCAATCTCGGTGGGACGGGACCTGGTGGGACGGGAACGTTGTGGTGGGGCGGTTGCAGCCCTCCAAAGCTCCCAGGAGGCTTATCTGGTCTGCCTTCGCCCGGGGTTGAATGCGGCCCTGAATCCGCTGCCGACGCCTGTGACTTCTCTTCGTCTGGCCGATTTGTCATTCGTGCCTCCACATTTACTTGCAAAGGACGCAAACAAGTAGAAGACGTGATGAGCTTTAGAGACCTCGCGGGTCACGCACAGCGACCCAATTGTGGGCTACCGCTCTACCGAATTGACCCACTAGAGCCTTTTCCACTTGAATGGAATCGGCTTTTGACTTTGTCTTACCGCGCTTGTTGAGGGCGAACCGGATCCACTTCGCCGAAAAGCGCCCTAGTGGAGTTGATCGTTCCACCCATACGACTGGAAACCAACAATGCAAACCTGCCAGCGCTCCACTTTTGGCGGCGCAGCGAAAACAGCACATGACGGTAAAGAGAACTAGGCCAATTAAAACATCCGCAAGTAAGTTCGTCAACACCGTAAAGAAATCGATTATATTACTCAATAATACTAAGCCTTGACATGAAAACTATGACATAATCATATAGAATTAGCCTAATAGTATTACGGGCTGGCAGTGCTTGACAAAGTTGAGAGTGTGTCCGTTCCGACAAACCCGTCCATAGGTCCACAGTAACGTTGCTTACCTCAGTGCTGCTATTCGGGTCGTTGATGGATGGCGGTTCAGGTGGTGGCGCTGGCCAAGCGTCGGCTTCCGTATGATGGGTATTGCGCAGGCTCTCGCCAGTCAGATTTCCGATAGGCGTCCTGCACGCCTGATCGAGAATGGCATCCGCCAGGGCCAGAAAGCTGCCGATCATCGCGTACCAGTTCTCGACCGGCGCATGGCAGGTGATCAGCAACGAACCGGCATCCTAGCGGCTCAAACGATCTTCTACAGGCTTGGAGTGCTACGGCCTTGGGACCGTTTACCAGCGAAAGCGACATGGCGAAGCCATCGCCGATACGTTTAACGACCTGGCGTGTCTGAAGCGATTTCAGCTTGCGGATGACGGCAAGCCATGTGAGGCCCGCGAGATCTGCCAGTTTGCTTTGGTTCAAGGGGGCCGTCAGCTTGGCCGACGAATAGCGTTTCATACAGCAGCAGATCATCCGCGCGTGGGTCAAAGCGGTTGCTCTGAATGTACGCGGACGAGAACGGGAGCATCACATCAAGCAAAGCTTGGGCGAGGTGGGCGCGTTGCCGCCGGTGTTCGATTGTAGCACTCACAGTTCTCTACTGCGCGTTCGCGACTGCGACCATGCCATTCCCGAATGAGAACTGTGACGGAGACACGAGGAGAACGGACCACCTATTAGGTTCTGTCCTCGCGCCACAGATGTTTTGGCAGTAGACAGCACACTGAGATGGATAGTCAAAGAGCCGAGAAAAGGATGAATAAGGAATACCAGAATGTCGGACGGAAGGCTTTTGACGTGGCTCGAGCAAGACCTGCAACGTCTTGAGCATGCCCCGTCAAATGAAACTCTGATCGAGCTGGAGGAAGATACCAGACGCCTTATCAGGCTGTACTTGGAGCGCCCTAGGAAGCTTTGCCCCTCTGCGGTCGCAGGGTGAGCTCAGCAAGCTTGCAACAGGCTTTGAGAAGGCTGCACAGGCAGCCGAGTAGCTCGGGAACCAAGGCCTCTCGCTGATTGTCGCCATGTCGAAGGCGAATCTGGATTCCGACGACCGCGATATGCGACGGCACATGTTGTATCTGCTGGCATGGCCGCGTGGAGTCACGAGGCCGCGGAGGCTGCCCAGCAGCACAGCTTATCTGTTCGAGACATAAGGGAGGTCCGACCCCGACGCAGGAGTTGCGGGAACTGATCGCTGCCTTGATGCTGTCCTATCAGGAGGTACTCGGCATCAGGCCAACGCACACGGTGGACAAGGTCTCTTTTCTGGCTGAGCGCGGATTCACCGGTTGCGTGCAAGCTAAGATGTTTTCGGCCTCCCATTGATCGATCGCGGCCTCTGCCAGATTGACGGCGCGATAAGTCAAACTCTGCCGCATGACCGCGAACTTCCATACCAGTTTCGATCGAAGAAGATCGCCTTCTAGAACAAGAAGTTCGACGCGCTGCGCTCGCAATGCGTCAAGGTCATCATTCCTCTCTGACGCGTCGGCCCAATCGGCCCCAATCGTCTCAATTTGACCTCTGGTGAAAGGCACGACGGGAAACCACGTTGAGCGCTCATTCTTGAGCGGTTGGAGGGCGATGGGATGATTTTCGACCTATACGTTATCTGATACCGTCTGGCTCGCGCAAAACCTTCGACCACTGAGAAATTCAGTTACATGACTGTCAAACTACAGATCGCCCGCTGCCAACTTGGGGCTGCACTTAGCCTGTTCATCCGAGACAAAGACCCTCTATCGGTTCATGCGCTCGCCTGCGGCGGCGCGGAGATCATCGAGGGGATAGCGGAGCATGCCAATTTGCCGACGCTATCGACGCACATATTGGCGACGTTTCCCGATATAGACCGGGCAAAAATCGTGCGCCTTCGCAATCAGTATTGGAATGCGCTCAAGCACTTCTACGCTCGCGACAATAAGACGGCGCGTGACGATGAAGAACTGATGGCGGATTTCAACGACACCAAGAACGATGCGGTACTGTTTATGGGATGGCTCGATTACATGACCGTAGCGAAACGGCTGCCGGTTGAGGTTCAGGTGTTTCAAGTCTGGTGGTACGCAACCAACGAAGGCCGGATGAACCCCCAGGCTGATCCTACGCCCTGGCGCCGTGCATTTCCCGGCATTGCTTCTGTTCCGCGTCATGAGCAGAAACGGCGCTTGAGGCGCGCCTTAGAGAAACACCGGAAGGACAAAGGGATCTTGGCCGATTCGCGTACTGAGCTAGGGCCGCTTGAAGTGCCTACGCCCCGATAGAGCGCGGTCTTTCGGGATCGGGAATAGAGACTTGGCGGTGCGTAATTCCGTTGAAAGCATTTTTCCACAGGTGACGACGGGGTGACGATCTGGCGATCAAAGGGCAGGGCGCCAGAAACGACAAAGCCCGTTATCTCATTGAGATAACGGGCTTAATTCGGTTGCGGTGACCTGAAACAACCGAGATTTACCAGCGGTCGCGCAACATAGCACCGATGCATAACTATCGATGCCATTCAGCTGTCGGCATAGTCGGATCCGGGGTTCCAGGTCCGCGGCGGCTATCTCTTGTGCAGGGCCTTGTCGGATCTTGAGGGGATTGCAACAGCTCGACCCGTCTATCGGAAATGCATCCTGACCCGGCTCATTCACTTGGCCAAACCGACAATCCGACGATCAGCCAGACGCGATCAACCAACTCGAATAGCAATTCAAAGGTCACAGCCTTCGGCTTCGTCGGAAAGCTGCCCGACACCCGAAGGTACTTGCCGCCCTCGATGGTCGGCGCTTGTGCAAAAACAGGCTGAAGAACGGCGATGTCATCAAATTGGATGCCCAGGCCCCGAATGGCGCCGAAACTCTCATAGAGCGCCCCGGGGTTGTTGCGTTGGCGAAACGACGGCGATCCGAGGTCACGTAGGACGCTGAAATTGCCGGTCACATTGGCATGATGGAGCGCCAACAGCGTCGATCTGACCAGCTTTGCGACCAGCCTTGCGTCCTCTTCGCTGGCAACCGCAGGAACAGGCTGCTGGGCGACGACGACATTCGGGAGAGGCGGTATCCCTGTTAGGCTAAGGACGAGGAGCCCAGCCCGCGCAATTGGACACATGGATCATCAACCTTCCGACTCAAAACTCGCCAGAAAGGCCGACGCGAAAGCCATGACTGTCTTCGCCGCCATACGCATATCCTCCGGTGACGTTGGTGACGCCAGCAAAATCGATGCGATGCGCGAACGCGGCCCCGAAAGCGACCTCATCCTTGAACACGCCGACATTGGCCGCCCAGCTCGTTTTGCCGACGGCTGTTGGCGTCGGGGCAGCCGCCATAGCCATGGCGGCTGCGATTCCTTGGCGCGACTCTTTGCGGCTCTCTTGCGCATAGTCGCGCAGTTCGCCGAATTCGGGGAAAAAGTCCTGCATGGCCCTAGCCGCGATGTTCCCGTTTGCATCGCTTGTGAGGACCTGCAATGGGCCGGACTGACTTTCGCGCGACGCATTCGACGTTACACCGGACAGCGTGTAAGTGCTCGTGGAAGATCCCAGGGCAATCTGGTTCGCGCGCGTCGTAATGGCTCCTGCGCCAATCGCCGACGAATTATGATGGGCAGCAGTCGTTCCGGCCCCAAGCGCAAGCGCATTCGCGCCGGCCGCCTGGGCTGGTCGCGCGCTCGAACTGGTTGCGAGATAGGGGTTACTTCCCGCCGTGCCTGACTGAATTGCAGCCACCGTATTCTGTAGCGACGTCACGCTTGTGTCGAGCGCTCCGAAGGCCGATGCCACGCCAGTTCGCTTCGTACCTCCGATCGAATAGGCGGGCTGAGAGACTGAGCCGTCTGCCAGCACCTGGGCGGAGCCTCCAAGAGCCGATGCGACACTCGAGGCGACGCCGTGGAGTTGACTGCCGTTCACCGCATCGCCGCTGGTGGCATTTATGGCCCCTGCGGCAACGCCCGTCAGTTGTCGATCGCCCGCAGTGCCGGCAAGGCTGACGGAACCTCCCCCAAGTGCGGCACCCAAGGCGATCGTTCCCGCGCCCGTTGACGTCAGATACTCGGTAGCGCAACTCACGTTCCCGACGGTATCGGTCCGCAATCCGCCGCCACAGCCTGTAACACCACGGAAGCGCAGCGTGCCCTCCACATCAAGTGCGGCCGTCGCGGAATTCGTACCGACACCGACGCCATTGGGGCCAAGAGTGAGAGTATTCGTCCTGGCGTTGGGGAAGATCCGAAATGGCAGCGCGCTTCCCCCAGTGCTATCCCTGATGAAGAAATTGGCCTCGTTGGCCCCGATGTCCCACACTTGGGGGGAGAAACCTGCTCCTCCGTCCTGGTTGAATCGAATTGCCGGCGTGTCTGAGCTGAAGATTTCGATGTCGAGCGTGGGCACGGCAGTGGCAGACCCAACCGCGAGATTGCCTGTAACATTGTAGTTCTGAGCTTGTACCGCAGCACTGAACAACATTGCCACAGCGGCAGCGCCGGCTACCTTCGTGAATTGAATCAAAGTACGCCCCCAGACATGGATCCCGACGCAATTCCTATTGATGCGGCTGCCGTGTGGCAAGCTTGATCGGGGGAATGACAGGCAAGGATAAAGGCGGTGATGTCGAAGCCTTGTGAAGATCGACATGACCGGAGACAGGCCAACATGCTGCATGATCGCAGCTCGCGCTCAGGGCAGCGCTGCGCTATGCACCGAATCTCGCACCGGCGCGGGCAGTTGCAGCCTTCGGACGAAAAAGCACCAGGAAGTAAGGACTGTTGGGATTTCCTTGCCTGAGATCTTGTGAAGCCGAAGAGCATATTCCCTATCGCCTTCGCTGTCGGAATGGGCGCAGCGCCACGGGCGTATGGACGGCCAGCGAGCAGCAACCGCCCTAATCCAAGGGTGCAACAGAGATGGCAGGTCACTCCCTATATTGGCGTGGGAGTCACAACGGATGGCCACATTCGTTAGGAGCTTCTCCCCCCATGACCGCTACGATTGGGGCGCACCGCGCCAGCAAGAGCGCCTATCTAGCCGGCCATGGCGCGTCCCTGAAATGCGCCGAATGTCCGCTCACGCGGCGAGCATCAGACGTTCCAAAACGCCGGTGAACTTCTCTGCGTGACCCGCAACGGACCTTCAGGATGATCCATTTTGCGGAACCTATCCCGCGTGAACGTGGCCTCCTGGCGAAACGTCGCCACTGGATCGTCCCGGTGGTATTCTGGCCAGGCGCTGTTGTGATGTCGGGCAGCCTGTCCGGGGCGGTCGCGTCGAGTATCTGCGCCCCCTTTGGCGGTCTCCTGAAGGAGAGGCAGCCATGGCAACTGCATGGGTTGAACGGCGGCTGGCCGCGATCCTGGCGGCGGATGTCGTCGGGTATTCCCATCTCGTGGAAATGGACGAAGCCGGGACGCTGGCCGCCCTGAAGGCCTTGCGCGCGAAGGTCATCGATCCGCTCCTGACCGAGCATCATGGCCGCATCGTCAAGCTGATGGGCGACGGCGCGATCGCGGAGTTCGGCTCAGTCGTGGACGCAGTCGCCTGTGCCGTGGCGGTGCAGAAGAGGGTCAGGGATCAGCAGGATGGCATCCCACCCGAGTGCCGCATCGTCTTCCGCATCGGGATCAACCTCGGTGACGTCGTGGTCGACGGTGACGACCTGCTGGGTGACGGGGTGAACGTTGCGGCGCGCCTCGAGCAGATCTGCGCCCCCGGTGGGGTGCTGATCTCCGGCACGGCCTTCGACCAGCTTCAGGGCAAGATCGACCTGCCAATGGAGTTTGCGGGCGAGCAGCGGGTCAAGAACATCGAGCGTCCGATTCGGACATACCGCGTGCGGCTGGAGGGGGTGCTGCCGTACCGGCGCCGACGTGCCCTGACCGCACCGCTCTGGCTCGTCGGGGCAGCCGCCGTCCTCCTCCTGATGGCTGGCACCGCAGGCTGGTGGCTCTGGTCGGCCACGCCTGTCCATGCCGCCAAACCGTCCGTCGCGGTGCTGCCCTTTGCCAGTTTCGACGGCGATGAGGCGACCGCCCGGCTCGCCGACGGCATCACCGAGGACATCATCACCGATCTCGCCCGCTTTCCCGAGTTCGAGGTCATCTCCCGCAACTCGACCGGGATCTACAAGGGCAAGGCCGTGGACGTGCGCCAGGTCGGCAAGGATCTCGGCGTCGGCTACGTGCTGGAGGGCTCATTCCAGCGCCAGGGCGAGCGCCTGAGGGCGACCGTGCAGCTCATCGACGCCAGGACCGGGACCCATGTCTGGGCGAACCGCTGGGACCGCCCGGTCGAGGAGGTGTTCGCCTTGCAGACCGAGCTTGCCGAGCAGGTCGCGAACCGGCTGGGAAGCGGTGCTGGCCTCATCCAGGAGGCCGGGCGCAAGGCCGCCAAGCGCAAGCGGCCCGAAAACCTCGACGCATATGAACTCTATCTGCTCGGCACGGAAAAGCTGGAACAGGTCACCAAGGACAGCGCCGACGATGCCGTCCGGCTGCTCAGGCAGGCGGTGACGCTGGATCCGACGCTCGCGAGGGCCTGGATCGAACTCTATTGGGCCTACGGCAACGTAGCAGGTTTCAGCGCGGACCAGACTGAGGCCAGGCGGGCTGCGCGCGATGCGGCCGAACGTGCCGTTGCGCTCGACCCCAGTGACGCAGAGGCTCACGCGGTCATTGGTGACGCCTACGGCCAGGCGGGGGATTTCGCGCGGGCGGAGGCTGAGTACGAGGAGTCGCTCCGTCTCAGTCCGGGCTCGGCCGAGATGCTGACGTTCTATGCCGGTTGGGGCAGCGGCTTCGGCAAGCCGGAGCGCGGCGCCGAGGCGGCCGACCGAGCCATTCGGCTCAATCCGCACTACCCGGCGTGGCAGGCGAAGCCTTTCAGCTATGCCTACTTCTATGCCGGGCGATACGAGGATGCCTTGCACATGATGGACCGCCTGTCGCCGGACCAGTGGAACCGCGGGATCGCGCCACGGCGAGCCGCGGTATTCGCCGCGCTCGGACGGATGGAGGAGGCGAAGGCTGCCGTCGCCGATACGCTCAGGCGCTATCCGGACATCACGATCCAGAGCTATGTCAGCACGCCGGACTGGAGCGAGGCCGAGCGCTCGCGCCTGATCGAGACGATGCGCAAGGCCGGCTTTCCCGCATGCGCCACTCCGGAGGTAAAGATGGCCAAGCTTGTCAGCCTTCCGGAATGTCCGCAACCAACGGCCAATTAGCATCCCACTTGCCAACGTGATCGGGTGCCACGGCGGCGCAGGCCTACTGCCTTCCGGCCCCGCGGCCTGAGGCGGCTGCACCGGGATCATCAGATGCTCGTAGGGGGCTGCGAGCATCACGTAGGGCTGGGACGTGTCCGGCCTCACGCCTCAGGCATGGTTCAGCCGTCTCGTGAGCGCAGCCGCCCCATCGAAGCCTGAATTCGATCCGGTTGGGCCGGGGACCGGGGCGCCCCGTGGCGTAGAAGCCGGTCTTGGTCAGCAGCCAGATGGAGGCGGTATTGTCAGGTCGACATTCGGCAAAAATTGGCCGAGGAGCCAGCACAGGATCAGCGGCAATCTGCGCCAGCGTCCCGAGAAGCGCTTCAGACGCATAGCCCTTGCCATGGTAATCGACCCCGAACCAGTAGCCGACCTCGATGGACCAATCCGGGTGATCGATCACGCCCATGGCGCCGATCAGGGTGCCATCAGGCAGCCGCACCGCGAAGAAGTATTCCTTGGTGTCGTTCTGGCTGGCGATGAGAGCATGCGCCTTTTCTAGCGGGAAGCCGCCCTCCATGAAGGCCATCCACTGGCTCACGGCCGGGACGTCGCTGGTCCTGGCCAGTTCGGGAGCGTCCTGGAGGTCCAGTTGCCGGATTGCCAGGCGTTCCGTCATGAACGCTTCAACATGCGTCCCCCTCCGACCGATCCACTCTGTAGCGTCAAATCTGGACACGGGGAGGGCCGGAAACGGCCCCCTGCGAATTACGTGGTCCAGACACCGGATCGGGCTCATACTTTCATCGGCTGTATGGCTCATTGGGGATTGTGCGATGCCGTCCCAAGTGGAACGAAGGCTGTCCGCTATCTTAGCCGCTGACGTGGTCGGCTACTCGCGCCTCGTCGAGACCGACGAGGCCGGAACGCTTGCATCCCTGAGACACTTGCGGCGGACTGTGCTGAAGCCTCTCCTGGCCAAGTACCGGGGCCGCCTGGTGAAGCTGATGGGCGACGGTCTGATCGCGGAATTCGGCTCAGTGGTCGGAGCCGTGGCCTGTGCCGCCGCGATCCAAGCGCGGCTGGACGCGAGCCAGCAGGAGGTCCCCCAGGAGCAGCGGATCGTGCTGCGCATCGGCATCAACCTGGGCGATGTGGTCGTCGACGGCGAGGACCTCCTGGGCGACGGCGTCAACATTGCGGCCCGCCTTGAGCAGGCCTGCCCGCCCGGCGGCATCCTGATCTCCGGTACCGTTCACGACCACATGCAGGGCAAGCTCGACTTCGCCTTCGAGTCCGTCGGCGAGTTGCGCCTCAAGAACATCGCACGCCCTGTGCGGGCCTACCGGATGATACCCGACGGGATGCCGCGCGTTCCAGGGGCCGCGAACCCCTTCGTGGACAAGCCGGCTGTGGCAGTCTTGCCCTTCGAGGACATGAGCAACGATCCAGGACAGGTGTACTTCAGCGATGGCATCACCGAGGACATCATCACCGAACTCTCGCGTTTCCGCCATCTCGTGGTGATCGCCCGAAGTTCCTCGTTCACCTTCAGGGGCAGGAGCATGGACGTGCGTGAGATCGGCCGCACGCTCGGGGCAGGCTACGTGGTCGAGGGCGGTATCCGGCGGGCCGGCGACCGCATCCGCATCACGGCGCAACTCATCGATGCCTCGACCGGAACCCATCTGTGGGTCGATCGCTACGACCGTGCGTTGGAAGATGTGTTCGCGATCCAGGAGGAGATCGCCCAGACCATCACGGCCACGGTGGCCCAGCGCATCATTCAGGACAGCGAGGTCGCGGCCCGCCGTCGCCAGCCGGAGGACGTGCGAGCCTACGAGCTGTTCCATCTCGGCAATCGCATTGCCGATACTTTCACGCCGGAAGCGCAGGTGCAGGCGCAGGCCTTGTTCGAGCAGGTGCTTCGGATCGATCCCGGCTTCGCCCGTGCCCACACGGGATTGTCGTGGATCTACCTCAACCACGCGACCGACGACGGCATCGGTGTGCCACGGCAGCGGGATGCCAACCGGCTCGAAGCCCTGCGGCAGGCCGAGGAGGCGTTAGCGCTGGATCCGAACGATCCGCGGGTGCATTCCACGCTCGGCTACATGTGCCTGACCTGGCGCCAGTTCGATCGCGCCGAGCGTCATATGGACCTAGCCCTCGGATTGAATCCGAACGATCCGTTGATCCAGATCCTCTGGGCTTGCGTGCAGGCCTGCCTCGGGTGGCCCGAGCAGGCATTGCCGGCGGCCGAGATCGCGACGCGCCTCAACCCCTGCCACCCGAGCTGGTACGACTACTATCGCTCCCGCATCCTGTTCCAGCTCGGGCGGGATGATGAAGCAGTCCGGCTGCTGGAGCAGAGGACGATGGATGCGCCGGATCGCCACCCGCGGGACATGGCATGGCGCGCCGCCGCCTACGGGCATTTGGGACGCATCGAGGAGGCACGGGACTGTGCCCGGACATTCATCGGATCGATGCGGGATTGCTGGCATGGCGATCCCGGTGCCGGTCCGCGAGACTACGTCGAATGGCTGGTGGATGTCTCGTACCTGCGGCGGGAGGCCGATGTCGCACGGCTGCGGGAGGGCCTGAGGCAAGCCGGGTTGCCTGCGTGAAAGGCCTTCGAAGCCTGGCCGATGGATCGCCCCGGCACGGTCGCGATGGTATCATGGGTCGCTGGTCGAGGGTACGTGGATAGAACGTGCCCTCGACCAAGGTATCTCCTCTGGGAGGGGTCGCAATGGCGACGCCACGGAACGAGCGCCGGCTCTCCGCGATCCTTGTGGCCGACATCGTCGGCTACTCCGGCCTGATCGAGGCGGACGAGGACGGCACGCTGGCGGCCCTCAAGGCCCTCCATCATACCGTGATCGTTCCCCTGCTGACTGAGCATCGTGGCCGAATCGTCAAGCTGATGGGCGACGGACTGCTCGCCGAGTTCGGCTCGGTCGTCGATGCCGTGACCTGCGCCGTTGCCATGCGGAAGGATGTTGCCGCCTCCCAAGCCAACGTGCCGCTGGAGCAGCGGCTCCGCTTCCGCATCGGCATCAATCTGGGGGATGTGGTGATCGATGGCGAGGACCTACTCGGGGATGGGGTCAACATCGCCGCGCGCCTGGAGCAGGCCTGCCCACCGGGCGGAATCCTGATCTCCGGGACGGCCCATGACCAACTGCAAGGGACATTGAATTGGCTGTTCGAGTTCACGGGCGAGCAGCGCCTGAAAAACATCTCGCGACCGGTGAGGGTCTATCGCATGGCTTCCGAGCCGGTCGTACCGGCGCCCGCACAGCCACTCCCCGACCAACCTTCGATCGCCGTGCTGCCCTTCACCAGCATCGGCCAGGATCCCGACCAGGAGGGTTTCGCCGACGGGCTGACCGAGGATCTCATCACCGACCTCTCGCGGCGGGCCGGGCTGTTCGTGATCGCACGGCACTCGACCTTCGCCTACAAGGGCCGTTCGATCGACGTCCGTCAGGTCGCGAGGGACCTCGGTGTCCGCTATCTCCTGGAGGGCAGCACGCGAAGGGCTGCCGGACGGGTTCGGATCAACGTCCAGTTGGTTGATGCGCTGCGTGGCGAGCACCTGTGGGCCGAGCGGCTCGATCGCGATCTGACGGATGTCTTCACTGTCCAGGACGAGGTCACCGGCCATATCGTGGAAGCCCTGATCGGACGGCTGGCGCCGGCCCCGGCACGGAACCGGCCAGCCAGCATGGAAGCCTACGATCTTTGCGTGCGTGGCCGGGCGCTGATCGGCCTGACACCGGAGGTGGCCCGGGAGGCCAGCCTTCTGTTCCAGCGGGCCATCGCCCATGATCCGGACTATGCCGAGGCCCATCGCTGGCTGGCGTTCAACCTCTGGACGGGTTGGGCGCATTGGGGCGAGCCGATGGAGCCGAACCGCGCCATGTCGGTCGCATTGGCGGAGAGGGCGGTGGCGCTCGATCCGAACGATGCTGGCAATCGCTGGGTTCTCGGCCAGGTGCTCGCCTTCGAGCGGCGCTGGCCGGAATCGGATGCCGCATTCGAGGCGGCGTTTGCATTCGATCCCAACCAGGCGGATGCCTGGGCCATGCAGGGCGAGATCGAGACATTTCATGGCCGCCCGGCCGAAGGGATCGAGAAGGTGCGAAGGGCGCTGCGCCTGAACCCGTACCCGCCGGGCTGGTACCATTGGGAGCTGGGCTATGCGCAGTATGCCGCCCACCGGCATGAGGCGGCGGTCGAGACCCTGTCGCAGCCATCGACCTACCGGACCGGCTCCCGCCGCATCCTGGCGGCAAGCCTGGCGCAACTCGGGAGGATCGGGGAGGCCCGCCAGGAGGCGGAACTGTTCATGGTGAGCAACCCGCATTTCACGATCGGCTATTGGGCCGCGACGCAGCCATTTCGGGATGAGGCGATCCGCGAGCATTTCGTCGACGGCTACCGCAAGGCCGGATTGCCTGCCTGATGACCCGGGTCCTCGTCCCTATGGGGCGATATACTGTGTTGGCAGGAAGGGCCGCTCCTGGCACGCGCCAGTAGTTAGCTTTGCGGCTGCTTAAACCTCTGGTCCGGACCTTGGTCTCCAAAACCCCAAAGATACTGAGGCGGCTCGTCGGAACCGCCTCAGGCGATTAGATCTCAACCTGCTCCGCAATCAGAAGGGCATCATCGACGTCGATGCCAAGATATCGGACGGTGCTCTCAATCTTGGTGTGGCCCAGCAGGAGTTGGACAGCTCGGAGGTTGCCGGTTCGACGATAGATCATCGAAGCCTTTGTCCGCCGCAGGGAATGGGTGCCGTAGGCCAAGGGATCCAAACCAATTGCATAAAGCCAGGATGCCAGAAGACGGGCATACTGGCGCGTCGTCATGGGCTTGTGCCGATTGATCCGACTTGGAAACAGCGGCTCGCCCTTGCACAGGTCCTTCTTCTCAATCCAGCGTCCTACGGTCTCACGGGTCTGCTCTGTGATCTCGAACTGAACGGGACGGCCTGTTTTCCGCTGCATCACGGTGGCGCGGGACCGCACCCGCCCGTTAAGGGCTACGTCGTCGACCCGGAGCGCAACCAGATCACACGCGCGCAACTTGCTGTCGAGAGCCAGATTGAACAAGGCCAGATCACGAACTCGCTGTGCGACTTGGAGCCTGACCCGAATGGACCAAATCTCTTTTGCCTTGAGCGGCGGCTTCGGTCCAATCAGCTTCCCCCGGTTCCATGGTGCAGTCGATTGGCGAGGATGGTCGGTAATCCTGTCTTGCATTGCAGTGCTCCTGAGGCGAAGCCCCCGCAATGAAACGTGGCCGTGTCGGCCAACAGAAAACCAGACGCTGCATGCTCTTCGGGTATTTGTCAGGTAATCAAGGCTGGCCAGACGTTCATTTCTTTTCGCCAATCTCCCGCTCTGACCTGGTGCGGACATTGCCGCACGACGCGGAGTGATCTCATCCGCACTGGCCGTCTGAAATAACGGAACAGTTGCTTGGCCATAACAAGGTCCTATGCGTGGAGCGTCCGGATCCAGTTGTCGAAGGTCTCCCAGGTCTCGGGTGCAGCGTGAGTGACGGTTGGGTTGGCCTCCGGGCCCGGTGGCCGATCGCGGACATCACGCGCGGAATAGCCGAACTGCTGCCTGAAGGCGCGGGCAAAGTGATCGCTGCGCAGGAAGCCGAACGCGGCCGCAACCTCGGAGATGCGCCGGGTTTCCGTGGGGTCAGCCAGGGCCGAACGGATCCGCTCGAGCCGCCGGCCTTGGATGTAGCGCTGGACCCCGCCGTCCTGATCGAACATTCGGTACAGCGTCCGGCGTGAGACGCCGATCGCATGGCAGACGGCACCCACGGTCAATGCCACCGAGTCGAGATGGGTTTCGATGAACCGCATCGCCCGCCGCCGCAGGAGCAGGTCGAGGCCGGGGCGTGCGGCCTCCATCCCGGCGAGCGATGGCTGAAGGCAGGCGGTCAGGATCTCGCACGTCGCCCGGCTGAGCGCCCGCCCGTCGCCTGCCGGCAGGGTCGGGAGCTGTCGCGCCAGCAGGTCCAGGTACTCGGCCAGGAGCCGCGCATGGGGATCGGTCGGCGCCCGCCCGTGGAGAGCGGTCAGATCGGGGATCCGGTCCTCAAGCAGGTCCCTTGGCACGAACAACGTCACGAGGTCGGAATCCGGCTCGTCGCTGATGAGCTCGCGGGCGAGATCGAGCACGCTGACCTGTCCCGCTGATCCCTCGAACTCGCCGTCCGAGGTCTGGGCCCTCCACCCCCCGGTCCGGTACAGGTTGAGCACGAAGTGATCGACGCTGTCCCGCCGCACCCGGGCCGTTGACCGGACATAGCGCTGGTCGCCGAGGCGGGCGTCGGTGATGACCATATCGCCGAGCTGGAACGCTTCGACGCGGGCTCCAAAGTCGCTTGAGACATCGTAATGGGGTGGTTCCACGTCGAAGACGACGGCGATGCTCTCGCGCCAGGCATCGAAGTGCCGGGTCGCGAACTGGGTGCTGGGGATGGCCGAAGGGTCCACCGATCCTCCCTTGAGCTTGCCCGCGCGCAGATTTTGGCACGCTGGGTCAAGTCTTGGCACGCCGATGGTCTTTAGACCAGCCGCGGCCAGCCTACACTCGATCATGATTTGCTTTCGTGCCGCGTCCGCACGCCACCACGCTTCATCGGGGAGCGCTCATGCCGATCGATGCCGACCCCGTCAGGCCTCTCAAGCGGATTGAAGCCTGGCTGGCCCGCGAGCACCCGCACCGTCTGCCGCTCTTCCGCCCCGAGACGGCGCCTGACACGCTTCGGCGGGTCGAGGCCAGGCTCGGCACGACGCTGCCCGCTGACATCCGGATGCTCTACGCCGCCCATGACGGCCAGCCGGAGGGGGCTCCGAGCCTCTATCTCAACCAGCGCTGGCTTCCAATCGATGTCATGGCCGTGGCCTGGGAGGATCTCTGCCACCGCCACGGTGACGCTGCGGAACCGGCCGAACCGGGAAACTCCGGCGTCCCGACCGCCCCTGTGTGGTCGACAGGCTGGCTGCCGCTCTTCGGTAGCGCGCGCGGCGATCACTACTGCGTCGACATCCGCGTCCGTCCCTCAGGTCCGATCATCTGGTTCCTGTATGACCAACCTGAGCGGGCGATCATCGCACACAGCATCACGCACATGCTGGAGCGGGTCGCCGATGGGGTCACGTCGGGGAGATGGCGGCTCGATGAGGGATACGACGGCTTCAGCGACTGATCACGGAAGGAAGGACGATGATGATCCGACGCGCGACACTGACCTTCGCATTGCTGGCCTCCGCTTGGTGCCAGGTACTGCCCGCCCGGGCGCAGCAGTCCGCCGCACCGCCCCTGGTCGAGCAGCTCAACAAGGGCAACTGGCTGCCTCAGAACGAAGCCGAAGCCCTGCGCGACGAGCTGTACTACCAGCGCGCCATCCACGCCTACTTCACCATGCAGCCGGCGCTGAACACCATCGGCATGCGCGACGGCTCGGAAGCCACCTTCGGCAAGGGCTACAACGTGTTGCCGATCTGGAAGGATCGGATGGACTCACGCACCTGGGTGCCGACGCCGAATGGCGACGTCATCTATTCCATGAGCTATCTCGACCTGAAGGAAACCGGCCCCCTCGTCGTCGCCGCGCCGCGCGATGTCATCGGCATGTTCACCGACTTCTTCCAGCGCACGATCACCGATGTCGGCCTGATCGGGCCCGACCGGGCCCGCGGTGGGCTCTATCTGCTGCTGCCACCGGATTACGACGGCGAAATCCCGCAGGGCTACTTTGCCTTCAAGTCGAAGACCTACAACGTCTTCCTGTTTTTCCGAACGGTCATGGGGAAGGGTGCGACCGCCCCGGATCCGAAGCCGGCGGTTGCGCTCGCCGAACAGACGCGCGTCTATCCGCTGTGGGCATCGGAGAAGGACGTCAAGCCGATGCAGCTTCCGAATGCCAGTGGAAGGCGCATCCAGATGATGTATCCGGTCGACAACACGTACTGGACCAAGCTGAAGGCGTTCGTCGATTACGAGCCGGTCTCGGCGATCGACCCGGAAGTGCGCGGGGTGCTGGCGTCGATCGGCATCATCAAGGGCCAGCCGTTCAACCCCACGGCGAAGCAGCAGGAACTGCTGAAGAAGGCGGTCGAGACCGCTCCCAAGATGATCCTGGCGGAGCGCCAGCTCGGCCGGCCGGACGGACGCGAGCTCTACTACAAGGACCGGCAGTACCAGAACCAATGGGCCGGTGCCACCGCCGAATGGATGCAGGACAGCTATCTCGACGTGGACCAGCGGGCCGGCTTCTTCCAGATCGCCTATTCCTCGGCCTCCGCGATGGTCATGCGCACGCTGGGCGCGGGCTCGAAATACCCGTTCGCGGTCAAGGATTCCAAGGGCGAGTTCCTGAACGGCTCCAACACCTACAGGCTGCGCCTGCCGCCCAACCCACCCGCCGCCCTGTTCTGGGCCGTCACCCTCTACAACATCACCGACGGCACGATGGTGGAGACGCCGCAACTGCTGCCGTCGGTCAACAGCCTCAATGAAGCCGTGGCGAAAAACAGCGACGGCTCGATCGATCTCTGGTTCGGACCGGCCAAGCCCACGGACGCGCCGGATTCGAATTTCATCCAAACCGTCGGCGGGCGGAACTTCCTCGCGGCGGTGCGCCTCTACGGCACCGGCGTCGCGTTCTTCGACCAGAGCTGGAAGCCGGATGATGTCGTGAAGGTGAACTAGGACGCCACTGGACCGATAGACGTACCCCACGACGCGAGAGGATTGCACCATGACTTCGATATCGGACACCCCTCAAGGCACGACCCGCCGCGACGCGATGAAAGGCGGCATCGGGCTGGCGTCCCTCGCCGCAACGGGCACGCGGGCAGCCGTTCCCCTCGCCGCGGCGACGGCATCGGTCGCCGTCGCGACAGACGTGGCCCAGGCGCAGCAGGCGTCGGCATCGCCCCGGAGCCTCACACAGCCTGCCACGGGCATCCTGATGCATCCGGACTACGCCCGGGCAATCGCGCAGATGGCCTATGTCTGGGGCTGGCCGATGGTGAACATGATCAACCGCAGGGCCGCGATCACCCAGGCACCGCAGCCGGGTCACCTCAACGGCGTCCTGCCAGCCGCGCCACGCGGGCAGATCGCCATGCTCGACGACTACATCGAGCCGTCGGAAACCTTCGTAACCTGCCCTAACCAGGACGTCGTCTACGGTCTCGGCTTTTTCTCGCTCGACGAGGAGCCCGTCGTCATCCAGGTGCCTGACTTCGGGGATCGCTTCTGGGTCTATGCGCTGTACGATGCGCGCACGGACCAGTTCGGCCGGCTCGGCAAGCCCTACGGGTCGAGGCCGGGGTTCTATCTACTGGTTGGTCCGACCTGGCAGGGCCTGAAGCCCGCCGGCATCACCGACGTCCTGCGCTGCTCGACCTCGCTGGCCAACGCGATCCCCCGCGTGTTCCAGGACGACACACCCGAGGACAAGAAGGCGATCCAGCCCGTGATCAACCAGATCGTCGCCTATCCGCTGAAGGATTTTACGGGACAGATGAAGACGATCGAGTGGAGCAGGGTTCCGGATATCCCCGGCCCGCAATCGAGCGGCGAGGAAACGAAATGGGTGATCCCGGAAAAATTCTTCGACCAGCTCGGCGAAGTGCTCGCCATCGTCGATCCCCTGCCTGGAGAACGGGCGATGTACCAGCAGTTCCGCCTGCTCCTCGACGCGGCGGCACGGGATCCCGAGTTGAAGAAGGTGCTGGTCGCGACCGCCGTCGAGACGGAGGCGAAGGTCATCCACCCGTTCTTCGATTGGAGACGCAACGGGCTTCCGGCTGGGAACGGCTGGAACCGCTCGACGAACAACGCGCAGTGGGGGATCGACTACTTCAACCGGACCGGAACGGCCAAATCGAACATGTTCGACAACAGGCCGAACGAGACGCAGTACTTCTACACCGACTTTGACGGAGCGGGCGGGGAATTGAACGGCAACGGGAACTACGAAATCACCTTCGCGGCAGGACAGGAGCCGCCGGTCAACGGCTTCTGGTCATTGACGCTGTACAACGACAAGCATCTGTTCCACGCCAATCCGCTCAAACGCTACTCGCTCGGCACCAAGAACAAGAATTTGAAGCGCAATCCGGACGGTTCGCTCACTCTCCATGCCGGCGCGAGATCACCCGGCGCCGACAAGGAGAGCAACTGGCTGCCGGCGCCCGATGGGAGATTCTCGCTCTACATCCGCGCCTACTGGGGCAAAGACGGCATCCTCGACGGCTCATGGAAGCCGCCGGTCATTCGAAAGCTGGCATGAGGCGCCGCTGGTAGCCGCCTGACAGTGACGGCTACCAGCACCTCTCAAGTTGCCGAGTCCGTCATAGGACCGACACCTAACGGCACTGGGCTGAAGCAAGCCGAAGGTCAGCTCGCGGCGGCAACACCGGATGCTCCCAGAGGTCAAGGTTTCGGCAGAGGATGACCCAGAGCCGACTCTAGGCGTTATGCGAAATTCTTGGTCTGTTTTCGCATGAGGCGATGTTCTTGCTCCCTTTGAGACAATGTTCTCGAGAGTTCGAAGTAAGGGTTTCCCGGTTCGTTCGTCAAAATGGACATAATGCGAATTACGGTTTCGGCTTTGGCATCTCGAGGGGGGTGATTTTTAGCGCTTCCTGCTCTTCGATTTCCGCCAGTGCCTCAAGGTGCCGAGCAGTCTCTAGGAGCTGGTGTCTGACGTCCCTTAGCGAAATCCATCGGGCCGTGTGTCGGGCCTCTTGAGCCTGACGCCGATAGTCCTTGGCCTTGTCGAGCTTGGAGAAAGTCACGGCGCATCCTCTGGCGGGAGTTTCTCCGATGGAAGGGCTGGGTCGGAGAGCGGAAACGCGCCGTAATTGAAGTCAACATCGCTCCGCTTAAGATGTTCCATGCCGGAGGTTATGCGACATTGCGCGGATGCGACGACAGGGTCCCCGGACAGGAGTAGAATGACCACAGTAGCGTTTCCCGACGCTCTGACGAGCGCCGCCAACCCACCATTGAGGGAGAGCGGCCTATGTCTTTCAAGCTTGAGCTTCTTGCAGCGATCTGCCTGATCAGTTTTGAGCCCCCCACCGAAGCCCACGACATCTACTCGCCTCTGAAAGACCGATGGGGAAACAGTTGCTGTAACGACCAGGATTGTCTCCCTGTGCCTTACCGAGTGACGCCAACCGGCGTGCAAATGCTCGTTCATGGCAATTGGATCGCCGTGCCAGACCACGCGATCCAGTATCGGGCGCTGCCCGGGGATACCGGTGAAACAGCCGGAGGGCATTGGTGCGGCGAAAGCCGACTATTGCAGGATGAGACAGTGAGATATTCAACGCTCTGCGCAATCCTGCCGCCTAATGCAGCCGCTGTCCTGGGACCATCCATGGCTCGCCGTGAAGGTGGCATCCAGCCGATGCCATGAACGGGCTTCGTCGCATTGCATCGACAACGGTCCGGAACGCCCGGACATGGCGTGAGGTGGAGGGTGGCTGAATGTCCGCTCGAACAGGGCATCCTGGTCTGACCCGCCGGCGACCATGCGTGACCGGGGACGGCCAGGATGCCGGTAAACCAGGCCGGATGTCGTAACCGACCTTGGGAAGCTTCGTGGCCTGGCTTGGACTTCCGTTCCGCGCGGCGCATAGTGCGGCCATCACCAGACGATCCAACCCCGTAGGTGCCGGTGGCTGAGAGACGTGTGCTCCCGCCCTGCCAAGGATAAGAGGAGCATCGGCATGGTCGCCCCTTACGCGTCGGCACACAACCTGATGATCCGCAAGCTGGAGAGCATCGTCGCCCTCTCCGACGAGGAGAAGCAGGCGCTCCAAAGCCTGCCGATCCAGCTCGCCGCCCTCAAGACGGATCAGGATATCGTGTGCGTCGGTGACCGCCCGTCACAATGCTTCATGCTGGTGGAGGGCTTCACCTGCGTCTACAAGCTGACCTCGGAGGGCAAGCGCCAGATCGTGGCCTTCCATGTCCCCGGCGACATGCCGGACCTGCACAGCCTGCACCTGGAGGTCATGGACATCAGCATGGCTACGGTTACCCCATGCACGCTTGGATTCATCCCGCACGAGGCCCTACGCCGCTTGTGCGAGGGCTATCCCCGGATCGCCGCCGCGCTCTGGCGCGAAACGCTGGTGGATGCCTCGATCTTCCGCGAATGGATGACCGGGATCGGACGGCGCGAGAGCTACAATCGCATGGCGCATCTGCTGTGCGAGTTCTGGATGCGCCTGAGGGCCGTGGGGCTGACGCAGGGCCACAGCTTCACCTTGCCGGTGACCCAGGTCGAGCTGGCCGACGCCATCGGCGCCAGCACCGTTCATGTCAACCGGGTCTTCCAGGAGCTCCGGACGAACGGCCTCATCCGAACCACGGGCGCGCAGGTGAACATTCCTGACTGGGAGAAGTTGAAGGAGGCAGCGGACTTCGACCCGCTTTACCTTCACCTGCGGCAGGACGATGAGTAGAACCTTGACCCTTCAGCCCGTGCGGGTGGCCACGAACTATGACGACGATGGCATGCTGGTCTTTAACGGGCACCAGCGGCTCGTGGCCGTGCTGACCCACCTGTCGGAGCAGAACGAGGTCGCTCCGGGGCAGTGGTACCTGGAGGCAGGGTTCGGGCATCTGGGCGGCATCAGCCACCCTACCTTTGCCGATCTCGAAGCCGCGCAGGACTGGATCTGTCAGCGCCTCGACGAATACGCCTGACCCCACGTAGCCGTTACGTTGACGGGCTTCCCCACATCGGACCTTACAGGCCGTGGAAGCTGAGTTCCTCGACATGAATGGAGCACAATTGCATGAGCGGTCGGGAACTGCCGAGATTTCGGCGAGAGGTGCCGTGACTTTGGCGCCTACCTTGAGATTTGACACAGTCGTGTTCGCACCAGACCGCTCGACAGCCGAATGGCTCAGGGTCTACCCTTCTTCCGTTGGATTGGGGGCTCCGGTCGCGGCCCCAATGCCCGTTGCGTTGGCCTCGCGGCTGGACGTTGAGTGCAGGATGGATGGAACCACACCGCTCACTGCGCGATCGTCCCAGGGTGCGATACCCCGCGTGCGCGGGCGGGTTGCCCTCATCTTCATGGCGATCATCCTGGTTGCGTGCCTCGTCGCGGCGGCGCTGCTGGTCTCGCGTGCGAGCGGCGAGCGGGACGCGATCGGGCACCAGGCCAGGCATGCCGCGCAGGCGCTGTCCTTCGGCTTCGACCAGGAGGTCGCCGCCGTCAACTTTCTCCTGAAGGGCCTGTCGAAGTCCCCGGCCGTCCTGTCGGGTGATGCCAAGGCCGTCTACGACCAGTTTAAGGCGACGCCCCTTCCCGAGGGTTCCTGGCTGAACCTGAACGATCTTGAGCGGCAGCTCGTCAACACCCTGCGGCCGTTCGGGGCGCCGCTGCCGCGGCACTCGGACTTCGCCAACTACCAGGAGCAGATCGACCGGATCCGGGACCGGAGATGGACCGTCTCCGGCCGTATGCTGGGGCTGGTAAAGGCCGGCATCGTCATCGCCTTGAGCCTCCGGCTCGATGATGCCGACGGGCGGATGAGCGGTTACATCACGACGTTTCTGTCGGAGGAGCGGCTCCGCCGGATCCTCGCCGACCAGGCTGTCTCCCCCCGATGGACGAAGGGCCTGTACGACCGGAGGCTCCAGCCGATCGCGGTGGAGGTGGACGGGCAGACCAGCACCGACACGCCCGCACCGGCGGCGCTGACCGCACGGCTTGCCGATGCCGCCCCCGACGCCGTGATCGAGGGAACCGTCGAGGCTGTGGACGAGAAGGGCGTTCCCGTCCTCGTCGCATTCCGTCGCTCGGGCGCCACGAACTGGACAACGACGGTCTCCGTGCCGCTTGCGGTCCTCAATGCCCCGGTCACTGGCGCCTTGTGGCAGATGGCAGGACCCGCCGCCCTGCTGCTTCTTGCCGGAGGATTGGCGGCCCTGTTCACGGCCCGCCAGGTCGAGGAACCCCTGCGCACCATGTCCGGCCATCTCGGCGTGCTGTCGGAGCAGGTGCTCACTCACCAGGATGAGGAGCGGCGAGCCAAGGGTCTGCTCCAGGCCTCGCTCGACGCTCTCTCGGCCCATGTCGCGATCCTGGATGCGGGCGGGACGGTGATCGCCGTGAACCGAGCCTGGCATCGCTTCGCCGAGCACAACGGGTATGCTTTCGCCGGACACGGGATCGGGCTCAACTACCTGGACGTATGCCGCTCCGCCGCATCAGGCGACGTGGATGCGCAGCTTGCCGCCGACGGCCTGTCCGCCCTCCTGGCCGGGGATCGAGCCGAGTTCGGGATGGAATACACCTGCGGCGAGCGCTGGTTCCTGCTGCGGGCGGCCCGGTTCACGCATGAGGGAGCCATTCATGCGGTCGTGGCCCATGAGGACGTCACCGACGTGATCGTCGCGAGAAACGAGGTCCGCACGCTCTCGGGCGATCTTATGCACCTCCAGGACGAGGAACGGCAGCGGATCGGCGCCGAGCTGCACGACTCCACGACCCAGCACCTCACCGCGGCCGGCCTCGGCCTGGCACGGATCCACCTGCTCGCCCCCGAGCACCCCGGCATCGAGGCGGCGCTGGGTAGCGTCGGGACGAGCATCGACGAGGCGCAACGAGAGATCCGGACGCTGTCGTTCCTGCTCTATCCCCCTAGCCTGGAACATGATGGGCTGGCGCTCACCCTGCGCGACTTCGTCCATGGCTTCGCCCGCCGGGCGGGCCTGACGGCCCGGGTGCGCATCGATCCGGCCATCGACGCGGCCGATGCGAACGTGAGCTGGGCCACGCTCCGCGTCACCCAGGAGGCCTTGGCCAATGTCCGCCGTCACGCCCAGGCGACCCGAATCTCGGTCGAGGTCCGCGCTGAGGACGGCATGCTGCGCCTGCGCGTCTCGGACAACGGCATTGGATTGCCCAGCAAGAAGTCGGCGGATGTCCGGCCAAAGCTCGGCGTCGGGATTCCGGGCATGCAGGCCCGGGTCCGCCAGCTCGGGGGCGAGCTGGCGGTGACGAGCAGCCGGAGGGGTGTGGTGGTCCGTGCCGCGATGCCCTTGGTTTCTGCTCCGGACGGCCCGCCTTCTTCGGATCTTGGAAGCACGGCCTGAGCCGAATTCAGGGTTTGCCCCGATGGCAGGACGGAAACCGTCACGGTAGTCTGGCCGATCGCTGAAGGGCGGGAGCCGCCGATGACCCGAATCCTGATCGCCGACGACCACGACATCGTCCGGGACGGCCTGCGCGCGCTCCTGGAGACGCGAACCGGCTGGACGGTCGTGGCCGAGGCCCGCAACGGACAGGAGGCCCTGGAACTCGCGACCGCAACCCGTCCGGACGTCATCATCCTCGACTATGCCATGCCGGTCATGAACGGGGTCGAGGTGACCCGGCAATTGCGGGCGCGGCGTCTGCGGGCGGAAGTGCTGGTCTTCACCATGCATGATGACGACGGCGTGATCCGCGAGGCCCTCCAGGCCGGCGTGCGCGGATACCTGCTCAAGGCGGATGCCCGCAGTCACCTCGTCGAGGCGGTCGAGACCCTGGCGCGGCACGAGGCCTACATCTCGGGCAAGGTTTCGGGAGCGCTGCTTGATGCCGTTCTCGACGGACGGCCCCATGAGGGCAGCCCGCTGACCGCCCGCGAGCGCACCATCGTACAGCTCATCGCGGAGGGCCGGACGAACAAGGAGATCTGCCCGATCCTCCGGATCGGCATCAAGACGGTCGAGACGCATCGGGCTTCCGCACTCAAGAAGCTCGGGGTCCGGACCACCGCCGACCTGATCCGCTACGCCATCCGCAACCGCATGATCGACGTCTGAGCGAGGGATTCGGAAAAACCTGAGATGAACTCAGGGTCTACCCCAATGGTCGTAGAGCGTGAAGCGTGCCCATGATGCCGCAACGGAAACATATGTCGCCGCAGGGGTAATCCGAGGGAGATCCGTGAAGGCTGGAAGCGGTGCCCCGAGGATGCGGTCCCTGCGCGACGGACGTCCGATGACAAGGGGATCCGCACATGAGCCCATCCGCCGCGCGCCGCCCAGGCCGATCCGTTCCGATGGAAAACGAGGTGATCTGCCGCTGCGGCGATCTCGGAGTCGAAGGCAGGGCGCCGAAGGACTGGCAGGCGTCGCGGTGTGTTCCATGGGCATGGCGGCTGCCGCCGATGGCACTGGCCGCGGTCGCGTTCGGCGTCGCCGGAACCGACGCGTTGGCGCAGTGCGTTCCGGATCCTCCGACCAGCGGAGCGACCGTGACATGCAGCGGCAACCCGAACAACTTCCAGGCCAGCAATCTCGATTCATTGACCGTTGACGTGGTCGCCGGCACCAACATCAACGGCCCATTCGGGGCCGAGAGGATCGGCGTGCTCGACGTCACCAACCGCGGCAACGTCAACGGGCCGACGAGCTTCGCGAATGACGGGCAGCTCACCTTTCTGCACTTCGGCAATCTCAACAATGGCCTGTCGATCAGCAACTCGGACACGGTCTTCGTCACGAACGGTCCCGGCGGGCAGATCAACAACAACTTCACGATCTCCAACAGCGGCCGCGTCACCTTCATCAACCAGTCGATGCTCAACTCCGGCATCCGCATCACCGGACAGGGCACGCACCTGATCGACAACCAGTCCGGCGCCATCATCGATCGAGAACTCAGCGTTTCGGGGCCATCGACCAACACGATCGTCAACTCCGGCACGATTAACTCCGGCATCTCGCTCAGTGGCACCGTCTCGAACGTGATCACCAATCGCATTGGGGCAACGATCAACCAGGATGTGGTCAGCAACGGCAGCGCGCGGGACAGGGTCGAGAACCTGGGGCTGGTCAACAATTCCATCCTCCTGAACGAGGGTAACGACGTCGTCATCAACCGCGTGGGGGCAGGCGCCAATCCGGGCGTCGGGACCATCAACGGTGTGGTCAACGAAGGCGGAGGCGACGACCGTTTCCTGATGCTGGGCGGACGGATCAACAACCAGGTCCTGCAAGGCGACGGCAGCGACCGCGCCACGATCAGCGGCGGCACAATCACGCAGTTCGTTCGGGCGGAGGCTGGGACCGATAACCTGCTGTGGACGGACGGCCTGATCAACGGCGGGATCGACATGGGAACGGAGAACGACGTTGCGACCTTCCGCAACCTGACGCCGACCCATCTCGCCTCGGGCGTCCGGGTCGACGGCGGGCTCGGCTCCGACCGTCTGACCTGGGACAACACCAGGGGTGCCGTGGTCGGGCGCTATGTGAACTGGGAGCTGTTCGAGCTCACCGACAGATCGCAACTGACCTTTTCGAGCACGCTGACCCTCGGCGACAGCGGCACGGGAACGGGCACCTTGACCATCGACCGCACGAGCACGGTCTTCGCGGGCGATGGCGACCATCGGATCGTCCCGTTCACGAGCGGCCGCCTCGCCCGGGTCAGCAATGTCGGCACCATCGACCTGAGGAACGGTCCTGGGGAGGCAACGGACTCCCTGACGATCGCCGGCAACTATCTGGGCCAACGCGGACGCCTGGCGCTCGACACCTATCTCGGAGACAGCGGCTCACCGTCCGACAAGCTCGTCATCAGCGGGGCCGGGGCACTCGCGCTCGGCGCGACATCGCTGAGCATCAACAACGTCGGCGGCCCGGGCGCCCTGACGCTCGGCGACGGCATCCTGGTGGTCGAGGCCATCAACGGCGCGCGGACGCAGAACGGCGCGTTCGGCCTGTCGGGGATCGTCGCCGCCGGACCTTACGAATACCTGCTCTATCGCGGCGGCTATTCGGCCGGATCGGCGAACAACTTCTACCTCCGCAATGCCTTGGGGCCGGACCCTAATCCAGACCCAGGCCCCGATCCGGATCCAGGTCCCGATCCGGACCCCGGTCCCGGTCCGGAACCGCAGCCGCCGATTCCCGATCCCAATCCGCCGAGCCCCGCGCCGGGACCGGGGCCGACACCGTCCCCCGGCCCGTCACCGGGACCTTCGCCCCAGCCGAGCACCTTCTTCCGGCCCGAGGCGGTCGTCTACGCGGCCCTGCCGGGTGCGGCACGTCTCGTCGGGCTGGAGACCCTCGGCACGTTCCACGAGCGGCGCGGCGACCAGGACCTGCTCGTCGGGCCGGGTGCCCTTCCCGGGATGTGGGGGCGGGCGTTCGGCGCACGCACCGAGATCCGCCGCAGCGGTCCCCTGGCGCCCGAGTTCGACGGGCACATCGTCGGCTTCCAGGCGGGCTTCGACCTGTTCGGCTGGGAGCAGGACGGGCACCGCGACCGGATCGGCGTGTTCGTCGGCCATGCCTCGGCCGATGCCGACATGCGCGGCTTTGCCATCGGGCAGAACCGCGCCGCGAGCGGCAGCCTCCCGCTCGACGCGACGAGCCTCGGTCTGTCCTGGACCCATATCGGCCCGCAGGGCTGGTACGTCGATGCCGTCCTGATGCAGAGCTGGCTCGATGGCGATCCGCGCTCCTACCGCGGCGTCGGCCTCTCGAGCGAGGGCACCTCGACGCTGATGTCCCTGGAGGGCGGCTATCCGATCCCGCTGGCCTCGAACCTCGTGCTCGAGCCGCAGGCGCAGCTCATCTGGCAGCGCGTCGATTTCGACACCGCGCGCGATCTGTTCTCGACCGTCGCGTTCGATCCCGACAACGCCCTGACCGGGCGGATCGGCCTTCGCCTGCGCGGTACCTATGCGGTCGGCTCGGCGGTGCTCGAGCCGTACCTGAAGGCGAATGTCTGGCACACCTTCGAAGGCACCGACGCGACCCGCTTCGCGACGGTGACCCTGCCGACGCGCTTCGAGTCGACCTCGTTCGAGATCGGCGGGGGCTTGGCAGCGCGGGTGACGGATCAGGTCAGCCTCTATGCCGCGGCGTCCTACGAGACCGATCTGGGCGGAGCCCATCGCGAGACCATCAAGGGCAACCTCGGCTTGCAGGTGACGTGGTAGATGCGATGCCTCTCAACAAACCACCATCGGACAGGACATGGAGATTTTTCATGCTCAAGTGCAGGTTCATCCAGCGTAAGGCCGTCTTCCTTGGTTTGTCCTTGGCGTTCACGGTGTCCGTCGGCAGAAAATGAGACGGTCTCAGGGTTCACCCCGATTGTGCGTCTTGCCTGCGGCGCTAGGCTCATTCGGGCAGCCGAGACCCTGTCTTCCCGCAATCACACCTGAGCTGCCCACTTCAGCCGTCTCGCGACGGCTTTTTTCTGCCTGCAATTTGCCCGTCCGATGGATCTGCCGCGAAAGGACACGCCGGGAATGAGGACTGAAGGTAGACCGGGCCTGTCCGTGGCGCCAGCCGGGGAAGTTGCCGGAATGCAAGAACGAGATGGAGCCATCCGAGTCGCCGGTATCGGACCTAGGTCAGCCGCCCCGACCCGAACCCGTGCGGCATCCGTCGTGGCCCTTGGTCTTTTGCTTTCGGGCTGTGCCGGCGTGCGCGGCGTCCTCGTTCCCGTCGACGGTTCCGTTCCCGGCGCGAGCAAGGTGGACATGCTCGTCGCCACGACCCGCGAACGGACGAACCTCGCCGAGATGTTCTCCGGTGCGCGCGGGCCGTCCCTGCGCTTCGCCAACCTCACCGTCTCGATTCCGCCGGCGCAGGCCCGTCAGGTCGGCGAGGTGCAGTGGCCGCGCCAGGTGCCCGGCAATCCCGCCACCGAGTTCGTCACGCTCAAGGCCGACATGATCGACCGTCAGCAGGCACTCGCCTGGTTCCACCGCTCGCTGCGGTCGGTCCCCCGACGGCAGGTGCTGGTCTTCATTCACGGCTTCAACAACCGCTTCGAGGATGCAGTCTTCCGCTTCGCCCAGATCGTGCATGACTCCGACGCACCGGTCGTGCCCATCCTGTTCACCTGGCCGTCACGCGGCAGCGTGCTGGCCTATGGCTACGACCGGGAGAGCACGGCCTATTCCCGCAACGCGCTCGAGACCATGCTCAAGGCGATCTCGCGCGATCCTTCGGTCGGCGCGATCTCGATCCTAGCGCATTCCATGGGCAATTCGCTGGCACTCGAGACCCTGCGGCAGATGGCGATCCGGGACGGTCGGGTCGCGCCGAAGATCCGCAATGTGCTCCTGGCCGCTCCGGACGTCGACGTCGATCTCGCCCGGGAGGCCATCGTCGACATGGGACCGCGCGCGCAACGCCCCGCCTTCACCCTGTTTGTCTCGCAGGACGACCGGGCCTTGGCAGTGTCGCGACGGGTCTGGGGCAGCACGGCGAGGCTCGGGGCCATCAATCCCGACCAGGAGCCCTATCGGACCCAGCTCGAACAGGCGAACGTAACCGTGCTCGACCTCACCAAGCTCAAGGCCGGCGATGCCCTCAATCACGGCAAGTTCGCCGAGAGCCCCGAGGTTGTTCAGCTCATCGGAAAGCGGCTGGCCGAAGGACAGACGATCTCGGACTCGCGGGTCGGCCTAGGAGATCGCATCATCCAGGTAACGGCGGGCGCAGCCGCGGCGGTCGGTACGGCCGCCGGTCTCGCTGTCGCGGCCCCGGTCGCAGCCATCGATCCGCAGTCGCGAGAGACGCTCGGGGAGCACGCCCAGAACCTGGGCCACTCCGTGTCAGGGACAGTAAGTCCGGACTGACGATACATCGGGGCCAATCGAGGTTTACCCCAGCCCAGCCTCGGGAAGTCTCCGAGATGGTGCAATCGAAGTCCGTCGCGATTGGGCGCTGTTCCACGTCGTCGAATGCACCGGGTCCCGCTCATTCAAGCAGGACCCGGTTGCCATCTGATTCGGCGCTATGGCGTGACGATGGGGAACCAAAACTCGAAGTTGTCGAGGTACGAGACCATCTCGGTCAATTTTGCCTGGTTGCCGCTGACCTTCACGTTACCGGCGCTGATCGCATCCGCCAGCTTCGTCTCCTGGAGGATGATCTTGTTCAGCGTGTCGCGCGACAGGCTCACCGTCGCGTCGGCATTGTTGGTTTGCCGGCCTTTGGTGTGATTGAGCACGCCGTTCTCAAGCTCGATCAGGTACTTCCCGTCCGAGCCGCCGAAGTCGAAGTTGAGCGCCATCTTCGCATCGCCCGTCTTGGTGCGGTCCACCCGGACGCTGAGATAGTCGAAGAACATCTCGGGCGTCATCGCCCGCACGGTATCGGGGCTCGCCGTGTTGGGCGTCGGCAGTTTGGTCACGCCATCGCGCAGTTCCTTGGCGCCGGTGAGGTAGAAGTTGCGCCATGGTCCCGACTCGGCCTGGTAGCCGAGCTGCTCGAGCGCATCGGCCTGAAGGTCGCGCGCCTGCTTGTTGTTCGGGTCGGCGAAGATCACGTGGTTCACCACCTGCGCGACCCAGCGGTAATCGCCCTTGTCGAAGGACTGCTTGGCCTTTTGCAGGACGGCATCTGCTCCGCCCATGAACTCGACATAGGCCTTGCTCGACTCGACGGGGGGAAGCTCGTGCAGCGTCGCCGGATTGCCGATGAACCAGCCCAAGTACAGGACATAGGTCGCGGCAACATCATGATAGACCGAACCGTAATAGCCGCGGTTCGCCCAGACATTCGCCAGGCTGGCGGGCATCTTGAAGCTGTCGGCGATCTCGCGCATCGTCATGCCCTGGTTCGCCATGCGCAGGGTTTCGTCGTTGATGAAGCGGTAGAGATCGCGCTGGCTCCTGAGCAGCTTCGTGACCTCGGCGTTACTGAATGTCGGCCAGTGGTGCTGGGCGAACATCACCTCGGCCTTGTCGCCCCACATCGTCAACGCCTCGTTGAGGTATTTCGACCATGGCAGCGGCTCGCGGATCTTCGCGCCGCGCAGCGAGTAGGTGTTGTGCAGCGTGTGGGTCGCGTCCTCGGCCGCGGAGATGGCCTTCATTTCCTCGATGTACCACAGCATCTCCGCCGGAGCCTCGGATCCGGGTGCCATGAGGAACTCGTAGGTGAGGCCATCGATGGTCTGCTTCTCGCCGGTCTTGGTGATGATGTCGGTTGGCGGGATCAGCGTGACGGTGCCAGCCGAGGTGGTGGTGCCGAGGCCTGCGCCGACCTGCCCCTTGGAATCCGGCGGCAGCAGGTTTCCGTACATATAGCTCGCACGCCGGCTCATCGCATTGCCGGCCATGACGTTCTCGGCGACCGCGGCTTCGAGGAAGCCTTCAGGCGCATAGATTTTGACCTTGCCCGAGGTCACGTCGGCCTCGTTCGTTACGCCCCTGACCCCGCCGTAGTGGTCGACATGGCTGTGCGTGTAGATCACCGCCTTGACCGGCTTCGATCCGCGGTGCGCATAATACAGGTCGAGGCCCACCTTCGCGGTCTCCGCCGAGACCAGCGGATCGACGACGGTGATGCCTTCGCGTCCCTCGATGATCGTCATGTTCGACAGATCGAGATTGCGCACCTGGTAGAGGCCGTCCGCGACCTTGAACAGGCCGCTGAGGTTGATGAGCTGCGCCTGGCGCCAGAGGCTCGGGTTGACGGTGTCCGGGGCTGCTGCATCCGGCTTGATGAAGCCGTACTGCTGCGGGTTCCAGATCGTGTTGCCGGCCTGTCCCTTGATGATCTCGGACGGCAGGGCCGCAATGAAGCCGCGCTGGGCATTGTCGAAGTCCGACCTGTCGGAGAACGGCAATTCGGTGAGAAGCTTCTGGTTGGCGGCCTTTGTGGCGGCGGTGGCGTCCTTGCGCTGATCCTGCGCTTGGGCGGAACCTGCGATGCCCGCAACCAGGCCTAGGACTGAGACGACGGATAGGAAACTGTGCAGCTTCATGGGACTTCCTCCTTCGTGCCGCGAGTGTCGCGCGGTCCCCCGGCGGAGGTCTATCGGGGTAGACCCTGAGTTGGGCTCAGGGCGAACCCCATCCTGGAAAGGAAGTGACCCTGACGTGGTGCGGACTGAGGCGATATGGAGGGGGAACCGTCGAGGAGCGGACATGCGGCATGGGCGGAGAGCCAAGGCCAGTCGGAGTGCGTCGTCCGCCGTCAGGCAAGAGCTGTTGCGTCCACACGCGTTCCAGCCAGCGCTTCCCGTCCTCTATGGGAACGACAGTCCCAAGGTGTCGACGACGATAAGGTCAGGAAGTGGCACGTTCCGGAAGGAGACCGAATGTCCAGAGTTGCGTGGTGAGCAGACGTTCGTCACGGCGCGCTTTATCTTCCAGCTTTACCGATCCGGATACGGTGGCGCTTGCACCGCGCTTCCTTCGGAGCATTTTTGTATGGGGCCCCTGTGCCTTTGCGTTCAGGAAGGCGAGGAGGCCCTGAGGAGAATGACCAGCATGCCGGATTCGCGGCTCGTGCAGTGGCTCAGAGATGACCTTCAGCATCTCGAGCATGGACCTTCCGGCGAGGCGCTGAGCGAGCTGGTGGAGGACACCAAGCGCATCATCACTCTCTACTTGAAGCGCCCTAACAAGCTTCGACCCTCGGCGGTGGCGCGCGAACTGGAGAGCCTCGCGACGCACCTGGAGAAGGCGGCGAAAGCCGCGGGCAAGCTCGGCGACCCGGGCTTGCGGCTGGTGGTCGCGATGTCGGAAGCCAATCCCGATGCCGGCGACCTCGAGATGCGGCGGCACATCCTCTACCTGCAGCGCATGGCCTCTTGGAGCCGCAAGGCGGCCGAGGTCGCCGCCCACCAAAGTCGATCAGCACGGGACCACAAAGGCGGCGACACACCCGATCAGAACCTGCGTGAACTCGTTGTCCTACTTCTGATTGCGTATCAGGAGATCCTTGGCATTAAACCATCGCACACGATCGATCCCGATACCGGCTTGGTTGAGCGTGGTGCCAGTGCATTTATTAAGCAAGCTCTCGCCGTCTACTGGCCGGACCATACGTTCAAGCATCGGTTGGTTGATGAGACCGTGCGGCGTTCGCTGATCCTGCGGGAGCTGGAGTATTTCGATCCTCCCGCGCTCCTCTCACCGTGAGCGTGTGCAAAAACTTCCGCGTTAACGATTTATTCCTGCCGCCCTGAACACCCGATGGTTGCGCCCATTGGAGGTCACCCGTGGGCAAGACGGCAAATCCTGAACCATCAACGCCCGAGCATGCGGAGCCGACATCCGCGTCGGCATCCCTGACCGCGCTCGTCCGGTTGCTGGCCCGGCACGCGGCGCAGGACGCGTTCGCCAGTGTCCAACCTGCTTTTGCCTCCGAGACCGATTGCCCCGAACCGGAGGATGCCCGTGAAGCCGAAGCCTGAACCGCTGCTGACCCCGCAGGACCTTGCCGCCCGCTGGCAGGTCAGCCTCAAATCGGTGCGCCGCATCGTCGCCCGCGGCGAACTCAAGGTGCACCGCATCGGCGCGCAGCTGCGGTTCTCGGAAGCGGACGTGACCGCCTACGAGAAACTCCAGCGCAGCTGAGAGACGTGTCCGCTCAAGGCCAAATCTGTCCAATGTTGTCAATGGTTTATCGGATATCGGGAGACCGCTCCCGTCTGAACGCCGTAGGACCAGAAAGCTGCTATTTCCCGAATTGACCCTCCTGTCCACGCCTGTCCTCCCGAGGCCAGCGCTGACCATGCGAGACGATCCCGATGTACTATGTCGCCCCCCAATTCCTCGCCCACAGCCGGGCGGCTTTTCTCTCCGACAACCAGCCCACCCTGGCGGGTGTGAAGCGCCTTGCTGAAGACGACGAGCACTTGACCAACACCCAGCGCCGCGACCTCGTCTCGGCCCTGAACCGCGCAGCGCAGGTGTTCCAAACGCCCCTGGAGACGCTGGTGGCGAGCCCGCGCCGGATGCGTGAGTTGTTCGCGTCTAGGAGCCCGGCCCAGCTGAACCTGTCCGAGAAGACCTTCGCCAACATCCGCTCCCTGGTCGTCCAGGCCTTGGAGCGCTATGCGGCCCCCGCCTTGCCGCTGACCCGGCGCATCCCCATCGCGCCGGCCTGGCAGACGCTGCTCGACCGCATCAACGTTTCTTTCCAGCGCCAGGCGCTTTATCGCCTCGCCACCTACAGCTCGGTCATGGGCATCGCGCCGGACGAGGTCACGACGCAAACGCTGCTCGGCCTGTTCGCGGCGCTCGAAGCGGAAGAGGCCATCAAGGGCCCGAAGAGCATCCTCAAGAACACGATTGCCAACTGGAATCGCTCGGCCCGCACCGTGCCCGGCTGGCCGCAGGTGCGCTTGTCTTCCCCGTTCAAGCAGGAGCCGTATACGCTGCCCCTGTGCGCCTTTCCCACTTCCTTCCAGGAAGTCGTCGGGCTCTGGCGCGAGCGGATGGCGAACCCCGATCCGCTCGACGAGGAGGCGCCGGCACGGGCCCTACGCCCGGAGACGATCAAGCACCGGGTCGACAACTTCCGCCAGTTCGCTTCCGCTCTCGTTCACACCGGCCATCTGCCGCTCGAGGCGATCACGTCTTTGAGCGTGCTGTTCCAGCCGGAGGCGTTCAAGGCCGCCTTGCGCTTCTTCCTGGAGCGCTCAGGCAAGAAGACCCAGCGCGTGCACAACCTCGCCCGCTCCATGCGCCTGATCGCGAAGCACTACTGCCGGATGGACGAGGTGACTCTCACCACTCTGGAGATGGTGTGCCGCAAGCTCGATCCCGGCAACCGGCGTCAGATGACCGAGCGCAACCGCAGGCGCCTCGGCCAGTTCGATGATGTGCGCCATGTGGCGCGCCTACTCCATTTCCCGGAGCGGGAGGCCACGCGGGCGCTCGCCGAGACGAATCCGCTGCGCGCCGCAAAGGCGATGGAGCGTGCCGTGGCGGTCGACCTGCTGATCCGCTGCGCTCTGCGCATCAGCTCGCTGCGGACGCTGGAACTCGCCGATTTCACCTTCCTGAGCTCGGGATTGGCCGTTCTGGTCGTCCCGGGTGAACGCACCAAGACAGGACAGCCGCTCGAGTTCGAGCTCAATGCCGAGATCACCGCGCGCCTAAAGCATCACATCGCAGCGTTCCGCTCGCGATTGCCGGAGGCAAGTGGTCGTTATCTCTTCCCGGGCCCCCAAGGCGGGCCACGCTCGAAGACAGCAATGTCCGATGCCATCCGCCGTGGCATGCGCCGCGCCGGCCTTGAGATGAACCCGCATCTGTTCCGCCATTTTCTCGGCAAGACCATCACGGAAGAGGATCCCGGCGCCTATCTCGCCGTCTCGCGGGTTCTCGGCCACACCTCACTGAACACCACCATGAGCCACTATCTCGGCACCGAGTCGAAGGCCGCCGGACGCCACGTCGACCGCCTGCTCGCCGAGGCCAAGGCCAAAGCCTCGAAGGGGAAGCGCTGATGCTCCGGCCCGTCGATCCGATGCGGCGCGCTCTGCCGGTGTGCGAATGGCCGCAGGCCGACCAGGACGCCTGGGCGGTGGCACAAGCCCCCAGCGACATTTTCGACGAGGGCGGTGGGGCAGCGCATTGGGCCGCGCGCACCCGCCTGACCAACGAGCAACATTACGGCCGCTGGCTCGGTTATTTGGCCTGGACGGGAGCGCTACAGACGCAAACCCATCCTGCCGATCGCGTCACGCGCGAGAGGGTTCGCGCCTACAACCGGCATCTCGCAACGATCGTCGCCCCGCGCACACGCCTGTCGATGCTGGTCGGGCTGAAGGTAATGATGCAGGCGATGGCACCGGGGCGGACCTGGCGCTGGCTGCAGGACGCCTGCAACCGGGTTCAGATCAATGCCAGGCCGAGCCGGGACAAGCGGTCCCGGATGCGGCCGACGGCGGAGATTTTTGCGGCCGCAATCGCGGAGTTAGAGCGCCTGCCCGCCGATAGCCTGTCGCTCAAGCAGGCCTTGGCTTACCGCGATGCCCTCATGCTCGCGCTTTTGGCGCTCCGGCCGCTCCGGGTGAAGAACTTCACGACCCTGGAGTTGGGGCGTCATCTCGTCGGTATGGAAGCAGGATGGCTCATCACCATTCCGGCCGACGAGACCAAGACGCGTCAGCCGATCAGTTTCGAGCTGCCCGAGCCGCTGGTGCCCTGGTTCAAACGCTACCTATCAGCGGTGCGGCCGCTGTTTCCGCACGCGGCCGAATCGTCCAGACTGTGGCTGGGCAAGGAAGGCGTCATGCGGAATCCTCACGCCGTCTATCACCGCATCACCCGGCTGACCCGGCGCCTGTTCGGGACGCCGATCAATCCGCATCTGCTGCGCGATTGCGCCGCCTCCAGCCTCGCCGCCGTGTCCGCCGACATGGCCCGCGCCGCCGCTCCGCTGCTCGGGCACCGGCATTTCTCGACCACCGAGCGCTACTACATCCAGGCGGACAACCTCGCCGCCAGCCGGCGGATTGGTGTGATTCTCGACAAACGCAAAGCCGCCACGGAGAAACTGGCATGAAGCGCGCTGCCATCTACGCCCGCTATTCGAGCGAGAACCAGCGTGACGCCTCGATAGAGGACCAGCTCGAGGTCTGCCGCCGCTATGCCGCGCAGCTCGGGCTCCAGGTCACCGCGACGTTCCAGGATCGGGCGCTGTCCGGCGCCAGCAGCAACCGGCCCGGCTATCGCGACCTGCTGGCGCAATCGCGACGCGGCGCTTTCGACGTGGTTATCGTCGAGGCGCTCGACCGCCTGGCGCGCAAGTTGTCGGATGTGGCCAGCCTCCACGACGAGCTGCAGTTCCACGGCATGAGCCTGCACGCGGTCAATGTCGGTGCCGTGACCACGATGCATGTCGGCATGCTCGGCACCATGGCGCAGATGTTTCTGGCCGACCTGCGCGAGAAGACCAAGCGCGGGCAGCTGGGCCGAGTGCTGCAGGGTCGGGCCGCGGCTGGCAAGGCCTTTGGCTATGACGTCGTCGACGACACGGAAAGAGGAGGGCGCGTCATCAACCCGGCCGAAGCTGCCGTCGTCGAGCGCATCTTCACGATGTTCGCCAACGGCGTCAGCCCGCGGGCGATCGCTCGGCGCCTGAACGAAGAGCATGTGCCGGGTCCTGAGAACCGCCCGTGGCAGGACACGACCATCCGCGGCCAGAAGGAACGCGGTACCGGGATCCTCAACAACGAGCTCTATGTCGGCCAACTGGTCTGGAATCGCTGCTCCTATGTCAAGGACCCGAGGACCGGCAAGCGGCTGGCGCGACCGAACCCGGCGGAGAGGTGGGAGAGGACGGCGGTGCCGCACCTGCGCATCATCGATGACGCGCTCTGGCATGACGTGAAGAGACGCCAGGAGAGGACCGCGTTCGCAATGGGGCGGGATGAGAGCGGCAACGCGCTCAACCGGGCGCACCGGCGTCGCTTCCTCTTGTCGGGCCTTCTAACCTGCGGCTGTTGCGGCGCCGGTTACACCATCATGGCCAAGGATCGCTACGGCTGCGCCGGACGGCGTTCGAAAGGCACGTGCAGCAATGACGGCACGATCAGCCGGAAGGAGATCGAGGCCCGCATTCTCAAGGCCCTGAAACAGAACCTGCTCACGCCCGAATTGGTGGCGGAGTTCACCCGCGCCTACCAGGAGGAGGTCAACCGGCTGACCAAGGAAGCGAGCGGAAGAGCTGCGGAGGTCGAATCGAAGCGCGCGGCCGTTCAGCGCAAGATCGATGGCATCCTGCGGGCGATCGAGGACGGCCTTTATCAGCCGTCGATGAAGGCACGCCTGGCAGAGCTGGAGGCGGAGAAGACAACTCTTCTGTCTCAGAAGGGGGCAGGTCCGAACCTGCCCAATGTCTCGGTGCATCCGAACCTTGCGGCTGTATACCGCAGGAAGGTCGAAGAGTTGGAGTGTCTGCTTGATGACGCGGAACACCGCGATGAGGCAATGGAGCTCATCCGCTCGCTCATTGAGAAGATCGAACTCAGTCCGCGGGAGGAGGGTGGCCTTGAAGCCATCTTGCACGGTGACCTCGCGCGTATTCTGGTGTTGTGCTCGGCGGGACAGCAGCAGGCCGAGCAGCAGCAAGTCCGTCGTCGCGCAGCTTCTGCAGGTTTTCAGGTGTCCAAATACGACGAAGCCCTTGAGGTTGGTGTTCCTCAAGGGCTTCGATTGTCGGTGGTTGCGGGGACAGGATTTGAACCTGTGACCTTCAGGTTATGAGCCTGACGAGCTACCGGGCTGCTCCACCCCGCGTCAAACCGGGCATTCGGAAGCAGGCTTCCAAATGCAAACGCGGCGC
>Ga0182747_1000431_pt1 | contig 40953 bp, 33 predicted proteins | sample eDN3rd30CBELigBY_FD_128526 | JGI IMG/M metagenome (GOLD analysis project Ga0182747, IMG submission 128526) | Enriched backyard soil microbial communities from Emeryville, California, USA - eDNA 3rd pass 30_C BE-Lig BY (version 2) (version 2) | ecosystem: Environmental > Terrestrial > Soil >... | reverse complement strand
TTTATTTGTCTTGCCTATAATTTTAAAAGAATGATAAATATAATCGGAGTAAAGGAATTAATAACAAGATTTAGGGGGGATTCGCCCCCTTTTTATATGATTTTTGGGATTTTTATTATTTTCACCATAAATATTGTTGAATTTATTAAAGCTTTGATAAATTCAACAACAATTGTTAGACAGACTCACGTACGGTGGTGTGAGAGGTCGGGGGTTAGTCACCCCCTCCTACTCGATTACCAGCCTCGGCTTGAACCTCCGCCGCCGGAGGATCCGCCGCTGCCTCCTCGAGATCCGCCGCCGCCTCCTCTTCCACCACCTCGTGATAGGATGGATAGAAGAAAATAAGTCAAGGTGCCTCCGAAAAATTTAAAGTCTAAAACTACCACCACAAGGACAATGATGATGAGAAGCCAGGATGGAATTCCTATCCCTTCATCCTTCGGTACTGTCTTTTGGCCGTCACCACCGTTATATTCGGCAAGGACCTCATTGGCAAGTGCTTTATAAGTTTCCGTAACGGCCTGGTTCGGCTGGTTATTTTTCAAATAAGGAATAGCATATTGATCCAAGATTCGGCCAGCTTTAGCATCTGGAATTCTTCCCTCGAGACCATAACCTACCTCAATCCGGATTTTATGTTCCTTCATGGCTAAAACAAGGAGGACGCCATTATCCTCCTTCTGACTGCCAAGCCCATATTGACGGAATGCCTCATTTGCATATTCTTCTATGGATTGGCCGCCAATGGATTGAACGTTCAGCACGGCCACTTGTGCAGTTGTTTGGTCTTCAAGATTCCTGCCTAAATTGATTAATTCTGCTTTTTCTGTTTCATTTAAGACATGGGCAAAATCTTGTACATAAATATCTCCTACTGGAGCAGGTACTTGGACATCCTCAGCAAGTGCACGGGCTGCACAAAGAAATAACGTGGTAAATACCAACAGAAAGCTGAAGATCCTTTTCATATTCATTACCCGTTGCCTCCAAAGTCAACTTTTGGAGCTTCTTGAGCCTTAGGGTTTGCTTTAAAATATTCTTTCGCATCAAACCCGCCGATTCCTGCAATAATGGAGCTAGGGAATCTTTTCACTTTTTTATTAAATTCTGCTACTTTTTCATTGTAATCCTTCCGGGCCACGGCAATTCTGTTTTCTGTTCCAGCCAGTTCATCCATTAGCTGAGTAAATTGCTGGTCTGCCTTCAGGTTAGGGTAATTTTCAACGACGACAAGCAATCGGCTTAGAGCACCAGATAATTGATCGTTAGCGGTTGCTTCTTCTTCGGGGGTTTTTGCTCCGGCAAGCCGTGCACGTGCATCTGAGATGGAGGCAATAACTTCTTTTTCGTGAGCCGCATATCCTTTTACAGTATTCACCAGGTTTGGAATTAAATCGAGCCTTCGTTGAAGTTGGTTTTCGATTTGAGCATGAGATTGATTTACATCTTCTTCTAAATTGACAAAACTATTATAGCTGGACATGAACATAAGGCCCAATATGACAATAACACCGACCACAATCCCTATTCCTAGCCAACCTTTTTTCAATCTAATCAAGTCCTTTCTCACCTATAGTATTTTTATCACATGGTGAATAAGTTCCCTTTTTAAGCCATAATAAAACTTAACGGAAAATCTATAAATTAATCGTTTGTTTGGCTTTTTATTTTGGCCAAAAAATGCTGATTTATTAAGGCTTAATTTTTGTGCTTTCTTTTTCATGTCATTATCCGCTTTCACTGCTGTATATGCTCTTGAGGAAACAAACAAATTCATCACTATAACCAGTAAGCAAATGGATGGCAAAGGTGATGGCAAAAAGGATACGAAATTATTAAAAGGAGAACCATATGACATAGAAAACGGGCATATCTAATAAGAAATTTTCAATATCAAACCGATCAATTAACTGTTCAAATGTTGCCGTTATTTGAATTGTCAAATAACTATTTACCTTAAATATGATATGATCCCATATTTCTTCATTTTTTTATAAAGAGTAGCCCGTGTTATACCTAATTCTTTTGCCGTTATACTTTTGTTCCCATATGTCGTTTGAAGTGTTTGAAGGATTCTTTCTTTTTCTAATCTTTCTTTTTCATGAAATAATGATCGCACTGTAGTATCAATAGTTCGCTTTGCTTGCGGTAGGAGCTGGTCAATGTCATTTTCAAAAATTTCACTGCGTTCGTGAAGTATAACCAATCTCTCTACTAAATTACGCAGCTCTCGTATATTACCTGGCCAATGATACTCGGTCAATCGATGGACTGTCTTCCGATTAATTGCAGGTACTGCTTTGTTATATTTGATAGAAAGTTCTTTTAAAAAATCATAAAGTAAAAAAGGAATGTCATCTTTTCTTTCTCGTAGGGGAGGGATCTGAGCAGAGAATACATTTAGCCGATAAAATAAATCAGAACGAAATGTTCCATCTGACACCATATTTTCTAGAATACGATTGGTGGCGGCAATAATTCTAACATTAACTTTTATCGGCGTTTGTCCACCTATGCGATAGATTTCTTTTTCTTGTAAAGCCCTCAAAAGTTTGACCTGCATATCCAGTGGAAGTTCTCCTACTTCATCTAAAAATAGAGTTCCTCCCTCTGCTAATTCTAGTTTCCCCGGTTTTCCTCCTTTTGAAGCACCAGTATAGGCACCTGCTTCATAACCAAAGAGCTCACTTTCAAACAGGGCATTAGGAATCGCCCCGCAATTAATCGGAATAAATGGTTTTTCGCTTCGTGAGCTTTCTTCATGTATGGCTTGGGCAAAAAGTTCTTTCCCAACACCACTTTCTCCGCTAATCAAAATCGTTGCGCCTGTCTTTGCTACTTTTTTTGTGTCATGAATAATCTGTTGAATTGAGGCATTTTTTCCTTTTATCTTATTAAATGGATCATCAAGATGGTTTTGAGTGATTTGTTGTTTTAGCTGCTGTAACTCTTTAGAAGTAGAGGTTAATTGTTCATTTAATTTTATTGTGGCGGAAATATCTTTTTCCACTGACATACTGCCAATAAGTTCTTTGTTTTGATTGTAAATAGGGCTCGCGCTTATTAAGACATGCTTGTCAGGCCGTGGAATATGATACATATCTCGGATGGACTGTTGGGTTTCGAGAACCTTCAAATTCATAATATCCTCTTGTTCAAAAAAATCGCGAATATTCCTTCCGATAATCTCTTCTTTTTTTATATGGTACGTTTTTTCAGCTGCTTCGTTCCAGAATACCATTTCTCCATCTGTGTTTATGACAGAAATGGCTTCTTCTAATGAAGACAACAACGTACGAAGGGTATCAAGGACAAAAGAATCGTTTTTTTTCATATACCACCTCGAAGATTTGATTGATTAAATTTTAAAAAAATGTTTAAAAAATATACACTTTGTATACAGTTTTGTTGATAAAAATATACATTGTTTAAGTTAAGTTGTAAACACAGTTTACTGAAAATTGACAAACTTCGCTTTTTTTTTGTTTTGGCACAGTTCTTGCAATAATATACAGTAAGCAACTATTGAAACCTTGAAAATATTTTATAACAGACGAAGGATAAATATATTAAGAGGGATAGGAGGAAGATGAATGTTAGTTATAAATGCTAATGAACAAAGAAATTTAATAGATATGAATGAGGTTATAGAACAAGCTGCAGTGGCACTAAGTGAATTTTCGGCCTCCCGGACAATTACTCCCATTCGTTCGGCTCTGCCATTCGGTAATTCTCAAAACACCGCTTTAGTGATGCCCTCAGTTGCAGAAGAGCTTAGGAGCGTGGGAGTAAAACTAGTAAACGTAGTCCCAGGTAATAAAAAATTAGGTAAGAAAACGATAAATGGAGTAGTTATTCTATTTGATTTTGAAACAGGTGAACCGCTCGCTTTATTGGAAGGCTCTTATTTAACAATGATACGAACTGGAGCACTTACTGGTGTTGCAACTAAATATTTATCTCGACCTGATTCTAAAATAGTAAGCATAATCGGGACAGGGGAACAAGCAACTGGTTTACTAGAAGCCATCCTAGCTGTCCGAGACATAAAAAAAGTCTCCCTTTATAACCGGACGCCAAGAAAAGCTAAAGAGTTTGCTAAATACATTGATCAAAAATTTAGCGTGGATGTACAAGTGGGTACGGATTCAAATCAGGTTGTACATGAAGCGGATATTATTGTAACGGCTACGAACTCTCTATCACCGGTTTTTACAGATTTGATAAAGCCTGGTGTTCATATTAATGCCGTCGGTTCATTTCGCCCAGATATGCAGGAATTGCCATCTCACGTTTTTTCTACGGCCGAGAAAGTCGTTGTGGAATCGAGGCATGCTGCACTAGAAGAAACAGGTGATTTGCAAATACCGATTCAAGAAGGTCTGTTTCACAAAAGCAATATTTATGCAGAGCTGGGTGAAATTGTTAGTGGTGAACGAAAAGGTAGAGAAAGCGTAGAGGAAAAAACTGTTTTTAAATCTGTCGGTCTTGCCGTTGTGGATTTAGTAGTAGCGCAATATTTATATGAAAAAGCTTTAAAGCATAATGCTGGAACCAACATTCAGTTGTAAACAGGCTTTTGTGCAGAAGAAACATAATATTAATATCTTTCAAAATACAAATATACTATTTAATAAAAGGAGAGAAAATCATGAACACAACAGAATTAAGCAAGGTTAAAGATTACAAATACGAACAATTTACAGATTTTTCAATAGAGGTAAATAAGAATGAATTTGAAGCAGCATTATCTTTTGTTAACTCACAGCTTGAGAAAGAATATCCGCTAATTATCGGGGGAAAACGCATTACTACGGAAGCGAAAATCGTCTCCACTAACCCAGCTAAAAAAGAAGAAGTCATTGGAAGAGTATCTAAAGCAGATCAAGAAATAGCTGAAAAAGCGATGCAAGCTGCACTGACTTCATTCGAATCATGGAAACAGGAGGATGCAATGAATCGTGCAGAAATTCTTTTCCGTGCAGCCTCTATTATTCGTAAACGCAAGTATGAATTCTCAAGCTACCTTGTAAAAGAGGCTGGAAAACCATGGAGAGAAGCAGATGCCGATACAGCAGAAGCAATTGATTTTCTTGAATACTATGCCCGCCAAATGGTGGAATTAAAAGACGGTGCCCAAGTAAAAAGCCGTGAAGGAGAAGTAAATAGTTACAATTATATTCCTCTAGGAGTTGGAATCATTATTTCACCGTTTAACTTCCCATTAGCAATCATGGCAGGAACAGCAGCTGCAGCTATAGTAGCCGGAAATACGATTCTATTAAAACCTTCTAACAATACACCAGTTGTTGCAGCGAAGTTCGTTGAAGTAATGGAAGAAGCTGGACTGCCAGAGGGAGTTCTTAATTATATTCCAGGAAGCGGTTCGGAAGTAGGAGATTATCTTGTTGATCATCCAAACACTCGGTTTATATCCTTTACTGGCTCCCGTGAAGTGGGCTGCCGCATTTATGAACGTGCAGCTAAAGTACATCCTGGTCAAATATGGTTAAAGCGTGTGATTGCAGAAATGGGTGGAAAGGATACCGTTATCGTAGATAATGATGCAGATTTGGATCTCGCAGCATCTTCAATCGTATATTCTGCATTTGGGTTTTCAGGACAAAAATGTTCAGCTGGTTCTCGTGCAGTGGTGCACCAGGATGTTTATGATGAAGTACTAGAAAAAGCAGTGGCATTAACTAAAACATTAAAGGTTGGCAGCCCGGAATACGCCGACACTTATATGGGGCCAGTCATTGACGCTAATTCATACAAAAAGATTTCTAAGTATATTGAAATTGGCAGAGAAGAGGGCGTCCTTGTGACAGGTGGCAATACTGACGATTCTAAAGGTTACTTCATAGAGCCTACGATTTTCGCTGATGTGGACGAAAATGCACGATTAATGCAGGAAGAAATTTTTGGCCCTGTTCTAGCTTTCTGTAAGGCACGTGACTTTGATCATATGATGAAAATTGCGAATAACACCGATTACGGATTAACAGGTGCATTGCTTTCAAACAATAGGGAACACATCGAGCGTGCAAAACAGGAATTCAATGTTGGAAATCTTTACTTCAATCGCGGATGCACAGGAGCGATCGTTGGATACCAACCATTCGGCGGATTTAACATGTCAGGAACCGACTCAAAAGCAGGAGGTCCTGATTATCTAATTTTGCATATGCAAGCGAAAACAACGAGTGAATCTTTGAAATAAAGTATAGAGAGTAAGGATTTAATATTAATCTTAGGGGGATTGGAAATGATTGCAGAGATTTCGAAAAATATGTTTCTTCACGCTTCACAAAACAAATCCTTAAATAAGGCAGCAAAGAAATGGGGCTTAAGGTTTGGTGCATCTCAAGTGGTCGCAGGGGTTACCATCGAAAGTGCAATTAAAAGTGTTAAAAAGTTAAATGAAAAAGGGTTAGTCTGTACTCTCGACCATTTGGGAGAATTTGTTTCGAGCAGAGAGGAAGCTATAGAAGCTACGGAATATAATGTAAGAACATTAGAAGCAATCTTCAGAGCTGAGGTAAATAGCAATCTATCAGTTAAAATGACCCAGCTTGGATTGGATATTGATAAAGAATTTTGCCTGGATAACATGCGTAGAATACTAGAAACAGCTAAAAAAACGAAGAATTTTGTCAGAATCGATATGGAAGATCATGCACATTGCCAGGTTACATTAGACATTCTAAGAGAACTTCGCGAAGACTTTAATAATGTGGGAACCGTGATACAAGCTTATTTAAATCGAGCCGAGCAAGATGTGAAAGATTTAAAAGGAATTCCTCTCCGTCTCGTAAAGGGTGCTTATAAGGAATCTCCAGAAGTTGCAATTCAGGATAAAAACGAGATTGATGGAAATTACATGAGGATAATCAAAGAGCATTTGTTGAGCGGCACCTATACAGCAATTGCTACCCATGACCATAATATAATTGCTAAAGTAAAAGAATTTGCGAAAAAGAATAATATTTCAAATGATCAATTTGAATTTCAAATGCTGTATGGTTTTAGAACAGAAATGCAACTCAGTTTAGTAAAAGAGGGATACAAAATGCGTGTATACATTCCATTTGGTGACGACTGGTTTGGGTACTTCATGCGTCGATTGGCAGAAAGACCGCAAAACGTAGCATTTGCCCTAAAAGGATTGTTTTCTAAATAAGATAGGTGCGAGCACCATCCAGTAATTATCAACCTGTATTCTTTGAATCGTTTTTCAAAGATACAGGTTGTTTATTTTCTTCCGAAAATTTTTAAAAATACTGTTAATTTAAAAAATAATATGGTAGTATGAAATTAAATACAGTATTACTTAAATAATTACGATATATTTTAAATGTTTTACTCGTTGGGGGTCTTAAAATGGAAGAAGAAGTATCGAAGAAAATCAGAGAGTTACGGCTTGAAAAAAAACTCACACTTAAGGATTTAAGTGAGAAAACAGGCCTTTCAATCAGTTTTTTATCACAAGTTGAACGTGCTGCATCTTCAATAGCTATTACATCATTGAAAAAATTAGCAGATGCATTCGATGTTCCTATAACTGATTTTTTTGAAGATTTTGCCAATAGAAATTATAAAGTAACAGTAGAAGAACAAAAACCATTTAGAATTGAGGGGGCAGGGGCGATCTATACCCGGCTCGGGGGGGAGTTTCCAGGAAGAGCAGTGGAACCTTTGTTAGTGACTTTTCCTCCTGGTGAGCCTAAAGAAAAAATTGTGACCCATCCAGGTGAAGAGTTCTATTACATTCTTGAGGGCGCTATGATCGTAACTATTGAAGGAAAGGAATACATCTTAAAACCAGGTGATACCATTCACTTTCCATCGACTATCCCGCATTCCATTACGAATCCACTTGATCATGATGCAAAGGTCTTTTGTTTTGTAACGCCAGTCATTTTTTAAATGACTTGCTCAATATAAAAATTATTTATTAAGATGGGTGGTTAAATCATGAGAGTAGCAACAGACATTGGCGGAACATTTACTGATTTAGTTTTTGTTGATCAACAAGGGAAAATTGGGGTTGCTAAAAGTCATACAACTCCCCCGAATTTTGAAAAAGGAGTTTTGGATGTTATTCGTGTAAGCGGTATCAATACTGAACAGTTGGAGACTTTTATTCATGGAACCACTGTCATTATTAATGCGTTAACTGAACGAAAAGGTGTGAAGACAGGATTAATTACAACTAAGGGATTTCGTGATGTGTTAGAGATAGCACGTGGAAATCGTCCTGATCTCTTCAATATCCAATATCAAAAACCTACTCCTTTTGTTCCGCGTTATTTACGACAAGAAGTAGAAGAACGTTTGAACTACAAAGGGGAAGTAATCCAAGCTTTAAATAAAGGACAAATAGAAGAAATTGTTCATTACTTTAAGAAAGAAAATGTGGAAGCGATTGCTGTTTCTTACCTGCATGCATATAGCAATCCATTACATGAAAAAGAAACAGTAGAGCTTATCAATGAATTATGGCCTGATGTTGCGGTTACTGCTTCCCACGAGGTAACAAGAGAGTGGAGGGAATATGAGCGCACTAGTACAACGGTATTAAACTCATATGTTAAACCTATTGCTTCTTCTTATGTCGATCGTCTTGAAAATGAATTAAATAAAGTTGGCAATAAATCTAACAAATATATTATGCAATCAAATGGCGGTACGACCACATTTGAGCAATCAAAGCAAACACCAATCAATATGGTAGAGTCAGGACCAGTGGCAGGAATTTATGGATCAGCTATCTTAGGAAAAATCCTTGGTGAAGAAAATATCATTGCCTTTGACATTGGTGGAACAACTGCGAAATGTTCTCTGATCGATGGCGGCGAAGTAAAGGTAACAACTGAGTATAATATTGAACGTACAGACCGTACTGCGGGTTATCCAATTAAAGTTCCAGTGGTTGATATAGTTGAAATCGGTAACGGTGGCGGTTCAATTGCCTGGATTGATGCCGGTGGATCTTTAAGGGTTGGTCCGCAATCAGCAGGCGCCTTGCCAGGACCTATCGCATATGGTAAAGGCGGAACAGAACCTACTACTACTGATGCGAATCTTGTGGTTGGACGGCTTTCACCGAAAAACTTCGATAACGCTGTCGATATGGAAAGCGTAAGAAACGCGATACAAGAAAAAATTGCTAACCATTTTGATACATCGGTTGACGAAGCAGCTCTTGGAATAATCCGAATTGCCAATTCCAATATGCTTAATGCACTAAAACTTATTTCGGTGAGAAAAGGCTATGATCCACGTGATTTTGCTTTAGTAGCATTTGGCGGGGGAGGTTCTATGCATGCTCCGGCACTTGCAAAAGAGCTTGGGGTACGAAAGGTTATTGTTCCAGTAGCAACTTCTGTGTTCTCAGCTTGGGGAATGCTTATGACAGATTTGCGTCATGACTACATCCAAACCTTTATTCGTCGAGTTGAAGGCATTGATTATGAAGAGCTTAATGGAACCCTGGCAAAACAGGAAACAGACGCTATTTCTCAGTATGATCAAGAAGGTGTAAAAAAGGAAAACGTTCTCTTCACTCGTTTTGTAGACTTACGCTATGTCGGTCAAGAGCATACCGTGAAAGTTCCAGTTCCTAACGGAGAAATAACTAAAGAAACAATGCAGAAAGTGATTCATAAGTTCCATGAAACACATGAGCAATTATATACATTTAAGTTGGAAGAGTCGTCAACTGAAATTGTTAACCTGCACTTAATAGCTCTTGGTTCAGTTAAGAAGCCTGAATTGGCTAAACTGGAAAATACCGGCGCATCTTTAGAAAGTGTATTAAAAGAAGTAAGACCAGTATTATATGAAGAGCATGGATGGATTGAAACAAAGGTATATGACAGAGCACAGTTAACACCAGATGCGGCTATTGAAGGGCCAGCCATTGTGGAAGAGTCATCTGCATCAACAGTTGTTTACCCTGGGCAATCGGTCACTGTTGACGTTTATGGCAATTTAATCATTGAGACGGGGGTATAAGACGATGGCAAATACAGTTGCACCAAAAGTAGATCCATTTACATTAGATATTGTTAAAGATTCATTAGTTGCGATTGGCGAAGAAATGTTTTATGCCTTAGCGCGTACTTCAATGAGTCCTATTATATATGAAGTTTTAGACTATGCGAGCGGTCTTATGGATTCTAAAGGCCAATTGCTAACACAAGGGAACGGAGTAACCGGCTTTATTGGGATGCTTTCTTTCATGGTTCGCGAAACAGTTGAAAGATACAATAAACCAGGTGATTTAAAACCGGGGGACATCATTTTGATTAATGATCCATATGGCGGGGGCGGCTCCCATTTATGTGATGTTGGATTGGTTATGCCGATCTTTTATCAAGGAGAGTTAATCGCTTTTTCCGCGAACAAAGCGCACTGGACAGAGGTTGGAGGAAAAGACGCTGGATCTATGTCTACCGATTCAACAGAGATCTATCAAGAAGGCCTGCAATTTCCTTGTATAAAATTATTTGACGAAGGGAAATTGAATCAGGCTGTAGTGGATATTATAGCTGCAAATGTCCGCTTTCCAGATCTTTCATTAGGGGATATGTGGGCTCAGGTAGCTGCACTGAAAACAGGTGAACGACGAGTTCAAGAATTGTGTGATAAGTATAAAAAAGATACTGTGCTTAACTCTATTAATTATCTTTTAGAGCATGGTGAACAATTAGCACTTAAAGCTTTAAAAGAAATACCGAAGGGTACGTATGAAGCAGTCGATTATATCGATGATGATGGTATTGAAGAAGGTCCATTCCGAGTACAGGTGAAGGTGACGATTACCGATGATCAGTTTATTTGTGACTTCCGTGGCAGCCATCCGCAAGTGACTGGTTCAATCAATACTACTTATACGGGTTTAGTTTCTGCTGTCCGCACTGTATATCTTGCCGTAACCAATCCTTCTCAAGATGTAAATGATGGATCATTCCGCCCGCTTCATGTTATTACCGATAAAGGCTCGATCTTTAATGCGATGCGCCCAGCCCCTGTTTCGATGTATTGGGAGTCGATGTTATTTGGAACAGACTTAATTTGGAAAGCGTTAGCCCCGGTTGTGCCTGAACGTTTATCTGCAGGCCATTTCTTATCAGTATGTGTAGCGATTCTTTCAGGTAAACATCAAGATACGGATGAGCGTTTCTTGATTGTTGAACCATCTGTTGGTGGATGGGGAGGAGCAGAAGGCGCGGATGGAGCTTCCGGTCAATTCTGTATCCTGGATGGGGAAACCTTCAATATCCCAGTAGAAGTGTGCGAAACAAGAAATGGTGTTTTAGTTGATGAGTATAGCCTATCTACTGATGGAGCTGGTGCAGGTGAATTTCGCGGTGGTCAGGGTGTTATCCGTTCTTACCGTGCTTTAACAGATAATCAGGTCTTTACCGCATCCTTTGGTCGCCATAAATATGATGTATGGGGAGCAGAAGAAGGAAAAGATGGTTCTAATAATTATTTTGAGATTGTAAAAGCGAACGGTGAAGTCGACGGACCATATGGTAAGTATAATCAATATCCGTTAAATAAAAATGATGTTGCCCGCCTTGTAACAGCATCGGGTGGCGGATACGGTGACCCGCTGAAACGACCCGTTGAGAAGGTGGTTAGCGACGTGAAAAATGAGTATATCACTGTCGAGCAAGCAAAAAATGATTATGGGGTAATCCTTGATGCATCAACTATAGAAGTAAAAGAACTATCTCCAGAACGTCTAGCAAAGGAGTCGAAATAAATGAATGTAATTACATTAGAAGATGTGGCTAAGGAAGACCGCCCGGGAATAATAATGAAAACACTATTTGATGAATCCATCATTGAAGGGGCCCGTGCTTCGATCGGCACGGTTTCCGTTCCAGCAGGTGCCCGGATTCCACTCCAAGGAACGGGTTCACATGAGCAAGATGAATACGCTATTTTTTTAAAAGGCTCCATTTTAACCATGAGTGGTGGAAAAGAATACCGAGTTTCGGCGGGACAAGCCACCTTTATTCCCCATGGCGAAGAACACTGGGCCTATAACGACGGACAAGAAGATTGCGAACTTGTTTGGGTATTAGTTAACAGATAACCTATATTTTTTAAAATAGGCTGTGTTAAAGCTAATGTTGGAAGTGCCAGGAGCGGAAATCAACAGACAAGTTTAACACAGCCTTAAAATAAAATAACATTTACCATCGAGAGTAATAGCAGATAGAAAGCCTTGCCTTTTTTTAAAAAAGCAGGGCTTTCTATCTATGAAATTTGAGGAGGCGTATTCATGTCATATCAAAACCGTATTTATAAAGTACAAAAACAATTAGAAGAATTAAATTTAGAAGCTGTTGTAGTCACTTCACCACCGAATTTTTTCTATTTTAGCGGGACATGGCTGGACTCCCATGAAAGATTGCAGGCGATTGTCATCCCTAAAGCTGGAAAGCCAACCATGATCGTTCATGAAATGTCAAAAGAAGAAGTCCCGTTCAATGGACTTTTTGAAAACGCTTTCTGGAAGGATGGAGAGAATTCATTGGAGTTATTGGCAAGTATTCTGCCACTAAATGGAACCGTATCAATCGATAATTTATGGCCAAGTCAAAACCTACTTAAGCTTATACAATTGAAAAATCAAATATCGTTTGTGGATGGTACGCAAGTGATTGGAAAGTCAAGACTAAATAAAGATTCAAAAGAATTCGAACTACTGAAGAAATCAGGTGCGATCGCAGATAAAGTATTACAACAAGTAATTGACTACCTTCGACCTGGTCTTACCGAGAAAGAGGTAGCGGATGAGATTAAGCGCCTTTTCGCCTTGCAAGGAGTTGATACATTGTCATTTAATCCGATTGTAGGTGCGGGGAAAAACGGAGCGATCCCCCATCATTTATCAGATAACACTCCTATTGAAGCTGGAGATATGGTTGTCATTGATATGGGAGGTATTAAAGACCACTATTGTTCAGACATGACCCGAACGGTATTAGTTGGAGGAGAACCTTCAGACGAAATGTTAAAAGTCTATGAAATAGTGAAACAAGCACAGGAAGCAGCCGTTAAGGCTGTAAAACCAGGAGTGCCTTTGATGGATATTGACAAGGCAGCAAGAGATATTATCAGTAATGCCGGATATGGAGAATATTTTACTCATCGTACTGGCCATGGCTTAGGAATCGAGGTTCATGAAGAACCGTTTGTAACCTCTAACAACGATCAGCTGTTAGAAGAAGGTATGGTCATAAGCATAGAGCCAGGGGTTTATTTAAGCGGTAAGTTTGGTGTTAGGATCGAGGATATCGTTTTTGTAACTGATTATGGTTGCGAAAGACTGAATATTCTTTCTAAGGAATTCACTCATACAGGCAAGGCAGAAGTATTGAGCAGTGAAAATATATAAATAGATTAAGGGCTTAGAAATAATGCAGACACTTTTAAAAATATAGCATGAAAAGGAGCGGTTTTTGTGACGCGGTATCGTTTAGGGATAGATATAGGGGGAACATTTACGGATTTAGTTCTTTATGACAAGCAAGAAGCGAAATATCAAACAGAGAAAATTTTAACTACTCCAAAGAACCTGTCAGATGGTGTATTGGAGGGTATGAAAAATCTAGTTGAGGACTTTAGTGAAATCGATTACTTCGTACATGGAACAACAGCAGGACTTAATGCCTTTCTTGAACGAAAAGGATCGAATGTAGCCTTAATTGTCACGGAAGGATTTAGGGATATTTATGAAATAGGCCGTGCGAATCGTCCTGATATGTATAGCATTACATATAGAAAACCGGAACCTCTAGTAAAGCGCCGTAACGTTTTTGAGGTAAAGGAAAGAGTGTTAGCTGACGGTACAGTCGAGACAAATCTAGACTTTAACCATTTGAATGAAGTGGTCAATCAAATTATCGAAAAAGGATTTAACTCCGTTTCGGTAAGTCTTTTACACTCATACAAAAACCCAGAAAATGAAACAAAAGTAAAAGAGTTTATTAAACAAAAAGCACCTCACATTTCAGTATCGCTATCGCATGAAATTGCTCGTGAATGGCGTGAGTACGAACGTACTAGTACGACGGTGATCAATGCCTATGTAGCACCGATTGTTGAAAACTATCTTGCTAGTCTAGAAGACAGAACGGGACAAGAAGGGTTAGAAGGAGACTTATATATTATGCAATCCAATGGCGGGGTGATGACATCCGGGGTTGCAAAGAAAATGCCAATCCAGACGCTAATGTCCGGTCCGGTTGGTGGTGCAATTGGAAGTATTAGCCTTGGTAAACTGACAGACTATAAAAACTTAATTTGTGTCGATATGGGTGGAACAAGTTTTGATGTAAGCCTTGTTATTGACGGTGAACCAGATGTTACGTCGGAAACTAGTCTAGAAGAATTTCCTATTCTTACACCAATGGTTAATATTCACACAATTGGGGCGGGTGGTGGTTCCATTGCCTGGATCGAGGGCGGGGGATTACGTGTAGGTCCAAAAAGTGCAGGAGCAGACCCAGGTCCTGCCTGTTATGGAAATGGAGGTACTCAAGCAACTGTAACGGACGCCAACCTAGTGTTAGGACGTCTGGATGAGGAAGGGTTTCTTGGCGGAAACATGAGATTAGACCGTGATGCTGCCTATCAAGCGGTAAAACAAATTGCTGATCAGCTAGGTTTAGGAGTACTAGAAACAGCAGAAGGGATTTGTGATATTGCCAATGCAAAAATGGCGGACGCCATTCGTACGTTAACAGTAAGCAAAGGGATTGACCCACGTGATTTCGCGCTTGTCGCATTTGGCGGAGCTGGTCCGATGCACGCCGTGTTAATCGCTGATCTTCTTGGAATAACGAAAATCCTTGTCCCAACAGTTGCTGGCACTTTCTCGGCTTGGGGCATGCTTCAAACAGATATTCGTCATGATGCTGTAAGAACATTTGTATCTGTATTAGACCATAGTGACAAGAAGAAGATGGTTGGTCTATATGATGAAATGGAGCAAGAAACTATCAATATTTTAACTCAGCAAAGAGTGAAAGAAGCTGATATGTCATTTCAGAAAACGGTTGACATTCGCTATGTTGGCCAGGAATACACAGTGAATGTACCCTTAAATATTAAAATCAATGATGAGGAATCCATGATTCAGTTAGCCGGACTTTTCCATGAAATGCATGGGAAAATTTATGGTCATAACAATCCGGATGGAATTATTGAAGCAGTAAATTTACGAATAACTGGCTATGGAAAGCTAGAAAAAGAGGAACAAGCAGAAAAGGAAACAACTGTTAAAACTGAAACAGATGTCGTTTCAAGAACGAACAAACAAGTCATCTGGAAAGGGTCAGAAAAAAATACACCAGTTATGACGACTGCTCATTTGAAGTATGGCCATCGTTTTGATGGACCAGCAATTGTAGAAGATCCTCGAACTACAACGGTTATTCCTAGTGGTTATCGAGTTGAGGTTGATCGGTTAGGGAACCTTGAAATCACGAAGGAGGAACGATAATAATATGAATGCTAAAGCAGCGGTTAAAACGAGTCAATTTTTAGAAAACCCGATTACAACGGAAATTATTCGGAATGCGTTAATTTCTGCCGCACATGAAATGAATGCAAGTCTGGCTAGAAGTTCTTTTTCTCCGATCATATACGAAATGAAGGATTGCAGCGTTGGTATTTTTAATAGAAACGCAGAATTGCTGGGTCAATCAGCAGGCCTTCCTATCTTTCTAGGAAATTTAGATGAGTGCATAAAAATCGTTACAGCGTCGATTGGCGGGGTCGAAAATTATCTGCCTGGTGATGTCTATATCATGAATGACTCTTATCTAACTGGTACACATCTTAACGATATTACCGTTATTTCCCCTGTTTTTTATGAGGATGAATTGATCGGTTTCACTGCGAATCGTGCCCACTGGCTTGATGTAGGTGCACAGGACCCAGGTTTCTCCATGGATGCTACAGAAATCTACCAGGAAGGAGTACGTATTCCGCCTACAAAAATATACGATGCTGGTCAGGCTCGTAAAGATGTTATTAATCTTATTATTACTAACAGCCGTTTTCGGGATGCTGCACTAGGGGATCTTAATGCTCAAATTGCTGCCTGCCGTACTGGAGAGAAACGTTTTCATGAGATCATCAGCCGATTCGGTTTAGAAAAAGTAAACCGCTCCATTCGGGATATTTTCAAGCAATCTGAACTTTTAGACCGCGAAATGATTGCGAGAATTGCTGATGGAGTTTATGAGACCGAAGGTTGTTTGGACAATGATGGAGTGTCGGAGGAACCTGTACCAGTAAAAGTAAAAGTGACCGTTGAAGGGGAAAATATTACGATCGATCTCACTGGCTCCAGCGAACAAGTTAGAGGAATGACCAACTGTGGATTGGCACAGACAATCTCAGCCTGCCGGGTAGCTTTTAAAGAGCTAATTAGTCCTGATGCGCCTGTCACGGGCGGGAATTTTAAAACGTTAAATGTTGTGGTACCAGAAAGAACGATCTTTAGTGCGCAAGAGCCGGCAGCGTGTGTTTGGTATTTTTCTGCACTAGGCTTGCTCATCGATCTTGTCGTTAAAGCCCTGTCTCCAGCTCTTAAGGAAAGAAGTGCGGGTGCACATTACGGGGATTCGATGATCATAACGTTCTCAGGGATTGATCCGCGTCGTAACACGTCATTTCTAAATGTAGAAGCTACGGCAGGCGGCTGGGGAGGCTTTGCTGCTAATGATGGCCAATCCGGATTAATCAATAATGTTAATGGTGATTTCAAGAACCTGCCTATTGAGGTTCTTGAAGATAAATACCCTTTTAAAGTAACCACCTATGGCTTTAGAAAGAATTCAGGAGGAGCAGGAAAGAACCGAGGAGGTCTCGGAATTATTAGAGGTTACGAGGTTTCTGCAGATGAAGCTTTTTTATACCTTTGGTTAGAGCGTTCAAAAACACCTGCTTGGGGACTTTTTGATGGTAAAGAGGCAGCATCACCAGAAGTTACTATTTTAAGTGGAGAAAAAGAAGAAAAAGCCCTGAAAATAAATGCAAAACCAATGAAATATGGAGACAAGGTGATTGTGAAAACAGGAGGCGGCGGCGGATTTGGGCATCCGTTTGAACGTGACGTCGATCGTGTGCTTGAAGATGTTATCGATGGATACATCGACCGACAAACTGCGTTTGTGCAGTACGGTGTCGTAATTAAGGAAGACGTTTTAGAAGTGGACGAACAAGAAACCATTATGTATCGCCAAAGAAACAAAATAGGTTAAGAGGTGAAATATGCGCCGAATATTAATCACATTTGAAAACGGGGAAAGTTTCCCGGCAACATTACAAGAAGATAAAGCCCCCCAAACGTGTCAAATCGTTTGGGAGGCACTTCCCTTTTCGCAGACAGTTACGCATTCACGCTGGTCCGGTCGTGAAGTGAATTTTGAATTTCCGTCTACTTCTATGCCAAAAAGAGAAAACCAAACCATATCTACTAGTATTGGGGAAATTGTCTACTGGAGGGATTGGCCTCTTGAGTCTGAACCTGACGTTTTAGAAGTTTTAGCTATTTACTATGGTGCTGAACATACACGAAGCAACAAAGGGGATGAACCGGTTAACGTTTTTGCCCAGGTTGACTTTACTTATCTAGATCTTTTGCAAAAAGTTGGCGAACGTATCTGGTTAAATGGTTCTGAAAAAGTCACTATTACGAGATTAAAAGACTGAAATTAAATTAATATTAAAAATATTTATTTTTTTCGAAAATAATTATGCTATTACTTAAATATTTATGGTAATATTAAAAAAAGATAGTTATTATTCTGAATTTTTAAAAATCGGGAGGTTAAAAAATGGCTAGCAAGAAAATTTTGTTTATTAATCCATTGCACACAGATGTTTTTGATGAAGAATTTAGAACACAATTTGAACGTTTTAAAAGCCCGGACACAGTGGTGGATGTTGTTTCTTTTGCTGGACCAGGACCGATCCACGTGGAGTATAACTGCTATGAAGCGATGGTCATTCCAGAACTGATCAGGACTGTGAAAAAGGCGGAAGAGGACGGTTATGACGCGGCAATTCTCGGCTGTTTTTATGATCCCGCTTTAAGAGCTTGCCGGGAAGTGGCTGAAAAAATGGTTGTTACCGCACCTGCTGAAGCTGCTTTGCACATTGCCACAACGCTTGGAGAAAATTTCTCGATTCTTGTGGGCAGAAAAAAGTGGATTCCGGAAATGAAAGAAAATGTCCACAAATACGGCTTTACACATAAACTGGCGTCATTTAAATCGCTTGAGCTCGGGGTGCATGATTTCCAGAAGGATCCTGAAGAAACAAAGAGAAGAATCAGGGCGGCAGCGAATGAAGCGATCGAGAAAGATGGGGCAGATGTCATTGTTTTAGGCTGTACAGGCGAGTTTGGTTTCTTTGATTCATTGCAGCAAGAATTAGGCGTGCCAGTCATTGACGCGAGCTGTGCGCCATTTAAATACGCAGAATTTCTAGTAGAAATAAAACAAAAATTATCCTGGACCCACAGCAAGAAGGTAGGGTATCAATCTCCTCCGGCAAAGGAGGTGGAGGAGTTTAACTTATATAATCCGGTTTTAAGTAAGAAATAATTTTATCATTATGAATGAGGGAGTGAGTTAAATGGAAGTGGTAGCTTCTGCTAAGTCTCAAGAGAAAACCGTTGAAGTTGGTACTTTTTTTGAAGACATGCCATTTACAAAAAAACATCGGTTTGTAGGGGTAGCCCTATTTATGGCGTTTGTAATCGAGGCATGGGAAATGATGATTATCATTATGATTAGTGGAGCTATCGCCGCTGAATTTTCTTTAACTCCTGTCCAAGTAGGTTCCCTTATTGGTGCAATTTTCTTAGGTATGATTCCGGGGACATATGTGTGGGGGATTGTTGGAGATAAAATCGGACGAAAGAAAACGATTATTTACAGCTTACTCTTATATGGAGTGGTTTCAGCTGTCAGTGCATTTTCACCAAACTATGAAACACTTTACACATTGCGCTTATTATCCGGTTTTTCTTTGGGTGGTGTACTGGCTTGTATCTTTCCATATTACGAAGAAATGCTCCCAGTTAAACAGCGTGGTAAAGCAGCAGTATTTTTATCCGCAGGATGGCCAATTGGTACTTTAATTGCCCTAGGAATAACCAGTTTACTTATGAATTTGGACGGGGTATTGGGCGGTTGGAGAGCAATCATTTTTATTAGTTCGCTAGCTGGATTCTGGGCTTTCGTCATTAGAAAAATTCCTGAATCTCCTTACTGGCTTGCAGGAAAGGGAAGAACAGACGAGGCAAAGCAAATTATTTCTGAATTAAGTGAAGGTAAAACAGTGGTTAGCCAGGGCACAGAATTGTATGTCTCTAAAGTAAAACAAGGTAGTATCTTTGAAATTTTCAAAACGAAAATGATAAAAACAACAGCATTACAAACAATCGTCAATTTCTGTTTCTCCTTTGGATATTGGGGATTGTATACGTGGATTCCAACATTATTACAACAAAAGGGCTTATCAATGGGACAAAGCTTAGGTTTCGTTGCATTATCGGCTGTAGCGCAGATTCCAGGGTATATCGTAGCTGCACACCTAACTAGTAAATATGGACGTAAAAAAGTCATGTTTGCTTTCGTATTATTTGCATCGATCTTTGGGTTTGCATTTGCATATTCTTCGAGTGTATTCCAACTATACGCATTCAACTTCGCTTTAGGATTCTTTAGCTTAGGGGCATGGGGCGTTTGGAACACATGGTTTGGAGAAATCTATCCAACAAATGTACGTGGTGTAGGATATAGCTGGGGTGTTGGCGGACAACGTTGGGCAAACACTGTGGCTCCATCTTTAATCGGTTTTGTTATTGGATTAGGTTGGGTATTTGGAGCAACGGTTTCTTTTATTCAGGTTTTCATGGTTATTACACTGATTACAATCCTATTTATTAGAGAAACGGAAGGCGAAATCTTACATTAACATCAAAAAACTTTAATCCATATCGATATAAGATAGATAAAATGTTTTTTACTTAGGCTTCACCTTAACTAATTTAATAGATTTGGTGGAGCCTTTTTCCAAAATAAAATCAACAGAGTAATGGATTAATAGGAAATACATAACGAGGAGGAAAACACATGACAGAGCAAATCAGGATTGGTTTTGATGTCGGTGGAACATTTACCGATGGTGTTTTAATGAGAGGGAAAGAAGTTGTTTCAAAAACAAAGTCCTTAACAACAGAAGATATTACAACAGGGATTATTAATGCATTGGATTTATTGTTAAAAAACAGCAATGTGGATGTTTCAAAAATAGAAATGGTTTCCCTTGGAACTACTCATACAACGAATGCCATTATTGAGAGACGTAAACTTGATAAAGTAGGTATTTTCCGGATTGGGGCACCGGCGACAACAGCGATACCCCCAATGACAGGGTGGCCAGAAGATTTAATCGCAGCATTAGGTGGTAAAGAGCATGTCCATATCATTCGAGGCGGATCTGAATATAACGGGAAGGATATTGTCCCTTTAGATGAAAAAGCCATCATGGATGCAGCGAAAGCGATGAAAGGGAAAGTTGGTTCGGTAGCCATCACAGGTGTATTTTCACCAATCATACCAAAACACGAGGACCGTGCAATGGAAATTGTTAGAGAATATCTTGGTGATGAGGTGTTCATTACTCAATCCCATAAAATCGCATCCATCTCATTACTGGAAAGAGAAAACTCCACGATCTTAAACGCTTCCGTTAAATCGGTTATGAAACGGGCCGTTGAAGCATTCAAACAAGCGGTGGCCGATCGAAATATCAATGCAAAGCTATTTGTCGTTCAAAACGATGGAAGTGTAATGAATGCTGATCATGCAGTAGAGTATCCAATCTTTACAGTAGCTTCTGGACCAGCTGCTTCTGTTCGCGGAGCCGTGTACTTATCAGGTATCCAAAATGGGGCGGTCGTGGATGTGGGTGGAACCTCAACTGATGTAGCCTATATTGTAAATGGTTTTCCAAGAGAATCCTCTATCACTGTAAATATCGGTGGAGTAAAAACAAATGTACGCTGTCCAGATTTATTATCCATTGCTTTAGGCGGTGGAACGATTATCAAAACTCAGCAGGATAAAGTCATGGGTTTAGGACCTGAAAGCGTGGGCTATAACCTTGTCAAACTGGGTAAATCATTCGGTGGACCAATTTTAACCGTACATGATATTGCTGTTGCAACAGGACGTTTAAACAGCAAACTTGATATTTTTGATACCAATTATGTTACGAACATAGCTGCCATAAATGCATTACCAGCATCCTTAGTTAAGGAAGCGAACGCTAGAATTAAGGAACGTGTAGAGATTGCCATTGATCAGATGAAAACAGAATCAGGGTTAATACCTGCTATCTTTATTGGCGGGGGAGCCCTAGCTGTTCCGCAGTATAATATTGAAGGGACAACAGAGGTCATCCTTCCAAACCATTTTGAAGTGGGCGGCGCAATTGGAACAACGATTGCGGAAATTGGTGCTTCAGCAGAATTGGCCGTTGACCTTGCAGTTGAAAACCGAAATGCTGCCATCGACCGTGTTGTCGCCTTAGCTAAGATAAATGCGCAGGAAGCTGGAGCCATTGCTGGAACCGAAGAAATTATCGATGTGGAAGAAATTCCGTTTGCTTATATGCCAGGAAAAAAACAAAAGGTCAGAGTACGGGTTAAGGGCAAAGTATTTGCTTAAACAGCTGAGGAGGGAAACCATGAGTGTTTACGATATTTTAGAAGATTGGGGAATAACCAATTATCGAGTAATCGACAAAAAAAGCATTGAGGAAATTACATTAGGAGCCTCCATTTTAGCCACTGGTGGTGGAGGAGATCCGGAAATCGGACTGTTATGGGCCTATAAAGTGTTAGATGAAGGAAAAGATATTGTCATGATTGACCCACTAGATATTCCAGATGATATTTTAGTGGCGAGCCCTGCTTGTTTAGGAGCAGCCCTAGTGTTAACTGAAAAGCCGCCTAATGAAGACGTTTTGAATAAAGCGGTTTCCACCTTGGAAGCCTATATGGGCAAAAAACTACAAGCAACAATCCCACTTGAGTGTGGAGGGGTAAACTCCATAGTTGCTTATGCTGTTGCAGCAGAATTAGGATTGCCTGTGATCGATGTAGATGGAATGAATCGTGCCTTCCCTGAGTTGCAAATGACTTCATGGGCTACTCAAGGGGTGCACGCATCCCCAACAGTTTCTACCGATGACCGTATGAACACAACAGTTATTGATACACGGGATGATGATCTGATGGCAGAGTCGATTGCACGAAAAGTAGCGATGTCTTATGGCGGAATTTCCTGGGTAGCCACCTACGCAATGTCTGGAGCTGATGTGAAAAGAACCTCCATCTTAAACTCCCAAAGTATTGCATGGGATGTAGGGAAAGCTGTAATGGAAGCCAGAAAGAGCCACAATGACCCAGTTGAACAAATTTTAACTAGTATTAAAAATACTAGAAATATTCAAGGCCACCGAGTATTCAATGGGAAAATCGTCGATATTCAAAGAGAATTTGGCGGTGAGATGAACAAAGGATTCTCACTCGGAAAGGTGATAATGGAAGGTATTGGAGACTACAAAGGACAAAGAGCCGAATTGGATTTTCAAAATGAATGGTTGAATCTAAGGGTGGATAACGAACTAAAATGTGTTACACCTGATCTCATTGCAATCCTTGATATTGAAACAGGTGAGCCGATTCGTACGGACATTATGAAATATGGCTACCGCGGTTCTATTATTCTTATACCGGCTCATGAACGGATGAGAACAGAAAAAGGTCTTGAGACATTCGGTCCTCGCTATTTTGGTTATGACTTTGATTATGTTCCCGTTGAAAAGTTAATGGCAAAACAGGGGGTGAAATAATGGAAACGCAATTGCTTCAAACCAAACTAGAAGATCAAGATAATAAGTTAGTTCTAAAGACGATTGTCAATCAGCCTTATATCGAAAGAAAAGAATTAGCAGACAAGCTCGGATATTCTGTGGAGCAGGTCGATGAAATTTGCCAATCGTTTATTGATTCTTTCGTTATTCTTGAGTTGGCAAGTCAGGCAACCTCTAACATTGAGTCTCGTGTCCCAAGAAAAGTGTATTTAATCAATCCAGAGTTGGAGCAGACCATTAGAGAATTAATATAAAAACATATGATCAGACATAATGCTGGTGAAACCATGAATACGTTGTTCGTTCTTAAAGAGAATAACCCATGATTTCACCAGCATTTCTAAATAAAAAAGCTGAATAGGTGAGGAATTTGGAAGTCAATCCGTTTTTAAATAGAGTTCAAGCTTTACGAAAGATAATGGAAGAGAGACAACTGGATGTATGTTTGCTATTTAATCGAGCCAGTATCCGATATTATACAGGACTTCGTATGAATACTGCTTCCTTTAGTATTCTATTAATTTCACAACAAGATATAAAGTACGTTGTGGCACGCTTAGATTTAAAACGGGCTCTGAGGGATTGCTGGATTAAAGAAATTCTCCCTTTTCCAGAAGATACCCCTGATTATCTTACGGTTTTAAATCATTATTTTCATAAACGCAAAATAACACGGGTTGGTGTGGAGCTGCCGGAACTTAACTATGCTACCTTCCAGTACCTTCAAGAGAAACTGTCAAATGCCCATTTTGAAAACATCGCATCTGAAGTTGGACGGTTGCGGATGATTAAAAGTGAGGAAGAAATTCAAATTATTCGTAAGTCTGCTCAAATTGCCGACAAAGCAATGCAAGAAGCGCTGAAAGCAGCTAGAGCAGGGATGAAGGAACACGAAGTAACAGCTGTTGCCATGTATACGATGTTAAAAGAAGGCGCTGAAAATTCATCATTCGAGATTTTTCTCGCTTCCGGTGAGAACAGCTGGCTGCCACAACGATATGCTTCAGATAAAGCTTTGAATCCTAATGAATTAATCTTGTTAGATATGGGCGCAATTTATCAAGGTTATTGCTCCGATATTACCCGAACTTTTTCAGTAAAAGAAACTACGCTTGAACAGAAACGGCTGTTCCAAGATGTATTAAGAATTCAGCAGGAGACCATTCAGTCCTTGCGTCCAGGAGTGCAGGCTGGAGAGATTGATTACATAGCAAGACAGAAGATTCAAGAATTAGGATATGGCGATTACTTCCCGCACTTAACGGGACATGGATTAGGCTTAGATATTCATGAAGGCCCGATTATCGATAAGGGAAGAACTGATATTCTTGAAAAGAACATGGTGGTAACAATCGAACCTGGGGTATATCTGCCTGGAGTAGGGGCTGTTCGAATCGAAGATATGGTTCTAATAACTGAAGGCGGTTACGAAGTATTGACCCAAACGAAGCGTGATCTAATCAATTGAGCTAGCGAAAAGCAGCCAATAACCAAGGAGGAAATGGGATGAGTGTGTACGACATCCTAGAAAAATGGGGTATTACCGATTATAAAACATTAACAAGACAGGATATTGATGACATTACATTAGGTGCTTCCATCCTTGCGACTGGTGGGGGCGGAGACCCGGAAATCGGACTGCTATGGGCTTATAACGTACTAAATAAAGGGAAAGAAATCGTATTAATTAAACCTGATGATGTACCAGATGATGCGATGATCGCGATGGGGGGATGTTTAGGAGCCCCAGTCGTTCTAACGGAAAAAACTCCAAACGGAAGCGAATTGAATATTGCATTTCAAAAATTAAGTGAATACTTGAATCGTGATTTTGTTGGAGTCATTCCACCAGAAGCTGGTGGAGTTAATACAACTGTTCCGATGGCAGTTGCTGGTGAAATGGGCTTACCTGTTATTGATGGTGATGGGATGGGCAGAGCTTTTCCTGAATTACAAATGACAAGTTTTCATATTGGAGGCGTTTCAGCCAGTCCGGTTGTAGCCATTAATGAAAAAGGGTTTGCTACGATTATTGATACTGCAGATGCTTACATGGCTGAGAACATTGTTCGACAAACAGCAATGTCCTATGGCGGAATCAGCTGGATTGCAGGATACCCAATGAATGGGGAACAACTGCGAGCAACATGTATCCCAAACACAGTAAGCTTAACACTAGAGTTGGGGAAAAAAGTAAGGGAAGCTCGCAATGTGCACCATGATCCGATTAAAGTGGTTGAAGAAATTACCGGTGGATGGAGCGCTTTTAAGGGGAAAATTGTTGATATCAATCGCGACTTCGGTGCAGAAAGTACAAAAGGATTCTCCATGGGACAAATTATCATGGAAGGATTCGGAGAGCACAAAGGAACCACGGCTGTTATTGATTTTCAAAATGAATGGTTGAAATTAACCATTGATGACCAATTAATCTGCTTGCCTCCTGATCTTATTACGATATTAGACTCAGAAACAGCTGAACCCATTCGAACCGACATTGTGAAATACGGGTACAGAGGAACGATTGTCGTCATTCCTGCCCACGATCGAATGAAGACGGTAAAAGCAATCGAAGTTTGCGGCCCGCAAGCATTTGGCTATGATTTGGATTTTGTCGCACTGAAAAAATAGATTGCAAGGATGCTAACACACTCACAATTAAGGGGGTGATGATTCAAGACTACTTTCTTGCATACGTAATCGTCAGTTGAGTCATTGGAAATCTCTACTTAAAAGCTTGGATGTAAGAATATATGAATATAGGGGGAAATGCTATGCGAATTTCAGTTGACGTTGGTGGTACTTTTACCGATGTTGTGACACTCGATCCAGTTTCAGGCGATCTACGCCTTGAAAAGGTAGAGACCGTCCCACACAACCCTGCGAGCGGTGTTCTGGAAGGATTCCGTAAGGCAGAAGTTAGTTTCGAGGAAATAGATTACTTTGTACATGGGACAACTCTTGGCCTGAATGCTCTTCTAACTCGTACAGGATCTCAGGTAGCAATCGTTACAACCAAGGGGTTTAGAGATGTTTATGAGTTAGGGCGTACTGATCGTGATTCCATGTACGATTTTAAATACCGTAAACCGGAATCATTAGTCCCAAGGCACCGGCGCCTTGAAGTGAGTGAGCGTCTTGATTATCAAGGAAATGTTCTGACGAAATTTGATCGCGAAGAAGCGGTTAAATTGGCTCAACAACTTCGTGAAGAGGGAGTTCCATCCGTAGTAGTCTGCTTCTTACACAGCTATATCAACCCGAATCACGAACTTGAAATGGAGAAGGTGCTTCTTGAAGAATACCCAGAGGTTTCAGTGACTTTATCCCATCGATTAACACGAGAATATCGCGAATATGAACGGACAAGTACAGCTGTTATTGATGCGTATATCAAGCCAATCATGCGTACTTATTTGGATCGACTCGACAGTGAATTACAGGAAGAAGGCTATCAAGGCCAATTCTTACTTACCCGCTCAGGCGGCGGTGCCATGACAGCGAAAGCAGCTAAGGAAGAGCCTGTTCATTCAGTCATGTCCGGGCCAGCAGGTGGTGCAATTGGTGCAGCATATTTATCTGAACTGACAGGACATCCGAATTTGATCACCCTAGATATGGGTGGAACAAGTCTTGACACCACTATGGTCGTAGATGGGCAGATTGCTATAGAAAACGAGGCATTAGTTGAGAGTTTACCGATATCCACACCAATGATTGATATTCGTACGATTGGTTCTGGCGGCGGGAGTATCTCATGGATCGATGACGGAGGAGCCCTTCAGGTTGGACCAAAAAGTGCGGGTGCAGACCCAGGCCCTGCATGTTATGGAAAAGGCGGAGTAAATGCAACGTTTACCGATGCTGCCCTAACGTTAGGTTATTTAGATGATCAGAACTTTCTTGGGGGAGCGATGACCATTGATCCTAATCTTTCCCGTAATGCAATTAAGAAGCTTTCCGATCGGTTAAACCTTTCTATCGAGCAGGCAGCAGCTGGTATCGTCCGCATAAGTGAGGCGAAGATTACTGGTGCGATTCGAGAAATATCAGTAGAACGAGGGTATCACCCAAAAGATTTTGCCCTTCTTGGCTTTGGCGGCGGTGGAGGACTCGTTTCCTGTAACGTTGCACGAGAGATTGGTATCCCAACTGTTATTATTCCTCCAGGAGCAGGTAATTTCTCAGCATGGGGAATGATGATGGTCGATGTAGTGTATGATTTTGCTCAAACCTTTGTAACAGGTCTAGTAAACGCAGATGTTAATGAAATTACTAGGTTGTATGGCAATTTGGAAGATAACGGACGTGAATCTCTTGGCCGCGATGGATTTACCTCTAAGGATTGCAAGTTTATTCGTTGGGCAGAGATGCGTTATGCAGGCCAAGAGCATACTGTTAAGATTGAGATCCCGGGGGACGACATTACACCAGCTCACATTTCGGAAATTGCCGCAAACTTCGGTGATGCCCATGAGACGCAATATGGTCACCAAACAACAGATCCAGTAGAAATCGTTACCCTTCGTGTGAGAGCTGTTGGCGTCCTTGCAAAACCGAGAATTGCCAAGCTTGAAGCAGGGAATGGTGACGGATCAGCCGCTCGTAAAGGCAGCCGCTCGGTCTACCAATCTAGCCTTAATAGTCACGTTGAGTATGAAGTTTACGATCGATTCAAGCTGCTTGCCGGAGATGAGGTAGCCGGTCCAGCCATTCTAGAAGAGCCTAGCCACACCACCATTTTACACGAAGGTGACGTTCTAACGGTTGGAGAGTATGGAGAACTTACCATCGCTATTTATAATGATAGAGGAGGTATAGCATGACTAGGAGCATAGAATTAAAAAATAGTGCGCAAACAAATGTAGATGATCATGCAGAACAGATTAAAGTTCAAGTTATTCACAACTACCTGCTGTCAGCAGCTCGGGAGATGATGAGGAATTTAAAGCGTACCGCTTATGACACGATCATCTATGAAATTCAGGATTTTGGACTTGGAATTTATGACCGCGAATGTAGATTACTAGCTGAATCACCTGGGTTGGCTATTTTTACTCGTGGTAATGACTATGCGCTGAGAAAAATGGTAGAGTTTCTCGGTGAAGAGAACATTCATGAAGGGGATGTCATCCTCTTTAACTATCCATACTGGAGCTCTAACCACACATTGGATGTACTAGTTAGCTCACCAATCTTCTATCAAGATGAGCTGATTGGGTATGCTGCCTGTAAAGCACACTGGCTTGATTTGAATCAACAAGATCCTGGGTACTGCTTAGATACTACCAGTATTCATAGAGAGGGGCTCATTCTTCCAGGGCTAAAAATTTACAAGCGTGGCGTTCGTGATCTAGAGGTGGAGAATCTTATCAAATTCAACTCTCGTATTCCAGATCGAGTGATTGGAAATATGAACGCTCAGATTTCTTGCTGCCACACCGGTGAAAAGCGGGTACAAGAGCTGGTACAAAAGTTCGGCCTAGAAACTTTTAAAGTGGCAAGTCAAGAGATATTAAACCACGGTGAACGGATTGCTCGTGCGCGCCTTGCTGCTCTGCCAAAGGGAACATGGTCTGCCGAGGATTGGGTTGATGATGATGGGGTCGAAAAAGACAAAATGGTTAAAATTAAAGTGACGGTTACCGTAACTGATAGCGAATTTATCGTTGATTTCACCGGTACGGATCCAGCGGTTGCAGGTCCTATTAACCTGCCAATTGGGATAACCGAAGGGGTTGCAGCACTGGCTTTCAAAGGGCTCACAACTCCGGATTCTCCAGCAAATGATGGCAACTTCCGTCCATTACGCGTCATTGCTCCGGAAGGTTCTTTGGTAAATGCGCAGTATCCTGCGGCAACTTTTACAATTTGGCCATCTATTCACATTCCGGAGATTATTTGTAAGGCATTAGCAAATGCGATGCCAGACATAGTACCTGCATGTTCAGGTGGAGAGGTCGTATCGGTTATGGGTGTCGGTACACATCCAGTAACCGGTAAAGTTTGGCTTGAAGCCACAAATGAAGCGGTGGGCTTTGGTGCTCATGCTGGAGGCGACGGCGAAAACGGAATTATGCACTTATCAGAGCCAGGCTGCAGAAATAACCCGATTGAGGTATTAGAGACCAAGGCTCCACTATTAATTGAAGGCTATTATCTTCGTCAGGATTCTTGTGGAGCTGGAGAGCACCGCGGCGGGGTAGGAGCGACTCGTGTATATAGATTTACTGCTCCAGGGAATGCCGTAACGATTCTAAAGAAAACGAAGACAAAACCTTGGGCACTAAATGGTGGCCAGGAAGCCGATTCCAATCATATTATGCTATGGCCTGGAACCGAGCGTGAGGTGCGTACAGGGGCGATTAATCAACCTTTGGAAGCCGGTGAAGTTCTAATCAGCAGTGCAGGCGGCGGCGGAGGATGGGGAAATCCATTTAACCGCAGCGTTGAGAAAGTGCTTGAGGATGTACGTAATGGCTATGTTTCACAGGAGAGCGCACAGCGTGACTATGGGGTAGTTATTGATACAGCCTCGTGGACGATTGACACTGCTGCCACTGCTAAACTGAGACAGGCACGATAGGGGGCACGTAACATCATGAAATTTATCGATTTGCATAGCGATATTCTGGTGGACGTGATTTGGCGTCGTTCACGAGGTGAGAGTCGGGTAATAAGCGAACGCCATTTGCCGGCACTGCGAAATGCCGGCATTAATGCACTAGGTCTAACCATCTGGATTGAATTAGACCAAACTCACCGGGCGGCACCTCGTACTAGGGAGGTGATGGCTGCACTTGAAGCAGAATTGAGAGAATCACCGGGAGAACTCGCAATGGTTAGAACCCCTGCTGAGGCTGAAGCAGCGATCAGCTCAGGGAAGCTTGCAATCCTGCTAACGATAGAAGGAATGGCGGCGCTTGATGAAGATCCATCCCTTTTGTCCGATTTATTCGATTTGGGACTAACATCAGGACTGTTAACGTGGAATGAGACGAATGCTTTTGCGAGCGGATTTCCCGGCTATAATTATGCCGAGGCACGGGCACTATCCCAATCGGGAAGTGGTTCGTGGCTAACTGGACTTCAGGGACCTGGAGAAGGAGAGGTTCGAGGCCTTACGGCAAAAGGGCGTACTCTTCTGATGGAGATGGCACAAGCGGGAGTCATGCTGGACTTGTCCCACTTGAATGAAAAATCCTTTTGGGACGCAATCAACGCCTATCCAGGTCCGGGAGTATTTGCATCGCATTCCAATGCGAAAGCGCTATGTGCAATCTCGCGCAATTTAACAGATGATCAGATAAAAGCCATTGCTGAGCGAGATGGAATCATTGGCCTCAATGCATTCTCAGCATTCGTACATCAGGAAAACCCTGGTATTGATCGATTTATCGATCACGCCGTGTACATTGCCGGTCTGGTAGGGACACGACACCTTGGCTTCGGGTTTGACTTCATCAACTATCTGGACGCAGAAGCGCTTGATAGTATTGGTGGCACGCTCCCCAAAAATCCTGAACTAAATGGTGCGGTGGATGTACCGAATTTGCTGGAGCAAATGCGCAAGCGGGGTTTCTCTTCAACAGAGATAGAAGGTATCACATGGGGGAACTTTGCTAGAGTATGGGACTCTGCTATTTGTTATAGCAACACAGTGAAAGTGAATAAGGTGAAATAATCAAAAAGGATAAAGGTAAAAGGGGAAAGGCTTAGCTTTTCCCTTTTACTTTAGAAAAGACTCCAATATAGTAGGAGGGCTAATATAATTGAATAGAACAGAGAGTTTACAACTTCACAAAAAAGCAATCATAATTGACGCGACCTGTCCATTAGGATCATTGGAAAACTACTATAAATTGTGGATCGACGGAGGGGTTACAGTAATGGCTCCCACTGTGGCAGTCAATCAAAATTGTCGAGAAACAGTTAGTCTCCTTGCCACATGGTTAAAGAAAATCAAAGCAAGTGATGACTTGTTACTTGTAACATGCGTAGAAGATATTTATAGGGCTAAACGAGAAAATAAATTAGGAATCATTTTTCACTTCCAAAACTCTCTGCCTATTGAAAACGATTTGGACCTTTTGTCTGTTTATCACCGGTTAGGCGTAAGGGTTATCCAAATCTGTTATAACGTAAAGAATTTTATTGGTGACGGTTGCACAGAGCGAACTAATAGTGGATTAAGTGAATTCGGTATAAACGTAATCAGAGAAATGAATCGTGTAGGAATATTGGTAGACTTAACCCACACAGGTTATCAAACAACCATGGACGCTATTAAGATATCTGATAAACCTGTCATATTTAGTCATTCAAACGTGTTTAACTTGTGTCCATCACCTAGAAATCTTAAGGATGATCAAATAAAAGCAGTAGCCGAAAAAGATGGTGTCATCGGGGTTGTTGGTTATCCAGCATTTGTAACCTCAAATAATCAAGCAACGGTTGATGATTTGATCGACCATATTGATTATATTAGAAAACTTGTTGGTATCAGACATATTGGAATTGGGATGGATTATTGGGAAGGCATGGATGGGATTGCAACTCTTGGTGAATCGAAAAAGTTATATACAGAATTAATTGATACTGGTAAATGGAAGGCAGATTGTTACCCTCCGCCGCCATGGAGATATCCAGAAGGAGTAGAAAAACCATCACAGTTCTCAAATTTAACAGATGCGTTAATTCGTAGAGGATACTCAGAGGAGGAAGTCCTCATGATATTAGGTGAAAACTTCCTTCGAGTTTACAAAGAAGTGTGGAAAGGATAAGAAACACGCTTGTTGTTTAGGGATAGGACCAAATTTTAAAGTGAAAGAGGGGTTACGGAATGATTAATTTTTCACAATATATTCAAACCATTGATTCCCATACGATGGGGCAGCCAACTCGGATCATCACTGGGGGAGCACCTAGAATACTAGGTTCGACAATGATGGAAAAAAAGCAATACTTGCAAAGTAAATTAGATTGGATGAGAAAATTATTAATGTCTGAGCCGCGTGGTCATAAAGATATGTTTGGAGCTATCATTACAGATCCTTGTTCGGAAGAATGTGATATTGGCGTTATCTTTATGGACGGCAATGGATACTTAAATATGTGTGGCCATGGGACAATTGGAACGATCACAACCGCTATAAACATTGGGATGATAGAACAAAAGAGGAATATCAAGATTGATACTCCAGCGGGGGTTGTGGAATGTGAAGTGGAGTTTTTAAACAAGAAGGTGGAAAAGGTCACCTTTACAAATGTGCCTGCCTTTGTTTTTGGAGAGAAAGTCGAGGTATTTGTTGAAGGTGTTGGGCATGTGTTGCTTGACGTAGCCTTCGGGGGCAGTATTTTTGGTATTGTCAGTGCTGAACAGTTTGGTTTAAAGCTAGTAAGTGAAGAGCAGCAACAATTAATTACTCTTGGGAATAAAATTAAAAATGCGGCAAATGAACAGTTGAAATTTCAGCACCCGCTAATTCCGGAAATCAACACGATAGATTTAATTGAATTTAGTTTGATATCTGACAAAGAAGATGTTGATTACAGGAATACGGTTATATTTGGGAATGGACAAATTGATCGATCCCCTTGTGGCACTGGTACGTGTGCAAAAATGGCGTTACTATATTCACTAGGAAAGTTAAAAATACATCAAAATTTTGTACATGAGAGTATTATAGATTCTAAGTTTGAAGGAAGAGTGATTGGGGTCAGTCATGTGGGTGCCTATCACGCCGTTATCCCACAGATTTCAGGTTCTGCATGGATTACGGGTATGCACCAATTTATAATTGAAAGTGAAGATCCCTATTATGAAGGGTTTTTATTGGGATAGTGCAGTAAATGAATAATACGGAGGAAGACATATTGAAAGAGATAATCCAGCAGTTACAACCTACGATTGATTCCGTTTTTGATTATTTACATCAAAACCCGGAGATAAGTTGGCAGGAATACAAGACAACTGCCTACATTCAAAAATTTTTAGAGGAACGGGGTTTCACGGTCCAAACGTTTGATGATTGTCCAGGTCTCGTTGTGGAGGTGGGAACCGGGGATTTTTGCGTTGCCCTTCGTACTGATATGGATGCACTCTGGCAAGAAGTAGATGGTCAATTTCAAGCAAACCATTCTTGTGGGCATGATGCACATATGACGATGGTGATGGGAACCATGCTCCTTCTGCAAAAACTAAATACCTCCTATAAAGGAAAACTGAAATTCATTTTTCAACCGGCGGAAGAAAAGGGAACCGGGGCATTAAAGTTGATAGAAAACAAGATTGTAAATGATGTGGATTTTTTGTATGGTGTCCATCTGAGACCAATTGAGGAACTAGCGGACGGGTATGCAGTGCCTGCCCTTTATCATGGTGCAGTAGCCTTTTTGGATGGGAAAATTATTGGTGTGGATGCACATGGCGCACGTCCTCATCTTGGCCAGAATGCTATCGAAGTGGGTTCATCTTTCATTCAAGCCATAAAAGGCATCCATTTGGATCCGATGATTCCATATACCGCTAAAATGACAAAGTTCCACGCTGGTAGTGATTCTGGGAACATTATTCCCGGAAATGCGAACTTTAACATCGACCTTCGGGCACAAACAAACGAAGTCATGAAAGAACTTATAGAAAAGATCAATGAAATCGCGGAATCAGTCGCAAATCTGCACGGTGTTACGATAACACTAGAGACAAAAGCGAACGTAGCAGCTGCACAAGTTAATGAACAGGCTAAACATTTTATGAAGAAAGCCATTATTGATTCTTTAGGTGAAAAGCGGTTAAAAGATCCGATTATTACTCCGGGTGGAGAGGATTTTCATTTTTACACATTGAAAAATCCCCACATAAAAGCGACCATGCTAGGATTAGGGTGCGATTTACAACCCGGGCTTCACCATCCTAAAATGACATTTAATCATAGTTCCCTTTACTCTGGAATTGAAATCCTTGCAAGAACCCTAATAAATACACTTGAGGCTTTTGAAAAAGGGGAGTTATCATGAGTTTTGAAATTAAAACACGAATGCTAAATACTGTTCATGATCTAACGCTGGTTCAAAAACTGGAAGAAGAAGTATGGAAGATGCAACCGCTTCCCCTCCATCAAACGATCACTGCTTCTCAAAATGGCGGCCTTTTATTAGGCGCTTTTATTAATGAAGATTTAGTAGGATTCAGTTATAGTTTTGCGGGTTTTAATAACGGGAAAAGTTATTTGTGTTCACATATGCTTGGGGTCCATCCGAGTCACCAAATGAAAGGCATAGGTGCTATCTTAAAAGAAAAACAGAAAGAATTAGCTCGAGAAATGGGTTACGAACTGATCATGTGGACGTATGATCCACTTGAAACACGAAATGCTTATCTTAATCTATCAAAATTACATGCAATAAGCTCAACATATGTTGATAAATGCTATGGTGATATGGAAGACAATTTAAATAAAGGTATTCCATCGGATCGTCTTAAAGTGGAATGGTGGATCAATAGTCCTTATATTTCAAAACCCTATCCTTTTAACCAAGAACAGGCTGAGTTGATCTTTAAATGGGAAACAATTGAAGGGAAACTCCCAAAATTAAAGAATATTGAGGAAGACTTACCAAGCATTTCGTCTAGTGATAATCCAATCTTATTGCCAGTGCCAGTCAATTTTCAGTATGTAAAAAATACAAATAAGGAGCTTGCGATGGATTGGCGATTTAAAACGCGAAAGATCTTCCATACCTTATTTTATAAGGGATACGCAGTTGTTTCCCTTATAAAAAATAATAATCAATCAGTTCATTTTTATGTATTTGTCCCAAAACGATCTTTACAAAATTTACTTCATGATAAAGGAGTGACAACAGAATGAGATTACGAGAGGTAAAATTACGACATGTAAGAATGAAAATGAAATTTCCGTTTTCAACTAGTTTCGGAACGTTTGAAGATAAAGAATTTATTTTACTAGAAGCAAAGGATGAAAATGGTGAGAGCGGCTGGGGGGAATCAGTAGCATTTCATTCTCCTTGGTATAATGAAGAGACAGTAAAAACTAACTGGCATATGTTAGAGGATTTTATGATCCCAAAACTTTTGAATAAAGATATAGAGCACCCTGATGAGGTTTCTGAAATTCTCTCAGGAATTCGAAAAAACAATATGGCAAAATCAACAATTGAAGGGGCCGTGTGGGATTTATTCGCTAAGCAAAAAGGGATTCCACTCGCTGTGGCACTGGGTGGTGAAAAAAAGGAAATTGATGTCGGCATTAGTATTGGGATTCAAGATACTGTTCTCGATTTAGTTCAATTAATTGAGGAACATGTAAATGAAGGGTACAAGAGGATAAAAGTAAAAATTAAACCAGGTTGGGATGTCGAGGTTTTAAGGGAGGTTCGGAAACATTTTCCGAATGTGCCATTAATGGCTGATGCCAATTCAGCTTACTATTTAAGTGATATCGACCGATTAAAAGCACTTGATGAGTTTAATCTCACGATGATCGAACAGCCGTTATCCTCTGACGACATAGTTGATCACGCTAAACTGCAAAAAGAAATCAGCACGCCAGTCTGCCTCGATGAAAGCATTCATTCCTATGAAGATGCTCGAAAAGCCATTGAACTGGGAAGCTGTAAAATTATTAATATTAAAATTGGACGGGTTGGGGGTTTAACACAGTCCAAACGTATCCATGATCTATGTCAAAAACATGATATACCGGTTTGGTGCGGGGGAATGCTCGAATCAGGTGTGGGAAGGGCACATAATATTGCGTTAACAACCTTATCGAATTTCATACTGCCTGGAGACACAGCTGCTTCTTCCCGTTATTGGGTGAAAGACATTATTGACCCGGAAGTTGTCGTTGAAAATGGAAAAATCACCGTTCCAGAAAAGTGTGGAATTGGTTATGAACCTAATAGAGAAATTATTCAACAACTTACGGTTAGTGAAAAATCTTATTTCTAAAAAATGTAATTTCTTCCATTCTATCAAGTTAAGTTATTATTCATAGTATCTATAAAGGTAAAGAACTTATACGAAAAATACTACCGAAAGGAAGCGCCAGTAAGCCAGTTAAGGTCCTTCTTTTTTAAGTCGTTATCAGCTGCCGAAGATGATTCATCGGTTCTTTACCCATCTGCAAATCAGCAATTATTTCTCTCACCCTGTTATTTTTGTAAACTGGAGGTAGAGGTCCCATTATAACATCTAAGAAAGCAAATGAACGATTTCAAATTATGGCTTGTTATCGTAAAGACATACCATCTTGGTTTTCAAAAGAAATCATCCTAAAAGGTATTAAGGATGGGAGAATAGTAAGAGAAAAAGCAGCAGAAGCATTTTATGCATTGGATTAAAGGAATTAGTTCCAATTTTTGAAGAAGCATATGCTAATGAAACAAATGAAGAAACTAAAATTCAATCGGTTTGTATCTTCCTTTAGTTAGAGACGGTTATAAATTTGAACCAATAGATGAAAATACACTAAACTTAGCATTTAGAACCAAAGGACTTGGAATGAAAGGTATTTGGATAAGCCCAGAAGAAGTAAAAACTAAAGAAATGATTGATAATATAATCTTTGAAAAGAATAGGCTTTAAAGTAACGACGAGCATTTAATTGAATATGATCGACAGGTACAAAATTCTTTAAGGATTATTCGAACGAAAGATAGTTCAATGTAGCATACGTGTTTAATCATGAAGGAAGTCTCTCTTTAAATCTTTTACATATCAGGTGAAAATTCAGTTTACCAGCGGAGATTATTTCCGTTAAAGGGCAAGTCTAGGGGAGCAAAAAGACTCGGGTCTTCTTCCATTTTTATAAAATTTATCAATACCAAACTTCTCGATTTCCTTTTCTTCACCACATACCTTACATATTTGCGTCCCTTCCGTCTGAATCGGATTCATACTGGACGAAAAGAAAAAGAAGGAAGATTTTGCTCTTACATTCCTGAATCATTAAAGGACGATATGCATATCAATCATGAACTGGATATAAAAGAAACGTTAGAATACCTTCATACTTTTCAATGGAAAGTAATCGAGCTCACTTAAGTTTTTTATGTATAACCATAGATGTAATTCCTTGTGCATTTTGTGAAGCTATGCTTACTTAATAAAGGGTCGCAGCTGCGGCTCTTTTACTTATTCCACTCCCTCAGTTAAATACGATTTTCTCCCGAATGCTCGCTAATTCGCAGGATTTCATTACCGTTGGTATAGAGTTAACGATTAAATGAAATGAGTTCAGATTTTTAGGCTTCGTGAAAGCATGGGGAAATAGAGGAGTGATTTACAACTCCATATTTTACCATATGATGTACATGCTCCACGCCGCCCTTGGAGGCTTACCCTCCCATGTCTCAACGGGTCAAAAGCCCTATCATTCCTTCGTCATGCCTATCCAAGGGGTGGAGGCCAGTTATGCTAACGGGATGGGTCTAAGCCCTTTTGTGGAACAAACCTGGTACTCCGTACATGTTTGAAATCCTACGAATAAGCCAACATTCGATAACTGTAAAACTAACAATCACTTTTTCTTATTATTTATTGGAGTCTTTCCTTTTGGGAAACTCGAAAGTGTTTCTAAGAATCTATAAGTTCTTATGCTGCTAAAGTAGTTAAAGGTTGTACTTTTTCTGGACAATAGGATTCATTTCGTTTAGCAATACCTACAAATATACGAGCTAATTTACCAACCAATTTCATAATAGATTTCATTTTCTTCATTTTTTTAACTTTAACATTATGAGCGTGTATTGCTTTAAATTCTGGGTTGTTCATCACAAGGCTCATTGTGGCTAAGTAAAGGAATCGCCGTAGTCTTGACCTCCCACGTTTAGAAATGACAATTTGACCTTTCCACTTTCCTGAACTTGCTTCAGCTAGGTGCAATCCTGCATGTCTTAGTAAAGAATTGCCGTGGGCAAAGCCACTTAAATCTCCTGCTTCCCCTAATATACCAGCCAAAGAAATTTCACTAATTCCTTTAATAGTAAGCAATTGCTGGGCATAAGGAATTTGTTTAAGTGCTTCTGTGACCTGTTGTTCAACTCTTTCGAGTTGTGTGGTTGCGAGATCGTATTCCTCTAATAATTGTTGTAGATGAAATTTATAAGCATCAAGTGCTTGCTTAGTGCCAATCGAACGATTAGCTAAATGAATTAGTAATTGGGCCTTTTTTAATCCAGGCTGTCTCTTCATCAGTGATTTCCACCCGATAACAACGTTTTGAGGTTGCATTGAACGCAATTCCATTGGTGTAGGAAATAAGCGAAGGGGTGCGATTGCCCCTTTACCTTTCACGTCTTTAAAAACTTGTCGAAGCTCTGGAAAGACAACATCTACCCAACGATTTAATTGGTTGATTGAACTAACAAGACGCTTCACAATCACATCACGGTTAGACATAAGAACACGAAGTTCTTCAAATGATTCAGAAGTGGGATGAACGATGGAATAGTAACCATTTTTCACCATATCAGCGATAACTAGTGCATCTTTTTTATCGCTTTTCGACTGGGTATTATCTCGATTCTCTTTATTCCTTTTTACATGGTACGGATTTACTGTTACAACATCAATATTCTGTTCGAAAAGCCATTTTGATAGATTAATCCAGTAATGTCCCGTAGGTTCCATGCCGACTATAGTGGTAACTAAGTTATTTGTCCTTTTTAATTTGTTAATCCAGTGCAATAAAATAGTAAATCCATCTTCGTTATTTTCAAATGTGAGAGGATCGCCGACTACAATTCCACGGAAATTCACTGCTCGAGCGACGTGAAATTGTTGAGCAATGTCCACACCAACAACGAGATGTTTATCGGAAATTCTTTCTATTAGTTGATTTTGCTTGTCTTGCATTTTAAACTTCATAGTAGGGGTTCCTCCTAAGGTTTGAGTTAGAGTGGTGTCTATACTCATATCTTACTGAGGAGCTCTTTTTTTATCAAAGTCAATAATTAACTCTCTACAGGAATGCTAAAGGGGCAGTTTAATGGAATAAGGAGTTTTACCATAACTAGGTTAATAACATTAAGGATTATCATATGGGTAATTTAAATTTGTTGGAGTTAAGATTATAAGGATTTCAACTTTAGCTTGGAATCCTTTTTAAATTATAATTTATTCGTTTTTTCATGGAAAACTATAATTACTTACTGAAGATAACTAGTAAACAAAGATAGAAAAGGACTGTTTTTGTTTCGTTATTTACGATGATTACGGTCAAAAATCATACTGTATATATGGGTCCTTTAATTGAATAAGAATACCTAAAGACCACTTAAAATTGGTCTCTTTCTTTTTGTTCGCATACAGAACGTTTGTTCGTATATAATGATGAATGAAGGAGATGTTCGATATGACAATACGTGATAGAGGAAAGATTAAATGGAATGCAGCGTCCTTTATGCCTGAGGTATTCAAAATGCAGCGTGAAATGTTTAAGGATCAAGAGCGACTGCCACGGCCTTTACCCACCGTCTAATTTGTTTCAGTCCTCGTTTGTTAATGACGATGATGAGGAGGAAGAATACGATACGGATGATTCCATTAGTTTGCTAAATTTAGCGAAAAGAAGGTTTTCTGAAAGGCTGCTTCAGTGGCACTATCGCTCTAAATATGAAGAGTTAATCAATTATTCCAATCATGCATTTTACAACGGGCATGTACAAATAGCACCCAATGTGATTCCATTTAAAAATCCGCCAGCGATAAAATGGAAAAAAGTCGAAGGAAGATGGGTTAACCAGTCCAATGAAGTGGAAGCAGTTGAAGTCGTCAACATTCTTAAAGAAATATTAATCAATCAGCCTGGAAAAACCGTAGGGATTATCACGTTTAACTCCAAGCAGCAATCCAAAATTCAGGATCAGATTGATAAACTAGTGAGTGAAGATGAGGAATTTAGCTCCGTTTACAACCAAATGTTAACCAGGGATCTCGATGAACGCGTCTTTGTAAAAAATATTGAAAATGTGCAAGGGGATGAAAGGGTTATTATCCTCTTCTCAATCGCTTATGCGAAAAACGAGGAAGGTAAGGTGTATAACCGGTTTGGGATGCTGAATCAAAAGGGTGGAGAAAATCGTATGAACGTTGCGGTCACACGGGCTAAAGAAGGAATCACGGTGGTTTCAAGTATTGAGCCAGAAGAATTGAATGTGGCAAGCACTTCGCAAATAGGTCCGAAATTACTGAAGGCCTATCTAAAATATGTACGGGCTGTTTCTAATTCACAAGTGGAGCAGATCAATGCTGTTGTCCAAGAAGTCAATGAAAATGTAAATACCCATGTACAGGAAAAAGAATTACACTTCGACTCACCGTTTGAAGAGCAAGTGTATCATCAACTACGAAGCCTCGGGTATGAGGTTACCACCCAGGTAGGGATGTCAGGTTACCGCATTGACATGGCCATTGTTCACCCGCAGGATTCTTCCCGATATATATTGGGAATCGAGTGCGATGGAGCCATGTATCACAGCTCCGCAAATGCGAAGGAAAGAGACGTTTACCGCCAGCGGTTCCTAGAAAGCAGAGGCTGGACCATCGAACGGATTTGGAGTCGAAACTGGTGGAAGAACTCATCAGCAGAGGTTGAGAGAATTGATCAGAAAGTGAAGGAATTGTTGAAGAAGGAGATTGTTAAAGAGAAAGTTAGCAATTAAATAATATAATTTTTAGGGAGTGCCAGGTAAGTGCCATTAATGGGATTACCTAGCACTCTTTTCATGAATAAGTAGGTATATTTTTGTATTGTGAAGAATTCTATTTAACTATAGGGGCAGATTAGATAAAGATGAAGATCGCTTCGGCGGTCTCTTCTTACGATTAGTTAAGTATATTTCTAAGATTTATAGGAATATTTTTAAGGGGTTTTTGGGCATTCTAAATTTCTTCCATTTTCTTTACTTCACTAAGGAGTAAAGCTTTTT
>Ga0182747_1000428_pt1 | contig 41034 bp, 41 predicted proteins | sample eDN3rd30CBELigBY_FD_128526 | JGI IMG/M metagenome (GOLD analysis project Ga0182747, IMG submission 128526) | Enriched backyard soil microbial communities from Emeryville, California, USA - eDNA 3rd pass 30_C BE-Lig BY (version 2) (version 2) | ecosystem: Environmental > Terrestrial > Soil >... | reverse complement strand
CGACAAGAGCTATGGTGCCATGTGCTCCATCGGTGGCTCCTATGTGCCGGACAATGTCGAGGGCTATTTCTTCACGCCGTGGGATATCGGCTACGGCATCATCGTGAAGTTCGACCATGACTTCATCGGCCGCGAAGCGCTCGAGAAGATGGCCGCCGGTCCGCACCGCGAGAAGGTGACGCTGGCGCTCGACAATGAGGAAGTCCTCCGCGCGATCAGCTCCAACTTCGCCAAGGGTCAGGACCGCGCGAAATATTTCGAGTTCCCGTCCGCGGTTTACTCGATGCACCCGAACGATGCGGTTCTGGTGGACGGCAAGCGCGTCGGCGTCTCCACCTGGATCGGCTACAGCCAGAACGAAGGCAAGATGCTGACGCTGGCGATCCTCGACGCGGAATATGCCAAGCCCGGCACCAAGGTTCAGCTCCTCTGGGGCGAGCCCAATGGCGGCACCAGCAAGCCGACCGTCGAGAAGCACATCCAGACCGAGATTTCGGCTGTCGTGTCGCCGGTCCCTTATTCGGAAGTCGCGCGCGACGTGTATGCCGACAGCTGGCGCAACAAGAAGTAATCAGCCCGCGCTGATTGCCTGAGCAGGGGCGGAGCAACCGGATGGTGGCTCCGCCCTTTTTCGTTAGCGGTGCCGGGGGCGGTTGGTGATGCGGGCTTATCCGCCGTCAGTCGGGGCCGGGTTCGGGCCTGACGGTGTGGCGGGCTTCCTCATATCCGGGATCATCCGGTCCCAAACAATGGCCCATCACCGTGACATGGCCGAACAAGCCGCCTTGCGTGGCCGTCGTCTGTTCAACGAAGATTTTTCCGTCCTGTTGGCACTGCGTCACCGCGACCTTGCGGGCCTCTTGCCGGGCCATCGTGGCGCAACCTGTCGTCGCGATTGTTGTTACAATGAGGCAGATGGCCTTCGCTACATTGCTATCCATTCCAGCGCGCTCCCCCAAGACGTCTGCTCAAAGGCGATGAGATAAAATAGATCGCTGCGCCGAGCCAGCAAATTGGCTCAAGGAGCATGGCGGTGGGTCAAAGGCGGCTCAGGCGAATGGCGATTTGAGATCGTGCCCGACCTCCTTCATTCCACGGTCTCTCAGGGGTTGCTGGCCTTCAGGCACCGGCCCCATCCTCCGCATCGCGCTTGCGCAGTGCGCCGTCCAGCATGCGGGCTTCCCGGTCGGCTTTGGCGCGCTCGGTGGCCTTTTCCGCCTTGGTGCGGCCGAACTTGGCGCGGTTCTCCGCCGCCTTCTGCTCGGCGGCCGTCCGCGCCCGCGCTTTGCGGGCCATGCGCAGGTTGATGATCTGCGCCATACTCAGCCTGGACCGTCGAGATGAACGGCCAGCCACACGGTCGGCGGGTCGGCCTGCGTCCATGTCACGGCGTGGCGGACATGGGCGGGGATGAGCAGCGCGTCGCCCGGCGCGAGATCGTGCTCGCCCGTGCCATCCATCCAGAGCCGCGCTGCCCCGGCGAGCAGTAGCACCCATTCGTCATGCGGCTGGTCATAGGGCGCATCTGGCGGCGTCACCTGTCCCTGCGAGACGATCCGCTCGATCCGCACTCCCGGCCGCGCCAGCAGCGCCGTGAACACTTCCGCCCCCCGCGCGTCGGGCAGCGGCGCGAGCAGATTGTCGGTCACCGCTCAGTTGCCCAGCGCATCGGCCGCGCGCTTGAGCAGTTCCATCGCGCGCTCCTCCAGCGCGGCGCTGGTCCGCGCGGCGGGGATGGCGACGCTGATCGCGCCCAGCGCCATGCCGCCCAGCCACACCGCGCGACCGATGCCGATGATGCCCGGCGTATATTCCTCCTCCGTGCGCGAGACGCCGGTGCGGGCCACGCGCGCCAGTTCCTCGCGCAGCTCCGCCTCGCTGGTGAGCGTATAGGCGGTGAAGGCGGCGCGGTTGCTCGCCGCGAAATAGCGGGCCAGTTCCTCCTCGTCGAAGGTGGCGAGGATCGCCTTGCCCGCCGCAAAGGCGTGCAGCGGCACCAGCCGCCCGACCTCGATCGTGTAGCGCAGCGCCTGCGGGGCGACCTCGCCGGCGATCGCCTCCATCTCCAGCCCGTGGCGCACGAAGAAGGAGACCGTCTCGTTGAGCTGGAGCGAAACGGAGCGCACCACCGGAGAGACGCGGTCACTCAGCGCCCCGGCCGCCTCGCCCGGATTGAGCCGGCTGAGCGCCGGGCCGGGCAGGTGCGAGCGGCCGTTGCGCGTGAGGTAACCCCGCTCGATCAGCGTGGCGAGCAGGTAGGAGAGGCTGCTCACCGGAATGGAGAGCGCCGAGGCTATCTCCGCCGCGCTCACCGGCCGGCCGCTGCCGACGACGAATTCCAGTATGTCGAGCGTCCGCGTCGCCGACTTGACCGATGAAGGCTCGGCCTTCCGCATCTCTTCCGCGCCCCCGTTGACTGCTGCCGGCTGGCTCAGTGCTTCAGGCCGAGCATGGCGCGGGTCTCGCCCGCACTGGCAATCTCGCCGCCCAGCTTGTTGATGATGTCGGCGCCCCAGTGGACCAGTTCGGCATTGTTGTTCGCCAGCTGCCCCTTGCGCAGGTAGATCGTGTCCTCAAAGCCGACGCGGACATGGCCGCCGAGCAGCACCGACTGCGCCGCCATCGGGAAGCTGTGGCGCGAGACGCCGAAGCCGGTGAACTGCGCGCCGCGCGGGATCTGGTTCTTGGCATACATCATCGCCTCGCTGGTCGCGGGCAGGCCATATTTGGTGCCGAGGACGAAGGTGAAGGGCGCGTTCTTGGGGATCAGTCCCTTGGCCATGAGATCGTCGGCGAACACGAAATCGCCCGAATCGAAGCACTCGATTTCGGTCAGAACGCCGGCATCCTGCAGCATGGTGCCCATGGCGCCCACGATCGGCTCCAGATTGATGGCGACGCCGCCCCACAGGTTCATCGTGCAGATGTCGAGCGTGCACATGTCCGGCTTGAGGTCGAGAATATGTTCGATGCGCCGCTCGGCGGTGAACATCAGCGTTTTTTCGGTGTCCGGCATGCCCGGCTCTTGCGCGCTTTTGGGGAACCACATGCAGCCGGGCCCGGTGGTGACGTTGAGGATCACCTCGCTGTTCTTCTCGCGGATCAGGCCCACGACCTTGCGATAATCCTCCAGTTCCTGGCTGGGCGTGCCGTCCTCGCCATTGCGGACATGGACATGGATGATCGACGCGCCGGCCGCGGCGGCATCGAGCGCTTCCTGCGCCACATGCTCGGGGCGGAAGGGGAAATTGGGATGTTTGGGCATCGGCGATGCGCCGGTAATCGCGCAGGTGATGAAGGTTTTCGCCATGGTCTTCTCTCTCGCTCTCATGCTTCTCGCGGTGGCATGTGGCCCAACCGGGTGCCGTAATGCAATGCCGCCTGTGGCAAGGTCTGGCAATGGCGCGCGCTGTAGGGGCGATCCGCTCATTGCCGTGGATGGGCGCGTATCTGGCACGAGCCGGGCCGCATGGGAAGGCCGGCGATCAGGATATCGGCGATAGAAGGGGGCAGCGCGCGCGGGCGATGGCGAAAGCCGCCGCCCGCGCGCGCCTTGTCATCAGAAGCGGTAGCCGACCGACACGCCATAGGTGCGCGGCGGCAGCCAGGTGGCGCCGAGCAGGCGGCCCGTCGCCAGCGCGAAGGTGCTGCTGGGGCGGAAGACGTCGAACAGGTTCTTCGTCCACAGTTGCGCGCGGATGCGGCCGTCGTTCGTCTCGAAGGCGAGCGACAGGTCGACCAGCGTATAGGCGCGGCTGCTCTCGATATCGCGCTCATATTCGCTGAAATATGTGCGGCCCTTGTGGGAGACGTCGAAGCTTGGCGTAAACAGGCCGATCGGCGCGCGCACATCATATTCGCCATGGACGTTCCACGACCAGCGCGGGCTATTGCGCGTATCATTGCCGGCGAGCTGGATGTCGCCACCACTCGGCGAGCCATAGGCGGTCAGGTCCGGGTTGGTCACCGGATCATAGGGCGCCGAACCGGGCGTCATGATGTTGGCCGGGTTCAGCGGATCGAGCGTCAGATAGTCGACGAAATGCGCGTCCGTATAGGAGAGCGCACCGCTCAGGCGCAGGCCGCGGGCCGGACGCAGCAGCACGTCCGCCTCGATGCCCTTGGCGCGGGTCTTGGCGGCGTTCTGGAAGATCGTGGTATAGCCGGTCGGCCCGCCCGCGATCGTCTTGTTGAGCTGCAAGCCGTCGAGCGTATAGGCATAGCCCGCCAGGTTCAGCGTGAGCATCCGGCCGAAGCTGGTCTTGATGCCGGCCTCGTGGTTATACATCTTCTCCGGGTTGACGATGGTCGTGCTGCCCGAGGCATTCTCGCCCGAGCCGGCCTTGAAGCCTTCCGAATAGGTGTAATAGACCAGCACGTCCTTGGTCGGCTGCCATTCCAGCCCGGCCTCCGGCGTGAAGTCGCGGAAGGTGCGCTCCACATGGGTGCTCGCGGCGGTGGGGTGGAGAACGCCGGGGCCAGCGCCATTGGCGAGAATGACGATGGATGGATTCTCGGATTCGACATGCTCGCTGCTCCAGCGGCCGCCCAGCTTGAGGCGGAAGGCAGAGAGCGATTCATTCAGCAGGCCCAGGCCGATTTCATACTGGCCGAAGATGGCAAAGGATTCGGTGCCGAGGTTGGATTTGGTGCAGACCCGCTTGGGCGCGATGATCGTGCCGCCGCCGGTCACGCCGTCCGGGCGATAGCCGCACAGCTCATAGGCCTCGTCCAGATTGATGCCGGCTGCCTGAAGCACCGCGATATTGCCCGGCATGCCGGTGCGATTGGCAAGGCCGACATTGTCGATCGGGCGCTGGCGCTCGTTGAAATAATAGAGGCCGATCGTGCCGTTGACCCATTCGGACTGGAGGCCGAGGCGCAGCTCGTTGCTCCACTGCTTGCTGTCGATCCGGCGCTCCTGCACCGTGGTCGCCTGCCCGTTGGTGGTCAGGCTGTCGATCACCGCCGAGAGATCCAGATCCTGGAACAGCGAGCTCTTGAACGAGCGGTAATTGGTGATGTTGGAGATGGTGAGATTGTCGTTCAGCGCCACATTCAGCGTGCCGGTGAACGAATAGGTCTCGGTCTCGGTGCCGGGATCGGACTCGGTGGCGAGGTCACGCGGGTTGGTTGCGTAGCCGCCCTTGCCGAGCGAGGCGAGGCGCGCCACGCCGGGGAAGCTGTCGCGCAGATAGTGGATAGCGCCCGAGGCGTCGCTCTGGCGGAAATATTCCGCGGCGATCAGCAGGTCGGCTTTCGGCCCCAGATCAAATTCGATCTGTGCGCGGCCCATGCGGCGGTTGAGATCGTCAATATCCCGGCCGGACACCGGGTTGATGCCATAGCCGTCGCGATTTTCGGTCTTGATGGCCAGGCGGGCGCGGATGCCCTCGGTGATCGGGCCGCTGATCGCGCCTTCCGTGGTCAGCGCGTTATAATTGCCGTAGCTGAAACGGGCATAGCCGGACAGGATATCGGTCGGCTTGGCGGTGATGACGTTGATCGAGCCGCCGACGGCGTTGCGGCCATAGAGCGTGCCCTGCGGTCCGCGCAGCACTTCGATGCGCTCCAGATCGAACAGCGAGGTGAGCTGGGCCTCGGCGCGCGCCACATAGGCACCGTCGACGTGGAAGGCCACGCCGGTCGAGCTGCCGGTGGTCGAGGTGTTGGCGCCGACACCCCGGATGAAGATCTTCGCCTGATTGAAATCGCTGCCGAAATTGACGGATGGGATGATCGTCTGCAGGTCGGAAATGCTGTTCACCTGCGCGCTGACGATGCGGTCCGCGCCCAGCGCACTCACGGCCGCGCTCACATCCTGCAGGGACTGTTCGCGCTTCTGCGCGGTGACGATGATCTCGTCCATGCCTTCATTGTCGGCGCCGTTCTGGCTGGCCTGTTGCGCGAATGCGCTTGTGGAGGCCAGCAGGATTGCCGGTGCCACCAAGATGGTCTTCAACATGTTCATCTCCTCCTGATATTATGGACCGGCGCCTTGGTTGTTGTGCGCCGGTCCCCCTTTTGCATTATGTGTGGATGGCCGTTCAGCGCTGGACGACAACCTCCAGCAAGCGCGGCCCTGAACCGGCAAACAGTGCGGTGATGGCGTCATCCAGCTGCGCCGCCTGCGTGATCCGCTCGCCCGGCATGCCCATGCTTTCCGCCAGCTTCACGAAATCGATGTTCGGCAGCTTGCTCCCGACAACCTCGATGTCGAACAGCGCGCCAAACTGGTCGAGCGCGGCATAACCGCCATTGTTGACGATCAGGAATCGCACATCGAGCTTGAGATCGGCGGCGGTCCACAGCCCCTGGATCGAATACATGGAGGAGCCATCGCCGAGCAGGCACAGGACAGTGCGGCCCGGCTGCGCCAGCGCGGCGCCCACTGCGGCCGGCAGCGCGAAGCCGAGACCCCCGCTTGCCGTCGCCATGAACTCGTCGTCGAGCCGGATCGGGAAATGGTCGTGCAGCGGCCCGCGCGTGCTCGGTGCTTCCTCACTGATGATCAGCCCTTTGGGGCGCAGGGCGTCGAGCCGCTGCATCAGCAGCGTATCGTTGATCAGCGGCCCGCTGTGCGCCGGCGTCGCATAGGGCGCGGGCATGGCCGGGGCGGGACGGGCGGGGGCCTCCGCCGCGCCGAGCTGCGCGATGGCATCGGCGACATTGCCGACAATGGCGGTGCCGACCGGCGTGCGCGCCGCTGTTGCCGGATCATCGACGATCTGGATGAGCGTCGCGCCCTCGGGCACATAGGGGCCGAAACCCTCGACATGATAGGTGAAGACCGGCGCGCCGAGCACGAGAATCAGGTCATGCCCTGCCAGGGCGTCGACAATCGCCTCGCGTGAGGCGGGCAGGAAGCCAGCGAACAGCGGGTCGTCTTCCGGGAACACCGCACGCCCGGCCATCGGCGCAACCCAGACCGGCGCCTGATGCGCCCGGGCCAACGCCTGTAGCGCCGCGCGGGCATTCTCGCGGCCGACACCGGCGCCGCCGACGATCACCGGCGATTTCGCCTCGGCCAGCGCCGCGGCGGCCTGGGCGAGCAGGGCCGGGGAGGCAACGGTCTGCTGCGCCACGGTCGATGCCGTGATGGGCTGGCAGGGCCGATCCCAGTCGTCGATCGGCACGGAGACGAAGACCGGGCCCTGCGGCGCCTGCATCGCCATGTGATAGGCGCGCAGGATGGCCAGCGGCACATCTTCCGGGCGGGCGGGCTCGCAGGTCCATTTGACGAAGGGCTGCGGGAACTCGGTCGCCTTCTCGGCATAGAGGAACGGGTCGTAGGGGAAGATCGAGCGCGCCTGCTGCCCGGCGGTGATGACCAGCGGCGTCTGGTTGCGGAAGGCGGTGAAGATATTGCCCAGCGCATGGCCGGTGCCGGCGGAGCTGTGCAGGTTCACGAAGGCGGCATTGCCGCTCATCTGCGCGAAGCCGTCCGCCATGCCGACGACGACACTCTCCTGCAGGCCGAGCACATATTGGAAATCCTGCGGCATGTCGCGGAACAGCGGCAGCTCGGTGGAGCCGGGGTTGCCGAACAGGGTGGTCATGCCAAGCTCACGCAGCAGCGCCATCACCGCGTCGCGCACTGTCGGGCCTTCAATCTGCTGCGGCTTTTCCACCGCAAGCCCACGTGCCGTCATACTGCTGCTCCTGCTCCGATCATGGGGAAATCCTGACGTCTCGCCACAAATGCGCTCCTATCCGAAGTTCATGTGAATGCGAAGCATCGCACATGCCCGCGATGAAAGACATGTTACATCTGTGGCATATATGCACAGCCCGGCCGCCGGGCGGGCCGGGTCAAACTGTTCCATGGGCCGCCGGCCGAAGCGCGGCGGCGCGCGGATGGCTCAGCCGGCCGGGGCGATCATCACCTTGCACTGGTGGGTGCGGTGCTTGAGGCTCTCGAAAATATCCGGCGTCTCGGCGAGGTTGATCGTCTGGGTGATGAGTGCGCGCGGTTCGGCCGCGCCGCGCTCCAGCACGTCGAGCGAGGCCTCATATTCCCCGCGCGTGAAGAAGGCGGAGGTGATGAGGCGGATCTCCTTGGAGAGCATGGCGAAGCTGTTGAACGTATCGGGCTGGCTGCACAGGCCGAGCAGCACGATGCTGCCGCGCGCCCGCACCTGCCCGACCGCCTGCGCGATGAGCCCGGGCACGCCGACGCATTCGAAGACGATATCGGCCAGCCCGCCCAGCGCGCGCGTGGAAGCGCCGACCGGGTCTTCACGATCCACCACGAAGTCGGTCGCGCCCATCTCCAGCGCCCGCTCGCGCTGATAATCGGCGACGTCCTGCAACACCACCCGTGCCGCGCCCGCGCGCCGCGCCCAGAAGGCCACCGCCAGCCCAATCGGCCCGGCGCCCAGCACCAGCACCTTGTCCCCCGCCTTGATGCCGGAAAGTCCCACACCATGGCGCGCCACCGCGAGCGGCTCCACAATCGCGCCATCCGCGAGGCTCAGCGCTTGCGGCAGCTTCACGCATTGGTTCGGCTTGGTCAGCGCATATTCGGCATAGCCACCCATCTGCAGCCCGAACTGCGCGCACCAGGCAATGTCCCCGGCAAGGCAGGCGGGGCAATGGCCGCAGCTCTGGAGCGGGCTCACCGACACCAGTTCGCCGGTGCGATAGCCCTCCACCCCCTTGCCGATCGCGACGATCTCGCCGGCAAACTCATGCCCCAGTACATCGCCCGCGCTCCGGCCGTAGCTGGCGTCCTCGGTCATGTGCAGGTCCGATCCGCAAATGCCGCAGCGGCCGACCTTGACGACCAGCTCGCCCTCGCCGGGCGTCGGATCGGGCAGGGTCTCGATGAGGAGGGGCTTGTGCAGCCCTTGCATGACGGCGGCGCGCATTCTGTGGTCCTTTTATATTGGAAGCAGGGGGATGGATGGAGCCAGCGTCAGCTCGGCATGACAAGCACGGGCTTGACCACCGCGCCGCTCTCGCCAGCCTCGAACGCCGCGTTGATCGCGTCGAAGGGGAAGGTCTTGATGAGCCGGTCATGCGGGAAGCGCCCGGCGAGATGATGGTCGATCAGCTCCGGCAGAAAGCCGAACAGATCGGAATCGCCGCCGAGAATGCCCATCACCCGCTTGCCGCCGCCCATGAGGCTCGCCTCGTTGAAGGTGAGGTCGTCCGCTGGCGAAGAGGCCCCGACAATGCCGAGGATGCCGAGCGGGGCGAGCAGGGTGAAGGCCGCCTCGATCAGCGTGTTGATCCCGGTCGTGTCGAAGGCATAGGCGAGGCCTTCCGGGCAGATGTCCCGGATCCTGGCGAAGGCATCCTCGGTGCGGCCGTTGATGACATGGGTCGCGCCCATGTCGCGGGCGGTGGCAAGGCGGCTGTCATGCACGTCGATCGCGATGATCGGGTTGGCGCCGGCGATCTTCGCGGCCATCACCGCGGCCAGCCCGACCGCGCCGGTGCCGAAAATGGCGATGGGCAGCCCCGCGCGCACAGCCATGCTGCGCAGCACCGCGCCCGCGCCGGTCATGAGGCCGCACCCCAGCGGCGCCAGCGTTGCGAACGGGATGGCCGCCGCGCTCTGCGGCACCTTCACCACGTTGCGGGCATGGGCCAGCGCGTGGGTGGCGAAGGAGGACTGGCCGAAGAAATTGGCGTTGACCGGCTTGTCGCCCTGATGGGTGGTCGCGCTGCCGTCCGGCCGCGTGCCGATCCAGTTTTCCGGCACGAAATTATAACAATAGGTCGGCTTGTCGACCTCACAGCTCGGGCAGTGGCCGCAGCTGTTGAAGCTCATGATCACTCGGTCGCCCGGCTTCACATGGGTCACGCCGTCGCCGACTGCCTCGACCACGCCCGCGCCCTCATGGCCCAGCACCATCGGCAGCGGCGTCGGCAATTGCCGGTCGCGCGCCGCCATATCGGTATGGCAGATGCCGCAGGCGTGGATGCGCACCAGAATCTCGTCGGCGCGCGGGGTCTCCAGCGTCACCGCCTCGATGGCGAAGGGCTTGTCATCGCCATAGCAGATGGCGGCCTGTGCAGCGGTGCTCATGGCTCTTTCTCCTTACTTGAACTTGCCCAGCGCCATGCCGCCATCGATCAGCATCTGGCTGCCGGTCACATAGCTGGAGGCATCCGAGGCGAGATAGAGCGCCAGCGGCTTGAGCTGATAGGTCTCCGCGATCCGCCCCATCGGCGTCGACTTGTCCCACGCCTCGCGCACCACCGGGTCTTTCAGCGATCCATCCGCGATGTTGGTCACGAACGGTCCGGGCAGGATGGCGTTCACGCGGATATGATATTCCGCCAGCTCGAAGGCGAGATGCTTGACCATGTGGGAGACGCCCGCCTTGGCCGGCATATAGGGCAGCGGCACGATCGCCTCGCAGATCAGCGCCGCATTGGACGAGGTCGCGATGATCGATCCGCCGGTCCGCCCGTTCCTGCGGCCCGGCTTCTTCATCAGCCGCACCGCCTCGCGCATCGTATTATAGGCGCCGGTGAGGTTGATCGCGATGATCTTGTCCCACAGCGCCGGATCATAGGTATCGACCTGCCCGTCCGGCGCGCGGTGGCCATTGGGGTCCCAGAAGCCGGGGCCGGTGCCCACGCCGGCATTGGCAAAGGCGATGTCCAGCCCGCCAAAGGCCGCCTCATGCTCGTCGAACACCTGCCCGGTGCGCGCCCGGTCGCTCACATCGAGCTGGGCCGCGCGCACATCATAACCCAGGCCGCGCAGCCGCGCCGCCTCGCGCTCGGCGGCCTCGCTATCGACATCGGTCAGCGTCACCTGCGCGCCGCCTTCCGCCATCGTCTCGGCATAGGCGAGGCCGATGCCAGAGGCACCCCCGGTGACGATGGCGCTGCGGCCGGCAATGTCGAACTGTTCGAGCGCCTTGGGCGTCTGGCTCATGGAAAACGGGTCCTTTCGCTGCGGGGTCAAAGATAAAGCTGCGGATTGAGCGGGATGTCGTTGGCCCGGCAATAGCTCTCATAATGGTCCATGAACCACCACACATCGGCGGTCATGATGAAATTGCCGTCGCTGTCGTAAAATTCGTTCGGCCCCTGCATCCAGCCGAACAGCTTGCAGCCATCCGGATGGTCGGTGACCAGCGTATGCGCCTCGCCGGGCGTCTCGTAGATGAAGCTGCCGGGTGTCGCCAGCCAATCATATTCGAGATAATGGACGCTGCCCTCCAGGCACATCATCACCACATAGCCGCGATGCTTGTGGGTGCCGACCACGCTTGGTCCCTTCATCCACAGGATGTTGGAGTAGATATTGTGCCGCGTGTCGAACAATAGATGCTTGATCGCCGCATTCTCGCCGAAGGGCACCCAGGGGCTGTCCTTCTCGGCAATGTCCACGAACCGGCCGGGCATGGCGTGCTTGGCGATCAGGTCCGGGAACAGCTCGGGCACCTTGACGATCTTGCGCTCCTGCGAGGGCGGGGCGGTCATCTTGCCTTCAGGCTTGTTCATCATCTCTCTCCTTGGGGGATGGCGCGCGGGCGTTGGCCGCCCGTCGCGCCGGCTGTCCGCCGCTTTAGTCGTCGAACACGTTGAGCTCGATCTGCACGCCGGTCGGGTCGTGCAGGAACACCTGCGTCATCTTGATGACCTCGACGCGATTCTCGCGCCATGGCACGCCATGCTCCTTCAGTCGCTCGATCAGCGGCGCAAAGCCCACGCACTGGAAGGCGACATGGTCGAGCCCGCCGGTGGTGCCGGTGATATTGTCATATTGCCCATGTTCGGAGAGCGCGCCGGGCGTGCTGATATGGACGATCGGGTCGTCCTTGTGGTCATACATCCAGCGCACCATCGTCTTGTCGAGATTGGATGGCGGATCGCGCTCTTCGAGCAGCAATATGTCGCGATAGAAGGCCACGACAGGCGGGAGGTCGCGGGTCCGGATATTGACGTGGTCGAGCCGTTTGATGAGCATGAGCGTTCCTGACGATGGGGACACCCGACTATAGTCCGCCGGGCGCTATGATGAAAGCCGGAGTCCCGGACCACGGCCGGGGCATCGCCGATTGAAAGCAGGCCCGCGCCCTCATATCAAGCCCGTTCTGTCGGCTTTCATTGTCCGCGATTATGCCATAATCGGGCGGGCAAGCCTGTCATGGCGCCCATGTCACGCCCCAACGCATCCATCGAGGAGACGAATGTCCATGTCGACCATTGCCACAACCCATGTCGGAAGCCTGCCGCGTGGCCCGGAGCTGACGCCGCTCCTCCTCGCGCGCGATCATGGCGAGGCCTATGATGTCGACGCGTTCGATACGGTCGTGCAGGCGGCGATCGACGACGCCGTGGCAAAGCAGGTCGCCGCCGGCGTCTCCATCGTCTCGGATGGTGAGCTCGGCAAGGTCGGCTATTCGACTTATATCATCGAGCGGCTGGAAGGCTTTGGCGGCAACAGCCCGCGCAAGCCCGCGCTCGATCTCGCCCCGCTGCCGGAACTGCGCAAGAAGCTCGCCGCGATCATGGGCGATCAGGAGTTTACCCGCGCCTCGTGCATCGCGCCGGTCAAGCTGAAGAATCTCGATCCGTGCCATGAGGATATCCGCCGCTTCAAGACCGCGCTGGAGCGCAAGGGGCAGGGCGTGCGCGGCTTCATGAACGCCGCGTCGCCCGGCCTCATCACCGCCTTCCAGCCCAACGCCTATTATCCGACGCACGAGGCCTATCTCGCTGACCTCGTCACCGCGATGCGCCCGGAATATGAAGCGATCATCGCCGCCGGTTTCGACCTCCAGCTCGATTGCCCGGATCTCGCCATGTCCCGCCACACCGGCTATCAGGATGTGAGCGACGCGGAGTTCGTCAAGATCGCGCAGGCCAATGTCGAGGCGCTCAATGCCGCCACCGAGGGACTGCCGCGCGACCGGCTGCGCATGCACATCTGCTGGGGCAATTATGAAGGCCCGCATGATTGCGACATCGACCTCATCAAGGTGCTGCCCGCCATCCTGAGCGCCCGCCCCGGCACGGTGCTGTTCGAGGGCGCCAACCCGCGCCATGAGCATGAGTGGACGGTGTGGCGCGACGCCAAGCTGCCGGACGATCTGGTGCTGGCCCCCGGCCTCATCGACAGCTGCTCCAACTATGTCGAGCATCCCGAGCTGATCGCCCAGCGGATCGAGCGTTTCGCCTCGTTCGTCGGGCCGGAGCGGGTGATCGCCAGCACGGATTGCGGTTTCGGCACCTTCGCCGGCTACGGCAAGATCGATCCGGCGGTGGCGTGGAAGAAGCTGCAAGTGCTGCGCGAGGGTGCGGACATCGCGGCGGCACGTCTCTGATCGGGCGGCAGGGCCGGCGCCTCGTCGCCCGGCCCGCCCTCAACGCAAAAGGGGTCGGCTCGCGCCGGCCCCTTTTTCATGTCGTCATGGCGGGGAGCGTTGCCTGTGGAGGCTTCGGCATGCCGCCGCCGTTCCCATCCGGCGGCCGGCCCGCGCCTGTCCGTTCCGGTTGACCGAGGTCGGATACGCCGCGCCGCGTGTCCGACCCCGATAAGCTCTACCGCGCCTTGTTCACCTGCGAGGGCGCGGTTTCCTTGAGGAACATCGCGACGATCCCGCCGATGATGGTGAGCCCCAGCATGATCCACAGCGGCGCGGCCAGCGTGCTGGCGTCGGCGGCGGCACCGGCGATGAACGGCGCGAACACGCCGCCCAATATCTCGGCCGATCCCATGGTGAGCCCCAGCGCGGTCGCCACATGGCGCGCGTCGACACTCTCGGAGGGCACGGTCGCCATGAACAGCGGGAAGATGCCGTTGAGCCCCCAGCCGAGGAAGAAGATCGGCGCCAGCCCCCAGGCCGAGCCCTCCCAATACATCGCGCCCAGCGGCAGGATCACGCCGATCAGCGGCATCGCGATCATCACCGGCCGCCGGCCGATCAGGTCGGAGAGGCCCGATGTCGCAAAGCTGCCGATGGTGGCCGAGATGCCGAGCGTGCCGATCAGCCAGCTCATCTCCGTGGCGCTATAGCCGCGCACATTGGTGAGGTAGATCGGCATGAAGGTGAGGCAGATCACGAAATAGCTGACCATCAGCACGCCCAGGATCACGCAGACCGCCACGTTGCGGTTCTTCAGCGCATCGAAAATGCCGTATTTCTCGCCGATATGCTCGGCGGCGGGCTTGGGCGGCGCGGGCGGCTCCTTGAGCGTGAACCAGATGATGATCGCGCTGATGATGCCCGGAATACCGGCGAGGAAGAACGCCTCGCGCCAGCCGAAAATATGGGCGAACCACACCAGCAGCACCGGCGCCAGAAACGAGCCGAGCAGGTTGGAGCCGAAATTCTGGGCGATGCCCTGCGCGAGGCCGCGATGCTTGGGGTCGACCTCGGTCGCCACCATCGCATGGCTGATCGGCATGACGCCGCCTTCCATCGCGCCCATCAGCAGGCGGGCAGCCAGCATGAAGATGAAGCTGGTCGCAATGCCGCTCATGAACGAGCAGAGCGAGAAGCCGATGGTCGAGAGCACGAGCAGCATCTTGCGATTGCCGATCGTGTCGGAGAGCTTGCCGATGCCGAACGCGGCGATCGCCCAGGTGAAGGAAAGGGCGCTCGCGAGCAGGCCGATCTGGGTGTTGGTGAGCGCCAGATCCTGCTGGACCGAGGGCATCAGGACATTGATCGCCTGACGATCGAAGAAGACGATCCCGAAATTGAGACTCAGCAACCCGACCAGCCAGGCCTGATAGGGCCCGCTGCGCCGCTTCACGCCCGCAGGCGCACCCTCTTGAACCATCTCCATGCAGTCCCCTCCAGACGGACGTCGTTATGAAGCGACCCGTTTAATCAGTTTCGTGGTTTTGACAGCCCTGTTTTTTGACGAAATAGGCTGCGACGCGAAACTCGATGCTTTCGCGCGGGATGGCGGCGGGCCTGCTCTCGTCATGGAAGGCGCAGTGCGGCGCGCGCCACGCCCGCTCATGGTCGCTGTCGTGAAATGTGATGGCGATGATCTCGTCGCGCGTCATGTCGGGATAATAGAACCAGCGATGCGCGGGATTGAAGGTGAACAGTCCGCTGGCGCCCATCTCCGCCTCGCCGGCGATCGGAGCGAAGCGCGCATCGCCCTCGGGCAGGCGCTCGACATCGATCTTGACGGCGCGCACCTCGCGGTCGTCCTTGCAGCTTTGAAAGTCGCACAGCGCGAGCGGCCAGTCCTGCGGCGGCGGCGAGAAGCAGCGCCAGATGCTGAGCAGGACGAAGCGCGCGGGCGGCGGCCCCTCCGGCACGGCGCGGCGATAGCGGCGCTGGGCGATGCGGTTGGCGGTGGCGATGTCATAATCGATATGCGCCCGCGCCGCCGGCGGCTGGACGGGTTTGCCATCGGGCCGGCTCGATCGCACTTCCGCGCCCATCGTGACCACCAGATCGGCGCCGGTCAGATCCCGGGCGATCGCTTCCACTTCACGGGCATAGAGGCCGTCAATTCCCGCCCGGTCGGTGATCTGGTTGAGGGCGGTGGGATAGCGCGCGAGCGTGAAGCCGTGCCGGTCGAGCGTGAAGGAGTGGTCCGCCGTGCGCGCATTGCGGATCGTGACGCGCTCGGTAACGGCGATGCTGGTGCTGAGCCGGCCGTCGGGCGCCCAGAAGAAGCGATTGACGCGGGATTGCGGGGACAGATAGCCGATCGCGGCCTCGATGCTGTCGCCCGCCGTCATGCGCTCAGTCCCGGTGCTCGAACATTGCCCGGATCGCGTCGGGCACCCGCTCGGCGCGCAGGCCGCCCGGCCGGCTGTCATCGGCGACCGTCCACACCCGCTTCTCGACGCCCTCCACGCAGACATGGCCATCCTTGAGCAGCCGGTGCGCGATGGTGAAGCTGCTGTTGCCGAAGTCCGGCGCGGCCGCCTCCAGCACGACAGTGTCGCCATAAGCCGCCGGCCGGCGAAACTGCGCCGAGACATCCACCATCGGGAAGCCCATCACGCCCTGCGCTTCCAGCATATCCCGCTTGCGCACGCCCAGCGCCTGCTCGAACAGCATGATCGTGCTTTCCCCGAACATTTCGAGGAAGCGCGGCGCATAGACGATGCCGGCCGGGTCGCAGTGCCCCCATTCGATGCGATAGGGGCGCGAGAGAAAGGCGGTGAACGCGCTCATGCGGCAAAGTCCAGCCCGCCGCGCCGTTCGGAGAAGCGCCAGCCCTCCGCCGTCTTGACGAACCGATCCTTGAACCAGCCGACCAGCGGCCCCTTGGCGTCGCGCACCGGCAGGCCACCATCTTCGCTCGCTTGCCCCTGGAAGAGCAGGATGACGGAGAAGGCGCTGGCCTGCGTCTCGCTCTCCACATCCACGACGATGTTGGAGACGACATGACGGCTCGCGCGCGCCGGGCGGCTCCTGAAACCGGCGAGGATCGCCTCGCGCCCGACGACGGGCTTGTCCGGCGCGCTCGGCCGGGTCATCAGGCCGTCTTCCGCATAGAGCGCGGCGACCGCGTCCCAGTCGGCCGCGTCATTGCGCAGCGCGTAGAGGTTGATGAGGCGGGAGCAGTCCCACTCGATGGCGCGGCGGGTGGCGTCATCCAGCTTGGCGATGTCAGGCATGGTCATGCGTTTTCCGTTTCCTCGGGAAGCAGTTCGGTGTCGATCTGCGATTGGGCGGCGACCGTATAGCGCGCGCCCTGCACCGCGCCGGGCGTGAAGATGGCGTCCACCGCCGCGATCGCCTCGGCCGACAGGGTGACGGCGCCCGCGCCCAGATTATCCTCCAGATGCGCGATGCTGCGCGTGCCGGGAATGGCGATGATGTTGGGTGCGCGCGCCAGCACCCAGGCCAGGCTCAGCTGCGCCGGGCTGATGCCCAGTCCGGCCGCAAGATCATTGAACCGCGCGGCCAGTTTGAGGTTCGCGCTGAAATTCGGCTCCTGAAACCGCGGCATCGGCCCGCGAATGTCGCCCGTCACAAACTCGGCCTTGGTCACCGACCCGGCCAGCATCCCGCGCGCCAGCGGCGAGAAGGCGACGAAGGCGATGCCCAGTTCCCGGCAGGTCTCCAGCACGGCCACTTCCGGATTGCGCACCCATGGCGAATATTCCGACTGCACCGCCGCGATCGGGTGCACGGCATGGGCCCGGCGGATCGTCTCGGCGGACATTTCGGACAGGCCGATGGCCCCGATCTTGCCGGCCTCCTTCGCCCGCACCAGCGCGCCCATCGACTCCTCGATCGGCACATTGCGATCGCGCCGGTGCATATAATAGAGGTCGATATGGTCGGTGCCGAGCCGCTCCAGCGAGCGCTCCAGCGATCCGGCGATGACCTCGGGCCGCGCATCGAGCACGCGCTGGCCGTCGATCAGGTCGAGCACGCATTTGCTCGCCAGATGAAAGTCCTTGCGACGATGGCCCACCGCCTTGGCGAGCAGCCGCTCATTGGCGCCGCTGCCATATAGCGCGGCGCTGTCGAGATGGGTGACGCCAAGGTCCAGCGCGCGGTTGAGCAGCCGGCTGGCATCGTCCTCGCTCGGCGGCACGTCATAGGCATGGCTCAAATTCATGCAGCCAAGGCTGATCGCCGTAACCGGCGTGGCGGCGATGGCGCGGGTGGGGAGGGGGCGTTGATCGGTCATGCGGGGCTTCTCCCCTCGCGACCGCCAAAAATCAATCCCTGCGATGGCCTGCTCGGCCGCCATCCGCCCGATTTGCGGGAAATCGGGCGCGGGGCGGCAATGGACTGCCAGCGACCCGAAATGCCGCGGGTGGGCATTGCAGCGCATCCGCCGGCGCGGTTCGACGGCACGACATAGGATTGAGGCTGGTTCGGTTGGCGCGCCCGATCGCTGCGCCCGATCATCGGCCAATGTGGCGGCTGGAGGCGGCCCTAAGAGACGGTGCCCGCATGGTCGCGCAGGTTCAGCCCCTCGCGGCACCAGCGCCAGAAAGCGGCGGATTTGATCTGCACCTGATGAGCCGAGGCGCGATAGGCGGCCGGGTTTTCGTCAATGCGGACCACAGGCCAGTCGGCCTGATGCAGCGCCAGCGCATAGCGCATTGCGGTGAAACGCTGGCTCGTCTCGCGCTGGGTGTCGCTATCCGCCGCCAGCGCCTCATCGCGCTCGATGAGCAGGCCGAGCCGGCCGATCTGTTCGGAAAGCAGGCGCCGGTCGCGCACCAGCGCCCAGCGCGCCTCATCGTCGCGATCCGGGTTGGCGGCCGAGACGTTGCGCTCGATTGCGGCATAGTCCAGCAGCGCCTGGCGCAACGGGTCCGACAAGGTCATGACGTCATCCTCTTCCGGGCATCATAGGCCCCTGTCGCCGGTCCATGCCGGCACTGTCATTGCGCATAACAAAAAAGCCTTGCCGAATTCCTTCGACAAGGCTTTTTTTCGAACATGTCCGGCCGGGCCGGGAGGGTCAGCCTTGCAGCTGGACCTCCAGCTCGCCGAGCACGCGGTAGCAATCGAGCACGCGGGCGACCGAGCTGTTGGGCTCGCGGCCCTCGCGGATCGCGGCGATGAACTCGCGGTCCTGCAACTCGATGCCGTTCATGCTGACCGCCACCTTGGAGACATCGACCTGCTCTTCCTTGCCGGTGAACAGATCGTCATAGCGCGCGAGCCATGTGCCATTGTCGCAGATGTAGCGGAAGAAGGTGCCGAGCGGCCCGTCATTGTTGAACGAGAGGGAGAGGGTGCAGATCGCGCCGCTTTCGCTCTTGAGCTGGATGGACATGTCCATCGCAATGCCCAGTTCGGGATGGATCGGGCCCTGCACCGCATTGGCCTGCACGATCTTGCCGGCCTGATAGGCGAACAGGTCGACCGTATGGGCGGCATGGTGCCACAGCAGATGGTCCGTCCAGGAGCGCGCTTCGCCCTTGGCGTTCATATTCTGGCGGCGGAAGAAATAGGTCTGCACATCCATCTGCTGGATGGCGATCTCGCCGGCCACGATCTTGTTGTGGATATATTGGTGGCTCGGGTTGAAGCGGCGGGTGTGGCCGACCATGCAGACAAGGCCGGTTTCCTGCTGCTTCTTGGCGACGGCGAGCGAATCCGCCCAGCTATCGGCCAGCGGAATTTCCACCTGCACATGCTTGCCGGCGTTCATGCAGGCAATCGCCTGCTCGGCATGCATCTGGGTGGGCGTGCACAGGATGACGGCGTCGACATCGTCGCGCGCCAGCGCTTCGGCAAGGTCCGTGCCGCTATGCTTCGCGCCGTATTTTTCCGCGACCTGCGCGGCCTGCTCGGCCTTGCGGCTGATGATCGAGGTGATTTCGACGCCCTCGATATTCTTGAGGCCGTCGAGATGCTTTTCGCCGAATGCACCGGCGCCTGCGAGGGCAATTCTCATGAGAGGCTCCTGTCTTCTGCCTCTCGCCCGGCAGCGGGGAGAGGGCGGGGGGAGAGGTTCGGGCGAGGGGGAGGCGCGCCGCCGCAAGGGCTCGGCGCTCCCCCTCCCGACCCTTCCTCCAAAGCGATGGAGGAAGGGATTTGGATCAGGTCAGGCCGGTTCGAGAACCATCTGGCCGAGCGCAGTGTTGGAGGCGGGGATATGGTAGAAGCGGTGCAGCTCCTTGGCCTTCTCGCCCAGCGCGCCGCGCATGATGAGCCACATCACCAGCTCGATGCCTTCCGAGCCGCTTTCGCGCAGATATTCGATATGCTGCATCGTGCGCAGGCGCTCGGGGTTGGCGGTGATGTCGTCCATGAATGCCGTGTCGAACTGCTCGTTGATGAGCCCCGCGCGCGGACCCTGAAGCTGGTGGCTCATGCCGCCGGTGCCCCAGATCTGCACGTTGAGGTCTTCCCCATAGCTTTCGACAGCGCGCTTGATCGCCTCGCCCAGCATCCAGCAGCGGTTGCCCGATGGCGGCGGATAGGTGACCACATTGACCGCCAGCGGAATGACCTTGCACGGCCATGCCTCGGGCTCGCCGAAGATCATCGAGAGCGGCACGGTGCAGCCATGGTCGACATCCATCTGGTTCATGATGGTCATGTCGAATTCGTCGATGATCAGCGACTGGGCGATGTGCCAGGCCAGATCCGGATCGCCGATCACATCGGGCACCGGGCGCGGCCCCCAGCCTTCATCGGCCGGCTTGAAGCTTTCCGCGCAACCGATGGCGAAGGTCGGGATGATGTTCATGTCGAAGGCGGAGGCATGGTCGTTATAGACCAGGATCACGACGTCCGGCTTGTTCTCCGGCTTCTTGATCCAGTCCTTGACCCACTGGTAGCCCTCGAACACCGGGCCCCAATAGTCGTTACCGGACGTGCCGGTCTGGATCGCGGCGCCGAGCGCCGGAATGTGGCTGGACGTGAGGCCAGCGGTAATACGTGCCATTTCAATAGCCTCCCTTGATGGAGCGCACGCCTTCGGGCGAACGGCCGCCCTTGAGCATCATGTCGGCATATTCTTCCTGCGTCATGCCGGTCATCGAACCGGCTGCGAACTGGAAGCTCTTGCCATCGGTCGAGAAGAGCTTGGAGAGGAAGTAGACATTGCCCCCCTCGTCGATCATCCCGTTATAGTCGCGGGCGAGAACGGCCTTCTTGGCCGCCTCGGTCAGGTGCCACTTGTCCAGATAGGCGGACTCGTCGGCCTTGAAGGCCTCGCGATTATCTGCCTTCATCAGGCTCATGGCGAACTGGTTCAGCCAATAGCCCTTGCGGGCGCGCTGGGCGGTGAACACGCGGGTGCCGGGAATATCCTCAAACTCGGCAAGATATTCGTGAATGTCTTTCGGGCCGGTCACAGGCCTCTCTCCTTCAGTTTGGCGTCGAGCCTCGGGAAGACGCGGCGCGCATTGCCTTCGTAAATGGCGTGGCGTTCGGTGTCGCTGATGTCGAGCGCGTCGACATAGCGCTTGGTGTCGTCAAAATAGAAGCCGGTGGTGGGGTCGATCCCGCGCACCGCGCCGACCATTTCGCTGCCGAACAGGATGTTCTTGTTGTCGATCACGTCGGCGAGCAGGTTGACGCCCGGCTGGTGATAGACGCAGGTGTCGAAATAGACGTTGTTCATCAGCAGCTCGTCGAGGCTCGGCTTCTTGAGCATGTCCGCCAGCCCGCGGAAACGGCCCCAATGATAGGGCACCGCGCCGCCGCCATGCGGGATGATCATCCGCAGCGTCGGGAAGTCCTTGAACAGATCGCCTTCCAGCAGCTGCATGAACGCAATCGTGTCGGCCGCCAGATAATAAGCGCCGGTCGCGTGCTGCGCCGGGTTGCAGCTGCCCGAGACGTGAACCATCGCCGGCACGTCCAGCTCGACCATCTTCTCGTAGAAGGGATACCAGAAGCGGTCGGTCAGCGGGGGCTGCTTGAAATAGCCGCCGCTCGCATCCGGGTTGAGGTTGCAGCCGATGAAGCCCAGCTCGTTGACGCAGCGCTCCAGCTCGGCGATCGAGCTGGTCATGTCCGCTTCCTGCGATTGCGGTAGCATGCACACGCCGACGAACGTCTCGGGGAACAGCCCGACGACGCGCGCGATCAGGTCGTTGCACGCCCGCGCCCACGGCACGGTGACCGACTGGTCGCCGACATGGGGCGCCATGGCGGAAGCGCGCGGCGAGAAGATGGTCAGGTCCGCGCCGCGCTCCTTGATGAGGCGCAGCTGGTTCTTCTCGATCGTCTCGCGGATCAGATCGTCGGAAATGTCGGGATAGGCCGGGGCCTTCTCGCCGGCCTTGAATGCGGCCTTCTGCGCCTCGCGCCACTGGTTGTGCGGCTCGGGAGCCGTCGTATAGTGGCCGTGACAGTCGATAATCAGGGTCATCTAATCACCTCTCATCGCGCCGGGGCTGCCCGGCTCGTTCATCAAAATTATCAGGCGGGGTCTTGCGCCGCCTTGTTCTGGGTCAATTCCGGGTGCCGCGCGCCCAGCAGCGCCAGCTTGTCCGCCAGGCCGTCCGGCATCGCATCGCCGCCGAGCAGCGTGCCCATCGCGCGCTGGCGGGCCACCGTGCCGCGCGTCAGCAGCGGATCGATGCCCAGCTCGGTCAGCGTGGCGACGACTTCCTCCATCTCGGCCGCGCGGCGCAGGCCATGGGCCAGCATCCGATCGAGATTATAGTCCGCCCGCTCGCGCCAGTCACCGCCCAGCGAATTGAGCACCGCATCGGTCACCCCGGCCTGCTGCGCGGCGAGCAGCATCTCGGCGGTCAGCGCCTCGATGCCCTTGATCATCACCGAGCGCACCATCTTGGTGGCGCTCGCCGCCCCGACCCGGTCGCCGCAGATCGACACTTTGGCAAAGCCGATCGCCAGCAGTGCTTCCGCACCGGCTTCGGCATGCGGCCCGCTCACCAGCAGCGGCACATTCAAGGCCGCCGGCTGCACCGGCGCCATCACGGCGATATCGACATAGCGCCCGCCCGCCGCCTCGATCGCCTGCGCATTGCGCTGCTTGGCGCCGGGCGAGACCGAATTCATGTCGCAGAACAGCGCGCCGGCGGGCAAGCTTCCGGCCGCCGCCAGCGCCGCGCCGGGCGTCTGGTCCGCCGTCACGAGGCTCAGGATTACGCTCGCGCCATCCAGCGCCTGCGCCAGCGTGTCGCAGCCGGTGACGCCATGCGCTGCATAGGCCGCGCGCATCGCCGGGGCGCTCGCCGCGTCCAGCGTCTTGATGTCGAATGCCCGCGCCGACTCGCGCCAGTCGCCGGCCTGCGCAAAGGTGCGGCCGGCCTCTCCAAAGCCGATGAGGGCAATTGTCTCATTCATGGCTCATCCTTTGCCTTGCCGGCGGGGAAACCGCAAATTTGATCGCGCGCCATGCTATAAGGTGAGGCGAATGGTTCGGCCGCAGCCCTGTCCAGCTGCGCGATGAAGGCGGCCTGTGCCGGCCCCGGTCGCCACTGCGCGCGGGTGGTGATGCCGATGGTGCGCGCCAACTGCCCCGGCGGCTCCCCCAGCGAGACCAGCCAGCCCGCCTGCCGCTCCACCGCTACCTGATCGGGCGAGAGCAGGGTGAGGAAATCGGTCTGCATCAAAATCTCGCGAATGATCATCACCGATCCGCACTCGATGGGCACGATCGGCGGGGTCAGCCCGGCGGACTGGAACATTGCCTCGAACCCCGCCCGCAGCGGCGCGCCGGAGGAGGGCACGATCCACGGATAGCGCGCCAGCGCTTCCAGTGCGGGCAGGGCGGGTTCATGCGCAAGCCCCGCCGCCAGCGGATGCCCGGCGCGGGCGAGCGCGATCACCCGGTCGCCAAAGAGCGCGCGCTGTTCCAGATCGGGCGCGGGCAGAGGCTCGCGCATCGCGCCGATCATGAAGTCGATGCTGCCGTCGCGCAGCGGCTCGGCCAGTTCGCCATAGCTGCCCTCGGCGATGATGATCTCCACCTCGGGATGCGCCGCGTTGAAGCGGGCGAGCGCCATCGGCAGCACCCGCGCGCGGGAGAGCGGCATCGCGCCGATGGTGATGCGCGCCGGGCCGCTGTCGGCATCGCCCAGCGCCTCGGTCAGGCCTGCTTCCAGCTCGGCGCGGGCGAGGCGGAAGGCGCGGGCGGTGCGCTTGCCCGGCTCGGTCAGCGCAATGCCGCGCCCCCGCCGCTCGACCAGCGTGCGCCGCAGGATCAGCGCCAGATCGCCCAGTGCACGGTGCAGCGTCGGCTGCGAGAGCCCCGTGCGCGTCGCCGCCGCCGCATAGCCGCCGCTATCCGCCACCGCCAGAAAGGCCCGCATCTGCGCGGTCGTCACCCGGCGTGATCCGATCAGCCCCAGCGCCAGCTCGACCCGCGCGGCCAAGGCGCGCGCTGGCGGCAGCGGCGTCATCCCGTCCGTCCGCCGCTCGAACAGTTGCAGCCCCAGCAGCGCCTCCACCCGCGCGATCGCCTGCGTCACCGCCGGCTGGGTCAGGTGCACCGTGCCCGCCGCCGCCGAGACGCTGCCGCGCGTCACCACCGCCGCCACCGCCGCCAGATGGCGCAGGTTGAACGACCAGGGTGACTGGTGCGGCGGCGATTGACGGGCGGGCTGCATATCAGCACACTTAGCAGGAGCTTATGGTCGGCGCAAAGATCGCGCTTGCGTCCCGCGCGAGCGCGGGTGGATGACCGATCCGGTTGTCGCTATCAGGGCATGGAAACATCGCTCAGGGCGACGGGGCAGATGCGGCGCGCCCGCCGGATCGCCTGTTTTTTTCGCGCTACGCAAACAAGGAGAGCTGTCATGGCCAATGTCGTCGTCCAGAATATCGAACGTGCGGATCAGGACGTGATCGACGGGCTCGCCGCCTGCGGCGTGGCGACCGTGCATGAGTCGCAGGGCCGCACCGGCCTGCTCGCCGCCTATATGCGCCCCATCTATCGCGGTGTGCGCACCGCCGGCAGCGCGGTGACGATCAGCTCGGCGCCGGGGGACAACTGGATGGTCCATGTCGCCATCGAGCAATTGAAGGCCGGCGACATCATGGTGCTCGCGCCCACCAGCCCGTGCGAGGACGGCTATTTCGGCGATCTGCTCGCCACCTCGGCGCAGGCGCGTGGTTGCCGCGGCCTCATCATCGATGCCGGCGTGCGCGATGTGAAGGACCTCACCGAGATGAACTTCCCCGTCTGGTCCAAGGCGATCTACGCGCAGGGCACGGTCAAGAACACGCTCGGCAGCGTCAACATCCCGATCGTCTGCGCCAATGCGGCGATCAATCCGGGTGACGTGATCGTGGCGGATGATGACGGCGTTTGCGTCGTCCCGCGCGCCAATGCCGCCAAGGTGCTGGAGGCCGCCCGCGCTCGTGAGGCGAATGAGGGCGACAAGCGCGACAAGCTGGCGAGCGGCATCCTCGGCCTCGACATGTACAAGATGCGCGAGCGGCTGGAGAAGGAAGGCCTGAAATATGTCTGATACGTCAGCGCGCTGCATGTGGATGCGCGGCGGCACGTCCAAGGGCGGCTATTTCCTCGCGGAGGATCTGCCGTCCGACACCGCCGCGCGCGATGCCTTCCTGCTCGGCGTCATGGGCTCGCCCGATCCGCGCCAGATCGACGGCATGGGCGGGGCGGACCCGCTCACCAGCAAGGTCGCCGTGGTCAACAAGTCGCAGCATGAGGGCTGCGATGTCGACTATCTGTTCCTGCAGGTGTTCGTCGATCAGGCGATCGTCACGGATGCGCAGAATTGCGGCAATATCCTCGCCGGCATCGGCCCCTTCGCCATCGAGCGCGGGCTGGTGGCGGCGCAGGAGGGCGAGACCCGCGTCTCCATCTTCATGGCGAACACCGGGCAAATCGCCGTTGCCACGGTGCAGACGCCGGGCGGCAAGGTCAGCTATGCCGGCACTGCCAAGATTGACGGCGTGCCCGGCACCCATGCCCCGGTGCCGCTGGAGTTTCGCGATACCGCCGGCTCGTCCTGCGGCGCGCTGCTGCCCAGCGGCAATGCCTTTGACGAGGTGAACGGCGTGCGCGTCACCCTCATCGACAATGGCATGCCCTGTGTCGTCATGAAGGCGGCCGATGTCGGCATCACCGGCTATGAGGACCGCGAGAGCCTCGATGCGAACAGCGAATTGAAGGTCCGCATCGAGGCGATCCGCCTGGCCGTGGGCGAGCGGATGAACCTGGGCGACGTCACGGCCAAATCCGTGCCCAAGATGATGCTGGTCGCGCCGCCCAAGGATGGCGGAGCAATCTGCGTGCGCAGCTTCATCCCGCATCGCGCCCATGCCTCGATCGGCGTGCTCGGCGCGGTGAGCGTGGCGACGGCCTGCCTCGTGCCGGGCTCGCCCGCCTCTGAGGTTGCGGTCATCCCTGAGGGGCAGCGCAAGACGCTCTCGGTGGAGCATCCCACCGGCGAGACGACCTGCGTTCTGGAAACCGACGAGAATGGCGCGGTCGTCACCGCCGCCATGCTGCGCACCGCGCGTAAATTGATGGATGGGGAGGTATTCGTCCTGTGAGCACCGCGAATGAAGATCGCATCCTGTCCTGGCATAGCGCGCCCTCGAAACCGCGCTACACCCCGCCCGCCGGCGCGGTGGATGCGCATTGCCACGTCTTCGGGCCGATGGCGCAATTTCCCTTCAGCCCCAAGGCGAAATATCTGCCGCGGGACGCCGGGCCGGAGATGCTCTTCGCCCTGCGCGATCATCTCGGCTTTGCGCGCAATGTCATCGTGCAGGCCAGCTGCCACGGCACGAACAATGCCGCGACGCTGAACGCCATTGCCGCCTCCAACGGCAAGGCGCGCGGCGTCGCCGTGGTCGATCCGGCGATCAGCGAGGCCGAGCTGCAGGCGCTGCACGACGGCGGCATGCGCGGCATCCGCTTCAACTTCCTCAAGCGCCTCGTCGATGATGCGCCCAAGGACAAGTTCCTCGAAGTCGCCAGCCGCCTGCCCGCCGGCTGGCATGTCGTCATCTATTTCGAGGCGGATATTCTCGACGAACTGCGCCCCTTCATGGACGCCATCCCCGTGCCGCTGGTCATCGACCATATGGGTCGCCCGGACGTGACCCAGGGCCCGGACGGCGCGGACATGAAGGCGTTCCGCCGCCTGCTCGATAGCCGCGAGGATATCTGGTTCAAGGCGACCTGTCCGGACCGGCTCGATCCTGCCGGCCCGCCATGGGATGATTTCGCCCGCAGCGTCGCGCCGCTGGTCGCCGATTATGCGGACAGAGTCATCTGGGGCACGGACTGGCCGCACCCCAATATGCAGGATGCGGTGCCCGATGACGGCCTGATCGTCGATATGATCCCGCGTATCGCGCCGACTGAAGATTTGCAGAAAAAGCTGCTCGTGACGAACCCGATGCGTCTATACTGGCCGGAAGAATGTTGATCTGAATCATAGGCAGTCGGGTCTGCAACGTCCAATAAGGGCGAGACAATAATCTGGAGAGTGTCAATGTCATTTCCCGCGACGCTGGATTATATCGGCCTCAACAAGCCGGTCGGCCAGGAAGTTTCGCTCAAGGGCCTCAAGGCGAGTGAGGGCGCCATCCCGGCGGACGTGCAGGGCGCTTTTTTCCGCGCCGTGCCGGATCCGCAATTTGCGCCCTTCTTCCAGCCGGACACGGCACTCTCCGATGATGGCATGGTCAACCGCTTGCTGTTCCACGCGGACGGCACGGTCGATTATGACATCAGGTTCGTCCAGACCCCGCGCTGGAAGGCCGAGCATGCGGCCGGCCGCCGCCTGTTCGGCCGCTATCGCAACCCTTATACCAATGATCCGGCGGCCGATGGCGTCATCGGCACCGTCTCCAACACCACGCCGGTGTTTCACGCTGGCAAGCTGATCATGACCAAGGAGGATGGCCCCGGCCAGCTTGTCGATCCACATACGCTGGAGACGATCGGTTCCTATGACTTCGGCGGCAAGCTCCAGTCGCAGACGATGACGGCCCATGTCCGCATCGATCCCGAGACGCAGGAAATGTTCGTCTATGGCTATGAGGCGGATGGCCTGTGCTCCAGGACCATCGCCTATTGGTGGACGGACAAGGACGGCAAGCTGGTTCGCGAGCAATCGTTCGAGGCGCCATTTTGCAGCCTCGTCCATGATTTCGTCATCACCGAGAATTACGCGATCTTCCCGCTCCAGCCGACCACCTCGGACCTTGAGCGCGTCAAGGCCAAAGGGGCGCATTGGGTCCACCAGCAGGATCTGGAATATCATGTCGGCATCATGCCGCTGCGGGGCGATGTGACGCAGATGCGCTGGTTCAAGGGGACGAAGGGCTCGTCCAGCTTCCACATGATGAACGCTTTCGAGACGCCGGACGGCAAGGTCCATATGGATCACCACATCACCGACACCATCGCCTTCCCGTTCATTCAGGCCGATAGCGGCATCAACGTGCCGATGCAGGCGATGACCGGCGGCTTCCAGCGCTGGACGATGGACATGACCGAGCCGGGCGAGGGCATCGAGATCACGCCGCTCGGCCCTCCGGGCGACATGCCGCGCATTGCCAATGCCGATCAGGGCCGGCCCTACAAGCGCGGCTGGTATTGCAGCATGAACCCGCAGCCCATGGGCCCGCCGGTGATGGGCGGCGTGGTCGGCGCGATGTTTTCGGCGCTGCTGCGCAAGGATTTCGAGACCGGTGCGATCACCGGCTATAATCTCCCGCCGGCCCACGGCATGAGCGAAACCGTCCATGTCCCCGCGAGCGAAGCGGGGCATGAGGGCTGGCTGCTCGCCATCGTCGATCATCAGACCGGGCCGGACGCCTTCGAGCATGCGATCTGGATCTGGAACGCCGGCGATCTGCCTGCCGGCCCGGTCGCCAAGGTGCCGGTGCCCACGCGTATCCGCCCGCAAGTCCATGGCTGGTGGGTGCCGATGGCCGCCTATGAGGCCGCACGGGCCAGCTAGGGCCGATCGCCACTCAGAGACGTCGCGCCGACAATGGCGGGTTTTCGTGACCCGGCGCGCCGCGTGCGAACGGCCCGTGAGCACCGGACGTGCGGAAAGACACCATTTGCAGGCTGGCAGGGCTGAGCGTCGATCCGCCCCGGGAGCGACCGGGGCCGGTCTCCCGCCTGCGCACGGCAACTGCGCGGGCGGGGCTCCCCGATAGAAGGGATACCGCACGGCAAGGGCGCCGGCGTCTGACAGCTCGCCGGCAGGTTGCGGGGCCGTTTGCCATCGCGGCCCGGCAGCAGATGGATGAGCGGGACTTCGGCTTTGTCCGGCGTCTGTTCCGCGCCCACCTGTCCGTTGCGATTTTGGTCGGCCTGTCTCGCGCGCTCGTCGAAGGAGCAGGGGCTACCGCTTGCGCAAGTCGGATCAGGCGGGCAAGCGCGCTAACGCCACCAATCGCCTGTCCCCCTCAGGCTGCCTGTTCCCGGCAGCTCCAGCCATCCAGCCGGATTCGCTTCCGCTCGACAGCCTCTTGCCGCTAGGATAGACATCACGAAATCAACGGCTTCGATCACCATCTTCTCATTCGGGAGAAACGTCATGGTTCGGAAGTGTGTCGCTGAATTCATCGGAACAGCATGGCTCGTCCTGGGCGGTTGCGGCGCGGCGGTGCTGGCGGCGGGGTTTCCCGCGCTCGGCATCGGCTTTGTCGGCGTCGCGCTCGCCTTCGGCCTGACGGTGGTGACGATGGTCTATGCCATCGGCCATATTTCGGGAGGGCATCTCAACCCCGCCGTCACGGTCGGCCTGTGGGCTGGCGGTCGCTTTCCCGGCCGGGATGTGCCCGCCTATATCGTGGCGCAGGTGCTCGGGGGCATTCTCGGCGCGTTCATCGTCTATCTGATCGCGAGCGGCAGGGCGGATTTCAGCCTCGCCGGTGGGCTTGCCAGCAATGGCTATGGGGCGCATTCGCCCGGCGGTTTCACCCTCGGCGCGGCGCTGGTCAGCGAGCTGGTGATGACCTTCATCTTCATCTTCGTGATCATGGGCGCGACCCATGGCGCCGCGCCCAGGGGGTTCGCCCCGCTCGCCATCGGTCTGTGCCTCACGCTGATCCACCTCATCAGCATTCCGGTCACCAACACCTCGGTGAACCCGGCGCGCAGCACCGGCCCGGCGCTGCTTGTGGGTGGCTGGGCGATCCAGCAGCTCTGGCTGTTCTGGCTGGCCCCGCTGGTCGGCGGCGCGCTGGGCGGCATCGCCTATCGCTGGCTGAGCCCCATCTCGCCCGTCGCGATCGACGTGACCGGCGAGGGCTGATCGTCACTCTCCCGCTCCGGCGCCGTCATGACAGGCAGGCCGGGGCGGGCAGGGCGTCGCTGCGCCACGGCGGCCGCGCCCGTCATGCCGCTCCTCGCCGCGCAGGCTGCCCGCTTCCGCGCGCCACCACCGATGGCGGTTCAACCATCTAGTCGGCCGCCCTGAAGATGGCTGCGGCTCGGTCAATGGCCCGGCGACGGGCGCGCGCGTGATGCCGTCGCGGCCGTTTGACCGGAGCCGGCGCGCAGCGGCGGATGGTGGCCCCGCGCTGCGCGACCATCCGCCGGGCGACGCGTCAGGTCAGGTCGTTGATGCTGATCGTGGCGCCCGCCAGCGCGGCCTTGTTGGCGGCGCGGCGCAGGCGCTCGACCTCCAGCCGCTCGGGTGGCGCGACCTCGTCGGGCAGCGCGGCCAGCGAGGTCTCGTAAATATCCTTGAAGTCCTCGGCAAATTCCGGGTGGGTGAAGATCAGCCCGGCATTGTCCGTCATGCCGCGCAGGATCTTCTCGCCCACTTCCAGCGGGTCCATGCCATTGGCGAATGCGGAGCCGAACTGCGCCAGTTCCGCCTCGTTCACGGGGGCAAAGCCGCTTTGCGCAAAGGCGTCGGGGCGCTTGAGCGCGCTCGTCCAGGCATCGGTCGCGACCAGCGCCGGGCACACCAGCGAGACGCCGATGCCATGGGGCACGCAATTATAGCGCAGCGATTCCGTCAGGCCCCGGACGGCGAATTTGCTGGCGGTATAGATGCCCGCCTGCGGCCCGGAGAGATAGGCCGCCATGGACGAGATGTTGACGACATGGCCGCCTTCCCCCGTCTCCTTGATGCGCGGCAGGAAGGAGACGACACCGTTCACCACCCCGCCGAAGTTGACGCCCATGATCCAGTCGTAATCGGCGTAGCTGGCCTCATCGGTAGGGCCAAAGACGCTGACGCCGGCATTGTTGACCAGCACGTGGCATTTGCCGAACTGCGCCATCACCGCATCCGCCGCGCGGGCGAAGCCATCCCGGTCGGTCACGTCGAGTTTGATCCAGAGAGGTTCTTCCCTGCCATTGTCAGCGAACCATTTATTGCAGGTCGTTCGCTGGGTCTCGTTGCGGTAGGAGAGGGCGAGGCGCATGCCGGCATTGCTGAACGCCCGTGCCACGCCGAAGCCGATCCCGGTTCCCGCCCCGGTGATGAAGGCAACCTTTCCGTTCCAATCCATTGACTTTTTCCTCTCGCATGGGTCTTTGATCGTTACGTGATACTTACAATTCATGAGAGGAGAGTCGAGTATGTCCGACGTGGAAACACGCCTGGCCCAGCTGGAAAGAAAAGTCACCGAGCTGGAGGATGTCAATGCCATCCGCAAGCTCCAGTGGGCCTATGGCTATTATATCGATTATAATCGCCCGGAAGAGGTTGCTGCGCTTTTTGCCAAGGATGGCGTGGTCGTGTTCCTGTCCGGCGAATATGTCGGTTATGAAGGCGTGATGCGCCTCTATGGCACATGGTTTCAGAACCTGTTCACCGGTGGCCGCCGCGGTCCGGTCAAGGGTCTGCTGCTCGATCATTTCCAGTTGCAGGACGTCATCACCGTGGCGCCCGACGGGCAGACGGCCAAGGGCCGGTTTCGCGGGTTGCTGGCGGGTGGCTGGCACGACCAGACGCTGCATGAAAAACCCGCTGAGGTGCCACAGCAATTCTGGGAATCCGGCATTTACGAGAATGACTATGTCAAGGAAGACGGCGTCTGGAAGATCCAGCGCCTCGACTATATGATGCAGTGGCAGGGCGATTATGAGAGCGGCTGGGCGCACACCGTTGCGCACCTTCAGCCCGCGCAGGTCGCCTATCCGGAAAATCCGGATGGCCCGGACCGCCTGTTCCCGGAGAAGGAAGTGCGCCAGACCTGGCCGCATCGCTATGAGGTGCCGATGAGCTTCGCGCATCCGGTGCTGGGGCAGGCCTTCATGGTCGAGAATTTCACGCCGATGATGGTCAAGAAAGGCCGCCTCGACTGATCGGCACGCGGCCCGGCGGTGCTGGCGTTCGCCGGCGCCGCCGGGCCGCGCCCTGTCCCGCACATGGATGAAGGCTGACGGGCTGGCGGGCCGGGCTCGCCCCGGCCGGACTGCCCGCGCATTCGCCGCTCCGGTCGCGGCAGCCCGGCTGGCCATTGCCGGTTGGCCATTGGCCCGGCGGGGTGCCTGGCGCGAGTCCGCTCGCGTCGATCCGTGGACGCAAAAGCGCCTTTGAGCGCGCGCGAAACAACCAGCCGAAGTTGACAATATCAAACAATGCGTGTGTGGCTAAAATGCCACCCGGCGAGGCGTTAGGCGGTGGCAGCGCCATAATATGGCGAGACAAGCCGCCAAATTCTGCCCATGATTGGCCGATTCATCTCTGGGAGAGGGGGTATTATGCGATATAATGTGGAATTCAATTTGGGTTCAGCGTTGCTTTTGTCCGTCAGCGCACTGGCTCTGGGCCTGGCTCAGCCTGCCCTGGCGCAGGGCTCTGCCGAAGGGGCGCCGGCCGTGAATGAGGATGGGATTGGTGACATCGTCGTGACCGCCCAGTTCCGCTCGCAGCGCCTTCAGGATACGCCTCTCTCGATCACGGCGGTGAACGCCGATTTGCTGCAGGCCCGCAGCCAGACCGATATCGCGCAGGTCGCCGGGCAGGCGCCCAACGTCACATTGACCCCGATGGGCAGCGCTTATGGCGCGTCGATGGGCGCGTCGATCCGCGGCGTCGGCCAGTTTGATTTCAACCCGGCCTATGAGCCGGGCGTCGGCATGTATATCGACGATGTTTATTATGCGACGCTCACCGGCGGCAATTTCGACCTGCTGGACCTTGAGCGCGTGGAAGTGCTGCGCGGTCCGCAGGGCACGCTCACCGGGCGCAACTCGATCGGTGGCGCCATCAAGCTGTTCTCGCGCAAGCCCAATGGCGATGATGGCGGCTCGGTCGAGGCGACCTATGGCTCGCGCCACCGGGTCGATCTGCGCGGCAGTGCGGATTTCACGCTGGCGGACAGCCTCTATGGCCGCGTCGCGGGTGTCTACAAGCGCCAGGACGGCTATGTCGACATGGTCGATTATGGCTGTGCCCATCCGGATAATCCGGAAGGCATCGCCCCGCAGCGCGCGCAGGGCAGCTGCGTCACGGACAAGCTGGGCGCGCGCAACTATGCCGGCGTTCGTGGCACGTTGCGTTATGATCCCGGCACCGGCGTCGAGGTCATCATCAACGGCGACTATACCAATGAGGACCGCACCAACAGCGCCGACGTGCTGACGCAGTCGTCCAATCCCAACTTCATCTGCGGCGATCATTGCACCTATGCCAGCTGGTTCCTGCCGGCGCTGGGCGATGCGGCGGCCCGCTCGTTCGAGCATCGCACGACCTTTGATGGCTGGGGCGTCTCGGGCCATGTCAATGTCGACCTGACCGACCGGATCAAGCTCCAGTCGATCACCGCCTATCGCCACTATGTGACGACCTTCGGCACCGATGATGACTATACGCCGGATGCCGCGATCGCGGCGGGTGGCTATAATCACCTGACCCACCGCTTCTTCAGTCAGGAACTGCGCGTCAACGCGTCGCTCAATGACATGATCGACGTGACGCTGGGTGGTTTCTACTCGGATCAGAAGTCGGTCTATTACACGATCCAGGATATCCGCTACACCCCGGCGCCGCTGCAATTCTATGGCGACGATCCGATCAACGCGAGCAGCAAGGCGGTCTTTGCCACGGCGATCATCAAGCCGCTGCCCGATTTCACGCTGACGGCGGGGCTGCGCTACACGGACGAGGAGAAGGATTATACCTTCCATCGCCGCACCTATGCGGGCGCGGTGCATCCGGCGCTGGGCGATCTGGACGGCTTCACCTCCAGCTATGCGGGCGATCGTGTCGACTGGCGCGTCTCGGCCGATTATCGCTTCTCGCGGCAGGTGCTGGCCTATGCCACCGTGGCGACCGGCTTCAAGGGCGGCGGCGTGTCCGCCCGTCCGTTCACGGTGACGCAGGCGGAGAATGGCGCCTTCAATCCCGAGACGCTCACCGCTTATGAAATCGGCCTCAAGACCGATCTGTTCGATCGCGCGGTGCGCCTCAACCTCTCCGGCTTCATCAACAGCTACAAGGATGTCCAGCTCGCCCTGCGCGATTGTTCGGCGTTTGATCTGGCGCCTTGCGGCGTGGTGGCCAATGCCGGCGATGCGACCTTCCGCGGCGTGGAAGCGGAGCTGTCGGCCGAGCCTGTTCGCGGCCTCAGCTTCGACGGGTCGGCCTCCTATCTGGAGGCGGTGTGGAAGCAGGGCAGCCTGTCTCCCGCGCTCGCCGGCTCGGTGCTGGAGAGCGACCGCGCGACGGCCGCGCCCAAGTGGAAGTTCTCCGGCGGCCTGCAATATAAGGCGGACCTTGGCGATGCGGGCAGCGTGACGCCACGCTTCGACATCGCCTATACCGGCAAGCGCTTCAACGGCCGCGCCGTGCAGGGGCTGGCGTATAATTTCGACAGCTATACGGTGGCCAATGCCCGGATCACCTGGCGCAATGTGAACGAGGATCTCGAGATCGCGCTGGAAGTGCAGAATCTGTTCGACGAATATTATTATCCGAGCCGGTTCGATGCGATCAATCAGTTCACCGGGACGGTTTACAATAATGTGAGCCGGCCGCGTGAATGGGCGGTGAGCCTCAAGAAGCGCTTCTGATCCGTTAGAAAATCGGGCGGCTGTCATCGGGGCGGCCGCCCTTCTTGTTGAAATGCGCGGGGCTCCTGCGCTAGCCAGTGAAGTGGGGGACCGGCCAGACGCGCGGCCCCCGTGAAGACGGGAGAGAAGCTGAGATGAAGCTCACATTGCCACCCCGCATGTCACCGCAGGGGTTCGATGCGGCGGTCAAGGCGTTGCAGGGCGCGGTCGGCGCCGGCTGGGTGATGACGACCGATGAGGATCGCGACGCCTATGCCGATATCTACGCGCCGGGGCCGGAAACCCTGTGGGGCGCCTCCGGGGCCGTCGCCCCGTCCACCGTCGAGGAAGTTCAGGCGGTCGTGCGCATCGCCAATGAGCATAAGCTGCCCTTGTGGACTGTCGCGCGCGGCAAGAATCTCGGCTACGGCACCGCCGCTCCGCGCATGCCCGGTTCCATGGTGCTCGACCTTGGCCGCATGGACAAGATTCTCGAGCTTGATCCCGCGCTTGGCTATTGCGTGATCGAGCCGGGCGTCGGCTTTCTCGATCTCTATGAGCGCATTCAGCGCGAGAAGCTGCCGCTGATGATGTCCGTGCCTGGCAATGGCTGGGGCTCGGTGCTTGGCAATGCGCTGGATCACGGCATCGGCTACACCCCCTATGGCGTGCATGCGAAAAATCTGTGCGGCATGGAGGTGGTGCTGGGCACCGGCGATCTGGTCCGCACCGGTCTGGGCGCGATGGGCAATAACCAGGCCTCGCACCTCTTCCCGTTCAACTATGGCCCGAGCTGGGACCAGATGTTCACCCAGTCCAACCTCGGCATCGTGACCAAGGCCGGCATGTGGCTGATGCCCGAGCCGGAGAGTTCGCTCGAACTCAATCTCGATATTCCCGAGGTGGAGGATATCGGCTGGGTGATCGATACGCTGACGCCGCTCAAGCTGGGCGGGATCATCGACCAGTCGATCTTCGTGCCCAGCTGGCTCGGCAAGATGGTGATCCTGGGCCAGCGCAAGGATTTCTGGGACAAGCCCGGCGCCATTCCGGACTGGCGCGTGGCCGAGCTGCTCAAGGAGCATAAGCTGGGCTACTGGAAGGTCCAGATCCGCGTCTATGGCGATGAGGCGGTGAACAAGGCGAAGGCGGCGGTCATCAAGGCCGCCTTCAAGAAGCATATCGCCACGCCGATGGAGGAAGTCTGGTGGCGCAAGGGCGACCCGACCAACGTCATGGATACCACGCTCGGCGTGCCCTCCGCCGTGCCGCTGCAGATGGGCGACTGGGTAGGCGGCAAGAGCGCGCATATGGGCTTTTCGCCCGTCGTGCCCGCCACCTCGAAGCATGTGCTCGACCAGATGAACCGTAGCCGCAAGATCATCGCCGCGCATGATGTGGATTTCTATGCCAGCTTCACCATTGGCGGGCGCTTCGCCAACAATGTGAACATGCTGATGTATGATCGCGACAAGCCCGAGCAGGTGGAGGGGATCAAGAAATTGTTCAACGCCCTGATCGCGGACGCGGCGGCCAATGGCTATGCCGAATATCGCACGCATCTGGGCTGGATGGACGCGATTGCCGACACGTTCGATTTCAACAATCACGCCATGCGCCGCATGACCGAGACGGTGAAGGACGCGCTCGATCCCAATGGCATCCTCTCCCCCGGCAAGCAGGGCATCTGGCCCAAAGCTTATGCCGATCAGCGTGGAAAGGCTCTGGCATGATGCGCAGGACGACAGGTTTCATGGCACTGGCCGCCATGCTCGCGCTCGCCGGCTGCAACGCCGCCGATCAGGGGGGCAACGCCCAGGCCGGTGGCGCGCCGGGTGGTCCGCCGCCGCTGCCGCCCTATCAGATGCGTGCGGAAATGGCGGCGGGCGACCGTTTGCACACCGCCATGAGCGGGGAGGATCTCTTCTCCAACCGCTGCGGCGCCTGCCATCTGGATGGCGGCATGGGCACCAACCTGCTCATCGGGCAACAGGTCGCGCTTGGTCGGCCGCCCAGCATGGGGCTGCTCACCAATCGCGATGATCTCGCCGCCGATTATGTGAAATCGGTCGCCCGCATGGGCAAGGGCGCCATGCCGCGCCAGACCCGTGTCGATGTGACCGACAGCGAACTGGACAAGATCGCCGCCTATCTGGGGAAGGGCAAATGACCGTCTCCCGGCGTGATATCCTTGGCGCCGCCGCGCTGCTCGGCGCCGCCGGCGCGTTCGGCCTGCACCGCATGGCGGGGCAGGGGGGAGCGCCCGCGCCGCGCGTCGTCATCTATGATAGTCGCAAGCCGGCCAGCCTCGCTTATGCCCGGAGCCTGAGCGGCGTGACCCGGATCGATCTGGCGCAGGAGCAGGCGGCCAACTGGCGGTCGATCCGCGCGCTGGACCGGCAGGGTCCGGTCGCGGGCGTGACGGGCTGGACCGATTATGTCGCCGCGCGCGGCTGGCTGGAGCAGCGCGGTCTGCGGGTCGCGGTGCAGGATCATGACCGGCAGCATGATCTCATCCGCTGGACGATGGGCTGAGCCGACGGCCTGATGCGAACGGGGCGCTGAATGCGATCAGGCGTGCCGGAAGGCCCGGTTCAAATTGACTATGTTCGCGCGCGCGCTCTAACCTGCTTGTCGAGCAGGGTGCGCCGCGCGGACCCGGAAACGAACAACCGAGAAAGAGGAGCGGAGCCATGCGCCCGGCCATATCAGGAGCAGTGTCATGAGCGGTGATCTCACCCTCTATCACTGGGAGCCCAACGCCAATAGCGGCAAGCCGATGTTGACGCTGGTCGAGAAGGGCGTGCCCTTCCACAGCCACTATATCGATTTGCTGGCCTTCGATCAGCACAAGCCGGAGTATCTGGCGATCAACCCGATGGGGACGATCCCGGCCATGGTTCATGGCGGCCGCCTCATGAACGAATCCACCGCGATCATGGAATATGTCGAGGAAGCCTTCCCCGGCCCCGCGCTGATGCCGGCCGATGCGCGGGATCGCTGGCGGGTGCGCTGGTGGATGAAGTTTTTCGACCAATGGCTTGGCCCGAGCCTGTCGATGCTCGGCTGGAATGTCGGCATCGGCCCCAAGGTCCGCGCGCGCGATCCGGACGAGCTGAAAGCCGCGATCGATCGCATCCCGCTCCCCGAGCGCCGCGTCGCCTGGCGCAAGGCGATTTACGGCCTGTTCAGCGAGGAGGAGCTGGCCGAATCCACCCGCCGCATCCTCATCGGCATCGATCTGGTCGAAAAGACGCTGGGCGAGCGCGAATGGCTTGCCTGCGACAGCTACAGTCTTGCGGACATCAACGCCTTCAACTCGGCCTATTTCCTGCCGATCTCGCAGAGCGAGCACTGCAATGACGAGAAGACGCCGCACATCATGCGCTGGTTGCGCGCCATCTATGCCCGCCCGGCCGTGAAGACGACCTGGGCAATGGGTCGCACCGCCATGTCCGACCGCATCAAAATCTTTGAAGGGGAGGAGGTCAAGCCATGGTGATGACCCTCTATCATGGCGAGCCCACCGGGCCGTCGCTCACCGTTCTTGCCGCCCTGTTCGAATCCGGCCTCGATGCCGATCTGCGGGCGATCGACCTGGCCATGGGCGAGCGCCACGCCGGCGCCATCCCGCTCAATATCGAGGCGAATTACAGCGTGGAAGGCGAGGGCCCCGTGCTCGTCGTCGATGGCGAGGCGCTGTGCGACAGTGTCTTCATCGCTTGCTATTTCGACGATGTCGCCCCCGGCTCTGGCCTGCGCCCGGCCGATCCCTATCAGCGTTGGGAAATGATGGCCTGGTGCCGCTGGATGATCGAGCGCGTGGCGCCCGGCGTGGCCGCGCTCGCCAACCGCAGCTGGACCACCCCGCGCCTCGCGGCCCTTGATGAGGCCGCCTTTGCCGCCATTCTCGAAAGCATCGCCGCGCAGGACTTGCGTGAGCGCTGGCAGGAGACGCGCGAGGGCGCGCTCTCGGACGAGCATCGCGCCGCCAGCGAGGCCCGCGTCCATGAGGCGACGAAGAAGCTTGAGGATCGCATCGCCGACCGCGACTGGATCATGGGGGATTTCACCCTTGCTGATCTGGAGAGCTATGCGTGGATCGCCCCGATGCGCGAGCTGCTCCCCGATGCGTTCGTCGGCAAGCCGCGTCTTGCCGCATGGCTGTCGCGCGTCGCGGCCCGCCCGTCGGTCCGCCGCGCGCTGCAGCAGGCCCGCACGGCCCACTCGGCCCATGGCTTCGCGCCGGGGCCGGAGATCAACCGCTGGGGCTAAGACATGGATGGCCCGGTGCGGGATGATCCGCGCCGGGCCGTTCGGCTGGGCAAGGTGAGTGGCAATCCGGTCGGCTGTGAACCAACCGGATGCCGATATTGATCTCCGAGGGGCGCGGAGCCGTCCGGACAGCAAGTGAGAGGGGAAGGGCATGCGCTCGATCGACTATTTCGACAAAATGGCGCAACTGCATCCCGAGCGAGCGATCCTCATCTCCGGCAATCAGCGCTACACATACGCCCAGATGCAGCGCCTCACCCATCGCCTCGCCGGGGCGATGCTGGCCGATGGCCTTGTCCATCAGGAAGCGGTGGCGATCATGTCGCCCAATCACGGCGCGATCCTGACCGCCCAGCTCGGCCTGTGGCGCGCCGGGGCGGTGTGGATTCCGGTCAATACCCGCAACGCGCTCGATGCCAACATCGCCTATTTGAACTATGTCCGCGCCGGCTGGCTCTTCTACCATTCCAGCCTCGCCACCGAGGCCCGGCAGGTGAAAGCGCAGGTCCCCAGCATCCGCCGCCTCATCTGCCTCGATGCCGCGGATGGCGAGGTGCCCGCGCTCGACGCCTATATGCTGCCGCAAGATGCGCCCGACGCGCCTGACCTTGGCGATCCCACCGGCAATGGCGAGGAGCTGACCGCGATCATCGCGACCGGCGGCACCACCGGCCCGGCCAAGGGCGTGCGGGTGATGAACCGCAGCTGGGGCACGCTGATGGAGACGATCGGAAACCTCATGCCGGCCGACAATCCGGTGTGCCTCGCCACCGCGCCGCTCACCCATGCGGCGGGGCCGGTGGCGATGGCCGCTATCGCCATGGGCGCGACCGTCGCGGTGCTGCCCGGCTTCGATGCGGAGGAAGTGATGCGCGCCATCGAGCAATATCGCGTCACCCACATCTTCCTGCCGCCCACCGCCCTCTACACCATGCTCGCCCACCCCAACGTGCGGGACTACGACTATTCGAGCCTGCGCTATTTCCTGCTCGCCGGCTCCCCGGTCTCACCGGACAAGCTCAAACAGGCCGTCGAGATTTTCGGCCCCAGCCTGTGCCAGAGCTACGGCCAGACCGAATGCCACATGATCGCGACCTGGCTCCCGCCGGAAACGGTCGCGGCCGCCGTGCGCGGCGAGCATCCCGAGCGGCTGGCGAGCTGCGGCAAGCCCTCCTATTCCGTGCGCATCGAGCTGATGGACGATGATGGCGCCATCCTCCCCACTGGCGAGGTCGGCGAGATTGTCGCGCGCGGCGGCATCGTCGGCGGCGGCTATTTCGAGATGCCAGACGCCACCGCCGAGGCCGCCGCCCATGGCTGGCACCACACTGGCGATGTCGGTCGGCGCGACGAGCATGGCTATCTCTACATCGTCGATCGCAAGAAAGACATGGTCGTCACCGGCGGCTTCAACGTCTATTCCGCCGAGGTCGAAGCCGCGATCATGGAGCTGGACGCCGTGGCCGAGGCCGCGATCATCGGCGTCCCGCACGCGCATTGGGGCGAGCAGGTCCACGCCGTGGTGGTGCGCGCCGGGCAAGTCGACGAAGCCGCCATCATCGCCCATGTCAAAGCCCGCCTCGGCAGCGTCAAGGCGCCCAAGACGGTCGAGTTCGTCGAGGCAATCCCGCGCACGGCCGCCGGCAAGATGGACAAGAAGACCCTGCGCATCCCCCATTGGGGCGATCAGCAGCGCATGGTGCATTGAGGGCGGTCAGGCGGGATAGCGCTCGTAGCGCAACATTCCGTCGATCCGCGAGGCGCCCGTCGGGGCATCGGCCGGATGATGGACGCCGTCATTGACCGGCACTTCGGCGAAGTCGAACGGACTGACGCCCTCGAGACAGGCGACGTTGACGCCATATTGCCGGGGGTTCGAGCGGCGCTGATGGTGGGTGTAAATGCCGCATCGTTCGCAGAAATAATGTTTCGCCGTCATCGTGCCGAATTGATAGAGGGTGAGGGCATCCGCGCCCGCCCATATCTCCAGCCCGTCGAGATCGGCCGAGACGGCGATCGCGCCGCGCATCCGGCAATAGGAGCAGGTGCAGCGCCGCGCAGAGGTCAGCCCGTCGCTCAGCGCCACGCGGAACTGGACGGTCCCGCAATGACAGGCGCCCTTCAATCGTTCCTGTGTCATCGTCGCTTCTCCACATGGTCTTTCCCGCCCAAGCTTGCGCCACGAAAGGCCGGGCAGCAAGCGGACGGGCAGGCCCGGAAAATCCGCGCCCGACCGGATCGGCCATCGACTCCCGCCATGACTTTGTCATAGTCTGGCCGGGAGTGCAGAACGCTTGCGTGCAGCGCCGGAAAAAGGCGTCTGTCCGCCATGCCCAAGGAGCAGGATGATGAACAAGATGAGCAATGTGAAGCTTGAGCAATTTCCGTATTCGGATGCGGCGAAGAAGGCGCTGGCGCGTCAGCCGGCGCTGTTCATCGATGGCGCGT
>Ga0182747_1000426_pt1 | contig 41049 bp, 45 predicted proteins | sample eDN3rd30CBELigBY_FD_128526 | JGI IMG/M metagenome (GOLD analysis project Ga0182747, IMG submission 128526) | Enriched backyard soil microbial communities from Emeryville, California, USA - eDNA 3rd pass 30_C BE-Lig BY (version 2) (version 2) | ecosystem: Environmental > Terrestrial > Soil >... | reverse complement strand
TACGGAAGCTGCGGCGTTGCGGGCGGTACGCCTGCAACAACTTCGCGCGAACGGTTGGTGGTAGGGGTGAGTGCATTCGTGTCCCGGGTGCCGGCTGCCCGGGATGCGAATGCCTGACCGACGGTGCTCCAACAGCCGATGCATGGAGGCGAAGAGAAGCAGCAGCAGAAGAAGAAGAAGAAGAAGAAGAAGAAGCAGAAGCAGAAGAAGATCCGGAAGCGGGTTTGCCTCGGCAGGTGAATAGCGTGTCACACCGTTCTCGCCGTCAAGGCCTGCGCGCGGCTGCGCCGTGCTCGCAAGCGCGCTGCGCGCGGCCCTGACGGCTGCGCTGCGGCGTGAGGCGGAGTCTCCGCCAGGCAATCCCGCCTGGGAAGGAGATTCCCATGAAAGCCATCAAATACAGCGCGCGTCATTTCAACGTGCAGATGCCGAAGGGCTCGATCGAGCCTCCCGTGGTGCGCTTCACGACCGGGTACGTGGTGGAGATAGACGGACAGCCGGTGGCCGTAAGCGACGATGAGGTGGTGGCTGCCGCGCTGCGGATCCTGTCGCAGCGAATGGCAGGTGGACATGCCTTGGTGAATCCGCAGCTCATGCGCGAATACCTGAGCGTGCGCTACGCCGGACTGGAGTACGAAGTGTTCTCGTGCCTGTTTCTGGATGGCAGGGCACGGGTGATCGCCTGCGGTGGCGCATTACTCGGTGCGGCGATTGGTGTCGCGATCAGCAACAAGCGTGAAGGGGCCTTCATCGGAGCGGGGCTTGGTGTGCTGATGGCGGCACTCGTGGAGGCAAGTCTCCGCAAGGAGCCGTAATAAATCTGAGAAGCTGGCGTGGTCTCACCGACATCGACTGAGACGGACCGCATCAGAACTTCTCGATAACCGGAGCAGCTACGTTCGATGCTGGTAGTACGCGTGATAGGGGACTGTCCTGGCTGTGGAGCGAGAGATTGCTATGGCAACGTTGCCGTCCGCGAATACATCCAGCGTGGCTGCAAGCGCTGCACGTATCAGTCGAAAGTCTGGTTGCCCGAGATAAAGAAGCGGGTCATCTATCTGGATCAGTTTTTCTTCAGCCATGCGTTCCGAGGGGGAGATCAGCGCTTTCTGACTGCAGCCGAACGAGTCGAACGCATGTCGCACCTTCAATTGCTCGTCGCACCGTATTCGTCAGTTCATGAAGACGAGACCTATCAGTGGCGCGGCTACAAAGATAAGGGTCATGAACAATTGATGGAGTTCATCAAGGCCACGGCGCGTGGCGCCGAATTCGAGAAAGATTACAGTGTTGAACGCACACAGGTCCTAAAGGCCTGGCGAGCATTTCTAGAGGATCAGTCCCCCGCGTATGTCCTTGAGGATCGTGATGCCATCAAAGGGTCGCTGGACAAGTGGGACGACTATTTTCGCATCGATGTCGGTGGCTACCACCGCGACGTGGAGTTGAAGCGAACGCTGAAGACTCAGGCAGTCGATGCGCTGGTCACGATGTTCGACCAGTGGCAGGTGTCGACCCAGACGTTCGAACAAGACGTGGCGCTTGAGGTATCGGATGCTGGCAAGAACTACATGAACACATTCCTGACTATGTTCAACCGCATCGGTCGAGGAGATCTCAATGCAGTGATCGATTCTCCTATCGCTGCTACGATGGTTGAACACATGATGCATTGGCTCCCGGAGCAGCAACCGTTCGCCGATAAACTGCATCGGTGCGCCAAATTCTTTTCCTCCGATTACTTCGCCCAAGTTCCGATCTTCTGGATCAAAGCTCGGATGTTCGCGACGCTGAAAAGCATGGTTAAGCGAGGTGCGTATGCGAATCGGGAGGAGGCGCGCAAGCGACTGAGCGGCGTCTTCGATGATATCAGCCACATATCGCACTACGCGCCCTATTGCGACGCCATTGTGATGGACACGCCAATGGCCGATTTGGTCCGGCAGCCGACTGTGGGCATTGAAGAGCGATATGGCATCAAAGTCTTCAGCCTGACCAACTGGTCAGAACTGCTCGCATGGCTTGACAGCCTAGAAGCGAACATGAGTGCCGAGCACGCCGCGGGCGTTACTGCGGCGTATCAATGAAAGATGTCACACCGCGCTCTGGGGAATATTACGCCGAACTGTTCGGAGAGCGCGCAACGAGTTCGCAAAGGTCGTGAGGAATAACGAAGACAGGACTGGTGAACAATGCGGTTCAAGAATCTTGGTCGCTATAGAATCGGCGGAACCAGCTCGGGGATGCGGTTGGGAATTCCACCGCCAAGAACGCCGGACGGTCGCGTCTATCGGTTCTCGCCAAATGCGAACGCCCACCCTCAGCACTTTGTGCTCGGTGGTGTCGATGGCGCGTTCGTTTTTAGCGAGGCTGCTCGCATCCGGATGAAGCTTGAGCCGCGATCCAATCAGACCGTGTGTCCCTACAGTGGTATCGTCGCAGACGACGACGAATTTACATATCCGGACGATGTCACAGCCGCGATCACGACCGTCAAACATGCGGCCGTGGAAGACGTGAGGGCCGAACTGGGCCGTATGCTGGAAGGATTCAATCGCGGTCAGGCACGCAACGGACTGTTTAGGGTACCGGCGACAGTCAAATTCACGCCGCAACCGCGGCCACACTTCTCCCGCCGGGACTTGCTTCGCGAGCTGGTATGTGATCATTGTGGTCGCGATTATGGTGTCTATGCGATCGGCCTATTCTGCCCGGACTGCGGCGCACCGAACTTGCGCCTGCATTTCGCCCGAGAGGTCGAGTTGGTAGGAACTCAGGTTGAGTTGGCGGAACAGCAAGCGAAAGAGCATGAAGAACTGACGTATCGTCTGCTCGGTAACGCGCATGAAGATGTGCTCACTGCCTTCGAGGCCACACTGAAGACGGTGTACCTCTACGGTGTCGCGCAGCGTGGGCCGGACGCGCCGCCCATCAAACCCACGAAGAATGATTTTCAGAATATCGACATCGCTCGGAAACGCTTCGCAGAGTTGGACGTAGACCCCTTCGAGTGCCTGGATGAAACCGAGCTAGAAACGCTTCGGTTGAACATTCAGAAGCGCCACATCATTGGACACAATCTCGGCGTCGTGGACGAGAAGTTTGCCGTGCAGGCTAACGACGCTCGTATTGGCGAGACGGTTCACCTGGTTGGCGAGAATATTCGGGTATTCGCAAATCTGTGCCAGCGTGTCATCGATCGATTCGACGCTTGGCTTGGTGGCGCGCCCGCACCGGCGCTTGACCAGCATGCGGCGACGCAGGGGGCTGTTGACAGTCCGAGCCCCACGTCGTCCACTGAGGCTTCATCGGAAGCAGCGCTCGATAAACTTGAGGTGAACCTTGGGTCGCTCGCGCGACGCTTGGGACGATGGCTCTGCGAGCAGTCCAAGGAAGGGATACCTCGATTCGTTTCGCAACCGGCGATCTTGGGTGCTTTTTCGCAGGAAGCACCCGCCAGACTGGCGGAAGCCGTGGCTGAACTCGACCTCGAGGGATTTGTCTCGACACGTCCCAGTGGAACGGGGCTTCCCCACTTGCGGCCGACGTTGGAGTTGTACGTCACCTTCGATCCCATCGTCACCGGAAATAGGCCATGGGCCGACGCGCACGAACTGACGGCAACCGTGCTGGCCGGCGGCGACAATGTCCAGGTGGCAGATTTGCATGCTCAAACAGGTTGGCCACAACGGCGTTTCAATCCCGCAATCGGGCTGGTGATCGCGCAGGTCGATGAGAGGCGAGTCAGCAAGACAGGAGACAGCACGTACCCCACGCGTTGCTTCCATCTCGCGCTTGCGGACCGCATTTCGCTTCAGCGTTGTTTCCGTCAGGCATAAGCGATGGAAGCAGGTGGCACCGATGTTCAGCCTCCTCGCTAGAAGTAGAAGAATAAAGATGAATAGAAGGGCACTCATGAACGGCGATAGACCGTCCAAGTTGCTGGCCATCGCTCGCCAGATCGCTGCTGCAAATGCCTCGTTCCATGACGTGCGAGGGCCAGGCAAAGGCAACAAGGCAACGAACGCATTCATGCAAAACCTTCGAGATCGCGCTCTTGCTGTATTTGGTACGCAGTGTGGCGAACAGAAGATTTGCGGGGAGACGTCGTTGGCGGTTGATTTCTACTTTTCGCGGGAACAGACGATCGTGGAGGTGGCGCTGGGGCTTCCCAATCCAGGATGTGAGTATGAAAAAGACATCCTCAAAGCGATCATGGCTCAGGATCTGGGATACAAGGTCCGACGCCTGTTCTTCATTTCACGGCCGGGAGCCGTGAAGAAGTGCGACCAACCCGGCCGGAGGGCCGTGAGAGAGTGGGCGAGATCAAGGCACAAACTTCTTATTGAAGTGCATGAGCTCGACGGAGAGCCGCGGCTGCGGCGTCGACGAGTGACCGATCGATGAAACCCGCAGAATTCGAAGAGCGTGAGTACGAAGCTCCCCTCTACAATCAGCTCGAACGCGGAAGCCATCTCGTCTGGGCGCCCGGTCAAGTCTTTGAGGGGCGTATCGGCATAGACCACGGTGTGTTCTCTGCTGATGAGTGGTTGTTCCGCTTGCATGGTTACCCGTCATACCTGCCGGGAGCTGTCCTTGCGCGCTACCGTTGGCCGCGGCTTTGGTTACGCCATCGCCCAGATCGATTTCCTACTTTCAGGCTGAACCTGTTCATACAGGCAAAAAGGTCAACGTGGAGCCGTCGCCCGACGAAGGCCCTCAAGGCGAAAGGGATCTCTGGGCTGCATTGGCGGTTCGAAATCAATCCACGTCAGCAGTCAGCTCTGGAGTCGGTTGCGGCCAAGTTGCAGCGCCGCGCGCTCGTTGTGTACGCAGCACCGGCATTCCACGAGCACCGCGTGCTCCACGTGCATGCAAGCAGAGGTACGCTCGTCCAGAACTCGACTTTCCCATCGGCCAGTTCATTGCGCAACCATGCGGCGTGGAACTATACGGAGCCCGGCGCAAGCGGAGTCGCGAACGCGGATCCAACGGAGATCAATGAGCCGCCGCTTGGCGTGCGGATTCGCGACTTAGTGGAACAGGCTCCTGATGGTCTGCCGTGGCGGCAGGAACTCAAGGCCCTTGCCGTGGACATACGTGATGCATTGAGCGAGGAGCAACTGCAGGAGACTTCGCGATTCGCTGCGTTCGCCGATCGCGTGCGTGAGATCGAGCGCGATACGGAAGGTTTCGCGGAGTCCGAGATACTGGCAGCCTACCTTACCGTTCTCGCGTTCTGCGAGACCTACGCGTTGCTCTGGCATGTGATCGGCCCAGCGGAGTCATTGGCGGATTGACGATGAGCTACGATGAATCTGATGCCGCTCGCGACGAATTCTACGAAACGCTCCGTCGTGAGCTATACGATGAACTTCGAGACGAGGCGGTAGCGGAGTTCTCGGAGGAGCGGCTGAGATCTTTCTACATGAAGAACCCTGACGTCATGAGGCCGGCACTGGAAGCAATGCGCGAGGGCAAATGGCAACAGGGCAACCAACGCCACTCGGCAGCAGTGGTGTTCCATGTGTCCGCCATCGAGTTGCTACTGAAGGCTACCGTCCTGAAGCCCGTTGTGTATGGTCTTGTTCACAACGAAGCACTGGCAGAAGTGATCGTGCAGCATACGTTGGCTCAGAGCGGTTTTGACCGCTATGCAAGGCTATTGGCTGAACTCTTCAAGACCTTGGCGTCGATAGACATCGGCGGCATCAAGCGCGACGGGCGAAAGCCACTGCTTGATGAGTGCAAGGCTCTGCAGGAAACGCGCAACGGAGTCGTTCATCGAGGTGCGCGTGCCACCGCCGAAGAGGCCGAGGCCGCTAGTCTGGTCGCGGCGGCAGTCTTCGAAAAGATTGTCGATCCCATGTTGCAGTTTTTGGGTCTTACCGTCCTCTCGCCAGGAGTAATTGTCGCGGTTGGCAAATGACCGTGGGCGCGGTCCGCGCGAACGGATGGGGCAGTCAGCGATTTTTGGCTAGGAGTTGCTGGGCTACGCCGGATGCGGCGCGTGGACCTCGGCCGATCTCTTGCCGCAGGTCGCCATCTTGGCGAGCGCTGGGGAACTCACTCCCAGGCCCGAGTATCGCCCGTTTTTTCGGCGATACTCGCTCATGCTCTATGAGCGAGCAGCCTCGCTGCCGGCAAGCGCCCCGGGGGGCTGGTTGGGGTAGAGAACCCCGAAGCCACACGCCTTGAGTGATGGCGCGCAACTGAGTGGCGCGGGAAAATGGCGAATTTAGGGTGGACCCCAGGCGGACCCCAAAGGCCCACTAGCCCGGACCCCAGCAGCAGAGCAACAAAGAAAACTCAAAGGTATTCAATGGTCGGGGTGACAGGATTTGAACCTGCGACCTATACGTCCCGAACGCCGATTTTGCAGTCCTATAACCGCGCCCCCGATGCCGATTGTTCCACAGCCACGCTCTAGGCGGTTCGGTGTCATATTCCGCAGCTGCGTCTCGCATTCCCGAAGGAAGTTGATGCGCAATCGCTGCCGCCGCAGCCAGCTTTCGCCGACGGCTTAGAAGTGCAGGGGTGATCTCGGCCGATCTTTTCCAGCGCGGGACATCCAAGAGTCGGCTCATTCCTGCAAGTCTGAAGCCGTCGACACCGGCATCGTGCCTTCCACGCACACGCGGCGTGCGCGGAGGTATCCGTCATGCAGGTATCAGTTTTCGAGACCCGGCGAGAGCAGCTTTTCCCTGTTCTATCCTCAGATCAGATCGAGCGCCTGCGGGCACGCGGCCGTGTCAGGCATGTGCGCATGGGCGAGGAGTTGCTGAGGACAGGCGAGCGTCCAGGACGGCTTTATGTCGTTCTGTCGGGGCGGATAGACGTGTTGGTGCCTTCGCGCCAAGGCGACCGCACTCTGCGAACGGTCTCTGCCGGCGAGTTCACCGGGGAGATTGCAACGCTCGTCGGAACCAGCTCGCTTGTTCGCGTTCAAGTGCGAGACAGCGGGAATGTGCTGGAGCTGGGCGAGGCGGATGTTCGGCAGGTCCTGCAGACGGATGAGGAGCTGAGCGAGACGCTGCTGCGGGCGTTCATTCTTCGCCGTGTCGGCCTCGTGTCACTTGAAGACGGCCGTGCGGCGCTAATCGGATCCCTGCAATCACCAGACACGCTGCGATTGAAGGAATTTCTGACCCGGAATGCGCAGCCGTTCGAGGCGGTCGATACCGAAGACAGCATTGCCGGCGAAAGCCCGGTGCTGTTGTGTCGTAGCGGACGCGCCTTGAAGAATCCATCCAATCACGAAGTCGCAGTCGCGCTTGGGATGAACCCGGACATTGATGCGACGGACGTCTATGACCTTGTGATTGTGGGTGGCGGTCCGGCGGGGCTCGCCACAGCGGTATACGCGACGACCGAAGGCCTCTCTACGCTGGTGCTCGAAACGTTTGCACCAGGCGGGCAGGCGGGGTCGAGTTCCCGGATCGAGAACTATCTGGGCTTCCCCAATGGCGTCTCGGGGCCCGCGCTGGCGGGTAGAGCGTTGCTGCAGTCGCAGAAATTCGGCGCGCTCGTCAGTGTTGCAACGAGCGCAATCAGCTTTGATTGCGGACGACGTCCGTACAGGGTGCGCGTGTCCGATGGAAGCAGCCTGCAGGCGCACACGATTGTCATTGCCACCGGTGCGCAGTACCGGCAGCTATCGGTCGAGAACCTGAGCAGGTATGTCGGCGTCGGCGTCTACTACGCCGCAACGCACCTCGAAGCTCGTCTCTGTGAAGGCGAGGAGGTAGCCATCGTCGGGGGAGGGAACTCCGCCGGGCAGGCGGCGATGTTTCTTGCGGCCACCTGCAGACACGTGCATCTCGTCGTCCGATCGAGCGAGCTGTCAGCAAGCATGTCGCAGTACCTGATCCGACGCATCGAGGAGACGCCGCGAATCTCGGTTCACTTTCGCTCGGAGATCGCTGCCCTGCATGGAGAGGACAGGCTCCAAAGTATTGTATGGCGAGACGAGGATGGGCGGGAGCACGAGCGCAGCATCCGGCATGTCTTCCTCATGACCGGCGCGGACCCGCGCACAGGCTGGCTCCGCAACTGCCTGGCGCTGGACAAGAAGAACTTCATACGCACCGGGCCGGACCTGCTCGCGCACACGCCTCAATGGTCACTCCAGCGACCGCCGCACCTCTTCGAGACGAGCATGCCGGGTATCTTCGCGGTGGGTGACGTGCGGTCCGGGAGTGTAAAGCGAGTCGCGTCAGCCGTCGGCGAAGGCTCGATCTGTGTTCAGTTCCTGCATCGCATCTTGCCGGAGGCGAGGGCTGCAGCTGTCGAGCAGCCGCTTCAGGCCACAGTCAGGTAACCCGCTCCGGCACTGGCTTGGTTCGATCGAGCTTCGTGTACCACGGCATCAGGATGAAGAAGGCGAAGTAGACGGTGGCGAAAGCGCGCGCTGCAATCGTGTAGGCGGCGGTCGCGGGTTGCAGACCGAGCCAGCCGAGCGCGAGGAAGCTGACCACAAAGGCGATCAGGAACGAACGATACAGCCAGCCGCGATAGCGAATCGACTTCACCGGCGATCGGTCCAGCCAAGGCAGGAAGAAGAACGCGAGCACCGCTGCGCCCATCAGGATCACACCGATGAGCTTGTCGGGCACCGCCCGCAGAATCGCGTAGAACGGTGTGAAGTACCACACAGGAGCTATGTGCTCGGGCGTTCGCAGCGGATCGGCCGGCTCGAAGTTGGCATGCTCAAGGAAGTAGCCACCCAGGTCGGGAGCGTAGAAGACGATCCCCGCGAACACGGCAGCGAAGACGATGATCCCGACGAGATCCTTCACCGTGTAGTAGGGATGGAAGCGGACACCGTCGACCGGGTGCCCATCGGGTCCCTTCACATTCTTGATCTCGATCCCGTCCGGATTGTTGGAGCCGACCTCGTGCAAGGCGAGGATGTGTGCGATGACCAGAAAGATCAGTGCGATAGGCAGCGCCACAACGTGCAGGGCGAAGAAGCGGTTCAGCGTGATATCGGAGATGTAGTAGTCGCCCCGAATCCATTCGACGAGTGATTCGCCAATGCCGGGGATCGCGCCGAACAGGGACACGATGACCTGCGCGCCCCAATACGACATGTTGCCCCACGGCAGCAGATAGCCGAAGAAGGCTTCCGCCATCAGGCACAGATACGTGAGCATCCCGAGAATCCACACCAGCTCGCGCGGGCTCTTGAACGAGCCATACATGATGGCGCGGAACATGTGCAGATAGACGACGATGAAGAATGCGGAGGCTCCGGTGGAATGCAGGTAGCGGATCAACCAGCCCCATTCGACATCGCGCATGATGTATTCGACCGAGGCGAAGGCCTCGGCCGACGACGGCTTGTAGTTCATCGTCAGGAAGATGCCCGTGACGATCTGCAGGATCAGCACCGTCAGCGCCATCGCGCCGAAGTAGTACCAGAAGTTGAAGTTCTTCGGCGCGTAGTATTCGGTGGCGTGCTTCCGGATGATCTCGTTCAGCGACAGACGAGCGTCGACCCATACCGCGATACGCCGCAGGCCGGGCATGACGCCGCGATTGGTGTTGGCGGGGCTGCGGTTCATGAGCATCACACCGCCGCCCGAGCGTACTCGGCGGTCTCGCCTTCCTCGTCGATCACTGCCTTGCGTACACCGGGATCGTCGTACATGCGTTGAAGAAATCTCGACAGGTGTGGATAGCCCGTCAACCCGATGTTCAGACGAATGGCCCAGCGCAACATCACGAACAGATAGGGATCAGCAACGGAACGCTGGTCAACCAGCCAGTCGCGTCCGTCCAGGCGCGTGTCAAGGATCGCGAGATATTTTCGGACCGTCGTGCGACCGGCCTCGGCCACTTCGTCGGCGCGGGCCGGATCGGCAATGAATCGTCCGGGTGAGAAAATTGGCTTGAACGCAGGATGCAGGTCCGAGTTGAGCAGCGAGAGCCAGCGCATCACCTCGGCTCGCCCCTGCGCCGTCGGGTCGCCGAGCAGATGTGAGGCCGAGTAGCGATCTGCGAGATACCACAGGATCGCGGCGTTCTGAGTCAGATGAAAGTCACCGTCCACTAACAGCGGCACAGCGCCGGTTGGATTACGTGTCAGGTACTCAAATGACTTGATGCTGTCCCGATCCATGCGCACTGTTTCGTACGGCAGGCCGATCCACTCGAGGACGATGTGATCCGCGAGCGAACAGGCACCTGGAAAATAGTAGAGCTGCATGATTGAACACTCCTTGTGCGCCTCCCCTCGAAAGGAGGGGAGGGCAGGTGTGAACCGATAACCTGGTGCAGAATCAGGCGACCTTCCCGCGTGGTGGCGCCGCGAGGGACTCCTTCAACCATTCTTCGAATCGCTTTGAACCGACCCGGGCGCCGGCGCTCGTCACCAGGCTCTGGTCATTAAGCTCTGCACCGAAGTAGCGTGCGTGCGCGTCGCCGACGACTTCGCGTTTATCGCCGTTCGCCTGAAGTACTTGCCGTACCAACTCATCCATGCGGAAGCGCTCGGGGCCGCCCACCTCGACCGTTCCGTTCAACGGCTCATCGAGGGTCACGTCGCCCAGCGCAGCAACGACATCCGCGGACAGGATCGGCTGAAAGAGAGCAGCGGAAACATGAACCTTGCCATCGGGTCCGGTTTGCGCGATGCGGGCAATGAACTCGAAAAACTGCGTCGAGCGCAGGATGGAGTAGGGCACGCCGCCCTTCTTGATGAGGTTCTCCTGCGCCACCTTTGCGCGCAGGTATCCGCTATCGGGAAGCCTGTCGGTGCCGACGATCGACAGCGCAACGTGATGCGTTACGCCGACGCGCTTCCCGGCTGCAAGGAGATTTCCCGTGGAAGTCTCGAAGAACTTCAGCACGGCGGAGTCTTCGAATGACGGTGAGTTCGACACATCGACAACGACCTGCGCACCTTTGAGTGCGGCATCGAGCCCCTCGCCCGTAATCGTGTTGACCCCTGAATCGGGAGATGCGGGCAGGACCTCATGGCCCTTGTCCCGAAGAATGCCAACCAGCCGGGATCCGATGAGGCCGGTGCCACCAATAACTACGATCTTCATGTCTTGCTCCTGACTTGCTGTCCGATGGGTCGAAGCGGTATCGCACGCTCCGTGCTCGGCACTCTCAAGCATCACGCGCTATTGGGTCTTGACGCTGTTTGCCGTGACTTGGATCGCTCGCCAGTCACATGTAAGTGAACGCCACGGACGAATCGTCTTGCATGGCTTAACGCGGCCTAGCGCCGCTGAACTCGTGCAGCAAGTGCATGAGACCTACCGTCAGTCATCGATCAGATGAACGGAGCGTTTCGCTATGACTGATGCCAGCCTTGTTCCTGGAAACACCCTGCTGACGAACACACCCGACGAGGGCCGTCAGCTCGCCATTACCATTGCACGGCGTGTCGTGAAGGCGACCCAGCCAGACGCAGCAACGCGCGAGCGACTGCGCGAGGTCTATGCTGGCGATGCGGTCATGCTGTTGCAGGTGTGTCAGGTGGTCGCGACGGAGTTTGCGACCATCGCGGCAGCGAACAACTACTGGCGCGAGTCGCCGCGATGATACCGCGACCTGTCGCGCGTCAGCGCCCGTGCAGCCGTATCGCTGAATGCGCACTTGGGTTCGCAGCCGCATCCGCGTTACTGAGCGCCGACGCAGGCGCTTCCGAGATCGCCGCTGCCGCGGGGCACGGCGATGCAGTGCGAGTCGTATCGATCGCGGCACGAACGCGCGAATGGATCCATGGTGGACGAGCCGACCACTGGCGTTGGACGGTGAGTGGCGAGTGGCAACTGTCGAAATGGTCCAGCGACCATCGGCGCGAAGGTGTCGGGTCCCTCGTCGACGGAAGCCTCACGGCGGTCCTTGCCTTGCGTCACGCCGAATGGAACGCGGCATATCTGGAGGCTGGATTTGGCCTTCACCTGTTGTCGGAGGACACGATCGGCGACGACCGCGATCTCGGCTGGCTGTTCCAGTTCGGAGAATTTGTCGGGGCGGGGTTCAATTTCGGTGCGCGAAGCCAGTACGGCGTGGGTATTCGACTGCAGCATGTTTCAAACGGCAGCCTCAAGCCACCCAATGACGGACTCACATTCGTCCAAGGGGTCTTGCGTTACCGGTTCTGACGTGGTCGCTCACTCCCGGCGACGCAGGAGGGAGCGAGCGCGGAAGCTTCAAGCCAGCGTCGGCAGGCCTTTTACAAACAGTTCATCCGCGAAACACCAGCTCCAGTTCTCGCCCGGCTCCATGGAAGTGATGATGGGGTGCGAGGTCGCGTAGAAATGCTTGCGCGCGTGGCGGTTCTTCGAGTCGTCACAGCATCCCACGTGCCCACAGGTTCGACAGACTCGCAGGTGCACCCAGGTATCGCCAATTCGCAGGCATTCCTCGCAACCCCGCGAAGTCGGGACGTTGGTCAGAACCGAATCGAGATGCGTGCAGCGAGCGCTCATGTGTGCCTCGGCAGGCGGACTGTGAATGTGCTGCCCATGTCTGGACCGGCGCTGAATGCTTTGACAGTGCCTCGGTGCAGTTCAACGATGCGCTTCACGACGTGCAGGCCAATGCCGATCCCGCTGTTGGACCGTAGTCGCACAGAATCCACCTGCACGAACGGATCGAAGATCCTCGGGAGCATCTCGGCAGGGATCCCGATCCCATGATCAACGACTCGCAGACTGACCACCCCAGAATTGTCGTCAAGCCCCACGACGATCATCCCATAGGGTTCGCTGAACTTCGCCGCATTGTCGAGCAGGTTCGTGATCACCTGGCCGAGCCGGATCGGATCGGCCTCGATCATCACAGGGTGCGGGGGTAGCAGCAACACCGTGGCGAAGTGACCGGCCTCGAGCTGCGGTCGACACGCTGCGGCTGCGGCATTGATCAGCTCTCTCAGGTCGATCAGCTCCATTCGCAGTTGCGGTCTGCCCGAGGACAGATATCCCGCATCCAACAGGTCGTCGGAGAGTCGCGCGATCCGCATTACCTGGCGATCAATCGCTGCGCGTGCTTCTTCGCGACCCCGAGCGTCATGCTCGTGGTTGCCGAGAATCCGCGCGGCAGCCTGGATTGCCGCCAATGGATTGCGCAGCTCGTGAGCGACAGTCGCAAGAAGCTCAACGTGGTCGTGTGCGTGAGATGCTGCTTCCATGGGGTGACGGTCTCGCTGAGAAACGATTCTGAAACTACCTCGACAGGGTTGCCCGCCCTGCGCTTCGTCGTGTGACTGTCCGGCGCCGCAGGCGACGGCGCCTGCGAGGAAACATCGCGCATGAACTGGCGGAAAATGCGCGCTCCCGAAACAGCCCCTCGACGAACTGACGTCCCGTCTTCTTCGCTGCGAGGGCGGGCAGTGATCATCGGTTCAACGAAAGAACCCGTCTGGGCTCGCGGGGAAGCGGAACCCCGGTCTGGGAACCCGCCCTGCGTGAGCTCACCTGGAAAAAGGAAGACATCGCGCCGATACGGTCGGTGCGAAGTGCGGACGCGCTGTGCTTCAACCATTCGTCGAAGCGTGTGACACCGATGATGGCTCCCTCATCGGGTATCAATGAATCATTCGCCAGCTCCGCCCCAAAGTAGCGCGCGCGAGGATCGGCAATGACGGTGCGAGGGTCCCCCGCGGCTTCCATCACGCGCCTCACGATGTCGTCAAGATGAAAGATCTCGGGCCCCGCGTGTTCGACGATGTCGTTGCGTGGTCCAGCCAACGCAAGGTCGGCAAGGGCAGCCGCCACTTCCTCCGCTGCGATCGGTTGAACGAAAGCCGGTGACACGCGTACTGCAGTTCCGTCGAGATGTGGCTCCGGGATGCGGCGAAGGAAGTCGAAAAACTGAGTTGAGCGAAGAATGGTGTGGGGGATCGAGGAACGACGCACCAGGTCCTCCTGCAGTGTCTTCGCTCGGAAGTACGCGCTGTTCAATAGCCAGTCGGTGCCGACCACGGACAGCACGACATGGTGTTTGACATGCATCGCCTCCTCGATAGCGAGAAGGTTGCGGCCGGAGATGCCAAAGAAGTCCATCACCGACTTGCCATCCATGGTCGGGGAATTGGTGACGTCGATCACTACGCGCGCGCCGGTGATCGCCTGCTCCAGGCCTTCGCCAGTGAGAGTGTCGACGCCCAGCGAGCGCGATGCTGCGACAACCTCGTGGCCGCGATGTCGCAGCGTGTTGACCAACTTGGTGCCAACCAGGCCCGTGCCGCCAATCACTGCAATCTTCATTGGTCGCTACTCCGTAGTTCGGGTGTTCAATCCCGTTGCGACGCATGCTCACGCGCAGGCAGCGGTAGTTCTTGCTTGAGTTGCGGATTCTTTGAACGCAAACGGCATGGCACGCCGGAGCGTCGCCTCATGGCAGCAGGGGAATGCTCCCTGCATTTATCCAAGTGCAGATTCATTCATGAAAGAAGCGGACGCGATGCTTCCTTACGCTCCGCTTCAGTGAGAACTAACGGAGCGGTCATGCGACGATTTCAAAGCATCTTGAATGTGACACATCCCACGTTGGTCGGAGGCGGAGCTCTTGAACAGGCATTGACAGAGGCGCGGCAGCACGAAGCTTCTTTGCAGGCGCTTGTCATCTGTCCGCCCCTTCCGAGAGCGCTGGAGTCCTACCGGCCCGAGTACGAAGCCTCACTGCGCGAGAACCTGCAGGCCGCCCTCTCCAATGCACAAAGATCTCTGGGCATCGCAGCTTCCGACGTTCCGGTCACGGTCGAAGTGGACTGCGAAGACGGACACGCCGTGAACATCGTGCGCCGAGTCCTTCGCGGCCCGCATGATCTGCTGATCAAGCAGGCCGAGCCAACGGATCGAAGGACGGGATTTCGTTCCCTCGATATGCAGCTGCTGCGTTTATGTCCGGTGCCCGTGTGGTTGTGTCGGGCGCCGGCGCGAGCACGAACCGACCTGCAGGTGGCCGTGGCCGTGAATCCGCAGAGCCGGGAACCCGAGGGATGGGACCTCGCAGTGAAGCTGTTGCAGCTTTCGCGCTCACTGGCGGATACGCATAGCGGGAAGCTGCAGATCATTTCCTGCTGGGGATTCGACATGGAAGGCGACCTGCGGCACTCGCCGTGGTTGAAGATGCCGGAGGAGTACATCCGCGATGCCGTCGCCAACGTCGAGCGCCAGCATCGGGAGGCTTTGGAGAAGCTTGTCCGGGAGTCCGGGATCGTAGGGACAGCGAGCGTATTGCTCCGGCGTGGACGTCCGGAGAAAGTCATCCCGCGACTCGTCGACACCCAGGGAATCGATCTTCTCGTCATGGGGACGATCGGTCGAACCGGTATTCAGGGCCTGGTCATGGGCAACACGACCGAGGACGTGGTCGGCGAGATTTCGTGCTCTTTGTTGGCAGTAAAGCCGAATGGGTTCGTGTCGCCCGTCAGGGCGTACGAATAGCGTTCAGACGCCGACGCCGAAGCTCATGTCCGGAAATGGAATGCCCTTGTGGCACGACAAGGAGACCGCTGCGGTGTTCGAAGAACTGCAGACGAGCTTCGAGGGGCTCTCTCAGGCAGAGGCGGAGGCGCGATTGGAGAGGTACGGCGCGAATCGCTTACCGCGGCCTGCAAGGAGAAGCGAGCTGGCGCGCTTCCTTCTGCAGTTCAACAACATCCTCATCTATGTGTTGTTCGGCGCCGCTGCAATTACGGCATCTCTGGGGCATCACGTCGACACCGTGGTCATTCTCACGGTGGTCATCGTGAACGCTCTGATCAGCGAAGTCCAGTCGCTGACGACTCCGCTTCTGCGTCAGATGGACACGTTCTCGCGGCGAGTGACGTTGCTGATTGTGAGCCTGGCGACTCTCGTGCTCGTCTGGGGCGTGATCGAGGGCGGCTTCGGATTCGCGGACATCTTTCTGGTCGTAGTGGGGATCGCCGTGGCAGCGATCCCCGAAGGTCTGCCGGCGGTCAGCGGCGCGCGCAGGACGGAGCCAGAGCCGGCGGCTCCCTGTCTGCGCCATGGCACGAGACTGAATGAGGAACCTGTTCAATTGGTCCCCGGTTCGTGCAAGAAGCAGCTGGCCAGAGTCGGAACAATCGTTCCACCTTAAGTCCTTCACGTGCTCCATCCCAGCCGGTCCCCACCATCCCCATCGGCAGTGAGCCCGTGAACTTCAGCCGGCGGTTCGCCGCCGGCTGCTTCTTCGAGGGAGGTAGTGACGCACTACATGAATGCTTTGAGCGGTACGGCTTCCACCCTTCTCCCCAAAGCTGCGTCCCCGCCGTTAGGCGCAATCGCCGTCAGCACTTTCGGGGCGATCGTAGCGGCGACCATGCCGCTCGTGGTCATACTGTCGATGCCTGACATCGCCGGCGGGCTTTCAGTGAGTCCTGATGAGGCGAGCTGGATCACGACGCTTTACAACGTCGGAACGCTCGCGGGCATTCCAGCGGCCGTCGGAGCGGTGGGCGCGGCGGGTCGAGGGCGGACAATGTGGATCTTCGGTCTTGGGTTCGCGCTGTCGAGTCTCGCGATCGGCGTGGGCCACTACCTGCCGTGGATCTTCGTCGCGCGGTTCCTCGAAGGCTTCTTTGGCGGTGCGCTGCCGTTGCTGATGATGCTGATCGTGCTGACGAGCTTGCCGCCGGGGAAGGGACAACTCGAAGGGCTGACGCTGTTTGCGTTGGCGACATCGATTGGTTCTGGCGTTGCGGCATGGACGGCCGATACATTGATCGCCATCGGCGGCTGGCGGGCACTCTTCACATCGCAGGCGCTTGCAGGCGCTGCTTATGCCGGTATGGCGTTCTTTGTGTTGCGGCAAGAACGCGGCAACCCCGCGCTGTTGAAGAGCTTCGATTGGGCGAGCTTTGCGTGGCTTTCCATTGGTCTGGGGCTGGTGCTCGTTTTCCTGGCGGAAGGCGAGCGGCGGTTCTGGTTTGAGAAGTGGTGGATCGCGGCGAGCCTGGTCTGCGGGCTGTTGTGCATCGGCTTCGCAGTACAGAGCATGCCCAACGCCAATCGTCCGCTGCTGGTGATGGCCATCTTCCGGCGTCCGACACTGAGCTGGAGCCTGGTGCTTCAGGTGCTGTTCCGCTTCGGCTCGCTCCTCGCGGTTTTTATCGCGCCACAGTATCTCGCCCGCATTCAGGGGTTTCGCACAGAGCAGCTTGGGGACCTCATGCTGGTCATGGCTGCGGCGACACTTGTTACTACGCCTGCCGCCTACTGGCTCGCGGCGAAGGTGGATCCGCGCATAGCCCTGTCGGGTGGGTTGGGGGCGATGGCGTTCGCGGCGGCGATGTGTACCCAGATCACTTCTGAATGGGCCAGTCACGAGTTCATCGCACCGCTGCTGCTTGCCGGATCCGGTCAAGCCCTCTTCGCCGTCGCAACGATGCGCTATGCAGTCTTCGGAGCAAACCTGCAGGACGGCCCATCGCATGGCATCGCATTCAACATCGCGAGAGCCTTCGGGCTGGTCGGTGGTCTCGCATTGGTGACCGATGCAGTCGTGGAACGCGAGAAGTTTCACTCAGCCCTGCTGGTCGAATCGATCACCACACTGGAGCCGGCCACCGTCGACAGGATCGCTTCGATGGCTCGCATCCTCGGCACTTCACTGCCTGATCCGTCCGCGCAGCGCGGCGCAGTTGCCGGATTGGCACAAGGGGCAGCCAGACAGGCGTTCTCCCTGGCGTATCAGGATGCGTTCCTGATCGCTGCCATCGTGCTGATGATTGGTGCCGCACTGGTTTGGGTGCTTCCGGCGTTGCCGCAGGCGAACACTCTGCGGCTGATTGCACCGAAACTGCAGGGGTACGAGCAATGAATGCGGAAGTTCGTGAAGTGGCGTTAGCCGTGCCGCCGGTTCCTCGTGTGCCAGAGCCGCGGCCGGCGATGTCCGCGGCGAAGCGCACGATTGCGGCGATGGCGGTCGTGATCGGTGCCGGCCTCCTGATCTACGGTAGCTACGCGCTTTGGCACGGCGTGACACCGTTCGAGAAAACCGACAATGCCTACGTCAAGGGCGATCTCACTTACGTGGCGACCAAGGTACCGGGTTTCGTCAGCGAGGTTCTTACCGAAAACAATCAGCGTGTCGAACCGGGGCAGGTGCTTGCACGCATCGATCCGCGCGACTTCGAGGCGGCGGAGCGCGAGGTAAGGGCGAGCGTGGAAAGGGAACGTGCCGCGCTTGTGCAAGTGGATGCACAGGAGCGACTCCAGCATTCGCAGATCCGCGTGGCCGATGCAGCCATCGAGAATGCGACTGCGCAACGACTGCGTGCGCAAGCAGAGCTGAAAAGGGCGAAGGCATTGTTGGAGGAACGTGCGGTCAGTCGTTCAGTCTTCGACTCTCGGGTCGCCGAAGGTGTGCGAGCGGACGCGGCGCTCGATCAGGCCAGGGCGCAAGCCCGGTACGCACGCAGCCAGCTCGACGTGCTTGCCGCTCAACGCCAGTCGATCGCAGCTGCGCTGCTGGGTGCCGAGGCGAAACTCCTTCGCGCGCAGAACGATCTCGAAGCGACGACCATCCGTGCGCCGCGTGAAGGACTGATCGCCGGTCGCAATGTGCGAGTAGGGGAGTACGTGACCGCGAGCACACGCCTGATGGCCGTCGCGCCCACTCAGGATCTGTGGGTGGAAGCGAACCTTCGCGAGACCCAACTCTCACGCATCCGACCCGGTGATCGCGTTCGCGTCGATGTCGATGCCGTACGGGATCATGCGTACTGTGGAACAGTGGAGAGCGTCTCCGGCGCCAGCGGCGCGGAGTTCGTACTGTTCCCGCCCGACAACGCCACCGGGAACTTCACCAAGATCGTCAGACGCTTTACGGTCCGTATCCTGCTCGATCCATCGCAGTCAGGACTCGAGCGGCTGGCGGGCGGGATGTCGGTGCAACCGATGATCGCGATCGGATCGCATTTGGATGGGAAGGCGCACCGCGGCGTGGTGGGGTGGCTGTCGGGGGCGTTTGGGTGTGAGAGGTAGGTCGTACAACTCAAGACACTTCACGGCGCGCTGCTTTCCGGTGTGTCCTATGCGCTTGTGTCAGGCATGGAGCGGGCCGCGGATGTGATCGGAGGCGTCGACGATGTCGACGAGATCCTGTCGTTTGTGAGTGAGCATGACGCATCTGCCTCCTATATATGAGCGCCAGTCAGTCGCTCGCTCAACTGCCACAGCTTCTCGGCATCTTCAGGATCAATCGCCCATGGCTTGACGCCGGGTTCTCTGGGATCTTCGGCCTCCGAGACGACCGCGATATCTACATCCTCGCAATACACACCGCCGTAGCCTTTCAGTTGGGGGCTTACCGCGCACCACACGGTGGTGGCGGCGCCTTGAGCGATGGTCTTGAAGATTCCGCCTTCGGCGGCGGAGTCGCCGGGTGGCAGGTATCCGTGCGGGTCCTGTAGCGAGACACCGAAACCCGCCAGGTCCTCATTGGAGAGATGCCGCGAGAGGTTTGAAAGGATCGTGCCCGGGTGCAGAGATAACGCCCTTATGTTGCTCGACTCGCCGCGCCTGTCGGCGGCCAGCGCGAAGAGAGCGTTCGCCGTTTTGGATTGGCCATACGCGAGCCAGCGATCGTAGGGACGACGTTCGAAGTGGGGATCGTCGAAATCGACTGGCGCGAGCCGGTGGCCGCGCGAGGACACGGCGACGATTCGGGCGCCGCGCGCTGCGGCCAGGGCGGGCCACAGCCGGACGGCCAGCTGGAAGTGACCGAGATGATTCGTCGAGAACTGGCTTTCGTGGCCGCGCGCATCGCGCGTCAATGGATTCGCCATGATGCCGGCGCCGTTGATAAGTACGTGCAGGGCGGAGTATCGATCCATGACCTCATCTGCGAAGGCGTCAATCGAGTGGGGATCCATCAGGTCGAGTGCATAGACCTTCGCCGCGGGCACGGAGTGCAACGCCTGCTCCGCTCTGGGGACGTCGCGCGCCGGGACGATGACCGTTGCGCCGGCTTCTGACAGTACGCGCACTGTCTCGAGGCCCAAGCCACTGTAGCCACCGGTCACGACCGTGACCTGCCCGTGCAGGTCCAGGCCACGAACGACCTCGGCAGCGGTGGAGCTGGCAGTGAATCCGGAATGAATGGGCATCTGTTTTCTGGTCATCGGTGGTACTCGTCAAAGAATCCTGCGCGATGCTGAATCACGACACTCGCAGATTCTTGAACCGGGACGTGCTGAACTGGATCGATGCGATTGCGTGAGCTGTCGCAGTCCCGGGTTGCATCAGCGCGGTCGAACCAGGCCCGTGAATTGCACAATGGAGCGCGACTCGTTCAAGAGCGCGCGGCGTGTGTCATCTAGCGTGAGCCGCGGAAAGTCACTCCAGAGGTTCACATGTCCACAACGTTCGATGTCGTCGCCGTCGTCGGCAGTCTCCGCCGCGACTCCCACACCCGTCGCCTCGTGCGCGCCCTGGCGAAGCTGGCGCCATCATCGCTGCGCATCGAGATCGTCGAGATCGGTGCGCTACAGGCTTACACGGAAGATCTCGACACAGCACCCACGGCGGAATGGACTACCTTTCGGGAACGCGTTGCCCGAGCGGACGCCGTGCTCTTTGCAACCCCGGAGTACAACCGTTCGGTGCCTGGTGTTCTGAAGAATGCGATCGACGTGGGATCTCGGCCGTACGGGAAGAGTGTGTGGGCCGGCAAGCCGGCGGCGATCATCAGTGTGTCGCCCGGTGCGCTCGGTGCTTTCGGCGCCAACCATCACCTGCGGCAGTCGCTGATGTTCCTCGACATGCCGACACTGCAGCAGCCGGAAGCATACATCGGTGGGATCGCGACGCTGCTGGATGAAGAGGGGCGGATTACGGATGAGGGCAGGGAGAAGTTCTTCGTGAGCTTCCTGGAGGCGTTTGAGTCGTTGATCAGAGAGCGCTGACGCAGGCTCGAATGATTGGAGAGTGACCCGCCGCCCTAACCCTTCCCCGCAACGCGGGGAAGGGGATCGGAAGCGAGATCCAGAACAGCCTCTGCGAATGCCTGCGGTGCTTCCTGCGGCAGGTTGTGACCGATGCCACCATCGATCAGCCGATGCTCATAGCGGTTGGCGAACTTCTTCGCGTAGTTCGCGCTGTCGGGATGAGGTGCGCCGTTGGCGTCGCCTTCGAGTGTGATCGTCGGTACAGAGATAGAGGGGCTCGTCGCCAGGCGCGCTTCAATGGCGTCGTACTTCGGTTCGCCGGGCGCCTCGCTGATTCTCCAGCGGTAGTTGTGAATGACGACATCGACGTTATCTGGATTATCCAGCGCGTGGGCGGAGCGATCGAACGTGGCGTCATCGAATTGCCATTCAGGTGAGCCCAGCTCCCAGATCAGCTTCGCGAGTTCGTGTCGATTCGCGGCGTAGCCGGCGCGACCGCGTTCAGTGGCGAAATAGAACTGGTACCACCAGGTCAGCTCCGCTCTCGGTGACAGTGGCTTCATTCCTGCCTGGCGGCTACCGATCAGGTAACCGCTCACGGAGACCATGGCGCTGCAACGCTCGGGCCAAAGCGCCGCAACGCAGTTGGCAGCACGAGCGCCCCAGTCGAATCCGCCGAGCAGCGCCTGCTTGAGACCCAATGCATCCATCAATGCGATGACGTCGACGGCGAGTGCGGCCTGTTGACCGTTGCGCGCGGCGTTACTCGATTTGAATAACGTCGTGCCGAAGCCGCGCAGGTACGGGACGATGACCCGAACCCCCTTCGCGGCAAGCAGTGGCGCAACCTCGGCATAGCTGTAGATGTCGTACGGCCAGCCGTGCAAGAGGATCACGGGATACCCATCGGCGGGACCAGTATCGACATAGCCGATGCTGAGATCACCTGCGTCGATCTGGCGGAGCGGGCCAAAGGATGGAGCCGAACCTTGTGAGGCCGCGTAGCGGGTAGTGCTGGCGCTCATTGGGACCAGTGCCATGGCAGCGGATGCGGCGCGTAACAGGCGCCGGCGAACGGGGTCGAAAGGTTTGTCGGGATTGGGTGTGAGCATCGTTTGATCAAGATGCGGCGACGAGTCGCGCGTCCGCGCGAGTTGCCCCCACCCTGACCCTCCCCGGCTGTCGCGGGGGAGGGGAGATGAAGCGAGAGGGAGCGTGAGCTATCGGGCGGCAGCTGCGCGCTCGATGATCTTCGCGACGGCGTCGGGGTGGGAAACCATTACGACATGCGACGCGCCCTTTACCTCCACAGTCTTCCTGGATTTTGCGCGCTGCGCCATGAACGCAATCGCCTGGGGAGGAATGTTCTTGTCCTGGTCGCCGTAGATGAACCAGGAGGGCACGGACTTCCAGGTCGGTTCGCTCGCAGACTCATTGAGTGCTGCTTCCGTGATGGGCCGTTGGCCGGCCGCCATCATCGCTGCTGAGGATGCGGGAACATCGGCAGCGAACTGATCGTGGAAGCGAGCCTGCTGGATGTACAGGTCGCTTCCACCACCCGACAGGGCCACTGGTGCAGCAAGTGCCGGCCCGAGGGTGCTTCCCGGAAACTTTCCTGAAAGTCCGGCGGCTGTTTCGCCAGCGTCAGGTGCGAAAGCGGCTACGTACACCAGCGCAGTCACGTTGGTGGTGGGGATCTGAGAGGAACTGATGACCGAGCCGCCGTACGAGTGGCCGACGAGCACGACCGGGGTGTCCAGCCCTTTGACGACATCGGCGACGTACTGCGCATCGCTCGCAACACCGCGCAAGGGATTCGCGACCGCGACGACAGGAAAGCCATCCCTCTCCAGGATTTCGATCACGCCATTCCAGCTCGATGAGTCGGCGAAAGCGCCGTGGACCAGAACGATGGTCGGCTTGGTCGGCGCTGCGGTGGCGCCCGTGGCGGCGATCAACCCGAGCAGGGTGGCGGCAAATGGACTCTTCATGCGATGTCTCCTCGTGACCTGGCTGTGTGTGGCGCAGTGTCCGGGCCAGAGAGGGTCGAAAGCTTGAAGGGGAGTGGCGCGTGTTGAACGACGACGGCGAAGCGTTGCAGGTGACGCTGCGCATTGCTCAACGCAAGGCGCAGTGGAAGTTCTCCTCGGCATCGGTGCTGCCACGACCCGAATAGATGGCTTCGTGCGGGAACGGGCATATCGGGCGCGTCCGCTTCGGCGAGCCGGGTGGATTGCTTGCGATGATGCGCTCCGGAGCACGTCCGGTGTCGACCCACGCATCGATGACAGAAGTGGCGTCGAAGATGGACGGCCCATCGCCTCCTTCGCAATGGCCCATTCCGGGAACCATGAAGAGGCGCGCATTGCTGGTCCTGCTTTTCGGGAGTGCCGACGTGATCTCTTGATAGAACTGAACGCTGATTGTCGGCGGGACGAGTGGATCGGACCAGCCGTGCGACAACAGCAACTTTCTGCCCTGCGCAAGAAAGGAATCGAGGCCAGCCGCGCGGACGTCGACGATGGCCGCGTGAGTCTGCATTGCCTGCGTAACGTCCTTGTCGTAGTCGAACGCATGGAAGTCCCACTTCGGATCCTGGAAGAGGAGATCCTTGAAATAACTCAGTACTGCCGGAAATGGATGATCGCCCTGTGTCTGCACGGAAAGAAATTTCTCACTGCCTGGTGCGAAGCCGGGGCAGATGGATTCTCCGGTGCGAGGGTTGTGCGGACCGCGGTAGATTGCGCGCATAGCAGCGACCTGCGGGTCAGTCAGACATGCGCCTGGGTCTGCGGTCGATGCTGCACATCGCAACGCGGCCGGGTCGAACCGACAGCGATCCGGCGCAGAGATAATGTCGTCCCGGATCCCATCCGTGGCGTCGCACGCGCTTACCGCGCGTGCGTGAACGAGCGCAAATTGCGACGGCGCGATGCGACTCGCAGCATTCTTCAGAGTCGAGGAACTCGTCCAAAGCGAACTGACCATGAGGCCGACCATGGGGTTCGCAGGCGCCATGGCAGAGATTCCGTCGTAGTCTTCCGGATAGCGCGACGCCTCCATCAACGCCTGGCGTCCACCAGTGGAGCAGCCCACGAACAAGGAGCGCGTCGGCCTGCTGCCGTAGAAGGCGCCGATCACGGTCTTTGCGGCGACGGTCATCTCGTGAATGCCACGATGGCCGAAGTCAATGAGCTTTTCCGGATGGCCCGCCGCAAAGCTGGCATTGATGGCGCTTCCTTGGTGGCCAACGTCTGTTGCGGCGGTGGCGAACCCCTTCGCAAGCGGCGCGATCATCGCGGCGTAAGGAATGGAGCCGGCCCATGCACCGTTGCCGACCGCGAGGAACTTGCCGTTCCAGTTCGATTCTGGCATCCAGACTTCGAAGCGGATGTCCGAATCGGCAGTCGGCTTGCGAGTGCCGCCGACGCGGCAGAAGGCTGGCAAGCGCGAAAGCGCGTCACGGGCGGCAGGGTCGCTGTCTGCAGGCGCGAACGCTCCCGCCGCGATCCGCTGTGCGATCGTGATCTCAGTGTGCGGGAGATCGAAACCCGCGAATTGCTCGCATTCTCCGGCGTGCACACTCGGGAAGACCGCGAGAGCGGAAAACATCGCCTTGCACAGCGCCGCTCCTCGAGAAAGCATCCTGGTCATGCGGCGTTGGCTCCAGCCATATGTTTTACTGCCGGCGTCTCACGTCTGATCCTCGAGACGGGCGTCGCTTCACCGGGCGACGTGCCAGCCAATCAGAGACGTCCGTCGGAAAGCTGGCGGGTGCCTTCGCGGTGACACGGGCCGTGATGCTCGCAAGCGTGTGGGTCGCAAGCACGGTGCGCATGCGGGCTTCTGCCTCCAGCATGACGGCGTGAATCGAGCATACGCCGCGTGAAGCCCATCGCGGTGCCGACGAGCCAAACAGTGCGCAGCCGAGGCGCACCTCCTTGCAATCGAACAGCGGCTTCTTGCCGTCGATGGCAACAATGACGTCCAGGACGCTGATCTTGTCGGGCGCGCGCCCCAAGGCGAAGCCACCGCCAGCACCCTCAGTGCCGGTGACGAGGCCCGCCCGGTGCAGCTTGGTAAAGATCTTCGCCAGGTACTCGCCCGATACCCCCTGCAGATCGGCAAGGTCTCGTGTGCTTACGCCGCCGGGGCGATCCGCCGGATCCACCAGATACAGCAGACAATGCAGCGCATACTCCACGGCGTTGCTGATGTGGGACATCGCTATGCGCTCCTGTACACAGCGTTACCGTCTGGCGAGGTGCGACTTGCGGCACGGTGGCGATCGGCGCGCTTGAGATCATTGGCTTCCGCGGCCGCCTTGATCCTTGCGTCCAGCTTCTGCAGCAGCTGTCGGGCATCCGCCAGATCCGGCGTGTCAAACCCCTCTGTGAACTGGTTGTAGATGGATGAGAGCAAGTTGCGTGCTTCGATGTCACGCTGCTGCGACGAGTAGAGCTCCGAAAGCGTGGTTGCCGTGCGCAACTCCCACCCTCGAGCTCCCTGCCGACGTGCCAGTTCGAGTGAGTCCAGAAGGGAATGCTCGGCCTCCGTCAGTTTCTCCAGCGACAGAAGAGCACGGCCTTTGACGCGCGACAACTCCGGCGCCATCCACGATGCTTCGCCGCTGGGTGAATGCGCAATGGCGTCTTCAACGATGATGAGGGCTTCGGACGGTTGTCCGCTCGCGACCATCGCCTCCGCCAGCCAGCATGCCGTTACGGTCAGCACAAGATGTTTCTGGCTGGCAGCGTACATGTCTGCGAGTGCACGCCGCAGAAGCGGGATTCCTTCATCGGCGTGCCCCTGTCGCACGAGCAGCTCGCCCCTCAGTGCGAGCGCTTCGACGTGAAACCACATCAGACGGCCCTCCCAATGTGGTTGCAGCATCACCTTGTCGATCATCTCCTGAGCAGCCTCGAGTTCACCGCACCAGAGGAACACAAAGCAGTTGTAGATCAACGAGTAGCTGATATTGACGGGCGACTGCGTTTGCGCAGCCTCATCAATCGACTGCCGTGCCGGTCGCAAAGCGCGGTCCGGAAAGCCGCACAACCACAGAACCCGAGCGAGGCCGTATAGCGCCCGAGTTCGGAAGTACATTCCAGCGATCTGCTGGCGATCGCCGGCCTCCACCGGCAGCGCGAGTCCGGCTTCGAAGTGCTGCTTTGACACCACAGGGTTGCCGAGTACGAAGTGCGACGAGCCCAGCATCCAGTCCGCAATCGCCCGGAGCGAGAGGTCGTTGGACTCTCTCGCAACCGCATCCATCTCCTGCGCGACGATGAGACCGGCTTCGAAGTCAGTCATGCGCAGCAGATAGACATGCAGGACCGCGAGCAGCCGGAAGCGGATCTGGGCCTCGTCGAGGTCTCGCGCGATCTGAAGGCCGCGATCGATGGCGGTCCGCGCGTCGGCGGAGGCTGTCATCAAGGAGGACATCGAGCGCGCTTCCTGCAACACCAGCTCGTATCGGCCTCCCTTCATGGAATCTGGCAGAACCGAAAGCGCCGACTCGGTCCATTTGCGGCATTCGCTCCACAGCGAGAGATTCAAAAGCATCGGTACGACGGCAGATGCAAGGGCAATCCCGAGTTCCGGGTTGCGCTGGGCACCCAAGCACCACTCCAGTGCCGCGCGCAGGTTGCCCAGGTGATCGTGTCGCATCGCAGGTTGCATCGAGCCGTCGGATGAACCTGAAAGCCGATGGAGAAAGTGTCTTGCATGCCGTTCGGCTATCGCATCTGCTTCATCGCTCTCAGCCAGTTTGCCGGCTGCGTACAACCGCGTAGTTTCCAGAAGTCGGTAGCACGTCGAGCCTTCAGCGTTCGTCACGGAAGACACGAGCGACTTCGCAATCAGCTGATCGACCGTATTAGCGAGTTGGCCTGGAACCATCTCGAGATCCGACGCGACTGCCTGCGCAGCGTCTAAGTCGAACCTACCGACGAACAGCGACAGTCGACGCAGGACGTTCCGCTCCAGAGGCGTGAGCAGGCTGAAACTCCAATCGAGCAGACTGTGGAGCGTCTGATGCCGAGGCAGGGACGTCCGGCGACCTTGCCACTGCAATCCGAGTTGCTTCTTCAGCAGATCAACCGTGCCCGCAAGTCCGTAAGTGCCCACGCGCCCCGCGACCACCTCGATGGCCAACGCGATGCCATCGAGACGGCCACAGATCTCGGCAACGAGCAATGCATTCCCGTCGGTGAGATCGAAGCGAGAATCGCTTGCCTGCGCTCGATCGACGAAAAGCCGGACCGCCGGAAAGGACAGGGCATCCGCTGCGCTCAGACGGACGTTCTGGGCGGGAAACTCCAAAGGAGGCAGCCAGTGCGCATGCTCGCCTTCCGCGCGCAATGCTTCGCGGCTCGTAGCAAGCACATGTGTTTCGAGCGCGTTGCTGTAAATCGCCTCTGCGACGGACGCCGCCGCATCGATGACGTGCTCACAGTTGTCAAGGACGATCAGTACGCGGTTGGCCTGCAGAAAGTTCATCAGTGCGGGCAGCGGATCGGCTGATTGAACCGATACACCCAGCGTAGTTGCGACAGTCGCTGCAACCAGCGCCGGATCTGTGAGTGCGCCGAGGTCGACAAAAAACACTCCGTTGGCGAACTCGTCCAGCATTGCATGCGCGACGGACACGGCCACTGTGGTCTTTCCCATCCCGCCCGGACCCACGATGGTAACGAACCGATCTGCACGCAGGTCTGCGGCAATGGTGCCAACGACTTCGTCCCGACCGATGATGCGACGCAACGCAAGTGGCAGTGCATGTGCGTGCATGAGCATGGTGGCGCGAGGCCGTGAGTTCTGTGCACCGGTATAGGTCACAGCCGCGACGAAGCAGTATCCCTGACCAGTCACGTTGCGGATGTAGTGGGTGTCGGCATCGTCCAGGGCCTTGCGCAGCGCTGTCATATGAACCCGCAGATTGCCGGGAGTGACGACCAGGCCGCGCCAGACTCGCGTCATCAATTCCTTGTGGCTGACGATCTGACCCGCCTTCTCGACCAGGACGGCGAGGATGTCGAAAGCACGATCGCCGAGGATGAAGGGAACTCCGTCGCGCAGGATTTGGCGATCGCTGACAGACAGCCGGAAGGGGCCGAACGATGCGATCAGGCTGTCGGGGCTGGTCATGGCCAGTGACCTCGGTGGACGGCAGTGGGGTCCGTCGGAATCAGTGAACTCCGACACCGCGAGTCGGAGTCAAGAATACTCGGAACGCCGGCAAAAACAACCTGGTGGCACCGCCAGCAGGACTCGTGCGCTTAACGCGGCTTAACACCGATGAACTTGGGACTGCTGTCCGGCGGTGGGAGAGTCTGTCGCACCCAGAGCGATTGAACTCACTCAACACGGAGACAGCTTGATGAACACACCGGCCTCGGAAGTCACGACCACCCGTCGCGACGTTCTCGCTGCAGCCATCGTCGCCGCGGGTGCCGTCGCACCTGTAGCCGCTCTGGCAGAGCCTGCGCGGAAAGACCCCGCACCTTCTTCCCATTCCAGAGGAAACCATCCCGTGAACATGATCACCGCCAAAGACGGCACTCAGATTTACTACAAGGACTGGGGCCGCGGCCCCGTCGTTACCTTCTCGCATGGCTGGCCGCTCAACTCAGACGCATGGGACGGGCAGATGCTCTTCCTTGCGCAGAACGGCTTCCGCGTCATCGCGCATGACCGACGCGGACACGGTCGGTCGGAGCAGGCCTCATCGAACAACGACATGAACGGATACGCCGACGATCTGGCCGCTGTCATCGAGACGCTCGATCTGAGAAACGTGACGCTGGTCGGACACTCCACGGGCGGCGGAGAAGTCGTGCGCTATCTCGCTCGGCATGGGACGAAGCGCGCATCGAAGGCAGTTCTGATCGGCGCCGTGCCGCCGATCATGGTGAAGACTCCGGCGAACCCGGAAGGTCTGGCGATCGAAGTGTTCGATGGATTGCGTGCGTCAGTGCTGAAGGATCGCTCGCAGTTCTACAAAGAGTTTGCCATTCCGTTCTACAGCGCGAATCGAGAAAGCGCGAACGTTTCGCAGGGAACGCTCGATCAGTTCTGGCGCCTGAGCATGCAGGCGGGACTCAAGAATGCCTACGAGAGCATCAAGGCATTCTCGGAGACGGACTTCAACGAAGATCTGAAGAAGATCGACATCCCGACCCTGCTCATGCATGGCGAGGATGACCAGATCGTCCCGGTGCATGACTCCGCGAAGAAGGCAGAGAAGATTCTCAAGAACGTGAAGGCGATCTACTACCCCGGTGCACCGCATGGTTTGACCGTGACGCACCAGGACCAGATCAACGCGGATCTGCTGACTTTCCTTCGCAGCTGAAGCAGCCATGTAGCGCGGCCTCGGTCAATCGGCGAGGCCGCGTCTTCAGGGCGCCATTACAGACATCGGTATTTCTGGGAGTGACTCATGGACAACCTATCCATTCCAGTCGCGCTTGCGGGGATGGTTCCCGCTGTCTGCGACGCAGAGGCAGGCCCGCGATATGTTGGTGCTGCGAGGAGCGCGGGATCGAAGCCACCTGTTGCTCCCAACGGCTCAACGCCGAGCGCGCTGGCCCTGTTCGCCGAGGATGATCCGCTCGCGCGGCATGGCTTCTCACTCAGGAAGGTGAGAACGGCGATGGCAGAGCTGTGTAGCGCCATCCGCAGCGCTCTCGACGACGAACGCGGCACGGCCGAAGACAGTCTGCGGCGTGCGGCAGAGATTCTGCAGGAAATGGGTGAGGCAGGAACTCATCCCGGGAACGAGCAGTCTCGTGGCGGCCTGGCCCCGTGGCAGATCCGGAAGGTGACGAACTACGTTGATGCGAATCTCGATCAGGCGATTCGCAATGACGATCTGGCCACCATTGCACGGTTGAATGCGTCGCACTTTGGCCGCGCCTTTCGCAACAGCTTCGGTGAGCCGCCTCATGAGTATGTAATTCGTCGGCGTGTGGAACGCGCTCAGGGACTGATGCTGTCGACCAGTGCCCCGTTGAGTGCCATTGCGCTCGATTGCGGGCTTGCTGACCAGGCACATCTGAGCCGGCTGTTTCGCCGGGTCGTCGGCGAGAGTCCGCGTGCCTGGCGCCGCGCACGCCTCGGCGAACCCATGGAGAGCGCCTGAGTCTGCATGGATGGACATACCCGTGAACACTCGCGAAATCGTAGGTGCAGGCGATCTGAATCGCCCGAGCAAGCCGTACCCGGTTCTTTGTCCCGGTGCTCATGTGGTAACCCCCCGCACCGGCTACTCCCATCACGGCATCTACGTTGGCGGCGGTCTCATCGTGCACTACCGCGGATTCGAGCGTGGTATGCGCATCGGGCCGATTGAGACCGTTTCGATCGAGAGGTTCGCGCGCGGACGCCCGCTGCGGGTTGTTGAAGCCGGCGCACCGTACTTCGAGCCATCAGCGATCGTCCACCGTGCGATGTCTCGCATTGGAGAAGACCGCTATCACGTTCTTACGAACAACTGCGAGCACTTCTGCGAGTGGTGTGTGCATGCGGAACAGCGCAGCTATCAGGTCGAGAGACTCATTTTCTGGGTGTCCGCTCCGCTGCGCTTTGCGCGCGGCTGTCGACATCTCGCGGTGCAGGTGTACGCCTTGCTCACCAGCAGCTTCTCTTCCCTTTCTTCAGATCGAGGAATCAATCCATGAACTTCAAGGACCAGGTCGTGATCATTACCGGCGCCGCTGCAGGTATCGGACTGGCGGCAGCCCGGGCGTTCGCCGCCCACGGCGCGAATGTCCTGATCACTGGACGCCGCGCATCGCGCCTTGAGGAAATCTCCCGGGTCGAAGAGCGCATTCGACCGCTGGTCGCGGACGCCGCCAATCCCGTTGACGCACAACGCACGGTCGCGAGAGCGGTTGAGTTGTGGGGGCGAGTCGATGTGCTCGTCAACAATGCAGGTGCGGGGCTTCCGATGCCGCTGGCGGAGACGACCCTAGAGCGCGCGAACGAGGTGTACGCGGTGAACACCGTCGGGCCAACGCTGCTTGCGGCTGCGGCCGTGCCACACCTGGTCAAGTCCAGCGGCGCAATCATCAACATTTCAAGTTCGCTTGCGACCAAGCCGGTTGCGGGCTTCGCCAGCTACTGCGCGAGCAAAGCCGCGCTCGAGCAACTGACCCGATGCTGGGCGCTGGAGCTTGCGCCGCAGCGTGTCCGGGTGAACGCCGTCGCCTCGGGTCCGGTGGAGAGCGACTTCCTGGAGAAGCGCATGGGCCTTTCGCGTGAACAAGCCGAGGCCGTCAAGGCGCAGGAACGCAACACCATCCCTCTGGGTCGCAGAGGCGTGCCGGAAGACGTCGCGCGCTGGATCGTGGCGTTGGCTAGTCGCGATGCGGATTGGGTCACTGGCCAGGTGTTCAATATCGATGGCGGCTTTACGCTGGTGTGACTGCTCGATCTCAGTGTCCGCAACGAAACTTGAGGAGAGAGACATGAACGAAGACGTTTTCAACCGAGCGGCCGAAGAGGAAATCGTTCAGCCGTTCGGGCAGCTCGTATTCGTTGGAGTGGGCTTGAGTGCCGAGGTGAGGTACAGGAGTGTTGCTGCCCTGAACCGACTCCTTGCCCACTCGCTCGCGATGCGGGATCTCTACAAGAAGGCGCACTGGCAAACCTATGGTGTCACCTTCTATCAGCTCCATCTGCTGTTCGACAAACATGCGGAGGAGCAGGGGACGATCGCTGACGAGCTGGCTGAACGCATCCAGATGCTGGGTGGAGTCTGTCTGGCGCTGGCCGCCGATATCGTTCAGGAGACACGCATCGCACGCGCGCCGCGCGGTCGCGAGACGGTCCCGCGTCAACTGGAACGCTTGGTTGAAGGACACAGCATGATTCTTGGCGAAGGGCGAGAGCTTGCACGGGCGGCGGCGGAAATGGCTGATGACGGAACCAATGATCTGATCGTCGGCAGAGTTATCCGGGGCAACGAACAGCAGAGCTGGTTCGTCGCCGAACATCTGGATCATCAGCGCAGGGAGCGGTAAGTACCGCCTCGGCCGTCAGGGTTAGACCGCCTGGGATGGGGCGGGGTCAGCCATCCGTTGGCGAGGACCGTTCATTGAACCGGTCGCGTTCCTTGTGACGCACGGGAACAGGATCGCTGGCCGGGAAGGACTCGCGCAACGCCTCATCCAGCCATTCGTCGTCCTGTTCTAGTTGCCGTTCCTGCTCCCGATTGTTTCCCGTGCACATGGCCTGCTTGATCCTGCAAAAGCTACTCGACTGTTAGAACCGGCGCGCCCTGGTTCTTGACCAAGAGAACCAGGAATTTGGCAGGTATCGTGTCGCTCGCATTCCTGCCTACGACGTGAAGGTCGCGGGGGGCTTCGTAGAACGTCTGACCGGGTGTCAGTGTGGCCTCCGGGCCGCCTTTGACCTGCATGATGATCGAGCCTTCGAGAACATAGATGAACGCGTGGGCATCGTGACGGTGAACCGGATCGGCAGCACCCGGTGCGTAGGTGACTGAGATCATGAGCATCTCCTTGCCAGGAAACTCCGGAAGCGGCTTGGTCGCCAACTCACGGACTATCACATCCTCGCTCGCGTAGCTCGGGGATGAGATGACTGTGCTGAGTGCGACGGCGAATGTTGCGGCAATATTTTTCTGGAACGACATGGCGAGATCCTCGGTTAAGAAAAGGTCAGGCGTAAATCCACGTTTCACGCCAATCGGCTTCGGCAACAACGAATGCGTCGCCATTGACGTCGGTGGGTGGTAGTTCGCCCGATGACACGAGCCGGAGATGAACGGCGCGAGACATGATCGATTGCAGATCGTTGCGCCACTCGCGACTCATCGCGAGCCACAAGGGAAGCGCGTCTCCTCCATCGGCCGTCGGCTCGAGAGAGACATAGATGGTCAACGCGTCTTCCTCGATCGCCCACAAACGGCGAATGGAGGAGTGGGTGTTGTACCACTTGGCCAATCGGGTCGAGATCACGGTCACATCTGAAGAATCGTTGCAATCAAGCGCGAGGCTCATGCCCAGATCCTGCATCATGGTGTTCATAAGCATTGTTGGATGACGGGCGGCAGGCAGCTTGCTCAATGTGTTCGCGACTTGGACGTCGCTGGCGTTCTGTGCCGGCGTCGTATGCGTGCTCGGGGCGCGCAGGTTGTTCAAGCATCCATCGCACGGCGACCGGAGGATGGACCATGGTCAAGGGGCCAGGAGCCGAGAGACGTGATTTCAGTCGAGCAGGTGGTGTACTTGAACGCGGCAGCAAAGCTGATTGCCGGACTCGTCGTGCCATACACGCCGTTGATAGCGCGGACTGTTCTGTGCGCGCGGGAACGCTATGAGCCGTACCTGTTCAATCACGCTATGCGTTCGTGGCTATTTGCGATCGCCCTCGCTCGCACCAGGGGCACTACGCACGATGCGGAAGTGCTGGCGGTTGCCAGCCTGCTGCACGATCTCGGTTTGTCGGGCCCACTCACCGGATCGATGCGCTTTGAGGTGGACGGTGCGAACGCTGCGCGATCGTTGGCGAGTGGATCGGGAATGAGTCGCCGGCGCGCTCAGCTCGTCTGGGATTGCGTCGCCCTCAGTTCAACACCCTCGATCGGCATGTACAAGGAACCCGAGGTTGCCCTGTGCACGGCCGGGATCTGGATGGACCTGGCAGGAGCCGGTCACGCGGAACTGGCTCCCTCCCAGATTACGTCGATCGTTGACGCGTATCCGCGGCTGGCGATGAAGGAGCAAATCATCGACACGTTCTGTGCGGTGGTTGAGTCGCGGCCGCAGACCACCTACGACAACTTCCTGCGGGACTTCGGCGAGCGGTTCGTGCCGGGCTACAAGAGACCGTCGGCGGTCGACATGTTGTTTGACGCGCCGTTCAAGGAGTGAGCGGTGACACCTCGTGGACACCAAAGAGCGATCTGCGTATTCGCCGGTTCCAGCCTTGGCGTTGATCCGGCGTTCGTTGGTGCCGCGCGCCGACTCGGGGAGGCGCTGGCCGTACAGGGTTACGGCCTCGTCTAGGGAGGAGCAAGCGTGGGTCTTATGGGCGGTGTTTCCGATGCTGCACTCGGACGCGGAGGAACCGTCGTTGGCGTCATGCCCGAGTTCCTGATTGCGAAGGAGGTTGCGCACAATGGCTTGACGGAGCTGAAAGTCACGGCATCCATGCACGAGCGCAAACAGGTGATGGCCGGGATGTCTGATGGCTTTATCGCCTTGCCCGGAGGATCGGAACGCTAGAGGAGTTTCTCGAGATGGTGACCTGGGCGCAGCTAGGTCTACACTCGAAGCCGTGTGGACTGCTGAACGTGAACGGCTACTACGATCCGTTGCTCGTGTTTCTTGACGCGATCGTCGATCGAGGGCTGCTGAGCGCCAACAATCGAGCGCTGTTCCTTACGGATTCAGATCCGGGGACGCTCATTCACCGGATGACGGATCATCGACCTGCGGTAACCACGAAGTGGCTGTGAATGATTCCGTGTCAACCAGATCAGAGCCGCCCGGCCAACCACAATGCCACGTTGCGCATATATCTATGCACTGATGCCATGGCCGCCGCGGTTGTCGCGAGATTGCCGCCTGGAATCTCTGTCACAAAGTCCGGGCTGCCGCGCCGTGGATCCCAGTTGTAGTCGGCGAAATGATGGAACGTCGATTGCGTCAGCGCGGGGCCGCGATTCGACGAGCGCTCGAACGCGACCGCGACGTTGAAGCGTCGTCCGCTGACCAGGCTGTTACTGGTAGCAATGACACGCGCGTTGGGATCTGAGGAAGGCGGCATGACAGCCCCTTCGTGCGGGTGAGCCGGCAGATATGTCACCGTGCCGCTCTCGGATAGCGGGTCGCGCATCAACGGGTGTAACGGATGCTCGGCGCGCACTCGCTGAAAGTCTCCGTTTGCGCCGGAGTGAAAGTTTGGCCACAGGATCTGCGGCGTGCCGAGATCATCGGGTGCAGGGACCGGAGTCGCCGGATTGTGGGTATGGAAGACGTTTGCGGCGCCGACGGTGCCCAACGCGCAGATGGAACAACCGAGATCCATGTGATCGCGAGCGATAAGGAGGCCTCCGCCTCGTTTCCAGAAGCGGAGGATCCCGGCGTGGTCTTGCGCGGTAAGGCCGTCTCCGGTGTCGACGGCAAACAGCCAAAGTTCATCAAAGCCAGAATGATCGAGCGTCGACAGAACGGAATCGGGTGAGCCCGTCTGGTCGCGATCCCTAGCCGTCACACGAAAGAGGGGATTGCCGTTCGCATCTTCCAGCGACGCCAGATAGTCACGCAGCATCGAGAACCGTCCGATGTGCCAGTCGTTGGCAGTCGACTCGATAGTGGTCTGCATCAGGATGTGAACAAGTCCGGCCATCATCTTGCCTCGGTGGGCTCCTTCCACGAGGCACAGTAGTCGTAGCACACGTGGAGCTCCCTGATGACCGTGAGGATCTGCTCTGCAGAGAACAGCACGACCGATCCTTGTGGCTGTTCGATGACAGCCTGACCATCTATGGTTGTGTAGACAGTCGTAGGGATGGGGTTCTCGGATAGCTGGCCCATGGTTCGCTCCGGCTTCGCTCGGAAGGTCGCGGCAGTGTTTGCCAGGCACAGGTGAGATTCTTGACGGATTGAGGCGGCCCTTGAACACGAACAGCAGCGAGTTCCCAGACTCTCGCGGAGGTGGCGAGGGACGAATGGGCTCGCGTTCAAAGTCGATCAGATATCGCCAAGACTGAAGGCGGATCACGCGCGAGGATGCACGCACGCTCGGCATGCCGCCGTGCGCGCGAGGTTTCAGTGATCCTCCAAGGAGTCCATTCGATGGGTGCCATTCTGGTTGCAGGTCATCACGTCGTTACAACACGGTTGCTTGCCGGCGTTGCCGTGCCGGATACGCCCCTTGTGTCGCGGGCCATTGAACTGGCACGCGAGCAATCGACGCCTTATCTCTTCAATCATTCGATGAGGTCGTGGCTGTTCGCTGAGGCGATCGCGCAGGCGCGACGTGAAACACATGACCCCGAGGTCCTTGCAGTGGCAACTCTCCTGCACGACCTCGGCCTCATGCCTGCATTCCGGGGCCCGCTGAGATTCGAGGTGGAAGGCGCCAAGATCGCGCGCGAGTTTGCGCGGCAGCAAGGCATGTCGGAGTCACGTGCCCAATTAGTCTGGGACGGCGTTGCGCTCAACTCGACTCCCTCTATCGGCTTGTACAAGGAGGTGGAGGTCTCACTCTGCACTAGCGGTATCGGCCTTGATTGGGGCGGCTGGGGCTATGAAACCCTGCCCAAGATTCTCATCGAAGAAATCGTCGACGCGTTCCCACGCTTGAACATGAAACAGCAGTTCACGCGCGATGTGTGCAGCATCGTCCAGGACCGCAAGGCCACGACATACGACAATTTCGCTCGCGATTTCGGCGAGCGCTTCGTGCAGGGATACACACAGCCGTCGGCGGTCGATCTGTTGTTCGACGCGCCGTTTCCGGAGTGAGCCGGGGACGCCTATTGGCCAGCCTCGTGCGTGCCAGCGGGACGCAATCACTCTAAACGCTGCGATTCAATCAAAAGCTCGGAGCACTTGACGTTGCCGATGGTACGACAGAGGCGAGACATGAACAGTGCCCTCTACAGCTGGGGCTGGTCACAGATTGACCCTGCCTTTGGGTCTCTAAACAATCTCTGAGGAGAGACGTCATCGCGATGGAGTTCTTTATCGTGCCGACGCGGCGCAGATCGAACATGAGCGTGCAGGCGGCCGATTCAGGCACGTGCCCTACCCGTCGTGAGAAGTTGCCGAGGCCAAAGGAAGGCTTGGGTGACTGTGGTAGCGCTGTCGAGGAAGCACTGGCGCACTGACTTCAAAAAAATTGTTGCCCGCTGGGGTACCAGTGGGGGTACCGCGCATTTCTGCTTATGCTGCCAAAGGAAAAACAGCCGAATTTCTGAAGCTTTCAACTCCTGCCCGGCGCGCCGCACAGCAATCGTCCCCACCCGCACGCGTCCGAGGCGTTCTCCCGGCGGACGTTGTAGTTGCGAATTCCTGAGTATTGGCCAAACACCGGTGTGAACTCGGGATTGTTGCAGGGTCTGCGAGTAGCGACGATGTGCCGTAAGTATCGGGGTGTCAGGGCTTGCGCGCTGGGTCCGACGATGGACGACTGCCTGCTTCGGGAGATCCGGGAACGTGAACAGCACCTATTTCGGGCTCTTGGCGGAATTCGGTGAAGCTAATGTTCCGCTGGAGCGCGTTGCGCCGAAGTATTTTGGGCTTAGCTATGACGAGGCCCGCCGACGAGCTCCGGCTAAGCTGCTTCCGTGCCGTGTTTTCCGACTCGGCGGCCAGAAGTCACCTTGGCTTGTGAGCGCTGCCGATTTGGCGGAGCTGATCGACCGGCAGAGGGAGCGGGCGAGCTGAATTCCGCGCTATTGGCAGCGGAACGATGCTCGTTGGTGCCACTGTTTGCTTCGGCGTTTGCCAGTGGCAGATCTCGGGTATGTTCAGGGCGCAGGTTGGTATAGCGCTTGAGCTCGTTCCAGGAATCGTGGAGGGTGAATTGGGCCACTTCATGAATCTGATACCCGCGCTCGAACAGGCGACTGGTGCCCTCGTGGCGAAGATCGTGAAAGCGAAGACCCTTGATTCCAAGAATCTTGCAGGCGCGCGTGAATGCCGCGCCGACGCTTCTTGAGTCATAAGGGAAGATCAGAGCATTGCCCTCAGGCTGACGCGCAACGATTTCCCAGGCCTCCGCCGTATATTTGAATCGGCGGTCGTTACCTTCCTTGGACGTCGGATGCTTGGCGTTGCGGACGAGTCCGGTCCTTGTCTTCTCGTCGTTGTCTGCAACTTCAAGACGACAGATTTCGGCTTGTCGGCGGGCGGAATGGATGGCGAACCACATGATGTCGCGCATCGGCATATCGCTGCGACGGTCGCGCCGGCTGAAGTAGGCATCCAGTTTCGCTAGCTCATCCGGTGTTGGGCGCCTGTCCCGGCGACGGCTCTTGCCGATCAGGCGCAGTTCACGACAGGCGTCACGTGCGTCGTCCACAATCTCTGCTCGTACAGGAAGTTGCTTGATGCTCTTCGCGGCGCGCAGGACGACGCCAATCCACGTCAGATCATTGCTGGCTGTGGCAGGGCCAGCACCGCGCATGCGCCTCAGCCTGACGTGATCGACGAGAGCTGCGGACGTCAGTCCCAATGCGTTCTTGGCGCCGATCGGATGCTTTTCCAGAAACTCCAGTTGTGACTGCTTGGTTCGCTGCCATTTCGACAATTCCCTGAAATCGTCGATATACCAGCGGATGAGACTCTTCAGCGTGGCTTCCCCAAATTGGCTGCGCGCGAGTTCCCCGGGGTTTTCCAGGGCCACTTCTCGAGCTTTAGCCCACTTTTCAGCGGCCGCCCGATGCATAAAAGTCTTCGCCTCTCGATGAAGGACCGCCTTTCCTTTGCGTAGGCGGACCTCTGCGGTATAGCGCGGCGATCCATCGGCTTTTCGGCGTACCTTGAAGGTGGCCATATAATGCGTCCAGGGTGGAGGCGACAAGCAATTCTTGTCGCCTTATTGTCGCCTCCGCAACCCACGAATCCCGCCAAATCCGCAGAAAACTCGCACGAACGCCGATGACGGAAAACACTGGAAAAACAGGCATTTTTGACGAGAAACGCGCTGTTTCGCTGGATCGGCGCATCAGTGTCGCGCCGATGATGGACTACACCGATCGCCACTGCCGCTACCTGCTGCGGTTGCTGAGTCCCGGTGCGCTGCTCTATACGGAGATGATTACTTCGGCGGCGATCGTGCGCGGTAACGCTACGCGGCTACTCGCATTCGATCCGGCGGAGCATCCAGTGGCATTGCAGTTGGGCGGCAGCGATCCCGCCGAATTGGCGACGGCGGCGCGTGTCGGCGCCGATCTCGGTTACGACGAGATCAATCTGAACTGCGGCTGCCCCAGCGATCGCGTGCAGAGCGGGCGTTTCGGTGCGTGCCTCATGGCGGAGCCGGAGCTGGTCGCGCAATGTGTGAGTGCGATGCGCGCGGCGACCGACATTCCGGTCACGGTCAAGTGTCGCATCGGTATCGATCCGATGCCGAACGCGGAGAAGTTGGAGTACGAATTTCTACATGACTTCGTGGATACTGTCGCTCGTGTCGGGTGCGAAGTGTTCGTCATTCATGCGCGCCGGGCCGTGCTGAACGGGCTGAGTCCAAAAGAGAATCGCGAGATTCCACCGTTGCGGTACGACGTGGCGGCGCGGGTGCGCGGCGATTTTCCGAACCTGCGTTTCATCGTCAATGGTGGTGTGCGCACGGTGGAGGAGGTGCGCGGCCATCTCGAGAATTTCGATGGCGTGATGCTGGGGCGCGAGGCGTACCACAACCCATACATCCTGGCGCTGATCCACCAGGCATTGATCGACCCGCAATGGGAGCTGCCTGCCCGAGAAGCGGTGGTGCAACAGTACGCCCAGTACGCCAGAGCGCGCATGGCCGAAGGGCATCGGCTGCGCACCATGGTGCGCCACATCCAGGGCCTGTATGCCGGCTTGCCGAACGTGCGCGCCTGGCGACGTTTTCTGTCCGAGCAGTCTGCGCAGCCAGCCGCGAATGCCGAAGTGCTCATGGACGCGCTGCGGATCGTGCGCGACGCGGCCTAGCCGATTGCTGAAGAACTCCAACGATCGATAGGGGGGTGTCATGAGAGTGTTTCGCGGAATATTCGGCGTGCTGTCTCTGTGCATGGTGAGCACAACCGGGGTCGTGGCCCAGGATCTCGATTTGCTCAATGCAACGGTGATCGATGGCACTGCCGCGCCGGCTCGCCAGGTTGCGGCGGTCCTGGTTCGTGGCGGAAAAATCACGGCGATCTCCGATCGTGCGCCACCGGCTGCAGCCGGTGTGAAGCGTATCGATCTGACCGGTCGGTACCTGTTGCCCGGCCTGATCGACGCGCACACGCACATCACTTCTCCCGATGCCGCTGCACGGGCGCTGCAGTCCGGAGTCACGACGGCACGATCGCTCGGAGATTCCTATCACCAGGCCCAGGGAACGAGGGACCTGATTCGCGCCGGATACGTCCCGGGGCCGGAGCTGCTGGTTGCATCGAGCATCATCCGGCCGAAACCGGGTGCCGGATTTTTTGTGACCTACCCGCAGTTCGGCGCTTACTACGCCGGCGAATTGCGCGGACCGAAGCTCATTACCGAGGTCACGCGAGCGATGATCGACAGCGGAGTCGACATCATCAAGGTGTCTGCGAGTGAACGCGCCGGCCTGCCGACCACCGATCCCAGACGCAACGAACTGACCGAAGAAGAAATGCACGCGGCGGTCGTCGAGGCGGGCCGTTCCGGTCGATACGTGGCGGTGCACGCTCATTCGCGCAGCGGAATCGCTGCTGCAGTCAGGGCGGGTGTTCACAGCATCGAGCATGGCGTCTACATGGATGATGAGACGCTGGCGGAGATGAAACGCCGTGGCACGTTTCTCGTGCCGACGCTGGCGGTGCTGAGCCCCATGGGAGATTCAGTGGGTACGAGCGCTGCCGATGTCGCGCTGCAGATACGTACGCTGCAGATGATGGAGCCGATCCGGGCGGTGGTGCGCAAGGCAAAAGCCATGGGCGTCGTCGTCGCGGCAGCGACCGACGGCAGCTATGGGGACGGTGATTCGACCGCACGCCTGCGGGTCGCCGACGACATGACCGTGATGGTGAAGGACTGCGGGTTCACGCCGTTGGAGGCGATTGCTGCTGCAACCTTGAACGGGGCGCGCGTCCTGGGCATCGAGGGGCGTACCGGCACCATCCGCACCGGCATGGAGGCCGACCTGATCGTGCTGGAAAGAGATCCGCTGCAAGACTTCTCGGCCATGTTCGAGCCGATCCAGGTCATCTCGAACGGGCGGGTCGCGGTCGAGCGCCCGTAGCAGGTAGTTGGCGGCGAACGAGCCGAAGTGCCCGGATGTACTTCGGCTCGTTCGTGCTGTCTGGAGCTGCGACCTCAGCGCGTCGAGGTTTCCGTCGGCAACCGGCCGAAGTCGCCTTGCTTGGTGGCGGCCAGCCAGGCGGCTGCGGCGTAAGCGGCGACCGACTGGTCCAGCGTCTTCGGATCGATCTTGGCCAGCGTGTCGTTCACCGTGTGATGAATGTCGAAATAGGTGGT
>Ga0182747_1000425_pt1 | contig 41090 bp, 46 predicted proteins | sample eDN3rd30CBELigBY_FD_128526 | JGI IMG/M metagenome (GOLD analysis project Ga0182747, IMG submission 128526) | Enriched backyard soil microbial communities from Emeryville, California, USA - eDNA 3rd pass 30_C BE-Lig BY (version 2) (version 2) | ecosystem: Environmental > Terrestrial > Soil >... | reverse complement strand
GGCGCTCGAGAGCGGCATGGTCGGGGTCAACACGCCGGCCTTGGCGAACGAGATGGCGCCGTTCGGCGGCGTCAAGCAGTCGGGGCTTGGCCGCGAGGGCTCGAAATACGGCATCGAGGGCTTCCTCGAAATCAAATACGTCAATGTCGCCATGTGAGGGACATGAGAAAGCCCGGCAATGCCGGGCTTTTTCTTGCCGGGCCATCCCTTGTGCGCAATCGGCGATGGCGGACTTCACGCGTGGGATTTCTGACGTAAAGTGACGCCATGCCGAACGATGCTGAAATCCTCTACGCTCTCTTCGATGCAGCCCTCAAGGCCGCGCTCCCGGACGGCCAGTTTGAGGGCCGCCTGCCGGAAAAGCCCAAAGGCCGGACCATCGTGATCGGCGCCGGCAAGGCTTCCGCGCGCATGGCGGCCGCTTTCGAAGATGCCTGGGCCCGCACGGGCGGCACATGCGAAGGACTTGTCGTCACGCGCTATCGGCACGCGGTGCCGACCCGATCCGTCGAGATTGTCGAGGCCGCGCATCCGGTGCCGGACGAGGCCGGGCTGCAGGCAGCCGGGCGGATTCTGGCTCTCGCCCGGGAGGCCGGACCCGACGATCTCGTCGTCTGCCTGATGTCGGGCGGCGCCTCGGCGCTCCTGTCGCTTCCGGCCGAGGGCGTGACGCTTGCCGACAAGCAGGACCTGAACCGGGCTCTGCTGAAGTCAGGCGCGCCGATCGGCGAGATGAATCTCGTGCGCAAGTCGCTCTCGGCGATCAAGGGCGGCAGGCTCGCGGCCGCTGCGCAAAGGGCAAAGCTCGTCACCTATCTGATCTCGGATGTTCCTGGCGACGATCCGTCCAGCATCGGCTCCGGTCCGACGATCCCTGAACGCGTCGATCCCGATGTCGCTCTCGCGATCCTGCGCAAATACGGCATCGACGTGCCCGATCCAGTCCTGCAGGTCATCCGCTCCAATGCTGTGACCGAGCCCGTCGCAGGTGGTGAAGTGCACATGCTGGCGACGCCGAAAATGGCGCTCGATGCTGCTGCCGCGAAGGCGCGTGAATTCGGGTTGACGCCGCTCGTTCTCGGCGACGCGCTCGAAGGCGAAGCGCGTGAGGTCGGACGCGTCATGGCCGGCATCGCACGCTCGGCGGCGATGCATGGCGAGCCCGCGAAGGCGCCCTGTGTCCTGCTCTCGGGTGGCGAGACGACGGTGACGGTTCGCGGCAAGGGACGAGGAGGGCGCAACGCGGAATTCCTGTTGTCGCTGGCGCTCGCGCTGAAGGACGAGAATGGAATTGCAGCTATCGCCTGCGATACGGACGGCATCGACGGATCGGAGGACAATGCCGGTGCGTGGTTCGATGGCGGCCTGTTCGACGACGCCCGTTCGAAGGGCATCGATCTCGCAGCGCATCTTGAGAGCAACGATGCCTATACGGCCTTCGCGCAACTCGAGAAGCTCGTCGTGACCGGCCCGACGCTCACCAACGTGAACGATTTCCGCTGCATTCTCATCCGCCCTTGAACGGGATCAGATGGAGTAGCTGAGCCCTGTCGTGTTCGTCTCGGGCACGATCAAGGTGACCTTCGTTCCGCGGCCCTCCAGGCTTTCGACCTCAAGGTCTCCTCCGTGCAGCTTGAGGATGTACCATGCCAGGCTCAACCCTAAGCCCGTACCCGGCACTTTCTTCGCATTCTGGCCGCGGAAGAAGGGCTGCATGATGAAGGGCAGGTCGCGCTCCGTGATGCCGATGCCGTGATCCTGGACGACGATGCGGACCATGCCCGTCCGCTTGCGGGCGGTGACTTCGATGGCCTGATCAGGCCGCGAATATTTCATGGCGTTCGACAGGACGATGGCGAAAGCCTGTTCAAGCAGAACCGGGTCGCCGACGACGACATCTGGAAGTCCCCGCATGCGGAGTTCGAAAGGGCGAGCAGGCTCCTGTCCGACCTGCTCCCGGCAGACACGACGGATGAGGTCCTCGGGATTGAACTCGCTGGGATTGAGCACAATCCCGCCGGACGTCGCGCGGGTATAGGACAAGATTGTTTCGACCAGTTCATCCAGGCGCAGGCTTGCTCGCCAGATCTTCTCGGCCTTCGCGCGCACATCGGCGGTGCTCAGCCGGTCGGCCCTGCGAATGAGGCCTTGAGCCAGGGCGTTGATCGTCGAAAGCGGCGTCCTGAGTTGATGGGCCAGCAATGCCATCCGGTCCAGGGGATGGGTGGCTGCTCCCAATACCCGTCGGCGCGGCGCGCGGCGGCGAGGGGTCTTCGAGGCGGATCGAGAGGGACGGGCGGCAGGGGACACAGACGCGGCTACCTGATTAACTATATAACGTATGTTGTCGGACCGATCCCGAATTAGCGCGCCCGGATGGGTTGTCCATCCCTCCTCCGGCTGCGAAGAGCAATTGATCCTGCGTTTTATCCGAAAGGATATATGCCTATAGACGAGGCTTGGTATTCGGCCGGTGTCGCCCCGGGGGGCGCTCCGGAAGATTTTGCCTCAAAGACGCGAGAGCTTCTTCGTAGAGCGAGGCTGTTATCCGGAGTTGTTGCTGGTCGGATTCGAATGCCGGTCGCGAAAATTTTATGCGAAACCATCGCAAGCAACGGGCGTTTCTTTCCCGCATATCCACTTCAGGAGAAACATCATGGATAACGATCGCGCTGAGGGCAGCATGAAGACCATCAAGGGTCGCGTGAAGGAAGGCCTGGGCAAGGCTCTGGGCGACTCGAAAATGGAAGCCGAAGGCAAGATGGACAAGGCCGAAGGCAAGGTCCAGAACACCATCGGCGGTATGAAGGATGCCCTGCGCAAGAGCACCTGAGACCCACAAATTTGATGAGAAGCCCGGCTCAATGCCGGGCTTTTCTATTTGGAGCCGCCTGCCTTGCGGATCACGAAACTGATCCGGGCCGTCTCCTGTTTCTGCTCTTCCAGGACGTCGCCCGTCTCCCGGATCAGATTCGGCACGTCGATCCCGGCCAGAGGATCGGTGCAGATGACGCGCAGTCTGTCGCCCGGTGTCGCGGCGAGCAGGGCCTTGCGCGTCCGAAGCACGGGAAGCGGGCATTTCAGGCCGGAGAGATCAAGCTCGATCATCGGGAATATCTTCGGAAAGCCAAATCGTTGCCTGAACCAGATCGTCAGGCGTGTTGATGTTGAAGAACGGATCGATGGTCTCGACGGGCCATGTCGCTTCCGCGCAGCCGTGAAGGCTCGTCCAATCTCTTATGCTGCGCAGGCCCTTGTCCACAATGGCTTGGCGGAGATCGTCGCGCAGCGACACGGGCCATAGACCGACTGCAAAATGGAGCCGCCCGTCCGAGGAGGCACAGGCAAGGGGATGTTGCCCTTTCTGCAGGGCCTCGTGCAGGCGCCGCACCAGATCCTTTGGAATGAACGGCGTATCGCTTGGAACGCTCACCACCCATTCGACTCGCCGGCAGTGCGTAGCCGTCCATTCGAGCGCCGTCAGGATGCCGGCCAGCGGGCCTTGGTGCCCAGGAACGACGTCGGGCACGACGGGAAGCCCCATGGCATCGAAGCGGGAGGAGCTTCCATTCGCGTTGATCATCAGGCTTTCACATTGCGGAGCAAGGCGCTCCGCCACGTGCGCGATCAGCATACGGTCCCCAAAGGGGAGGAGCGACTTCTCAACCCCGCCCATGCGCCGCGACAGGCCTCCGGCCAGGATGACCCCGAGGGTGGGCGGCATCATGCGGCCGGGCTCACTCGATCACGATGCGCGGGGCAGCGCGTGCAGCTCCACCGCCCGACAAGGATGTCCAGACCTGCTGCGCCATGGTCTTGTAGATTGTTGCATGCGGCCCGTCGGGGTCGGCGACGACGGGGGGGCGCCCCGCGTCCGACAATTCGCGGATCGTCATGTTGAGCGGTACTTCGCCGAGGAAGGGCACGCCCAGGCGGCTCGCCTCTTCCCTCGCGCCGCCGTGCCCGAAGATATGGGATGTCTGGCCGCAATGGGGGCAGACGAAGGTGGCCATGTTCTCGACGATGCCGAGGATCGGGATCTCGACGCGCTTGAACATGGAGACCCCGCGGCGGGCATCGATCAGCGCCAGATCCTGCGGCGTCGAGACGATCACGGCGCCTGCGAGCGGGGTGGCCTGGGCCATCGTGAGCTGGGCGTCGCCGGTGCCAGGCGGCATATCGACCACCAGCACGTCGAGATCGCCCCAGGCGACCTCCCGCAGCATCTGGGTGATCGCGGACATGACCATGGGGCCGCGCCAGATCATGGCGGCCTCTTCATCGACCAGGAAGCCGATGGACATGACCTTGAGGCCGTAGGCCTCCATCGGCTCCAGCACGCGGTTCTCGAGGAGGCGCGGCTTGCCGTGGATGCCGAGGAGCTTGGGCATCGATGGGCCGTAGATGTCGGCATCGAGAAGGCCGACCTTCAGGCCGAGCGCCTTCAGGCCAAGCGCCAGATTGGCGGCGGTGGTCGATTTGCCGACGCCGCCCTTGCCGGAGGCAACGGCGATCACATGCGCGACGCCGGGGATGCGTTGGTTCTTCGGCTGGGCCGCGGCGCGGGGATGTCCCGGTGCGGCGGGTGAGGGGGGCGCTCCCGTGGAGCCGGTGGGCCGGTCGGCCGTCAGGCTGGCGAAGACGCCCTTGACCGAAGGCAAACCCTGCACGGCGGCGACGGCCGCCTGCCGCACGCGCTCCATGTCGGCCGCTTCGGAGGGGTCGATGGTGATCGAGAACATGACACGGCCGGCATCGTCCACCACCACGTCGGAGAGGCGACCGGAAGCAACGAGGCCTGTCCCCTTCGCGTCGACCGGCACGGTCGATAGAACCTGCAGTACATGGTCACGGGTGATCGCCACGTCGATATCTCCTGAAGGCTTCGGTTAGCTGCCTTCCCATGTATAGGGTGCGAGCGCGCTCGTTAAGACGCTCCCGGGCCGCATGGCGCGAAATCCTGAACCAATCCGCACCCCGTCCGTTGTTCACCCGACCTCCCGGGCCCTTGGCCGAACGATTATTCAGGCCGACCGATCCCGGGGACAGAGACAACGATCGAGGAGACGATGATGCACCAGCACGGCCATAACGATCCGAACGCAGGAAAGCTCTACGAGCTGATCAAGGATGTGCGGATCGCCATGATGACCACCGTCGACACCGATGGCACACTTCACAGCCGGCCCATGCACAACCAGGAAGCGGACGAGCATGGCGACCTCTGGTTCTTCACGCAGATTCAGTCTCCCAAGACCACCGAACTCTCCCGCGACAACGAGGTCAACCTGGCCTACAGCGATCCGGGCAACCAGACCTATGTGTCGGTGACCGGTCGAGCCGAGATCGTGCGCGACAAGGCAACGATCCAGGACAAGTGGTCGGAGCCTCTGCGGGCCTGGTTCCCGGAGGGCGTGGACGATCCGCAGATCGCGCTGATCCGCGTGCATCCGGCGAAGGGCGAATACTGGGACAGCCCGTCCTCCACGCTGGTGCATCTCTACGGCTATGCCAAGGCTGCGATCACGGGTGAGCAGCCCAAGCCCGGCGATCAAGCAAAAGTGAATCTAAGCTGAGGTTTCGCTGCAGCGCGAAATATTCCGGGGCCGCATGCGGCCCCTTTTCTTTGTTTTTCCCCGTCCTACCTTTACGGCACAAGCTTGGGTATAGTTGCGTTTAAGCAAGTACAAGAAACCAGAGCAATCGGTTTAGAGCATTTTTCGGCGAAGTGGATCCGGTTCGCCGTCAAAAAATGCGGCAGAGCAAAGAAGAGAGGTGATTCCACGCAAGTGGAAACGGCTCTAGCCACTACAACGATAATGTGTCTGGGGGCTTATCTGGGAGGAAAACAAATGAAGACCGTCCTGCTTGCTGCCGTCTCAATTGTTGCACTCGCGTCCTCTAGCTACGCTCAACCCGCTACGCAGTCCCCAACCGGTAACCTGGAAAAACTCTCGTCATTCCAGAGTACGGGAACCGCGGAGCCGCGGCCGATCGCTCAGGAAGGGCGTCGTGCCGACGCAATCCGGAAGAACCTTGAGAAGATCAAGCTTCCGTCCGGATTCAAGATCGACCTCTATGCGCTCGTGCCCGATGCGCGCCACATGGCCGTCGGGCCGAATGCCGGCGTTGTTTTCGTCGGTACGCGCAAGAACAACGTCTATGCCGTGACCGACCGCGACAAGGACCGCGTTGCCGATGAGGTGAAGCAATTCGCGCCTTCGGTCTCATTCAAGATTCCCAACGGCGTCTGCTTCTCGCGTGACGGCGTTCTCTACGTGGCGGAGCAGAACCGCGTGCTGCAGTTCCCCGCTGCCGAGTTCTTCTATGAAGGACCGGACGTGGCCGCCTTCGTCGTGGCCAAGCAGGGCGATCTCATTCCGCCGACGGAGGAAAGCTACAACCATACCGCCCGCGTGTGCCGGATCGGTGCGGACAACAAGCTCTACATCGCGCTCGGCCAGCCCTTCAATGTGCCGCCGAAGGACAAATTGGATCTCTACAAACGCACCGGCATCGGCGGGGTCGTCCGCATGGATCAGGACGGCAAGAACCAGGAAGTCTATGCGACCGGCATCCGCAATTCGGTCGGCATCGACTTCAACCCTGCCGACAAGACGCTGTGGTTTACGGACAACCAGGTCGACGGCATGGGGGACGATCAGCCTCCCGGAGAGCTCAACCGCATCGCCAATGCGGGACAGAACTTCGGCTTCCCCTATTACGGCGGCGGTACGGTCCGCACGGTCGAGTACAAGGATGATCCGGTTCCGGCTGGCGTGATCGGTCCGCAGGCCGAGATGGATCCCCATGCAGCCGATCTCGGCATGATGTTCTACACTGGCAAGATGTTCCCGCAGACCTATCAGGGCGGCATCTTCTCGGCGCAGCACGGCTCCTGGAACCGCACCAAGCCCGTCGGCGCACGCGTGATGTTCACGCCGCTGAAGCCCGACGGCACGGCGGACAAGCCGCAGGTCTTTGCCGAAGGCTGGCTGACCGAGAACGGGGAGTATCTGGGACGGCCAGTGGACGTCGCTATGCTGCCGGACGGCTCGCTCCTGGTCTCGGACGACACGGCCGGCGCGATCTACCGCATCTCCTACGAGGGCCGGTAGTTAACCTGATGACGGGCGCGCCTCGCGGTGCGCCCGTCTTTCTTTCAAAAGGTCAGTCATGACGATGATTCGTGTCCTTGCCGTCACGGGATTGCTGCTGGGCAGCCTCGCTTTCGATCAAGCTTTAGCGGGCGATGCCAGGGCAGGGCGCCAGAAGATCACCACCTGTCAAGCATGCCATGGGCTCGACGGCCTGTCGAAGAACCCGGAGGCGCCCAATCTCGCCGGGCAGGTCGAGAACTATCTCGCCAGGAGCCTCGAGTTCTACCGTTCAGGCGAACGCAAGAACGACGCCATGAATATTGTAGCGAAGGAGCTGTCCGACGAGGATATCGCCGATGTCTCGGCCTATTACGCCTCGATTCAGGTCGATGTCCTGCCGCCATGACTGCCCTGTGCCAGCTTAATAGCCGGCACCCTTTCATCATGGATGGCCCTTCGCTATTGTCTCGCCTCCTTTGAGTGGCAAGGAGCAGGCGATGGTGGACATCGCAACACGGGTCTACAACCATACCTGGAAGATCGACCCGATCGTCCGGTCCGTCCTCGATACGGACTTCTACAAGCTCCTGATGGCGCAGACGATCTTTCGCCGCCACCGGGATGTGAAGGTCACCTTCGGCATTCACAACCGTACCACCCGCATTCGCCTCGCCGACATCATCGATGCCGGAGAGCTGCGGGAGCAGCTCGACCACGTGCGCAGCCTGTCCCTGACGCGAGGCGAGTCGACTTGGCTGCGTGGCAACACCTTCTATGGCAAGCGGCAGATGTTCTCGCCGGAATTCATGGACTGGCTCGAAACCTTCCGTTTCCCGGAATACCTGCTGGAGAAGGAGGACGGCCAGTATGTGCTGACCTTCCATGGCCCCTGGATCGAGACCACCATGTGGGAGATCCCGGCGCTCGCCATCCTCAACGAGCTGCGCTCGCGCGGCGTGCTCAAGGGCATGGCCAAGTTCGAGCTCCAGGTGCTCTATGCCCGCGCCATGACCCGGGTGTGGGAGAAGATCGAGCGTCTCAGAAAGCTCCCGGATCTCTCCATTTCCGATTTCGGCACCCGCCGCCGCCACGGCTTCCTGTGGCAGGATTGGTGCGTGCAGGCGATGATGGAGGGGCTCGGATCGTCCTTCCTCGGCACGTCCAACTGCCTTATCGCCATGCGACAGGAAGTGGAGGCCGTCGGCACGAATGCGCATGAATTGCCCATGGTCTACGCGGCCCTGACCGACAGCGACGAGGAACTGGCCAAGTCGCCCTACCATGTGCTCGCCGACTGGCAGCAGGATTACGAAGGCAATTTGCGCGTCATCCTTCCCGACACCTACGGCACCACGAATTTCCTGCGCAATGCGCCGGACTGGATTGCCTCATGGACCGGCATCCGCGTCGATTCGAAGGACCCGATCGAGGGCGGCGAAGAGGCTATCGAATGGTGGCGCGAGCGCGGACAGAATCCGAGGGAGAAACTCGCGATCTTTTCCGACGGGCTTGATGTCGATGGGATCGAGCGCATCCATCGTCATTTCCGCGGGCGCATGCGCATCGGCTATGGCTGGGGCACGCTTCTTACCAACGATTTCCGCGGGCTTGCCCCCGACGGCAAGCTCGATCCGATCTCCATCGTCTGCAAGGTCATCTCGGCCGATGGCCGGCCGACGGTGAAGCTCTCCGACAATCCCACGAAGGCCTTGGGATCGCCCGCTGACATCGAGCGCTACAAGCGCGTCTTCCACGTCGGGCAACAGGTCCCGCAACCGGTTCTGGTGTGACGCATGAACATCGATCTCAACTGCGACATGGGTGAAGGCTTCGGCCCCTGGCCGATGGGGGACGACGAGGCGATGCTCGACATCGTGTCCTCCGCCAATATCGCCTGCGGCTATCATGCGGGCGATCCCTCGATCATGTTCCGCACGGCGGAGATCGCGAAGCGCAAGGGCGTCGCCATCGGCGCGCATCCCGGCTTCAACGATCTGCACGGCTTCGGCCGCCGTGTGATCCGCGGCGATTCGCCGGCCGAGATCGAGCGCATGGTCGCCTACCAGATCGGCGCCATGCAGGCGCTCGCTTCGCTTGCAGGTCACAAGGTCACTTATGTGAAGGCGCACGGCTCGCTCAACAACATGGCGAACGAGGACATGGATCTCGCGCTCGCCATTGCGCGCGCCATCAAGGGCGTCGATGCGAGCCTGATCAATGTATGCATGCCGGGCCTCCTGATGGAGAAGGCGTCCCACTCGGTCGGTATCCCGGTCGCTTGCGAGATTTTTGCCGATCGTACCTATGAGGACGACGGCACCCTCACCAGCCGCAAGAAGCCCGGTTCCGTTCTGCACGATGCGGAATTCGCAGCCGAGCGCATCCTGCGCGCCGTCCAGGACAAGGCCATCACGACGGTTTCCGGCAAGCGGATCCCGGTCGAGATCGACACGATCTGCGTGCATGGCGACGAGCCGAGCGCGGTTGCGATGGCGCGCACGGTGCGGGCGAAGCTGGAGGCGAACGGCGTCAAGATCACGCCGTTTTCAAATTCTGGCTCGTAGAAGGCAATCCTCATCTTGTCATCACCGGCCTTGTGCCGGTGATCTCGATTAAGAAAAGCGCCGCGCTTCACAGGATCGGGATGGCCGGGACAAGCCCGGCCATGACGTCCAAGGTTAGTCCAAGGGCGTCTCAGCCCTTGAACGCCCGCGCCAGAAACGGCAGTAGCGCCGCCAGCGTTTCCTCCGGCGCCTCCTCGGCGAGGTAGTGTCCGCAATCGATGCTGTGGCCTTCGACATGATCGGCCCAGTCGCGCCATACGGCCGGCACGTCGTACCAGCGATCGAGGCCGTTCTTTCTCGCCCACAGCGCCTGCACGGGACAGGCGATTCGCCGTCCCGACTTCTGATCATCCTCGTCGAACCGCATGTCGAGGGTAGCGCCGGCGCGGTAATCCTCGCACATGGCGTGGATCGTGACCGGATCGGTGTAGCAGCGGCGGTATTCGGCGAGCGCCTTTTCGTCGAACAGCGTGCGCCCGCGGCGCAGGTAGAACGCGTCCGGGTCCGATGCGATCAGGCGTTCAGGGATCGGATAGGCTTGAGCGAGGAAGAACCAGTGCCAGTAGCCCATGGCGAAGGACATGTCCGTGCGCTGGAAATGTTCGGCCGTGGGGATGATGTCGAGCACCGAAAGAGCGACGATGCGCTCGGGATGGTCGAGGGCCATGCGATAGGCGCAGCGTCCGCCGCGATCGTGGCCGACGACCGCGAAACGCTCGAAGCCGAGAGCCTGCATGACTTCCACCATGTCGCGCGCCATCGCACGCTTGGAATAGGGCGCATGGTCCTCCGTCGTGGGAGGCTTCGAACTGCCGCCGTAGCCGCGCAGGTCGGCGCAGACGATGGTGTAGGTCTCGGCGAGCTTGGGCGCCACCTTGTGCCACATGACATGGGTCTGCGGATGCCCGTGCAGCAGCAGCACGGGCGGGCCGCTGCCCGCATGGCGCAGGTTGATGACGGCCTCGGAGGTTTCGATCCGACGATGGGTGAAATTCTCGAACATGCTGATGTTGTACCGGCGATGATAGGGATCGTCACCAGGAGCGGCGATCACCATTGTCGATATGGATGATGCCGTTCCGATAGATCTTGAGACCACCCACCTGCGGGTGGCTGCGCAGATAGGCCATCACGCCGCGCGCGCGAGCGCGGACGCGGAAATCGACGGCGCGGCAGGAAAGATGCAGCGAGTGGCGTGCGCCGCCGGCACGCCAGTTGCGGCCCCGGTTGCGATGGGTGGATTCGACGCTCACCGGGCCGAACTTCTCCGCCACCGAGGCGACGACCTCGCGCAGATTGTCCGGGATGCACTCGGTCGGGGCGCTATCCCGCAGGATGATCGCGCCTTGCGAGACGAGGGATGAGAAGCCGGGGAGGGGGAGAGCATCCGGCAGGCTTCCGGTGACGGCAGGATCGTCGATCTCGTCGCCCGCAGGCAGGCTGGCATATTGCGCCGGCGGAATGATTCCCCCGTCACCGCCTTCCGCATGCAATGCCTCCGACGTTCCCAGCAGGGCGACGCAGATCGCGAGGGCAGAAAGGGACGCGGGACGAATGCGGCATTCGGTGCTCATCGGGTTCTCCCCGTTTCGAGCCCCTGTTGCAGAGCGCTGCCGATATTGTGCTTTCGCCGCAGCCGTTTTTCTTGGCCGGAGCGATCCGGCGGTCACGCTTGTGGGCGCGTTGGGAACGAGTACCTAACGTGTGCTTTGCTTCCGGCAAGCCACCTCGTGAAGCGAGCGCATGGGTGACTGCCGGCAAAGCTTTGCCCTGCAAGGTTTCCAGCGCGCCGGCAATTTGGGGTGAGTTCTAAAATAACAAAGCGGAACTCTTGCGAATGTCGGCTTTCATACACACATCAGGGCCGTTCGTGCCGATCCCTTCGACGGCCAACTGGAGACTGGAATGAACGCTGCGCGTAGCGCTGTTTTCGATGCGATCAAGACTGCCGGCCCCACGCGTGCGGACTCGCTTGCGCGCGTCGCGCTCGTGGCGAAGCTGATGGACAACGCCTTCCTGATACCGGGCCTGAACCGGCGCGTCGGCTTCGATGCCGTGATCGGCCTCATCCCGGGCGTGGGCGATGCGATCTCGGCGGCTCTTGCCAGCTACATCATCTGGGAGGCGCGTCAGCTCGGCCTGCCGCGCTGGAAGATCGCGCGCATGATCGGCAACGTCGCCGTCGACACCGCCATCGGCGCGATCCCGCTTGCGGGCGACGTGTTCGACGTCTTCTTCAAGGCCAATCAGCGCAATCTGCGCATCATCCACGAGCATCTCGGCGTCCCCAAGCATGGCCCGCGTGAGATCGACGGCACGGCGACCCGCGTCGGAGAGCGCTGAATGAAGCGGCTTTTGTGGATCCTGGCCTGGACCGCCGTTGCGATCTGGTCCCTGTTCGCCTGGGGCGCCTACGGGCTTCTCGATTTCTTCGGCGGTGTTGCTGCGCGCAACGCCGACATCGTCACAGGACATCCCGAGACGGTCGAGTGGCTGTCCTGGGCGCTGATGACGCTGCGCAGCCTCGGCCTCGGTGCCATCGCGATCGTCTGGGGCCTGGTCTCGCTGCTGATCCTGGCCGTTCCGGCCCTGCTCGGCCTGTTGCTCGGCGAGACGCGTCGCGACGATAACTGGCGCGGGCCCGTCATCGACCCGCGCGCGTCGGGACCTTTCCCTCCGGCACGGGGTTCGCCGCCGGTTCGGCGGATCGAGCGGCGCTAGGTTGGGGATTCACGAGCTCGCAACCGCATTGAGGCGAGCTAGATCATGGCGAGGACGTCGGCAGCAAGCTTGCAGTCCATCGGGTTAGTCACGCGATTACGCGGGAACGTATGTCAGCCTAATCACGTCCCCGCCAATTCGATCGCTCGCCACGAGGCGCAGCGGCGGCCGCGGACCGGCGAAGAACGGCTTGCCGCGACCAAGCACGACGGGATGGAGATACAGTCGATATTCATCGACAAGACCGAGGTCGGTCAGACTTCCCGCCAGCTCGGGTCCGGAAACTTCGATCACCCCATCCAGCTGAGTCTTCAACCCGCGTATCGCCGCTTCGATGTCATCCGCGATGAGAGTGGAGTTCGGGCCGACGGAGGTCAGCGAGCGCGACACGACCCATTTCGGCTGGTTCCGCCACGCCGCCGCATAGGCGCGTCGCTCCTCGTCCCACTCGGAATGGTCTTCGTCCCAATACCGCATCACCTCGTACATGCGGCGACCGTACACGGTGCCGGACAGGCCGCGCACGTCGTCGATGAAATGACGAAAGAGCGTGGGATCGGGCGCAAATTCCGTGTGGTCGACATACCCGTCCAGGGATTGGTTCAGAGCGAATACGAGCTTCGCCATGCTGCGGTATCTCCCCCCAAGTTCAACTCCAAAAACAAAGGGCGAAGCGGCATCCGCTTCGCCCTTTTCGCTTCATCTCAGCGATGGCTCGAGATGAACTGTTTGAAGCGCTCGGATTTCGGAGCGCCGAACACCTCGGCCGGCGGGCCTTCCTCTTCCACCACGCCCTTGTGCAGGAACACCACCCGGTTCGACACGTCGCGGGCAAAGCCCATCTCGTGCGTCACCACCAGCATGGTGCGGCCTTCTTCGGCGAGCGAACGCATGACGCGCAAGACTTCGCCGACGAGTTCGGGATCGAGCGCCGAGGTCGGCTCGTCGAACAGCATCACCTTGGGATGCATGGCGAGCGCGCGTGCGATGGCGGCGCGCTGCTGCTGGCCGCCGGAGAGGTGCGAGGGATACTGATTGCGCTTGTCGGCGATGCCGACCTTGTTCAGGAGTTCCATGGCCTCGGCGATGCATTCGTGCCGAGGGCGCTTCTGCACATGGATGGGTGCCTCGATGACGTTCTCCAGGATCGTCAAATGGGACCAGAGGTTGAAGCTCTGGAACACCATGGCGACGCGGGAGCGGATGCGGTCCACCTGGCGCTGGTCGGCCGGCACCATGCCCTTGCGGCTCTGCCGGAGCCCAATGGTCTCGCCGCCGATGCGGATCTCGCCGGAATCCGGCACTTCCAGCATGTTGATGCAGCGGAGCATGGTCGACTTGCCGGAGCCGGAGGCGCCGAGAATCGAGATGACGTCGCCCTCCCTCGCACTGAGCGACACGCCCTTGAGAACCTCGAGGTTTCCGAAGCTCTTGCGAAGATTGGCGACAGAGACGGCAGCAGCGGCCTCGGCGGACGCGAGTGGGGTCGACAAGGAAGCAACTCCGTTAGACATGGGCGGCCTCCAGACGCGGCTCGATGGCCGGGGGGCGGCGTAAGTGAGGCGAGAGCCACCATTCGATGGCCATGATGATGCGGGTGATGATGAAGTTGAGGATCAGGTAGATCAGTCCGGCGACGACGAAGACCTCGACCGCGCGGAAGCTCTGCGAGATCAGTTTCGCGGCAAGTCCCGTCACTTCCATCATGGTGATGATCGAAGCGAGCGAGGTTGCCTTCACCATGAGGATGATCTCGCTGCCGTAAGCCGGAAGTGCCTGGCGGACCGCGATAGGAAACACGATGCGGCGGAAGAGGAGGAAGCCCGACATGCCGCAGGCCCGCGCCGCCTCGACCTGGTTGTGAGGGACAGATTGCAGGCCGCCGCGAATGATCTCGCTGGCATAGGCGGCCGTGTTGAGGGTGAGCGCGAGGACCGCGCACCAATATGGCTCGCGGAAGAAGGTCCACAGCCCCCATTCCTGCAGCGTCGGGCGGAACTGCCCGAGGCCGTAATAGATCAGGAAGATCTGCACCAGCAGCGGCGTGCCGCGGAAGACGAACACATAGGCTTGCGCGGGCCAGTCGAGCACCTTGAAGCCGGACATCCGCATCAATGCCAGCAGCATGGCGAGGATGGCGCCGAGCGAGACCGACATGAAGGCGAGGTTCAGCGTCAGCGGCACGCCGCCGAGCAGCGTGACGAAGCTGTCGCGCATGAAGGCGAAATCCATCAGGAGGCCCTCCGCATGCCACGCATCGAATGGGTCTCCGCGCGCTGGAACAGGTATGTCGAAACCCAGGTGATGAACAGGTAGAGGATCGCCGCCGTGATGTAGAAGTCGAACGGCCGGCGCGTCGAGCCGGCGGCGATATGCGACTGGCGCAGCAGCTCGACGAGACCCGTCACCGAGATCAGGGCCGATTCCTTCAGAACCAGCTGCCAGGTGTTGCCGAGGCCGGGAATGGCGTAGCGCAGAACCTGCGGGGCGATGATGCGGCGGAACATGAGCCAGCGATGCATGCCGACGGAGCGCGCCGCCTCGATCTCGCCGCGGCTCACGACCTGATAGGCGCCGCGAAAGACCTCCGCCTGATAGGCCCCCGAGACGATGCCGATGGCGAGCGCGCCGGTGACGAAGGCCGGGACGCCGATGAAGCCCTGGGCTCCGAACAGGCTGCCGATGGCGCCGAGCGCCGCGCTGCCGCCGAAATAGAAAAGGTAGATCACGAGAAGATCGGGGATGCCGCGCAGGACGGTGGTGTATCCGTCGGCGAAGCTTCGGATGACGACGTTTCCGCCGATCTTGCCCCAGGCCACGAATGTCCCGACGACCGAGCCTGCGAGGAAGCCGCAGATGGCGACGGCAATCGTCATGCCCGTCGCGGTCAGTAAAGCCCATCCCCATCCATTGGGGCCAAACCCGATGAGCTCGAAATAGCTCAGTTGCTGCACGCTTCGACTTTCCTGAATATGTCTCCCCGTCGCCGGAAGGCGGAGGGTGAGACAGCAACCGTCACATCCGGCAGTCCGGCCGGATCATGTCCCGGACCCGTTTAGTGGGTCCGGGACATTGCTTCCATGTCAGACTTGCGGGGTGGCGTCGATCTTGAACCACTTCTCCGACAGCTTCTTGATCGTGCCGTCCTTGATCGCGGCCTCGATTGCCGTGTCGAAGGACTTCTTCAGATCCACGTCATCCTTGCGCATGCCCACGGCGACGCCGCGGCCCAGGATGCCGCCGCGCATCCCTGTGCCGGCGATGACCATGTCCTTGAACTCGGGCTTCTCCTGAGTGGCCTTCAGGGCGCCGTGGCCGGCGAAGATGGCATCGATGCGCCCGGCGGTCAGGTCAAGGTCGTGCTGCTCGGTGGTCTTGTACTCGCGGATCTGGATCGTGTCCTTCAGGTAGGTCTCCAGGAACTGCGAGTTCACGGTCGAGCCCTGCACGCCGACGGTCTTGCCCTTGAGCAGCGGCTTCCAGGCCTCGATCGCCTTCTTCGCGCCTTCGGGATCCTTGTCGAAGCTGACGGTCGTGCCGGCTCCCGGCAGCTTGGCGAGCGGAGAGTCCTTCAGGACGCCCCAACCATGCGGGGTCGCGGCATAGGCCTGGGAGAAGTTGATCACCTCCAGGCGCTTGTCGGTGATGTTCATGCCGGCCATGATGGCGTCGTACTTCTTGGCCTGCAGTGCCGGGATGATGCCGTCCCAATCCTGGGCGACGATCTCGCACTTCACCTTCATGCGGGCGCAGAGGTCGTTCGCGAGGTCGATCTCGAAGCCTTCGAGCTTGCCGCCCGCGCCGGTGAAGTTCCACGGGGCATAGGCGCCCTCGGTGGCGATCTTGACGGTCTTTTCCTGCGCGGCCGCTCCACCGATGGCGAAAGAGGCGGCCAGCAGGCCGAGACCCAGAGCTTGAAAGAGTTTCATTGTCATCCCTCTGGTCAGCTTCGACTGATCCTGTTGTCGGAAGGAGGTTGCGCCCATCCTTCCGAGGACGAAAGCTAACATTCAAAAGCTTAGCCCGCGCAAGCCCTAAACGTGCTGAATAAAACAGCCAAGGTGGCAATTTCGGTCGCAGATGAATCCGCTTTATACGAAAAAGGCGCGGCCGGGGCCGCGCCTTGGTAAATCGCCCGATGCGCGCTTAGGAAATCGGGGTGATGTCGACCTTGAACCACTTCTCGGACAGCTTCTTCACGGTACCGTCCTTGACCGCAGCCTGGATCGCGTCCTCGAAGCTCTTCTTGAGCTCCGCCTCGCCCTTGCGCAGGCCGACGCCGACGCCGGCACCGAGGAGGCCGCCGGTGATGGACGGGCCGGTCATGACATAGTCCTTGAACTCGGGCTTCTCGAGGGTGCCGATGATGGCGGTCGAGTCGGCGAGCACCGCGTCGATGCGGCCGGCGGCGAGGTCGAGATCGTGCTGTTCCGTGGTCTTGTACTCGCGGATCTCGGCCGTGCCCTTCAGGTACTTGTCGGCGAAGTTCGAGTGGATCGTCGAGCCCTGGACGCCGATGGTCTTGCCCTTCAGGAGCGGCTTATAGGCCTCGATGGCCTTCTCGGCGGCAGCCTGCTGGGTGCTGAGGCTGAAGGCCTGGCCGGTACCCGGCATCTTGGCGAGCGGCGAGCTCTTCGCCACCAGGAAGCCGTTCGGGGAGTTGGCGTAGGGGCCGGCGAAGTCGATGGTCTTCTTGCGCTCGTCGGTGATGCTCATGCCGGCCATGATGGCATCGTACTTCTTCGCGGTCAGCGCCGGGATGATGCCGTCCCAGTCCTGAGCGACGATCTCGCACTTCACGTTCATGCGCTTGCACAGGTCGTTGGCGAGATCGATCTCGAAGCCTTCGAGCTTGCCGCCCGCGCCAGTGAAGTTCCACGGGGCATAGGCGCCCTCGGTGGCGATCTTCACCGTCTTCTGTTGGGCGGCTGCCCCGCCGATAGCGAGGGCCGAGCCGAGGAGGGCCAGGCCCACGGTCTTAACGAAATTCATTGTCGTTCCCTTGTTTTCTAGGCCGCGGCGTTGCACCGAGCCCTGACTTAACCGCGGCCTTTCCGGCCGCGCCGTGACGCAGTAACAGCCAATCTCGGGAAAAAGGCAAGGGGCGGCCATGCGCCCCTACACAACCCGCAAACGGATCTCGCCAAGGCCCTCGACGGCGGCCGTCATCGTCTGCCCCTGCGTCACTGCGCCCACGCCCTCCGGCGTGCCGGAGAAGATCACGTCGCCCGGGGCGAGCTCGAAATAGGAGGAGAGATAGGCGATCTGCTCGGCGACCGACCAGATCATGTCGGACAGGTCGGCCTTCTGCCTGACCACACCTTCGACCGCGAGAGTAATGGAGCCGGACGCGGGATGGCCGATCTTCGAGGCCGGATGAAGCAGTCCGACAGGCCCGGAGAGGTCCGCGGCCTTGCCGAGCTCCCAGGGACGGCGGAGCTGCTTGGCCTCGTCCTGCAGGTCGCGGCGGGTCATGTCGAGGCCGATCGCATAGCCGAAGACGTGGTCGAGAGCCTTATCGACGGGGATATCCCGCCCGCCCTTGGCGAGAGCAACCACCATCTCGACCTCGAAGTGGTAATTCCCGGTCTTCGGCGGATACGGATGATCCGTCACTTCAACGCCGGCCACGGGCTGCAGGGCATCCGCCGGTTTCATGAAGAAGAAGGGCGGCTCGCGGGTGGGGTCGCCACCCATCTCCCGGGCATGGGCGGCATAGTTGCGGCCGACGCAGTAGACGCGGCGGACGGGGAAGAGATCATCGGTGCCGGCAACGGGGAGGGCGGCAATCGAAGGCTCAGGGATGACGTAGGCCATGGCAGCTCGCGGTAGGTCGATGAATGACGGACGGGGTCCGGACGGCTCCCTACCTACACGTTGGGAGGCTCGCCACAAGCGCGAAGACAGTGGAACCGGCGGGCGGAGAGCCCGCCGTCAAGGCTTGTCCAGCGGCTGGCGAATGCGGGCGAGCGAGAGCATACCCATGCCGCCCACTGTGCCGTCCGGCTTCAGGCCGCGCAGCTCCGCCATCAGAAGGAAACCGGTCTCGTCCCGGTCGATGGTGAAGAGGTGATAGCCGGCCTTATGGGTCAGCGTGCCGCTGCGGGCCGAGGCGGAGGGGGCTCCGATCACCGGGATCGGGCCGCGCGGGCCGTCGAGATGGGCGAGCGAGCCGACATGGTTGTGGCCGTGGAGCACGAGCTCGGCGCCGACCCTGCCGAGCATCTTCTCGAAGCGGCGCGCATCGGTGAGATTGCGCCCGGCCTCCGCCCCGCCGACATGGGGCGGGTGATGGATGAGGATGATGCGGAAGCAGTCGGGATCGCGCCCGAGCTCTCCGAGGATCTGCTCCACAACCTTGGTCTGCTTCGAGCCGACCCGGCCGGAGGCCACGAAGGGCAGGGTCGGAATGGCGGATGACAGGCCGATGATGGCGATGCGGCCGTAGCGGCGCAGATAGGGAAAGACGGCCTCTCGGCCGTCATCGCCCCGGGTCCAGGGTGCGATCTCCCGCATGAGACCTTCGAGGGAGCCGCGAACATAGGCATCGTGGTTGCCCGGCACGAAGGTGACGCGGGAGGGATCGCCCAGGCCTTCGAGGAAGACGCGGGAGGTCTTCCACTCGTCGGGGAGCCCGATATTGCAGGTGTCGCCGGTGCAGGTGATGTGGTCGGGCTTCTGCGCGTGGATGTCGGCGACGAGTTCCGCCAGCAGCTCCATGTCGTGCAGGTCCTGCCGGCTGCGATGCCAGTTGTACCAGCCGGTCAGGCGCTTGCTCAAAAGCTGTTTCAGACGCGGCCGGGGGAGGGGTCCCACATGGGGGTCGGTCAGGTGAGCGATGCGGAACATGACGGCCGGGTTGATGCAAGGGGACAGGAGAGTTCGCGCGCCCGCCCCGCCCCGTCAAGCGCTGCCGATGAAGATACCGGCCAGAAGCACGAGAACGCCTCCTAAGACGACCTGCATGGTCGCGCTCCAGAACGGCGTGTCCATGTACCGCGTGCGGATCCAGGAGATCGCGACGAGCTCGATCGCCACCACAAGGGCCGCGATGCTGGTCGCGAGGATGAACGCATTGGGCCAGGAATCCGGCACCAGATAAGGCAGGGTGTGCCCGATGCCGCCCGCCGCGGTCATGAATCCGCAGACGAGGCCGCGCAGCCAGGGCGAGCCGCGGCCGGTGATCTCGCCGTCGTCGGAGAGCGCTTCGGTCAGGCCCATGCTGATGCCGGCGCCGACAGAAGCCGCAAGGCCGACGAGAAAGGTCTCCCAGTTGTTCTGGGTCGCGAAAGCAGCGGCAAACAGGGGAGCGAGGGTCGAGACGGAGCCGTCGATAAGACCTGCCAGCCCCGGCTGGACGTATTGCAGGACGAAGAGCCTGCGGCGGGCATGCTCCTCCGCAGCCTCCACGTTCTCGTTCAGATGGGCGGCATGCAGTTCACTCGCCTTGCGCTCATGACCGCGCTCGACTTCGGCAAGACGGGTGAACAGCTCGCGCACCGAGACGTCGAGGGTCTGCTGGGCGGCCTTGTCGTAGAAGCTTGCGGCCTGCAGCTCCATGACCTCCGCCTCGCGGCGCATGCGGTCGAGATCGAGATGGGGGCTCCACCAGACTGCGCGTCGCTTCAGGAAACCGCGCACGTCCTCCCGGCGGATCGGCGGGAGATGCTCGCCGAAACGGGAGCGATAGAAGCCGTAGAGGGAGTTGCGATGGGCTCGCTCCTCCTCGGCCATGCCGTCGAAGATCTCGGCGGAGGCGGGGAAGTCGGGGCGAAGGCGATCCGCGAAATGCTGATAGATTCGCGAATCTTCCTCTTCATTGGCGATCGCGAGCGCGACGACCTCGCGCTCGGAGAGTTCGGACAGAGACTTCATACCCGCTCCTGTTTAGAAATATTCTAAACAAGAAAGCGAGCCTGTGCCAAGCCACCCTGCAGAGGCAGGGGAAGTGGCCTGAAGCTCAGTACTGCGCGCCCGGGATCAGGGTCGAGTAGACCGAGCGGTCCTCGAAGTTGAGGGCCGGGGACCAGGAAAAGCGGGCGGAGCGGTTGAGACGGGACAGGATCAGAGCGAGAAACATTGGAACACCTTTGCTGGCGCTGTATTAGACCTTCGTATAGTGCGGGTCACGCGCCATTTTGCGGGAACAGCTATGCAATAAGTGAATGACGACGTTCATCCTCCGGTAATCGAACCATGCTCATCTGATCCGATGTCCGAGTCCCGCCCCTCCCGACCCTCATCGCGGCTGATTTCCCGGGCGCTCCACACCTATTGGCGCTTCTCCCGCGGCATGACCCTCGGCGTCCGCGGCGTCGTTCTCGATCAGGAGAACCGGGTCTTCCTCATCCGCCATACCTATGTGCCCGGCTGGCATCTGCCGGGCGGCGGCGTCGAGACAGGGGAGACCGCGCTCGTCGCCCTCGAGCGCGAGCTGAGCGAGGAGGCCCGCATCGCGATGGACGAGCCGCCGGTCCTGTTCGGCGTGTTCTTCAACAGAAAGATATCGCGGCGCGATCACGTGCTCGTCTACGTGATCCGGCGCTTCACGGTGCTGGAGGTCAAACGGCCGGACCGCGAGATCGCGGAGGCCGGGTTCTTTCCCCTCGACCGGCTGCCGGAGGGGACGACCACGGCCACCCGCAACCGCTTGGCGGAAATCCTTGCGGAGCAGCCGATCTCTGCGAATTGGTGAGAGAGGGTTTGCGCCGCGTTCCCGACGCTGCTATGGCCTAACGCCACAACGGAAGCGCTTAAGCCTCATGACCATCACCCGGATTCTGCGACGACGACACGGCTGAGACCTCTTCTAGAGCGTCGGACGGAAAAGTGGATCCGGTTTTCCGTCTTGACCGATGCTCTCATTCAAGAAGAAAGCATCGGATTCATCCCAAAAGTGCAAATCCACTTTTGGGTCCGATGCTTTAGCCGCCATTTTCCGTTTTCGTCTTTCGCCTGAGTCCGTCATGACTGAGCTCTCGCTCCAGATCCGCACCGAACAACCCATCGATTCCGAGGCCATCGAGCGCCTGCACGAGCGCGCCTTCGGCCCGGGTCGCTTCGCCCGCACGGCCTCGCGCCTGCGGGAGGGCGCGCCGCATCTCATCGATCTGTCCTTTACCGCCATGGTCGGCACCCTGCTTGTCGGCTCGGTGCGCATGACGCCGGTCATGGCGGGCGAGGAGGCGGCCCTGATGCTCGGGCCGCTGACCGTCGAGCCCGCCTTCGAGAGCCGCGGCATCGGCGCCGCCCTGATGAGCCGCTCCCTGGAAGCCGCCAGGGCGAAGGGCCATACGCTCGTGCTGCTCGTCGGCGACGAGCCCTATTACAGCCGTTTCGGCTTCAAGCGCATTCCGCCCCAGGATCTGCAGCTGCCCGGTCCGGTCAATCCCGCGCGCTTTCTCGCGCTGGAACTGGCGGAGGGTGCCATGGCCCGTGCGCGGGGGCTAGTCAGCACGCTTCCCGACACGGGCAAAGCGTAGAGGCGTCAGCCTCTCATCACTCCTCCACGTCATGGCCGGCCTCGTGCCGGCCATCCCGATACCGAAAAGTGCAGGTCTCAAGCAATCGGGATCACCGGCACCGATCCCCGGATCAAGTCCGGGGAGGTGATGACGTGGTAGCGGGTTGCGGTCTCGCCTTACGCCCGCCGTCGTCCCTCGATCAGCCAGGCGGCCAGCGTCGAGCCGATCAGCAGCGCCAGGCCGATGAAACCGAGCGCCATCGGGAAGACCGAGATGCCGCGCACGATGGCGCTCTCGCTCGGCCTGATGCCGATCCAGTCGCCGCCGGAGAAGCGCGTGCCGGAATGCACGGCGAGGATCCGCGGCACCGTGATGCTCTGATCCCCCGCGATCGCCACGCGCCGCACCGACCCGCCGGTCGCCTCGGCGATGGAGGCGAGCGACTCGGTGTTGCTGAACACGTCCATCAGCTCGCGCGGGTTCGCCGGTCCGATGCTGACGAAAGTGATGAGATCGCCGGAGCGGATGGTGTGCAGACCGAGCTCGCGGCTTGCCACCTGCGCCGTGAACAGGCCGGGGCGGGTTTCCGTGAGCGAGACGCTGCTTTCCGCGCCACTCGGCGCCGTGAGGGTCACGGGATCGACCGTTTCCGCCATGCTCTGCCGCTCGATGCGGATGTCGCGCCCTTGAGCACTGGCGCGAAGCGCTTCTTCCTCCAGGGCCGGCTCCTTCATGAGCCAATGGGCCAGGCGGCGCAGAAGGTCGAGATGCGGCCCGCCGTCCTGATAGCCGCGCGCCCAGAGCCAGGCATGGTCTGAGAGCAGGAGCGCCACGCGCCCTTTCTCCTCCCGGCGCAGCACGAGGAGCGGCAGGTCGTTCGCGCCCGACATCAGGGTCGAGCCCGACTGCACCTGCGAGCCGATGATGCGCAGCCACTCGCCCCATGCGGGCGGCGACTGCTCGGAGCCCGGAAGGTCGCGGGTGACCGGGTGGCGATCGCCCGTATCGGTGATCTCCGCCTTGTAGGGCTGCTCGACGATGCTGCCGTTGGGCTGACCCGGAATGATCGGCGCGAGCCGGGTCTGCGCGAGGCTGCCGTAGCTTGCGAATTCAGGCCCCGCTGCCACCAGGATCGCGCCGCCGTCGCGCACGTAGCGCACGATGTTCTCGAAATAGCTCGAGGGCAGGATGCTCTGGTTCGCGTAGCGGTCGAAGATGATCAGGTCGAATTCCTTGATCTTCTGCTGGAACAGCTCGCGGGTCGGGAAAGCGATCAGCGAGAGTTCGTTGATCGGCGTGCCGTCCTGCTTCTCCGGCGGGCGCAGGATGGTGAAGTGGACGAGATCCACATTGGCATCCGACTTGAGAAGGTTGCGCCATGTGCGCTCGCCCGCATGCGGCTCGCCGGAGACGAGGAGCACGCGCAGCTTCTCGCGGATTCCCTCGATGGGAACGACGGCGCGGTTGTTGGCCTGCGTCAGCTCGTTGGGAAGGCCTTCCACTTCGAGCTCGACCACGTTGGTGCCGCCATGCTCGATGCGGACGTCGAGGGAAAACGGCGTGTCGGCCCGCACCTGCTGGCGAGTCAGCACCTGTCCGTCGCGGCGTACGGTAACGAGCGCCGTGCCGGTACCGCCGCGTTCCATGATCTGCGCGCGGATCGTCTGATCCTTGCCGACGATGCCGAAGCGCGGCGCTTCCAGCAGCTTGATCTGCCGGTCGCGCTCATCCGGACGACCGGTGATGAGGGCGTGCAGCGGTGCCCGGAAGCCGAGGCCTTCCACGGAGGGCGGAATATCATGCACTACGCCGTCGGTGACGAAGATGACGCCGGCGAGCCGATCCGGCGGCACGTCGGCGAGCCCGTTGGAGAGAGCAGCGAAGAGACGCGTGCCGTCATCGCCGTTGCCGTCCTCCGCCTCGATGAAGCGCGGATCCACATCGGCCAGCGAGCCGAAGCGGCGCTCCAGTTCCGAACGCACCTGATCGGTCATCGGCGAGCGGTCGCCGAGCGTCTGCGAGGTCGAGCGGTCGATCACCACCGCGACGATGTCCTTCACCTTCTCCCGGTCCTCCTGCACCAAGGCCGGGTTGGCCAGCGCCAGGAGGACGAGCCCGAGCGCGACGGCGCGCAGGATCGCGACAGGGCCGCGGGAGATCAGGGCCAGAATCGCCAGCAGCGCGACGACCGCACCGAGGCCCCAGAGGGCGTAGGTCGGGATGAGGGGGGAGAAGCTGACCGATAGCAAAACAATCCCCCCTTACTGCCCGAGCCGTTCGAGCAGGGCCGGCACGTGCACCTGATCGGCCTTGTAGTTGCCGGTCAGCGCATACATGACGATGTTGACGCCGCTGCGGTACGAGAATTCCCGCTGGCGCTGGTCGCTGCCGACGACGGGATAGAGCCATTCGCCGCGCTGTCCGACGGCCCATGCGGCGGCGAGGTCGTTGGAGGTGATGATGATGGGCGAGACGCCATCGCCCGAGCGGGCGGGGCGGTTCTGCTCGCCCTCGGGTACGGGCGGCAGGGCCTCGACCCAGGTCTGCCCCGTGGCGTAGCGGCCGGGGAAGCTGTCGAGAATGTAGAAGGTCTTGGTGAGGACATGGTCGGCCGGCACCGGCTCGAGCTCGGGAATGTCGAGGCTCGCCAGCATGCGACGCAGGGCTTGTCCCTCCGCCGTCGGCGCGCCGTCGGGACGGTTGCCGAAGGCGTCACGGGTGTCGAAGATCACCGTCCCGCCGCCCTTCATGAAGGCATCGAGCCGCCGGATCGCAGCTTCCGACGGCATGGGCCGCGAGGCGACGACGGGCCAGTAGATCAGCGGATAGAACGCGACTTCATCGCGCGAGAGATCGATGCCGATGGGCTCGCCCGGCGACAGGGCCGTGCGCTGGCTCAAGACCTGCGTCAGGCCGGCGAGGCCGGCGCGGCTCGTCTCGTCGACCTGCGTGTCGCCGGTGATCACGTAGGCGAGCCGTGTCACGAGCGCCGGATTGGAGCTCTCCATCGTCATGGAGGAGCGGCGTTCCTGCGCATTCGCATCGGACGGCGGATTGAAGAGCGCAATCACGCCGAGCGCGATGCCGGCGGCGGCGCCCGACCGGCGCAGCCGGCCGGAGAGGTTCGACAGATGGCCGCCGAGCCAGAGCGAGGCGAGCGTATCGGCGATCAGCAGCACGAGGGCGAGCATGAACAGGGGCATGCGCAGATCGACGGTCTGCGCACCGGCGAGCGGAGCTATCCTGGCGTTGAGCGGTGCGAAGTTGAGCGGCGCGAGACGGTCGTTCGGCAGAAGCGCGTTTACCGCAAGGCTTGAATCCACCGGGCCGTAGAAGCCGGGAGGATGCTCGCCGTTCGCCCGATCCGTATAGTTGCGCGTCACGGCACGCGCGGTTGCAGGCGGCGAGATATAGGTGCCGTAACCGTCGAGCGTCAGTCGGGGAGCCACGGTCTCGTTCTCCGCATTGCGGGCCTCAGCATTGGTGTCGCTCGATGCACCGGCCAGGGCGACGGTCCGGCGCAGCATGTCGACGAAGAGGCCCGACAGGGGCAGGTTCGACCAGGTCGTGTCGGCGGTGACGTGGAAGAGCACGATCAGGCCGTCGCCGCGCTTGTCCGCGGTCACGATCGGCGTTCCGTCGGCGAGCGCAGCCCAGGTCCTGGACGGCAGGTCGCCGTCGGGTTCGGCGAGGATCTGGCGGCGGATGCCGATCTCGTCCGGCACGGCAAGGCCAAAATAGGGGCTCTCGCGGGTAAACGGCGCGAAGGTCTTCGGCGTGTCCCAGGAAAGGGTGCCGCCGAGGCTGCGGCCGCCGCGGCGCAGACGCACGGGCACGAGATCGTCGTTACCGGCGGCAAGGCGCGAGCCGGCAAAGCGCAGCAGCAGGCCGCCCTGTTCCACGAAGGCGGTGACCCGGCCCATGGTCTCGCGGTCGAGCCCGCCCACATCGGCCAGCACGAGCACGGAGACCTGCTCGTCGATCAATTGGTTCACCGCGTCGGCAACCGCGCCGCGGCCATTTCGGATCTCGGAATAAGGCGCAAGCGCCCGCTCGATATAGTAGAGCGGCGAGAGCAGCGGCTGCGCCTGATCGGAGGTGCCGCCGAAGACGAGGCCAACGCGCCGGCGCTTGCCGCGTTCGTCGAGGAGATGGACCGCGCCGGCGGAGCCTTCACCGAGGATCTCGATGCGGGCGATGGCATTGCGGATTTCGGTCGGCAGATCGAAGGCGACATTCGTTTCGGTCGCGTTCTGATCGAAGGCGAAGCGCATGTCGGCGAGAGGCAGGCTCTTGAGGTCGAGCGCGCGCACGATGCCGGAATCGCGACCGTTCGGTTCCGGACGCAGCAGCCGGACATTGAGACGGCCGCCCGCATTCTCCACGCCACCAACCGCAAGGGCCGGAGCACGCTCCGCTTTGAGGACGGTCATCCGCGACCCACCGGCCATTTGCGCCAAACCATCGATGAAGGCTTGCCCGTCAACGCCCGCGACCCCGTCGCTGATCCAGACGATATTGGCGTCCGGCGTCGATTCCAGAAAACGCCTGACCGAGTCGAGATGGGCCTGACGGTCCTGCAGATGCGGCAAGGGCTTGAGGGACCGCAGACGCTCCAATGCGGTCGCAGGGCTCGAAGGCTCGATGGCAGCGGGCGCTTCCGCCGTCGCCACGAGCGCGACCGTACGCCCGTCGCGTCCCGCTGCCTCGATGCGCTCGGCGGCGAGGTTCATGCGGTCGCGCCAGTCGTGAGCAGCGGCAAAACCGTTGTCGAGCACGATCAGAAGCGGCGAGCGATTGCTGTCCTCCGCAAGCGGGTTCCAGATCGGACCGGCAGCGGCGAGAATGAGGAAGGCGGCGAGCAGCAGCCGCAGGAGCAAAAGCCACCATGGGGTGCGCGCGGGCATTTCCTGCTCCGGGCGCAGATCGGCCATGATCTTCAGAGGCGGGAAGTCGACGCGCCTAGGCTGCGGCGGCGTGATGCGCAGGAGCAGCCAGATCGCCGGGAGCGCCGCGAGCGCCGTCAGGACGAGTGGAACGGTAAATGTGAGAGGCAGGCCGAACATCACTCAGCGCCCTCCCAGATGTGCGCCGCGGGAGGCCGAGACCAGGGTCACGAGGCGAAGCGCGGCTTCGCTCGCCGGCCGGTCGGTCCTGTGGATGGTGAGCGTCCAGCCGCGGCGTCGCGTCAGTTCGACGAGCTCCGCCCTGTGCTGCTCGATCCTTAAGCGATAGGCATTGCCCCAGGCATTGGCATCGCCGATCCGTAAGGATAGCCCGTCCTCGAGGTCGTGCAGAATGGCCTGGCCCTGGAACGGGAATGTCTCTTCGACGGGGTCGACGATCATCACCAGATGGCCGCGCGCGCCGCGGGAGGAAATGCCCTCGACCATGGCGGTGATGTCGCGCGTCGGGGAGAGAAAGTCGCTGATCAGGATGGCTTCGTGCTGAGGCGCGATCGGTGCATCCGGCGGAAGGTCCTCTTCGAGAGAGCCCCGGTCCGCGACCAGGGTCTGGGCCATGGTTTCGGCGATGCGCCGGGTGGCGCGGGGCGCCAGCAGGCCGAGCATGCCGACCCGCTCGCCGGCTTCCACGAAGCAATTGGCGAGAGCGAGGCCTAGCACGATGGCGCGCTCGATCTTCGGTGCCTGCGCCAGATCCGAGGCGTAGCCCATGGAGGCGGAGCGGTCTATCCAGAACCAGACGGTCTGGGCGGTCTCCCATTCGCGCTCGCGCACATAGAGCCGGTCGTCGCGGGCGGAACGGCGCCAGTCGATACGCTGCGCCGCCTCGCCGGCGACGAAGGGGCGGAACTGCCAGAAGCTCTCGCCGGTGCCGGCTCGCCTTCGGCCGTGGATGCCGTGGGCGAGGTTGGCGGCGACGCGCCTTGCCTCGAGGACGAGGCGAGGCATCCGATGGGCGAGTGAGAGCGCGCTTTCGGTTTCGCTGCGTCCCGGCGAACGGGCGCTTTCGGGGAGGACCCGGACGCGGGCCATGACGGATCCTAGCCTGCCAGCCGCGCGGTGAGCCTGCCGACGACGCTCTTGATCGTGTCTCCGTCGGCACGGGCGGAGAAGGTCAGGGCCATACGGTGCTTGAGCACCGGCTCGGCAAGGGCCACCACATCGGCGATGGAAGGGGCAACGCGCCCCTCGATGAGGGCGCGGGCGCGCACGGCCAGCATCAAGGCCTGGCTGGCGCGGGGACCGGGACCCCAGAGGATCTTGTCGGTCACGCCTTCGACCCGCTCGGCTTCGGGACGCGCCGAGCGCACGAGATCGAGGATGGCATCGAGCACGCTCTCGCCGACCGGCAGGCGACGCACGAGACGCTGGGCGTTCATGAGCGCCTCGGCATTCATGACGGCCTGCGGCTTATGTTCCTCTGCGCCTGTCGTTTCGATCAGGATGCGCCGCTCGGCGTCGCGGGTGGGATAGCCGACGTCGATCTCGAGCAGGAAGCGGTCGAGCTGCGCCTCGGGGAGCGGATAGGTCCCCTCCTGCTCGATGGGGTTCTGAGTGGCGAGCACGTGGAAGGGCTGCGGCAGGTCGTGCCGCTCGCCGCCGACCGAAACGTGGTGCTCCTGCATGGCCTGGAGCAGGGCGGACTGGGTGCGCGGGCTGGCGCGGTTGATCTCGTCGGCCATGAGAAGCTGGGCGAAGACGGGGCCCTTTACGAAGCGGAAGGAACGGCGCCGGTCGGCGCCCTCGTCGAGGATTTCTGACCCTAAGATGTCCGAGGGCATCAGGTCCGGAGTGAACTGGATGCGGCGGGCATCGAGGCCGAGCACGATGCCCAGGGTCTCGACGAGCTTCGTCTTGGCGAGGCCGGGGACGCCGACGAGGAGGCCGTGGCCGCCCGCGAGAAGGGTGATGAGGGTCAGGTCGACGACGTCTTCCTGGCCGAAAATGACCGTGTGGATGGCGTCCCGGGCGCGGCCGACAGTCTCAAGGGTCGCCTCCGCATTACGGATGATCGCGTCGTCCAGGGCGGTGGGCGCTTGAGCAATGCTGGCCGTCATGAGGATACTCTCCCTCTCATTCCCAATAGCCCCAGTAGCTAGTCTGCCTTTGATCCCTGTCGATTAGCAAGGGTCGATGCGCCGCAGCATGGACCGATGGGAGTGGACGAGGCGGCTGGGGACTCTATGCTCTAGGAAGTAACCATCGACGGCCGTTCGTCGATCCTCAAAATTGAGTTTCCCGTTCACGCTTGCGTCATGACCGATCCCTCGCCCCTCACTCCCGGAAGCGCGCTCGCGCGCTTGACCGCTGCGCTCGGCGCCGATGCCAAGCGCAAGGGTCCGCCGCCCGTCGAGCGCTGGAACCCCGCCTATTGCGGCGAAATCGACATGCGCATCGCTGCCGACGGGACCTGGCATTACATGGGAACGCCGATCAATCGGCCCGCTCTGGTAAGGCTGTTCGCGACGGTCCTGCGCAAGGATCCCGAGCGCCACGTTCTCGTCACGCCGGTCGAACGCGTGGGGATCTCGGTCGATGATGCTCCCTTCCTGGCCGTCGAAATGGCTGTGGACGGCGAGGGCGAAGGCCGCCAGATCGCCTTTCGCACCAATGTGGACGATCTCGTGCAGGTTGGGCCGGATCGTCCGCTTCGCTTCGGGCACGACGCGCATGGCGGCATCAAGCCTTACGTCAGGGTGCGCGGCGAGTTGTGGGCGCGCGTGACGCGCAGCCTCGCGCTCGACCTGATCGCACTGGGCGAGGAGAGGAAATTCGAGGGCGCGGCCACTTTCGGCGTGAGCGCCGGCGGTGCTTTCTTTCCCATCGCGCCCGTCTCCGAGCTGGGCGCATCCTGATGCGTCTTGCTCCACACGACGAGCCGGACTTCCTGACGCTGGCCGCCGAGCGGCTTCGACCCGAGCCGCCGCATGCGGACGAAGCCCTGTCCAATCCGCGCGGCGATCACAGCCTCGACGACGTGCCGCTCGTCCACCCGCTGACGCCCAAGCCCGCCGCCGTGCTGGTCCCGGTCGTCATGCGCGAGAAGCCGATGCTGCTTCTGACCGAGCGCGCCGCGCAACTGCGCCAACATTCGGGGCAGATCGCCTTCCCGGGCGGGCGGGTCGATCCGGGGGATGTCTCCGTCCTGGCGGCGGCCTGCCGCGAGGCGATGGAGGAAATCGGCCTCGACAGCCGCTTCATCAGCCCGCTCGGCTATCTCGATGCCTACTTGTCCACGACGAATTATCTCGTGATGCCGGTGGTGGCGCGGGTGTCGCCGGCCTACGTGCTCAACCTCAATCACGATGAGGTAGCCGACACTTTCGAGGTGCCGCTCAGCTTCCTCATGGACCCGGCGCGGCACGAACTCCACTCCCGCGAGTGGAAGGGCAGAGTGCGCCGCTACTATGCAATGCCGTATGAGGGACGCTACATCTGGGGCGTGACGGCGGGCATCATCCGCAATCTTTACGAGAGGCTTTACGGATCATGACGCGGGCAGTGATTCAGGGACTGGTCCTGTTTTTCCTGCCCTTCGTCCTTTTCGCCGGTTATCTCATCGCCCGGCGCCGCAATCCGCTGCTCTGGACCCATTGGAGCGATCAATCCCTCTGGCTCACGATCGCGGGCTTGAGCTTCGTCATCGTCTCCCTGGTGGCGACGGGTCTCCTCGCCGAGCGCCAGACGGGAACTTATGTACCGACCCATGTGGAAAACGGACGGGTCGTTCCGGGGCATTTCGAGTGATGGAAACCCTCGACCGAACGGCGCTGACAAGCCTTCTCGACCGTCCTGCACTGCGCCGTCTGCTGGAGGCATACAACGATCAGGGCGAGGAAACGCGCATCGTCGGCGGCGCCGTGCGCAATGCCCTGCTCGGGCGGCCCGTGACGGAAATCGATTGCACCACCACCATGCTGCCCGAGGCGATCGTGGAGCGTGCCAAGAAGGCAGGGTTCAAGTCGGTTCCGACCGGCATCGATCACGGGACGATCACTGTGATCGTCGACGGCGAGCCTTTCGAGATCACGACGCTGCGCGAGGATGTGGAAACCGATGGGCGCCATGCCGTCGTGCATTTCGGGCGCAATTTCGTACTCGATGCAAGACGGCGCGATTTCACCATCAACGCCCTCTCGCTCGGCTTTGACGGAGAGCTCTACGACTACACCGACGGCGTGGCGGATCTGGTCGCGCGGCGCGTCCGCTTCATCGGCGACGCGCATACCCGCATCCGCGAGGATTACTTAAGGATCATGCGCTTCTTCCGCTTCCACGCGGAATATGCCGACGGCGATCCCGACCCGGAGGGCCTCGCCGCTTCGGGCGCGGAACGGGACGGACTGGCGATCCTCTCGAAGGAGCGGATCCGACACGAACTCTTGCGTCTCCTCGTCGCCCGCCGGGCCGAGGACACGATCCGCATCCTGGCCGATCACGGATTTCTGACATGGCTTCTGGGCGGGGCAGCGGAGTTCGGGCGGCTCGGGCGCGTGTCGGCAGACAGGAATATCGGTTCTGCCGCGATCCACCGACTGGCCGCGCTCGCCATCATGGTCGAGGAGGATGCGGAGCGTCTGCGCGAGCGCCTGAGGCTCTCCAACGACGAGCACAAAATCCTCGGCACCTATGCGCGGCTTCTGTGCCTGCTCAAGAGCTCGGCCTTGCCCGTCGATGTCGTGGCCATCCGCCGGCTGGTGGCCGATCACGCCGTCGAGATCCTGGAGATTGTTCTGACGGCTGCCGCGGGCGAGCGGATCCCCGTGGTCGATGCCGATGCATACGAGGCGCTCGCCCGCTTTCGGAACGGCGCCGAGCCCGTGCCGGTCTTTCCCCTGCGCGGAGCCGACCTCATCGCGGGCGGCATTCCGAAGGGGCCGAAGATCGGCGAATTATTGGCCCGCGGCCGTGAGGCCTGGCTCACGGAGGGGTGCCGGACCGACGAGGGTTACGCGAAGGATTTGCTCGGAAGGGTGCTGGAGCAGGGGTAGGGCGCTGTATCCCTGACGGCGTCAGCCGATCCGGGATCGCGCAAACCAGTCCGGTTCTGTCATCCCGGCGAAGGCCGGGATCCATAATCACCACCTCAGACCAGCTTGGCACCGTCAGCGGTTATGGATTCCCGCCTGCGCGGGAATGACAATGTTCAAGTTCCGGCACTTTAAAATTCTGCAAACGATCCCGGATCGCCTTTGGCGTCCGGGATGACCACTCGCCCTTTAAGGCCACCGCACCGTCGGTGGCATGGATGAGAGGATCGAGGCGATGTTGCCGCCGGTCTTCAGGCCGAAGATCGTGCCCCGGTCGTAGAGCAGGTTGAATTCCACGTAGCGCCCGCGCCGCACCTGCTGTTCGTGCCGGTCTTCGTCTGTCCAGGTTTTCGCGACATTGCGGCGGACGATCTCGGGATAGATCTTGAGGAAGGCCTCGCCGACGGAGCGGGTGAAGGCGAAATCCTCATCCGGGTTTCCGGTCCAGTGGTAGTCGTAGAAGATGCCGCCGATGCCGCGATGCTCGTTGCGGTGCTTGAGGAAGAAGTACTCGTCGCACCACGTCCTGTATTTCTCGTAGGCGCCTTGCGGCGCATGGGTGCCGCAGGCCTCCTCCATCGCGCGATGAAAGGCGACGGTGTCCGGATCGTCCTGCCCCCTGCGACGGTCGAGCACAGGGGTGAGGTCGGCGCCGCCGCCGAACCAGGGCTTGGTGGTGACCACGAAACGGGTGTTCATGTGAACCGTTGGAACATTCGGGTTCCAGGGATGGGCGATGAGCGAAAGGCCGCCGGCCCAGAACCGCGGGTCCTGGTCCGAACCCGGGATCTGGCCACGGAATTCCGGCGCGAACTCGCCATGGACGGTCGAGACATGGACACCCACCTTCTCGAACACGCGGCCACGCATCATCGACATGACGCCGCCGCCACCCGGAGCACCGCTATGATCCTTGCGCTCCCAGGGCGTGCGCTCGAAGCGACCCGGCTCCGAAGCCTCTGGGGGGAGAGGGGACGTCACCTCGTCCTCCAGCGTTTCGAAGGCAGCGCAGATCCGGTCACGCAGCAACGCGAACCAGACAGGGGCCTCGTTCTGCAGGCGCTCGACGGCGTTCGTATCGGTCATGGCAGTGCTGTCTTTCAGGTCAGACCTCATCCTGAGGAGCAGACGAAGTCTGCGTCTCGAAGGAGGGTCCAGAGAGCACTGGAAGCTCCTTCGAGACGGGCCTGCGGCCCTCCTCAGGATGAGGTTGGTGTTTTGCTATCACGGGTTCATGGTCCCGACCCGCGGAAAGGCGTTCGTCTGCCGCAGGGCTTCGCCAAGGATCATGGCGGCGGTCACGGCGACGTTGAGGGAGCGCATGCCGGCCTGCATCGGCACCACGACCCGGGCGTCGGCGGCCTGATGAACCTCGTCCGGCACGCCGGCGGATTCACGCCCGACCAGGATGATGTCGTCCTCCCGATAGGCGAAACCGGCATAGGGAATGGCACCCTTCGTGGTGGCGAGGATCAGCCGCCCGCCCGCCTCCCGGCGCCAATCCTCGAAGGCACGCCAGGAGATGTGCCGCGCGATCGTCGCGTGATGGAGATAATCCATGCCCGAGCGGCGCAGATTGCGGTCGGAGACGTCGAAGGCCGCAGGTTCGATGATCTCGACCGGCACGCCGAGGCAAGCGGACAGGCGCAGCATGGTGCCGGTATTCTGCGGGATGTCCGGCTGGTAGATGGCGAGGCGGGGCATGCGGTCCGTCATCGGGGGAAGAGGGGCCTTCGTCAAGGGAGAGCTTGGCGGAGCAAGGACCGGCGGCATTTTGAGCCACAGGCTGGAACAACTCCAATCCCGCTATGGACAGCCGGGCTTGGCCGTGCCAAACAGCCACCGCGCGGCGACTCCCAGTCGCATTGCGCCCGCTTCGGCACGCATGCTTGTTCCATTCTTGGACCTCGTGTGCCAAATGCCTGGGTTCCCAGGGCATTGCCGGTGCGCGGTTCTCGTTTTTTGATCAATGCTGGAGAGCCAAGTGGCCGAGACCACCACTCATGTCGCTGAGCCGACACGGCGCGATTTCCTTTACATCGCCACGGGCGCGGCCGCCGCTGTCGGCGGAGCCACCCTTGTATGGCCGTTCGTCAGCTCCCTGGCGCCGGATGCGGCGACGAAGGCTGCCGGCGCTCCCGTCGAAGTGGATCTGACACCGATCGCCGAGGGGCAGATCGTGAAGCTCTTCTGGCGCGGCAAGCTGATCTTCGTCCGCCACCGCACGGCGGAAGAGATCAAGGCGGCCGAGGACGTGAACGTGTCCTCCCTGCGCGATCCGCAAGCCGACTCGGCACGCGTCAAGCCGGGGCATGCCCAGTGGCTCATCGTTTACGGAAACTGCACCCATCTCGGCTGCGTCCCGCTCGGCCAGCAGGGCGAGTATCACGGCTGGTTCTGCCCGTGCCACGGCTCGGTGTTCGACACCTCGGGCCGCGTCCGCGGCGGTCCTGCCCCGATCAACCTGCCGATCCCGCCCTATACCTTCACGTCCGATACGAAGATCGTCATCGGTCAAGAAGCTACGGCGTAACCTAAGCGACGATCAGGCGATACAATGAGCCAGCATTCCACAACCTATGTTCCCAAGAGCGCCTTCGGTCGGTGGTTCGAGAGCCGTCTGCCGATCGCGGGTCTCGTCCATTCCTCGTTCATCGCCTTCCCGGTGCCGCGGAACCTGACCTATTTCTGGACCTTCGGCGCCATCCTGGCCTTCATGCTCGTGTCGCAGATCGTGACGGGCGTGTTCCTGGCCATGTATTACACGCCGAACGCCGCGATGGCCTTCCAGTCCGTCGAGCACATCATGCGCGACGTGAATTACGGCTGGCTGCTCCGCTACCTGCACGCCAACGGCGCGTCGATGTTCTTCGTCGCCGTCTACATCCACATCTTCCGGAACTTCTATTACGGCTCCTACAAGGCGCCGCGCGAGGTTCTCTACATTCTCGGCGTGATCATCTTCCTTCTGATGATGGCCACCGCCTTCATGGGCTACGTGCTTCCCTGGGGCCAGATGAGCTTCTGGGGCGCCACCGTGATCACCAACCTGTTCTCGGCGATCCCGGTCGTCGGCGACACCATCGTCAGCTACCTCTGGGGCGGCTACTCGGTGGGCAACCCGACGCTCAACCGCTTCTTCTCGCTGCACTATCTGCTGCCCTTCATGATCGTGGGCGTCGTCGCCCTCCACATCTGGGCGCTGCACGTGCCGGGCCAGAACAACCCGACCGGCATTCCGATCAAGTCGGGCAAGGACGCGGTTCCGTTCACGCCCTACGCGACGATCAAGGACATCTTCGCCGTCGTCGTCTTCATGCTCTTCTTCGCCTATTGGGTGTTCTACATGCCGAACTATCTCGGCCATGCGGACAACTACATCCCGGCGAACCCGTCCGTGACGCCTTCGCACATCGTGCCTGAATGGTACTTCCTGCCCTTCTACGCGATCCTGCGCGCCATTCCCGACAAGCTCGGCGGCGTCATCGCCATGGGCGCGGCCATCGTGATCTGGTGCTTCATGCCCTGGCTCGACACCTCCAAGGTGCGCTCCACGGCCTATCGCCCGCTCTACAAGCAGTTCTTCTGGGTCTTCGTGGCCGTCTGCGTGGTGCTCGGATGGCTCGGCTCCCGCCCGGCGGAGGGCTGGTACGTGATCGCTTCCCAGATCTGCACGGTCTACTACTTCGCCCACTTCCTGGTCGTCCTGCCGGTGCTCGGCTTCGTCGAGCGTCCGTTGCCGCTGCCGAATTCGATCCTCGAATCCGTCATGGCCGCGAAGGGCGGGGCTGGTATTCCGGCCGGCGCCAATGCCGAGCCGCAATCCAAGGGCTGATGCGAGAGTAGAGGAAATAGACCAATGATGAAGCGTACTCTTCTCATCGCAGCCGCCGTTCTCGGCCTTGCCGCTCCGGCCTTCGCCGCCGGCGAGACCCCGGTCCCGCCGCAGCTCAAGTGGAGCTTCCAGGGCCCGTTCGGCACCTTCGACCGCGCGCAGCTCCAGCGTGGCTTCAAGATTTACCGGGAGGTCTGCGCCTCCTGCCACGGCTTGAGCTACGTCGCCTTCCGCAACCTGTCGGAGCCCGGCGGCCCGCAATTCTCCGAGGCCCAGGTTCGCGCCCTGGCGGCGGAGTACAAGATCCAGGACGGGCCGAACGACGCCGGCGACATGTTCGAGCGTCCCGGCCGTCCCGCTGACCGGTTCCCGTCGCCCTTCCCGAACGAGAATGCGGCCGCGGCTGCGAATGGCGGCAAGGCCCCGCCGGATCTGTCCCTGATGCCCAAGGCCCGCACCTACGAGCGCGGCTTCCCCTGGTTCATCACCGACGTGTTCCGTCAGTATACCGAGAACGGCGCGGACTACGTCACGGCGCTGCTTCACGGCTACGAGGAGCCCCCTCAGGGCTTCCAGGTTCCTCAGGGCGGCCATTACAACCACTACTTCCCGGGTCATGTGATCGCGATGCCGAAGCCGCTCAGCGACGGCCAGGTCGAGTATCCGAAGAACGAGGCCGGTCAGCCCCAGGTGCCGGAGACGGTCGAGCAATACGCCAAGGACGTCACCGCCTTCCTGATGTGGACCGCGGAGCCGCATCTCGAGGCCCGCAAGCGCCTCGGCTTCCAGGTCATGCTCTTCCTGCTCGTCCTGTCCGGCCTGCTCTACTTCACCAAGAAGAAGGTGTGGGCCCGGGTGGGCGGCGAGGTCGACGGCCACGCCACGCCTCCGATGACCCACAATCCTTAAAACGGATCAAGGCCCCGCTCCGGGGCCTTTTTCTTTGGGCGTGAAATTCCATGCTGCAGACGATTGCGGACACCATCTGGGGCCAGCCCTGCCTCGCCTACCACGTCCAGCCCAGCCTTGAGCCCGAGACCCGTGAGGCCTTCGCGGAGGTGCAGCGGGCTTTTACCGCGCTCTGGCCGGAACCCCTGCATGTCGGGCCCAAACATGGGCTGCACGTGACCATCTATCCGCTGATGACCGTGTGGGGAGACTATGACAAGGACGCCTATTGGCGGCAGATAGCGCCTCGGATCCGGACCATCCTGGAGGAGCTCTGCACCGGTCATCGGGCCCTCGACCTGCGTTTCTCCGGGATCAAGGCAACCAATACCGCCATCATTGCGACGGCGGCCGAGGACAGCGGCCTGATCGCGGCGATCCGTGAAAGGATCCTCCGCGAGATTCCCCCACCGCCGGGCCAGAAGCCGATCGTCTACGACCTGATCCATTCGACCCTGGCGCGCTATCGGACGAAAGACTCCATTCCCGACGAGGTGGTCGAGCGTGTCGAGACCCTGCCCCTGTCCATCGTAGCGCCCGTTTCACGGATCAGGCTCGTCCGCGAGACCGTCTTTCCCTGCCTCGTGACCGACGAACTCGCCTCGTTCCAGCTTGGCTGATCAGCCCGGCCGGCGCGGCTTGCCGTCATGGGGCCCGAGGGAACGCACCGGCGCGTCGTCCCACCAATCGGTGCGGTGGGCGCGCAGCTCCGGATTGACCGGATAGACGATCCGGTTCTCGTCCTTGTTCGCCTCGCCGACCACCAGCAGCCGGACGTTCTCATTGGTATTGTTGAGGAAGCTGTGCGCGATCCCGGTCCCGGCCGGGAAGCCGACCGCATCGCCTGGGCGGAGGCGAAAAAGCTCGCCGTCGATCCATGCATCGGGCGTGCCTTCGATCACGTAGACGAATTCCTCCTCCGAGCTCTCCGCATGCGGATAAGAGGTGCGCCGGCCCGGCGGCAGCAATTCGTGATGAATGCCGAGCTTCGTCAGGCCGAGGGCCTCGGAGAAGGCCGAGTTGATGCTCCGCAACTCCTTCGAGCCGCGAAAGACCGCGGTGCCGTCGCTCTGGAGTTCCTCGTAGTGCCGGATGAAGGAGGGGCGCTTGGCCTGGGTCATGGACGATCTGCCTTTTCACCGATGACGGTCGAGCCTTTCTATATGAGGCGCGTCTGCGAACCGGCCACATCTTTTCGCGGTGGGCTTGGGGTGCGGCCCGCCCTCGGCTATGAAGGCCGGGCGGCTCCAGACAGGCGAGGGCGACAATGACGAAGGCGGTTCTAGGAATCATCGGCGGATCGGGCGTCTATGACCTCCCCGGGCTCGAGGACATGCGCGAGGAGCGCATCGAATCGCCGTGGGGCGAGCCTTCCGACGCTCTCCGGATCGGCCGCATCGGCGAAACGACCATCGCCTTCATGCCACGACATGGACGCGGGCACCGCCTGTCGCCGTCCGACATCAATTACCGCGCCAATATCGACGTGATGAAGCGGGCCGGCGTGACCGACCTGATCTCCGTCTCGGCCTGCGGCTCGTTCCGGGATGAGTATTATCCCGGCTTCTTCGTGCTGGTGGACCAGTATGTGGACCGCACCCACAGGCGCGAGAGCTCGTTCTTCGGCAAGGGCTGCGTGGCGCATGTGCCGATGGCCCATCCGGTCGGGCCGCTGCTGCGCCAGCGCATAGCGGATGCGGCCGTCGCGGAGCATATCCCGTTCACCCTCGGCGGCACGCTGGTCTGCATGGAGGGTCCGCAATTCTCGACCTATGCCGAGTCGATGACCTACAAGAAGCTCGGCTACGACGTGATCGGCATGACCGCCATGCCGGAGGCCAAGCTCGCCCGCGAGGCCGAGATCACCTATGCCACCATCGCGATGGTCACGGATTACGATTGCTGGCACCCGGAGCACGACAACGTGGACGTGGCCTCCGTCGTCGCGGTCGCGCACCAGAACGCCGTCACGGTCGCGCGCCTGGTCGCGCGTGTCGCCAAGGACTTCCCGGCCGAGCACGAGCCGTGCCCCGTGGGCTCGGACCGGGCGCTCGACGGCGCCATCATGACCGCGCCCTCCGCCCGCGATCCGGAGCTTTTGAAAAAGCTCGATGCGGTGGCGGGGCGGGTGCTCGAGCCCTGAGGAAGCCTAAGTCATCATCCAGGTCATGTGGCCAAAGCCGAAGATCGCGCGGAAGATCCAGCCGATGAGGGCCAGGATGAAGCTGACGATGATGGCGGCCGGGATCACGGCGAGCGAAGCCTTGACGAAGAACAGAACTAGGCTTCCAAAGGGGATGTCGATGTCGCTCAGAACGGTTCGGGCGGGTTGTTCGGCCATGGCACGGCTCCTCGGATCACATCAACCTTTTCACCTATGGCAGGCTTAAGCATGGACCAGCGTCTCATCATCGACCTGAAGGATGCGATCCGCTCGATCCCGGATTATCCGAAGCCCGGCATCGTGTTCCGGGACATCACGACCCTTCTGGGCGACGCACGGGCGTTCCGGCGGGCGGTGGACGAACTCGTTCACCCCTTCGCCGGCGGACGCGTCGACAAGGTGGCGGGAATCGAGGCGCGGGGTTTCATCCTCGGCGGGGCGGTGGCGCACCAGCTCTCCGCAGGCTTCGTGCCGATCCGCAAGAAGGGCAAACTGCCCCATGAGACGGTGCGCATCGCCTATTCGCTGGAATACGGCGTCGACGAGATGGAAATCCACACGGATGCCATCGGCCAGGGCGAGCGGGTGATCCTGGTGGACGACCTCATCGCCACCGGCGGCACGGCGGTGGCGGCGACCCAGCTTCTGCGGCAGATCGGAGCCAACATCGTCGCCGCCTGCTTCATCATCGACCTGCCCGACCTCGGCGGCGCGCAAAAACTGCGCGACCTCGGCGTCGAGGTGCGCAGCCTCGTGAGCTTCGAGGGGCATTGAACCTCGCGCTGTCATCCCGGGGCCGCGACAGCGGCGCCCGGGATCCATAACCGCCAACGAGGTAGGAAGGGTGTGACGCCCCTCGCTCGTTCCTGGTCTGTTGTGTTTATGGATTCCGGGCTCGGCCTCTGGCCGCCCCGGAATGACAGTCGTGCAGTCGGCTCAACTCCGCCTTTCCCAGAATACCATTCCGTCGAACGCAAAAACCTCCTCGCCGTGCTGGTTCGTGCCGGTGTTGTGGTGGAACACCAGGCCCCAGCCGGGGCGGGAGGCGGAGGCGCGCTTGGCGGTGACGGTCGAGCGGTAGGCGATCGTGTCGCCCGCATAGACAGGCTTCACCCATTTCAGGTTGGAAAAGCCGGGGGAAGGGCCGAGCCGGGCGGGCCGTTCGCCGCGGGCAAGGGCATCGGCGCGGGTGCGCTCGCGGTAGCCCACCATCCGCTTCATCCAGACGCTTGCGGTATGCCAGCCGGAGGCGCAGAGGGCGCCGAACAGGCTGCCCTTGGCGGCTTCCGCGTCCACATGGAATCGCTGCGGATCGAACTGCCGGGCAAAGCCGATGATGTCGTCCGCCGTGAAGGTGTAGGAGCCGAGTTCTTCGGTCTCGCCGAGGACGAGGTCCTCGAAATAGGGATTGGCCGAGACCGGCGGGATCTCCCGCCTGGGGGTGGTTCCGGGAGGCGCTTTCGCGGCGGCGAGCGCATGGCGGCTCACGTCCGAGAAGGGCTCGGCATCCCGGGTTGCGAACATCACCCAGTTGGTCTGGCCGAGCACCTTCTCGTCGGCCTGGTTGAGCATGTCGAAATGGAAGCGCACGAGGCCGAGCGAAGGCTTGCTCTTGGAGATCCTGCTGTCCAGCACCGTCATCTGCGAGCGCAGGGTGTCGCCCGGCCTGACGGGCTTCACCCACTTCACCTCCTCGATTCCCGGCGCGCCCATGGCGGAGGAATCGAGCAGCAGTCCGTCGGCGACGAGGCGCATGTTGAGGCTGCAGGAATGCCATCCTGACGCGATCAGCGTGCCGATGAAGCTGTCCCTGGCGGCGATCTCGTCCACATGGAAGGGCTGGGCGTCGTATTCCCGCGCGAAGGCGACGATGTCGTCCTTCGAGACCGTGAGGGGCCCGAGAGTCTGGGCGAGGCCGGCCGGAAAATCTTCGAACGTGCGCATAGGCATTCCCTTGTCAGGGCCTGCCGTAACACAAAGGGCCTCCTGGTGGGAGGCCCGTCGCGGCATTCGTGGCCTGCGCGATCCTGGAGCATTTTTCGGCGAAGTGGATCCGGTTCGCCTTCAAAAATGCGGCAATGCACGCAAGAGAGCTGATTCCACGCAAGTGGAAACAGCTCTGGGATCGCGCAAGAGATGTGTGACAGCCTTACAGCACGAACCATCCCTTGCTGAGGTCGATGGAGCCCTTCAGCTTGATCACGGCCTCGGCCGCGTTGTCGCTGTCGGTGTTGAGATAGACGAAGGTTTCCTTCTTCGTCTTCTCGTAGCGCACTTGGCCGGCCTTGGTGAAAGCTTCC
>Ga0182747_1000424_pt1 | contig 41090 bp, 40 predicted proteins | sample eDN3rd30CBELigBY_FD_128526 | JGI IMG/M metagenome (GOLD analysis project Ga0182747, IMG submission 128526) | Enriched backyard soil microbial communities from Emeryville, California, USA - eDNA 3rd pass 30_C BE-Lig BY (version 2) (version 2) | ecosystem: Environmental > Terrestrial > Soil >... | reverse complement strand
TGAAAGATTTCAAATAACAGCTTAGATTCAATATTATAAAAATCTTCAATCCCGTTATATTGATTTATACTATCAATCTCTTGAAAGTACCGTTTAGAAATTGTTTCAGATATTGAATGTGGATACAGCTGCATAGATTAACCCCATCTTTCTTCAGAATGCTATTATTATGTTTTGTAATAGCATAATGTATATCGACTACAGTAATATAACCTAAAATAATAAAAGAATTTAGTTTTCCTCAACTGAATTTCTAAGAAATAAATGACTTATCGAGTATATTTTGCTATAAATTTATCTTAAAGTATGAAACATATGTGAATAAAGAATTAAATTATGTATAACTAAAGTGAATATTACCATAATTTCGCATTTTTTCAACTCTATTTTAATATCCAAGAAAATATATAAACAAAAGTTGTTTCTAATTATTTTATGTCTTTATAAATTCTTTATATAACGGATTTATTTAAGAATAGTTTCCATTAAAATTTAAAATACTATATAACAAGAATGCGCTTTACTATAGTATACGGCACACGGTTTTTATTGGAAATATTAAAAAAGTGACAAAAATAAGTAGGCAATTTTAATAAATACTAAAAATTTCTTAGCTATACCACTATCTTCTCTATTTCATTTATGTCATTCTGTAGTAAAATAGATAGTATATTATATATTAAAATGTATACAAGATGAGGTGTCTTAAAAGTGGAACCAAAGCAAATCGAAGAAATCATGGAGATTATTAAAGATTTCTTCCCAGAAAATACATCCATAGCAATATCGGATACTAATGAATATCTATATTATCAGCCAAGTAAAAAAGTAGATTTAAAAATTAAACCTGGCGATCCTATAAAAGATGGCTCTGCTGCTCACAAAGCTTTGTCTTATGGACAAAAGATTAATACTTATATTGAGTCAGATGTCTTTGGTGTACCATACTATGGGATGAGTATCCCACTAATCGAAGAAGGCGAAACAAAAGGTGCTATTACAGCAATCTTCCCTCAAAAGCCATCACCATTTTTAACTAATTATATTACAATTAAAATTGATGATTGTTGGTATCCAATCAAACATGATCAAGTTATTTATCTTGAAACTCAATTACGAAAAACGTTTGTAAAAACAATGGGGCGAGAAGGCTATCACCGTTTAAATTTAAGTGATTTAGAACTATTCTTAGCACCAGATTCATTCATTCGATGCCATAGATCTTATATTGTCAATATTGATTATATTGATGAAATTCAACCTGATTCACATTCAACTTTCTTGTTAATCATGAAGGATGGTACGAGAATTCCTGTAAGTCAACGTTATGCTAGTTATTTCCGCCGCTCTTTAGGCTTCTAATATATAGTATTTAGATTAGTCAGAAAGTTATATAAATATAATAAATGCAAACATTTTATTATATCGACCTTTGCAATTGCTGCAAAGGTCTTTTGCATTTTAATACATATTTCGACCATACCCCTTTCTCTATCGAGCTAAAATTTTAGTCGATATGCGCATTATTTTCTCGAAAAAACGTTTTTTAAGCACTTTCATGCGTTTTATGGAGATTTTGTGACATTTCATGTTATTATCTATTATACAAGTTGGAAATACTTCAACTATCGTTACAGAAATAGTATATAGTTTTCTCTTTTAACTTTATTATAGGGAGGATTTTTAATATGGATCCAAGAGTTGAAAAACGTTTAGGTTTAAAGGAATTAGTAGGTAAAGTTGTTACTGCAGATCAAGCTGCTGCGTTAATCGAAGACGGTTCAGTAGTTGGTATGTCAGGGTTCACTCGTGCTGGGGATGCAAAAGTTGTTCCTATGGCATTAGTAGAACGCGCTGAAAACGAAAAATTCAAAATTGATGTATACACAGGTGCTTCATTAGGTCCTGAAGTTGATAACCACTTAGCAGCTGCTGGTGTTATTAACAAACGTGGTCCTTTCCAAGGTGACCGTGTAATGCGTAACTTAATTAATTCTGGTGATATTACTTATGTAGATGCTCATCTTTCTCACAACGCTGAGCTAGTACGTCAAGGAATCATCGGACCAATCAAACACGCAATCATTGAAGCAGTAGCAATTACAGAAGATGGTTACTTAATCCCAACTACTTCTGTAGGTAACTCACCAATCTTCGCTGAATATGCTGAAAACATCATTGTAGAATTGAATATTACACACCCAGAGACTATGATTGGTATCCACGATATCTACGTTCCTGGTGAACAAGGTAAACGTGAACCATTCCCTATTACAAACGCTGACCAACGAATTGGTACAAAAGGGATTAAAATCGACCCAGCTAAAATTCAAGCAATCGTTGTTTCTGAAGAGCCAGACGCTCCTTCATTAATCGTTCCTCCAGATGAAGAAACTCAAAAAATGGCTGATTTATTATTAGAGTTCTTCCAATCTGAAATTGATGCTGGTCGTTTAACTAATGAATTAATGCCTTTACAATCTGGCGTAGGTTCTGTAGCAAACGCTGTACTTGATGGTTTCGCAAACTCTAATTTCGAGAACCTTGTTGTATCTTCTGAAGTACTTCAAGATGCAGTATTTAACTTAATCGATGCTGGTAAAGTTCGCTTTGCAGCTGCAACTTCTATTACTTTAACTGAAGAGCTTCAAAAGAAAGTATATGGTAACTTAGAAGCGTACGCAGATAAAATTTTACTACGTCCACAAGAAATTTCTAACCACCCAGAGCTTATCCGTCGTTTGGGCTTAATCTCAATCAACACAGCTCTTGAATTAGATATCTATGGTAACGTAAACTCTACTCACGTATCAGGTACAAAAATGATGAACGGTATCGGTGGTTCTGGTGACTTCGCACGTAACGCTCGTCTTGGTATTTTTGTAACTAAATCATATGCTAAAGGTGGCGATATTTCATCAATCGTGCCGATGGTATCACACGTAGACCACACAGAACATGATGTAGACGTAATCGTTACTGAACAAGGTATTGCTGACTTACGTGGACTAGCTCCAAAAGAACGTGTACCTTTAATCATTGAAAACTGTGCACACCCAGATTTCAAAGATCAATTATGGGATTACTATAACCGCGCAGTTGAAGCAGGAGGAAATGTACAAACTCCTCATATCTTAGAGGAAGCTCTTTCTTGGCATGTAAACCTTGCTAAAAACAAAACAATGAAAAAAGAAATTACAAAAGCTTAATATAGATAAAAGGAGACAAAGTCAAAATGACTTCTGTCTCCTTTTTCAATATTATTCCAACCACAATTAAATTTAAGTAATCATTTTTTAATGGTGATTTTCGTCTTACTGATGCAAAAAATCGACAACAATATAGTTGTCGATTTTTTTATTAGTGAATGGACTGCTGATTGCTCTCATTGTAATATTCAAGAGCCGTTTGTCCCCCACCCTCAGAAATAAAGTTATTTTCGCGAATTTTTGTTGACGTTGCACCTGCTGCAGTTTCAGCAACTTCTTTAAATGAGTTATATTTTGTATCTATTCCAGAACCAATATATTTTGTTTTCAAATCCTTGAAGAATTTCACCGTATTATCACGATTCTCCTTTTTACTTAAGAACGATGCTGCACCTGCAACCAATGCCGATATTACAAACCCTTTTCCCTTTAGTTTAGCCATCATTATCCCCTCCATAATTGTGTTATGGTTTACTTTTCCCCAATTTCACTTTGTTTAAACTATCCTTTCTTTTGTTTAGAACTTATAAAAGGTGGAAAAGATAAATTAATAAAACAAAAAATGAATAATTATGGAACAAAAGGAATATCTATATATATACACTCTAATCCACTTATTTACATACCACTAATCATACAAAAATAGATACTCCTAGCAATGATAAAATTTATAAAACTTTGAAGGAGGAACATAAGATGAATCATAAAGAGATTACTTACGATTGGAAAGAGTTTACTTCACTTATTTTGGCTTCAACACTTTTAACTTCAATAATTTATGGGTTCACTTTTATTTATTAATGTATGCTAATTAATTTGTGTATTTTCACCATTTTCATACAGCAGTTTTACAATATCGATTTAATTTCCATAAAAATAAAAGGGGTGTCCCATCGTAATTCTTCTACGATTCGGACACCCTATTGTTATGCTTTAATATCGTTATATGCTTCACTTTTTTCGAATGCAGCTACTACATACGAACAAATAGCATTCATTTTCAGACCATTTTCTCTAGCGTAATCTGCTGCTTTATCTAACAACTTCTTCGCTACCCCTTGGCCTCGTAATGTATTCGATACGTAAGTGTGATTCATATTCATGATATGATCATGCTCTGTCCATTCGATTTCTGCAAGTTTTTCCCCATCTTGTTCATACTCAAAAGCAAAATGTTTCGGACTTTTTTCTGTTAGTTTAAAATCCATTTTCATCCCTCCCATTTGCTAAAAATATAACATGGTAAGGTTGATAATGCTATCGATTTGCTCTTTGAGTAGCAAATCTTATATTATGGTATTTGCTATTTAAACCACGCAGATACAGTATCGATTAATTTATTAAAGAAGTTTTTAACGCCATTCCAGAAGCCTTCATCTTTGATAATGTCGCCATATTTTTCTTCAAAGCTTGTTGCTAAATCAGACAACTGGTCAGATAGCTTTGAAAAGTCAATATCAAGCTCACTAATTCGATGCATCAAATCAACTAATATTTGACGATCCTGCTCACTTAATTCTATATTTAGTTTTTCTAGCTGATCTTTTACTATTTGTTCTACTTCTTCTTTGCTTTCAGGATTTACCTCAGCAATTTGTTGCTTAATGCCTGTTAATAATTCTCCGATTTGTTCATCACTAACATTTGAATTCTCTGCAATTTGAGTTGCAACAGAAAGTTCATCATTGGCTACATCAGTACGTTCCGTATTTAACGTTTCACCAGTTTTTACTTCATAGGCTTTATATATTCCAACAAGAGCAGAATGACCTGTTACGGGTTTTGGTGCTGCAATCTCTACAGTTGCATCTTCAATCCCTGCTGTTAGCATGGCATTTGCATACATTTCAGATGTTACTTGTGTGATATTCTCAGGAGTTACAATACTAATTATTAATCCTTTACCTTCTTCTTCACGTGTAATTTTTGCTGAAGAATACATTCTTGAACTAGGATTACTATCACTGATATATTTTGCTAAATCTCCACCAGATACAGTGATTTCATCAACTTCCTGTTCTTTATCTAATTGTAATGCTTCTTTTACAATTTCTTTTTCCTGTTCAGATAAATTCGCACCGTAAACAACAATCGGTACTCCCAGTTTTTCATTTATAGCATTTTTACTCTCATTATCCGCAGCAAAGGCATTCATCGGCATTCTCATTGAGACTAATAATGCCAAAGTTGCAATTAATGCGATCCATTTAAGCTTCATCTAACATATCCCCTTTTAAAGTTTTTCAACAATTAGTACGCAAAATAAAGCAAAAGGTTCCAATTGCTTAATCCTCTATTACTCGGTTTTGAATTAGTTCTTCTATAATAAAGGAAGCTGTGACACAAAGTAGATGGTGGTCACAGCTTGTTCATTTGGTTATAAAATTTCAGTCCATCCATCTTGTTGCTTAACTTTTCCTGCTTTCATTAAAGTCCCAAGTGCCCTTTTAAACGCACCTTTACTCATATGAAACATTTCAGTTATTTCTTCTGGTGTGGATTTATCTCCGAATGGCATTTTTCCGCCAACACTTTGTAAATATTCGAAGATTGCTTCGGCATCCTTACCAAGTCGCTCATGTTTACGAGGTAAAAGTGATCCATTTAATGACCCGTCGTCTTTTACTGCAATAATGCGCACTTCAACTTCTTGTCCGAGTCTAGGTTCTGCTTCCATCTCTGAATTATGAACAAAAATTCGATAAGGCGCCTCTGTACCAAGTAAAAATGATCCAACAGGTAACAGTCTATATGGGCGTGCCTTAATATTTTTATTGTGCAATTCTTCAAGAGCACCCTCATATAATTCGTTCACTTTTTCTTCTGTTATAAGGCGGCCAAATAAATCACCATTTCGGTCTGTTCGAAGTGTTAAGTATAAATGATCTCCAACCTCTGGCCATAAGTTTTGTAAAGGCGGCAGATCCTCTTCTTTAACTAGAACCTCTCTAGATGAGCCAATATCAACGAATGCGCCCTCTTTTGTCACCTTGATGACACGTGCCCAGCCATATTCACCTTGTAATATTGACGGAATAGCGGTTGTTGCCTGTAGATTTCCTCGTCGATCAGCATAGAGGAATACTTTAACTTTTTCACCGACTTCTATGGCTGCTTGTAAATCAGAACTGTTTAAAGGGATTTCACTATGACCATCTGTTAATATCCACTTTGACCCTTGTTCTTCTAGTACTGTTAATTCAACAACTTGACCTGATTGTAATTCGCTCAATTTTGTCTTCCCTTTCCACTTTTCAAATCTTTAAGTGTTTTTAATGTTCTTTCATTGCTTCTAGTTTTTTTACTAGTTGTTTATCTTCTTCTAGTAATTGGACTAGATCAGCTATTCGATCAATTGAATTCCAACTTAAATGGTGTTCGATTCCTTCAACATCTTCATATATACGTTCCTCATCAACACCAATAAGTCTTAGAAATTGTTCAAGTAATTCATGCCTTTTCACTAGACGTTTACCTAACTTTTCACCCTTTAATGTTAATGTTAACCCTCTATATTTTTCGTATACTAAATATCCGTCTTTATCTAATTTTTGCACCATTTTTGTTACAGATGAAGGAAGAACAGATAATGCTTCAGCTATGTCCGACACCCTCGCATATCCTTTATTTTCAATTAACAAATAAATTTGCTCGATATGATCTTCCATACTAGGTGTTGGCATAACAAGTCTCCTCACTTTCAAAATATCAATTTAATTTTACTACAACACTGGTAAAAAGGTAACTTAAAACATTACGAGGAGTAATATCCATACAAAATAAAACAAACCCTGAAGAAAAATGTCCAAAAAGTCTTCAAAGACTCAATGGACATTTATTGATTATGATTTGGTTTTTTTCCAACTGTATGAATAGCTATAATTATTTTTTTATTAATAAGCTCAATTTGTTGTGGCGTTTTTAAAGTAATATATGCATTTTCTCTAGCATCAATCGATGACACATAATATGTTGGTAAATGATTTAATGCATCTGCACAAATTGTCATCTGGCAATAATCACAATTACAAAATGTTTGATAATCCGGGCCTTGTAATAAAAACCGAACTAGCCCTTGTACAATTTCTTCGGTTACATTAACTAATATTGGCTTTGTCACAAATTTCTCCTACCTACTATATATTTTGCTCCATTTATTGCTCGTTATTATGTAACTTTTTACAGTTCAATTGCTAGTTCCAATAAAATCGGACAATGATCACTACCCAATACATCGGCATGAATATCTGTCTTTTGAACACTTTCTACTATTCGATTCGAAATAATGAAGTAATCAATTCTCCAACCAATATTTCGCTCACGTACTTTGTTCATATAAGACCACCAAGTAAAGGCATCATCTCTATCCGGGTTAAAATGCCGGTACGTATCGGTAAAGCCGGATTGTAATAACTCTGTTATTTTGCCCCGTTCTTCAAAAGTAAAACCTGAATTTCCAATATTCGATTTTGCATTTTTTAAATCTTTCTCTTCCCGAGCAACATTTAAGTCTCCACAATAAATGACGGGTTTTTTCGAATCTAATTCCTTTAAATACTTAGAAAGCTTATCTTCCCATTGGAGTCTTTTAGGTAAACGAGCTAAATCGCGTTGGGAATTCGGTGTATATACATTCACTAAATAAAATGTTTTATATTCCAATGTAATAATACGGCCTTCCGGTTCACTTGTTTCCTCACCAACACCGTAAGTTACTTTTAGTGGCTCATATTTTGTAAAAATAGCAGTACCTGAGTAGCCTTTTTTCTCTGCATAATTCCAATATTGGTGATACCCCTCAAATGGCAATTCAATTTGATTCTCTTGACATTTTGTTTCTTGAATACAGAAAAAATCTGCCTCAACATTATTAAAATAATCGATAAAACCCTTTTTCACACAAGCACGTATACCATTTACATTCCAAGATATAAATTTCATTTGCTAACCCCTCTATGTATTAGAGTATTTCAATAAGAGAAGCGCCTTTCTTAAAGAGAGGCGCCTTCATAAGAGTTAATTTAAATCTTCACCAACAATTTTAACTTCTAATTCTAGATCGACATCAAAATTTTCTTTAACTACTCGTTGAACCATTTTGATTGTTTCGATATAGTCTGTTGCTGTTGCATTCCCTTTATTAATAATAAACCCTGCGTGTTTCGTTGACACTTCAGCTCCGCCTACTCCTTTACCTTGTAGACCACTATCTTGAATTAATTTCCCCGCAAAGTAACCTGGTGGTCGTTTAAACACACTTCCTGCAGATGGATACTCTAAAGGTTGTTTTGATTCACGCTTAAATGTTAAATCTGCTACCTTTTCATTGATCTCTTGCTGATTTCCCTTTTCTAATTGGAAGTTGGAAGAAAGTACTAAATAGTCATTTTTGGCAATTATACTTTTTCGATAACTAAGTTCTAGCTCTTCTTTCGAAAGAACTAACCGTTCTCCTTCTTTAGTTAAGACAGTACAATCTACAATGATATCTTTAATTTCCCCACCATATGCACCCGCATTCATGGCCATAGCTCCTCCAACAGAACCAGGTATACCACATGCAAATTCAAAACCTGTTAAACTATTTGATGCTGCAATACGTGACACTTCTTTAATGAGGGCGCCACTTTGTGCATAAATTTTTTCTCCGTCTAATCGTATTTCATTTAGATTTGCAAATGAAATAACAATTCCTCGAACACCGCCATCACGCACTACCATGTTAGAACCATTCCCTAACATTAAAAGTGGGACCTCATGTTCATGTGCGTATTTTACAATTGCTTGAGCTTCATCTTCTGTATCTGGAAGCACGAAGACATCCGCATTGCCTCCAAGTTTAGTCATTGTATATGTCTTTAATGATTCATTAATTTTAATATTTTTTGGATTTACTATTTGGGCTAAATCTTCTGCCCATCGCTTAATTGTCATAAAAGCAAATTTCCTTTCTACTACATACTCTTTTTTAGTATGGGTAATTAAAAGCTTTTTGACAAGTGATACATGACCTTATTTTACCCAACATTGTGACCATTTCTCGACTTCCCGAATTGCCCCTTTTAATGCACCACCTTTTTGTGTAAGAGAGTATTCCACACGAACAGGTACTTCTGTATATACTTTTCGTTCCACTAGGCCTTCTTTCTCAAGTTCTTTTAAACGTTCCGAGAGAAGACGACCACTCACGGGTAGCGCTGATTCAATTTCGTTAAATCGTTGGGGGCCTTCTAATAATTGATATAGTATTAATGTTGTCCATCTTTTCCCTAGTAGTTCCATCGCTTTCGCTAGGCGGGGACATATTGTAGATTCTTTCATTATTCCACCTCAATAAGTAGATCATTATGTTCATTAAACTTCGAATAAATTATTATATGCGCATTCTGTTACTAGTGTACCATTTTTCACCTAGTTACGAAAAGTAAGTTCACTATAAATTTTTTGAAGCTCTGAATTAGTGGCGTATATCGAAAATTTTATTACTTTACAAAAGGGAATATAATATTAAAAATTGAAACTTTTTGCACATTTATTTATGTATACTTTCTAAGATAAACAAAGAGGCTGGGACAAAAGCCAAAATAGCATTTTTCCACACTAGGAAAAATGCTATTTTTACGTTCTAATGAAAATTGATTTCCATTCCGGGTACGCTTTCCGCGGGCACGGCCTGAGCCTGTATTCTCAGGCGGCGTGCTGTTCCCGCAGGAGTCGACCCTCCATTCCAATCAATTTTCAAAGTATCAATTTTTTATTATTACGTTTAGGGTATTTCTTTAAGTTTTTCACTTATGGTCCAGCCTCTTTGGCTCTAATCTATTATGCATTTACTGTAGCAGCTAATTTTTTAGCAGAAGCTTTAACGTTTTCAATACCTTTAGAAATAATTTCTTGCGCTTCACTTCTATTTGCATTGTGGCCTTCGATGATTACTTCATCAAGTAATGTCATACCTGCAATACCACCAAAGATGTTTTTAACATAGTTAACTGCCATTTCCATTGATTGAGCTTCTGGAGTATTGTAATATCCACCACGTGCATTTAACACAACAAATTTTTTGTCAGTTAATAATTGAATCATTTGTCCTTCTGGAGAATATTTAAACATAAATCCTACTGAATAAATATAATCAATGAAAGTTTGTAATTTAGCTGGAATTGTTTGATTCCATAGTGGGAATGCAATTACTACTATATCAGCAGCACTTACAGCATCCATCGCTTTTTGTTTCGCCGCTAAAAGACGCGCTTCCACTTCTGTTAACTCTTCACCGTTTTGCACTTTCCCAAAAGCATTAAATAAATCTTGACCAAAATATGGTGTATCTTCTGCAAATACATCGTAAGTTGTTAAGTTAACACCTTCAACTTTTTTCGCCTCTTCTATGTAAGTTTCATACATTTTAGTAGATACGCCATCTGGACGGTTATTTGCTTTAATTACTAATACGTTTGTCATATAAATAAACTCCTTTATTTAAACTAATCAAAAATTTGAAGTACAAGTTAATATTAAAGGAGTTTATATTCTATTTCACTCATACTTTTGTATGAAGTTGTAATTTAGATAAGTATCTTTTACACTTAATTTCTACAGATCACATTGACCATCCGCACAAATTTCTCCACTCTCTCCTACCATTTTAATTCTCGGTTTTAAGCCTGCTTCATCTGCAGCTTTTGTAATTGCTTGGTCAAATACATCTTTGGGCTGCGCTCCTGAAATACCGTATTTATTATCAATTACAAAGAATGGAACCCCACGAACTCCTAAATTCTGTGCTTCTGAAATATCCTGCTCCACTTTATCTACAAATTTTTCACTTTTTAAAACTTCTAATGCCTCTTCTTTATCAAGACCAACTTCTTCAACTAATTTAAGTAATACCTCCTGTTTACCAATCGCACCACCCTCAAGGAAGTAGGATTGTAAGATCCGTTCACTTAATTGTTCACCTTTCCCTTTTGTATTTGCCCATTTGGCTAAACGATGTGCACTAGTAGTATTGGCTTCTTTCATAAAGTCAAAATTGTATTGTAAGCCTACTTCTTTAGCACGCTCGGCGACGTTTTTCGTCATTTCCTTTGCTTGATTTTCGGATATATTAAACTTTTTACTTAAGCTGGCATATACAGAGTTGTTCGTATCTAAAGGTGTAGTAGGATCAAGCAAAAAGCTCTTTAACTCCACTTCAATTTGTCCCTCAAACCCAGAATCTTTTATCGATTTTTCCAATTGTCGTTTTCCAATATAACAAAATGGACAAACATAGTCTGACCAAACCTCTATTTTCATAAGACATTCCTCCTCTATTTTCATTGTACGAGTGAAATATTTTCTCAACAATAAATGTGCTCATTTGTATATAGTCTGTCTTTTTTTCCAATACTTTCTTCGAGGTTACACTTTTAGAAATCATTTAGGATTTCTTATAGTTATTAGAAAAGCTTTAAACTATTGAAATATTAAAACCCTATTTTAATATTCATTTCTTACTCATTACTCTTTACCTTAAAACATCTTTGGAAATTCATAAGTACAATGGGAGGCTCTTATGCAAAATTCTTTATGGTTAAATAATTTAGATTTAAATACTACTACTTTTTCTACTTTGGCCAATTCGATAGAGTGTGATGTATGTATTGTCGGTGGTGGATTATCAGGCATTTATACAACTTATCTCCTCGCTAAAAAAGGTGTAAAAGTAGTGTTACTTGAGGCAAAGCCGACGCTAGCTATTGGTACAACCGGGCATTCTACTGGTAAATTAACGCCACAACATGGCATCGTTTATTCAAAACTTTTAAAATCCTTCTCTACTGAAGATGTGTTTACCTACTATGAGGCTAATAAAAAGGCAATAGAATCTGCCCTACAGGTAGCTTCAGAAGATACTTACGAACGCGTGGATTCGTACTTATACGCCACTACAGTTTCGGGTAAAGCAACAATCGAAAATGAATTATATGCCTATAACGAATTAAACATTCCAGGTGTTGAAACTACTGAAACAGAACTTCCGTTTGATATAACCTCAGCTTTAAAAATGGAGGATACAGCGCAAATTCATCCAACAAAATTTGCAACGCATTTCTTAAACCTAGCTCTTAAAGAAGGAGCAGAAGTGTACACAAATAGTCGTGTAACAAAAGTTGAGATTGATGAAAAATTCGTGTTAACTGACAACGATTCAAAAGTAACCTTTAAGAAATTAGTGTTATGTACACATTACCCAATTGAATCTATAAAAGGGTTAATTACAACAAAACTATCAGTTGATCGTTCTTATCTAATGGCATCTAAGACGAATAATAGTCTAAAAGGTCAATATTTATCAGTCGAAAATTCTTCGCGCACAATACGTACTGCCATCATTGACAATACTCCTTATTTAATTTATGGAGGAAGTAGTCATATAGCTGGTGAAGTTGAAGATACACAGTCCTATTACGAAACATTAAAAGAGGAATTTCAGTCAACCTTTAGTGTTGCGGAGCCTCCCTTCATGTGGAGTGCACAAGATCCAAATACACCTGATCTTATCCCTTATGTCGGGCAAATATCTGAAGACACACCTGATCTTTACATTGCTACTGGTTATCGTAAATGGGGGCTTTCAAATTCACTAGTTGCCGGGGAGATACTATCTAGTATAATTACAAACGAAACACATAAGGCAGCAGATCTTTATAGTCCAACTCGTGACCAGTTTGGGAAGAATTTATTAAGGGGGCTAAGTACCATTGGGTTTGTAACAGCTAACCTAGCTGAAGGGTACTTAACAAGAATGGAGGCTCCAAAATGTACCCATTTGGGCTGTAAAACAAGATGGAATGAAGGCGACGAAACATGGGATTGTCCATGCCACGGATCCCGTTACGATAAAAATGGAAACGTTATTGAAGGACCAGCTGTTTATCCATTAAAGCTGAAAAAGTAGGAGAGCGTTTGGGAAATTTTTACTTCATAAGAATATAAAGAGGAGACCCTATGTTGTTATGGGTCTCCCTTTCTTTTTATAGTCCTTCAGTTAAAACTGGAACGATTTGTTTTTTACGAGATACAACACCTGGTAGGTCAACTAAATCGTTAACTAATTCTTTTCCGAAAGCTTTAGCCGCAGCTTCTGCTGCACTACCAACTACAACTGCAGTTGAATCATTGTTTAAAATGTCAGTTACTACGAAGAAGAATAAGTTTAATCCATTTTGTTCAATATTGTTGTTTAGTAAGCTTACTAATTCGTCTTTACGATTTAATACATCGTTCACATCTACAGCATTTACTTGAGCAACTACTGATTTTACATTTCCGAATGTAAATTCTTTAGCATCAAGTGAAAGTAAATCTTCTAATGATTTATCTGAAAGGTCCGCTCCTGCTTTTAGCATAGCTAAACCATACTCTTCAGCATTAACTCCAGCTTTTTCAGCTAATTCTTTTCCTGCTTGTACATCTTGTTCTGTGCAAGTTGGTGATTTAAATAATAATGTATCTGAAACGATAGCAGAAAGCATTAATCCTGCAATATTCGATGGAACTTCTACATTATTTTCTTTAAAGATTTTGTTTAAAATTGTGGCTGTACATCCAACAGGCTCCGCACGATAGTATAGTGGATCTGAAGTTTCGAAGTTTGCAATACGATGGTGGTCAATTACTTCAGTCACTTTTACTTCTTCAATTCCATCTGCTGATTGTTGACGCTCGTTATGGTCTACTAGAATTACTTCGCTTGCTTCTCCTGCAACATTGCCGATAAGTCGTGGCGCTTCAAATCCAAATTTATCTAAAGCATATTGTGTTTCATTATTTACTTCACCTAATCTAACAGCTTCTGCATCAACACCAAGTTGTTGTTTTAAATATGCGTAAGTAATTGCAGAAGTGATTGTGTCTGTATCTGGATTTTTGTGTCCGAAAACTAATACATTGCTCATGTAATGAGGCCTCCCATTTAGTTCAATTATTTCGAATTTATTTTATCACACATAGTAATGAATAGAAAAAGGAACTTGCTATTCTGTTCTTCTTTTGCTCAATTCAACATCACATGATGATGTAATATTATTATGCTGTTGTCGGAGCTGGGCGAGCGTTCTACACTTAGGCCCACACGACGTGGGTCACTCAGCTGTTGCCACAGGACGTGGCGCTCTTAGGCTGAGATCTTGGATAGTCTAGTTGCGCGGGCTAGCCGCTCTGAAACTTCAACTTCCTCCTGCGTGTGTAAACACACTTGTCGGAAGTCTCCAGTTTCTCTCGCAGCTGAGCGAGCCCGCTTCACTTTTCTTAGAAAAAGCGCATTCGTAAATGCCCCCGCAATTTACGAATACGCTCTAAAAGATTGGCGTTTATTAAATGTATTGTGCTTTTTCTGTATATAGATAGTTATTGTCGATTTGTGAATTTGATTTTTTGAAATTTAAATATTGCTTTTTATTTTGAGCAACCATTCCCTCTACTAATGCATGCATTAGTGAATGGGCAGCAGTTATTGTTTCAGCATATGGCGTTTTTAAAGTACCGACAGTAAATTGTACATCTGCATAATTTCTTATTGCTGAAATACTTGAATGAGTAATAGCTATTACTTTTACATTTTTACTTTTTGCCAGTTTTGTGACTGTTAATGCATCTTCAGACATATCATCTAGTGCAATAACAAATAATAATGAATTTTCTTCCATATTATTAATCTGATTGACAATGTGTTCAGCATTAGGTTGAATTTGATTTACATGCTTACGATAAGTACTTAACGTACATGTTAAGAAGTTTGCAGATGGTGAAGATTGCCTTAAACCTAGAACATACAAGTAAGTTGATTCATGTAATAATCTTATGGCAAGCTCAAATTGTTCTTCGTTGATGATATTGATTGTATTTAAGATGCTTGCTACATCTCGATTCATTACTTCATTTAGTAAATTTACATTCCTCTTGTTAATAAGAGGATGTGGTTTTTCAACGCTATTTTCTTCTCCCTTAAGATCTCCCCTGATTCGCTCTTGTAACTCAGAAAAACCTGATAACTCCATTGCATAACAAAATCTTATAACAGTAGATTCACTTACCCCTATTAGCTTTCCAACGTCGGAAGCAATATGAGTTGCTATAACATTCGGGTTATCAATTATGAACTGAGCTACTTTACGTTGACCTCTGGAAAGACGGATAAACCTCTTCTTGACTTGATCACAAAAGCTCATTTTAGCACCCCCACTTTCTTTATTCGATTGTTCTATGTAAACTACACTATTTTGATTATTGATATTATCATTATTATAAATTGAATTCAATGAGTTTTCAGAAAAAACTTTAGCGCACTAAAATGGAAAAGTCGAAATTTTGTCAAAATCCAGTGAGTTCTCGATTTAATTGACTATTATATGTAATATAAATTTTTTCAAAAAACTGACTCAAGTTTTGAAACTTGAGTCAGACTAATTTACTCCAATTCTAATTGCTTTGTTTCTTTTCCTAAAAATAACACTGCAGCTGCTCCAATTAATATTGAAATACAGAATATAGTGAAAACAAAGCCAATATCATATTTTGCATTTAATAAATATCCAACTAATAACGGCCCAAAAATCCCACCAATACGTCCTACAGCTGCAGCCATACCAGTACCAGTTCCTCTAATAACTGTTGGGTACTGTTCTGGTGTGTACGCATAGAGCGCACCCCAAGCTCCTAAATTAAAGAAAGATAATAAAATTCCCGAAGTGAGGAGAACGGTAATCGTTTCTGCATTACCAAAGATATACGCACTTGCTGCTGTCCCAATTAAGTACGTAATAAGGACAAATTTTCTTCCTAATCTTTCGATGAACCAAGCAGCTGTAAAATAACCTGGTAATTGAGCTAATGTCATTACTAGTACATATTTAAAACTAGAAATTAAATCAAACCCTTTTCCTACCATTACACTTGGTAACCATAAAAACATTCCGTAATAAGAAAATACGACTGTAAACCAAAGAATCCATAACATTAGGGTAGAACGAGTATATCTTCCTTGCCAAACCCCTACGATATTTTGAAAGATAGATCGGTTTTTTGACTCCAGTTTTGCTGTAAATTGAGGAGAATCCGGTAAATGCATTCTGATATACACAGCATATAATGCTGGAATTGCAGTTAATAATAGTGCCACACGCCATCCTTCAAATGGCCAAAACTCCGCTGGAATAACAAAGTAGGAAATAATCGCAGCAATTAGCCAACCTCCTGCCCAAAAACTTTCTAATAATACGACGACTTTCCCTCGTTCTTTTGCTTCTACACTTTCAGATACTAATGTAGAGGCAACGGGCAATTCTCCACCAAGACCCATTCCAACAAAAAACCTTAGAATTAGGAATGCAACAAATGTTGTTGTCATGGCAGACAAACCACTTGCCACCGAAAAGATAATTAATGTCCACATAAAGATTTGTTTACGTCCAACCTTATCTGCAAATACTCCAAATACTAATGCACCAACTGCCATCCCAATAGAATTAATACTACCTATCCATCCCATTTGGGAAGAAGTTAAATTCCAATCCGCTGCTAAGGCTGCAATGACGAACGATAATATTCCCACATCCATTGCATCGAACATCCATCCTACGCCTGCAACACCTAATAACTTGTTTCGAGAGATTGGTGCTTTATCTATCCTTTTACTCATTCCGCATCCACCTGTCTTTACACTTGAATTTACATAAACCTACCATACATTTATTTCAATTATGTGACAAGATAAATTTTATATGTGAATAATAGTTAATTTAGTAAATGCTATTGAAAAGTACCACACCATTGAGTTAAAATGTCTCTTATACACAAACAACTGTTCATTCAGTGAGAACAAAAGGAGCTAATCGGTTATGTGGAAAGGTCTTATCGAAGAATATAAAGAATTTTTACCCGTTACTGAAAATACACCCGTACTTACTTTAAATGAGGGAAATACTCCCCTTATTCATTTGGTTAATCTTTCAAAAGAATTAGGTATTGAACTATACGGCAAAATTGAAGGAGCAAACCCAACTGGATCGTTTAAGGATCGTGGAATGGTATTTGCTGTTGCGAAAGCTATAGAAGATGGTGCAAAATGCGTTATTTGTGCATCAACTGGTAACACATCAGCTGCTGCATCTGCTTACGCTGCACGTGCTGGTATCCAATCAATCGTTGTTATTCCTAAAGGAAAAGTTGCACTTGGTAAGTTAGCACAAGCATGTATGTACGGTGCAAAGATTATTGAAATAGACGGAAACTTTGATGATGCACTTTCCATTGTTCGTCAAGTAAGTGAAACAACACCTGTAAAGTTAGTAAACTCAGTAAACCCATATCGTATTGAAGGTCAAAAAACAGCCGCATTTGAAATCGTTGATAGTTTAGGACAAGCTCCAGACTACTTATGTATTCCAGTAGGAAACGCAGGTAACATTACAGCTTATTGGAAAGGCTTTAAAGAATACAATGAAGCTAAAAATACTGGTCTCCCTAAAATGTATGGTTTCGAAGCAGAAGGTGCTGCTGCAATTGTAAAAGGTGAACCTATCTCAAATCCAGAAACTGTTGCTACAGCTATTCGAATCGGTAACCCAGCAAGCTGGAAATTTGCTGAAGCAGCACGTGACGAATCTGGAGGAATTATTGATTCTGTTACTGATGAAGAGATCTTAGAAGCGTATAAATTAATTGCACGTACTGAAGGAATTTTTGTTGAACCAGGTTCTGCAGCTTCACTTGCAGGCGTTATTAAGTCGGTTGCGAATGGAGGAATTAAAAAAGGCAGCCGAGTTGTCACAGTATTCACTGGTAATGGCTTAAAAGATCCAGATACTGCAATGAGCGTTTCAACAGTTGATTTAGTCTCTCTTCAAAACGACGAAAACCAAATTCGCCAATATATTGAGGAAATTTTATGAGTAAAAAGTGGCAAATAACTGTACCAGGAAGTACTGCTAATTTAGGACCTGGTTTTGATTCTATTGGCCTTAGTTTAAATCTATATCTTGATTTAATTGTCTCAATAGCAGATAAATGGGAGATTATTCATGTATCTGATCACCTTCCACAGGATATCGTAATTGAAGAACACTTAATTTATACGATTGCAAAAGATACTGCTGCTCGTTTTAATAAGGAATTACCTCCTTGTCGAATCGAAATGCGTAGTCAATTACCTTACGCTCGTGGACTCGGAAGTAGTGCAGCAGCGATTGTCGCTGCGATTGAGTTAGCTAACCTTGTATGTGATTTACAGTTAACGACACAAGATAAATTAAATATCTCATCTCAAATTGAAGGTCATCCTGATAATGCAACAGCTTCTGTATTAGGTGGTTTAACAATTTCACAAATGGATGAACAAGGCATTGTTGATACTATTCATGTAAGTGATATAGATGCTTCTTTTGTGGTTTTCATACCGAGAGTCGAGTTAAAAACTTCTGAAGCTCGAAAAGTATTACCAAAAGAGTTTGAGCGTGGCTATGCTGTACGTGCAAGTGCAAATGCTAACATGCTTGCCGCCTCTTTAATGTTAAAAGATTATGAGCGTATTGGACGCTATATGGAATCTGATTTGTTCCATGAGCCCTTCCGATCAAAGCTTATACCAAATTTTAACGAGATTCATTGTGCAGCAAAAGAAGCCGGTGCATTTGGTACTGCACTAAGTGGGGCAGGACCAACTGTTATTTCAATTATTCCTAACACAATTGGTGAACAGTTTGTTTTAGCAATGAAAGAACGATTCCCTACACATGAAATTATCTTAACAAAGGCCGATCACCGCGGTGTTCACGTAACAGAAGTTCTCAATGATGTTTTAGCATAAATGATTAATATAGATGTCCAATGGTTCATATATATAAACTATTGGACATCTTTTTTTCATTTTATGAAAAGAACTGTTCAAAACATCAACCTATGTTTCAACCGGTTGAAATTTGGGTATTTAATTTAAGGGGATGTATTATTTATTAAAAGATTAGAAGGGGGAATCGAAATGAAAATAGGGATTATTGGGGCATCTGGCAAAGCGGGTCTAACGATCCTACATGAGGCCAGAATGAGACATCATGATGTAACTGCCATCGTTCGTAATAAGGATACAATTCGTCATCAACATATCAACGTACTAGAAAAAGAACCATTTGATTTAACAACTCATGACTTACAACAATTTGATGTAGTCGTAAACGCTTTTGGTTCACAACCAAGTGAAGAACATCTACATGTTGAATTTGGACGCTTCCTTATCAATCTTTTAGAAGGAAGTCGCACTAAACTATTTGTAGTTGGCGGAGCCGGTAGTTTATTAATTGATGGCAATACTAGGTTAATCGATATTCCAGATTATCCTGAAGAATATAGAGAAATTGCTATTCAACAGTTACAAAATCTAATCGATTTACAAAACTCCTCTATTAAATGGACATTTTTAAGTCCCTCTGCCCTGTTCGATTCCGATGGACCCAGAACAGGCCATTACATTTTAGGTAAAGACCATCTCTTATTAAATTCCCAACATATTAGCTATGTCAGCTATGCCGATTACGCAGTAGCTGCATTAGACGAAATTGAAAGTCCAAATCATGAAAATACACGTTTCACAGTTGCCTCCGAAAATGCAACGAGCAGCTCGTAAAATCACTTCTTAGAGACAAATCAAAAGTAAATAAATGCCCTTAAAGTCATCATATGTCTTTAAGGGCATTTATTATTTATAGAACTTTGATTATTTTGAAAAAGGGATATAGTCTAAGCTAATAGCAACAAACTTAAAGCCATTACAGCCATCCCTGCTACTAATCCATAGATAGATAGGTGTGTTTCGTCATATTTTTTAGCGGCAGGTAATAGTTCATCCAACGAAATAAAAACCATAATCCCTGCAACTGCTGCGAAAACAATCCCAAACATTGTATCAGTTAAAAATGGCATTAATATTAAAAACGCGATTAATGCCCCTATTGGCTCAGCTAAACCCGATAGAAATGAGAGCTTAAAAGCTTTTATTCGATTTCCTGTGGCAAAAAATATTGGAATAGCAACAGCAATTCCTTCAGGAACATTGTGTATGGCAACCGCTATAGCAATGGCAATACCTACATTTGGATCTTGCATAGCTGACATAAATGTAGCTATACCCTCTGGAAAATTATGAATACCGATGGCTAATGCTGTGAACATCCCCATCTTCATTAATTTATCTTCTTCAATCTTCGGTGCATGTGATTGGGCATCATGTACATCCTCAACAGTTTTTACCTCATGTGGATTATTTCCTTGTGGTATAAAGCGATCAATTAGTGCTATGAACACAATTCCTCCAAAGAATCCAATTACGGTCAGCCAATACCCTTGTGTTTCCCCGTGTGCTGCTACTAAAGCATCCTTCGCTTTGACAAAAATTTCAATTAAAGAGACATAAATCATAACCCCTGCGGAAAAGCCTAATGCAACAGATAGGAATTTCTTGTTCGTTCGTGAAGTGAAAAATGCGATTAATGCCCCTACCCCAGTAGCTAAACCAGCAAAAAGCGTTAATCCTAAAGCTAACACTACATTACCTTCCATAGTTTCTAGTCTCCCCTTTTTATTATTACTAGTATTATATACTTAAAAGTTTCCTTTGTGAAACTTTTTTCACCAAAGCAACATATTATGTACAAGGAAAAGTCTTGATTAAAAACAAACCAAACACTAACCTTTAATTTCTGCGTATAAAAAAAACACCTACTGGTAGGTGTTTTAGAGTCTCAGAAAAGAGAGAAAACAATTTTTTCCGCAAGGTTTATTTCTTCTTTATGTCTACTATCTAAACTCTTTAAAAAGGCTAGTCAGCAATTTTTAAACTTGAGCGAAAGAATTAGTGTCAACAGACTAAAAACATCTACTGAGATGTGTGTCAGTGAATAAGTTAGGTATTCTATGTACGCTCGTTAGTGTTATTCTTTCTTCGTTCATACCAAGCTACACAAATGACGAACCATGTATATGCTATACACCATCCAGCAATAACGTCCGTTGCGTAATGTGCACTTGCTGCTAGACGTGATAGCCCAGTGAGTAAAGTTAAAATAATGGAAATAATCCATAAGCCCATCGTTATTTTGCTATTGGAATATGCCTTAGATAGCAAATAAGCAATAGTAAATAAGTAAAGCATTCCTATCATAGCATGACCTGATGGAAAACTAAATGAAACTATTTCACTTGCTAATTCAGGACGAGGACGGTCGACCCAATTTCTTATTACTTGGTTCCATCCCCTTCCTACGCCAATAGTCAATAGAACGAAAAGCATCCCCTTATAATTCCGCTGTTTAAGCCCTAAGACAACTAAAAGGATTAAAGCTATGACAACGATGACCATTGTTTCTCCTAAAATATGAAAACCATCTAGGAAGTCATTTCCATAAAAGACATCAGACACCCTTTGATCAAATTTTACAAAAGGAGATTTTTCAAAATTAATTAGTAATACAATAAATAAAACAAATGTAAAAACTGCTAAAATATACGATACTTTTTTCACAATTAACCTCCCCACATTTCTAAATATATTATCATAATAGTACTGATTATTAATAAGTAAGTTTAAATTTTTCTACATTAAATTTGCACAAAATTTGAGTAAAAATAAAAACCAAAAGCTTGAGTCACCCAAACCTTTGGCATCAAATTTTATTCAACTACTGTATAATTTCCATGCTCCATACTGATTACATATTCTGGTTTTGGTGGCTTTCCACCGTTTTCTTTAATCTTCGCTTTGTGTCCTGCAATATGCTCTGGGGTCTTTTCCCATGCTTTCCAAGCCTCTTCAGATTTCCAACGAATAATCATAACTACTTCTTCTTCACCACGGCGTACATTTTTCACAAGAAGCTCACGACCAATAAATCCTTCTCTTTGTTCAAGCAATGAAGGTCCTTGATCAGCCTTCTTTTTAAAACGTTCTAGAATTTTATCGGAATTCCCCTCCGTAACCGTCCATCTTCGCATTTGTACAAACATCTACAAAACTCCTCCTATAAAAAAGCATAACCCTTCTTAAGAACTGACATGGGTTCTAGGGACCTGTAACATGTAACATATGTATGCATCTTCTGTTAGTCATTTTTTATTAACTTAAAAAGGTACTACTTTCTTAATGAAGGCTATCCTATTCTTAGGATAGCCTTAGATTAGAAACGTATTATTTTAATTCATCTAAAATTTCTTGAATTTTGCTAATTTCTGTTGTTGCACCGTTGCTACCGAAGTACCAAGTTGTACCATCAAGGTATACGATTTTTCCTTCTTTGTAAGCACGTGTTTTTTTAATAATATCGTTTTCAATATCAGCTTTAAGTGTTTTTACATCACTACCACTGCGGTCGATAACTAATAATACTTCTGGATCTACTGATAAGATTGACTCAAAGCTAAAGTCAGATCCATGAGAACTAGATTCGATACCTGTAGTTGCAGGGTTGAAGCCAAATGTGTTATATACATATGCAAAGCGAGAATCTGGACCATTATCAAAACCAGAAAGTTTTTTATCACTGTACATTGTCACTAACGCGTTTTCATAACCAGATGCTTTTTCTACAACTTCAGCAACTTTTGAATCTAAGTTAGCTTTTAATTCTTCTGCTTTTTCTTCTTTACCGAAGATTTGACCCGCTAAATCAATGGACTCTTTAACACCATCAATGTAATTTTCATTATCAGAACCAATGAATACAACGTTTGGTGTAATTTCTTTTAATTGCTCGTAGAATGCTGTTTGACGACCTGAGATGAAAATTGCATCTGGCTCAAGCGCCGCAACTGCTTCTAAGTCGATCTCTTTTAAAGTACCTACACTAGTGTATTCGTCTGATTCGTATTTCGATAAATTCTCTGGTAAACCAGTTCCACCTTTTGCAAGTCCAACAATGCCTTCAACACCCAATGCGTCTAATGTATCTAAGAATCCGATATCTAAAACAACCGCACGCTCAGGCATAGCTTCAAAAGTTACATCTTCAAATACTGTAGTTGTACCAGTTTCTTCGTCATCTCTTTCTCCAGTTAATGACGCAACTTTCATTGGAAATGCAGAATCTGTAGCTGTCTCACTTGCCGTTGTTTGTTCAGTATCAGCACTTTCAGTATTTGATTCTTCATCTGTACCGCATGCTGCTAAACTTAAAGCTAGTACTGCTGTTGCAGTTAGGAACTTCCATTTTTTCATTTTGTCTTTCTCCCCTGTTCTTTGTTTTCTCTAACGATAATGATTATCATTATCATTATCAACCTAATTGAAAGTATAGCATTAATAATAATAACGTCAATACTTTTTTACATTCATTTACAAGCTACTTAAAAAAATGAATTAGAAAAGCAAAGCTAACTCTACTTTTCTAAATCATTCGTTACGAATGCGAATTAAAATATACACAAATACGACAACCGTCCTGCTCCTGAACAGGAATATGCATATCATAAACCTCTTTTAAAGCGGCAGAGTTAATAATTTCATTTGTTGGTCCATCTTTTACTACACGGCCATCTTTCAATGCCACAATGCGATCTGAATAGACTGAAGCAAAGTTAATGTCATGTAGAACGATAATAACAGTTTTATCTAATTCGTCTACAAGCTTACGCAAAATTTTCATTATTTGGACAGAATGCTTCATGTCTAAGTTATTTAACGGTTCATCTAATAAGATGTATTCTGTGTCTTGGGCAATTACCATCGAAATAAATGCACGTTGTTTTTGTCCACCAGACAGTTCATCAAGATACTTATCTTGCATATCTGTTAGATTCATATACTCCAACGCTTGGTCCACATGCTTTTCATCTTCTGCATTTAGACGTCCTTTGGAATAAGGATAACGGCCAAAAGATACTAATTCACGAATTGTTAAGCGTACGTTTAAGAAATTCGACTGTTTTAAAATAGCGACACGTTTTGCAAAATCAACAGACTTCATCTTTTTAACATTACTTTTATCTAATAACACTTCACCTGTGTCGGAATCTAATAAGCGACTGACCATTGATAATAGCGTAGATTTCCCCGCACCATTCGGACCAATAAATGAAGTAATCTTTTTTGGATGGATTGTCACTGTTACATTTTCAACTACAGGTTTTTTACCAAAAAGTTTTGAGACACCTTTAATTTCTATCATCCTGCAGCCCTACTTTCTTTTAATAATAAGTAAATGAAGTAAATACCACCGATAAAGTTAATTATAACGCTAATGGTTGTGTTCAAATGGAACACATGTTGAACCAAAAACTGTCCACCAACTAAAGCAATTATACTGATTAGACTAGCTCCAGCAATTAATAAAGAATGCTTATACGTGACAATATATTGATAAGCTAAATTAGATACAATTAAACCTAAGAATGTAATAGGCCCAACAAGTGCTGTAGATGTTGCAATTAATATGGAGGATAATACCAATACTCTCAATACGATTTTGTCATAATTGACGCCTAAGTTCATCGCCGTATCACGACCTAAAGACATGACATCTAAATCGCGAAGCATTCGGCCACCATATATAAAGCATCCACCTAAAATGACTAACGAAACATATAAAAGCTCCGTCTTTACATTATTAAAACTTGCAAATAAACGAGTTTGTAAACTTAAATATTCAACCGGATCAATTATTACTTGAAGGAAAGAAACTAGACTCCCTAAAAGTGTTCCGATGATCATACCAGCTAGTAATAATAGATAAATCGGATGTTTATCTGCTCTAAATAAAAATCGATAAAGAATTAACGCAAAAATAATCATTGCGATAATTGCAACACCAAAATTAAGATAATGATTCACAACAAATATGGATGCAGAACCTAACACAAAGTAAATGACAGTTTGAACTACTTCATACATGGAATCAATACCCATAACAGAAGGTGTTAGAATTCTATTACGTGTAATTGTTTGGAACATAATTGTAGAGTATGCGATAGCTATCCCAGTAACGATCATTGCAGCAACTCGAACTAAACGTCGCGGAAAGGCATATCCAAATCCACCTTGAATATTGTAAAAAGCATATAGTAGAATAAACACTATTGCGATTATGGTTAATATGATAAATTTCGTACTATTTTTTCGCATATGCTTTCCCCCTGAACAACATCACTAAGAAGATCGCACTACCTATAACTGCGACTGTTACGTTTACTGGAATTTCATATGGATAAACAATTAAACGACTTAAAATGTCACAAATTAAAAGGAATACAATACCTAATCCAATCGTATGTGGAATAGTTTTACGTAAATTATCTCCCATATATATAGAAACAATGTTTGGCACTATTAACCCTAGGAAAGGAATAACCCCAACAGTTAGTACGACAGTTGTCGAAATAATTGAGACAAGTATTAAACCTAGATTTAAAACTGTCTTATAGCTAAGCCCCAAGTTTTTTGCAAAATCTTCTCCCATACCAGCAACAGTAAACTTATTTGCAAATATGTAAGCCAAAATAACAGCAGGTATAGCGACATATAGTAATTCATAGCGTCCACTTACAACAAGCGTAAAGCTTCCCATAAAGAATGACTGAACATTTTGTAAAATGTCAGATTCGTAACCTAGAAACGTAGTAATTGCTGAGATAATATTTCCATACATAATCCCAATTAGTGGAACGAAAATAACATCTTTGAACTTAATACGATCTAGTAGTTTCATAAATAGAAATGTACCTATTAATGCGAAGGCAAAACTGAATATTATCTTTTGGAAGTAAGCCACGTTGGTGAAGAACAACATCGAAACAACTATACCTAGTTTTGCTGCATCTAATGTACCAGCCGTTGTTGGCGATACAAATTTATTGCGGCTTAAACTTTGCATGATTAAACCAGCAATACTCATTCCTGCCCCCGCTAATATTATGGCCATTAATCGAGGAACACGACTCATTAAGAAAATTTGTGTTTTATCTGAATCCCAATCGAGAAGGTCACTCGGCTTAATATCAATCGCACCAATAAATAGCGAGATAATGGACAGAATGATGGTTGCAATAATTAACATCCATAGTCTCATCTTTATCCCCATATTCTATATATTCTATGTTTTCTCAAGTATGTAAAAATTACTGAAAATCATTCTCATCTTGAGCCTCTTCTAATTATAATCACTAAATTTTCAAAAATCAACAGCAATTGAGAATGGGTATCGTTGAAAACATCAAATATCTTATACACATAAAAAGTTAATATAAAAAGAAGGGACTCAGGATTCGAGCCCATTCTTTTTATATTAATACGCTATTTCAACTGCAGCATCGATTACTTCTTGGGTATAACGATTTCATCTACACCACCTGATATTATTAAAGGAAAGTATTTGAAACAGCTTAATACAATTTCCTTACATTATCCAACGTAAAGTCGACATTCGAATCATTCCACTTGATATTGGAAGGAAGCATTTTTTCTAAATTCTAAATATAAAAACATCAACTCGACCATAGTAGATCGAGTTGATGTTTTAGTTAATTTACTCCACGCATTGCTCTAGAAATAATTGGTGTTAGGATTAATAAAATTAAACCTAATACAATAGAAATACCACCAAGTGTACCGAAATACGTAATTTCTGTCACAGCTTCATATATTCTAACTAGCTGTGCATTAATTGCTTGGGCTGCAGCACTTGTTAAGAACCAAAGTGCCATAGTTTGCGCTGCAAATGCTGCTGGTGCAAGTTTTGTTGTTGCCGATAAACCAACTGGTGATAATAATAATTCCCCAACTACTACTAAGAAGAATGAAAGAACTAACCACCATGGGCTAACAAGTTCTGTACCACCAGACATTGAAGCTGGGATAATCATAACTAAGAAAGAAGCACCCGCAAAGAATAAAGAGATGGCGAATTTCTTTGGTGTAGACGGTTGACGACTACCAAGTTTTAACCAAACCCATGCAAAGATTGGTGCAAATACAATAATGAATAACGGATTTAATGATTGGAACCATGAAACTGGAATTTCAAAGCTTCCAATTGTTAAATCTGTACGAGTATCCGCATATGTTGCTAATATTGTTGAGCCTTGTTCTTGGATTGCCCAGAACATAACCGCAGCAATAAATAAAGGAATATATGCTAACACACGCGACTTTTCATCCGCTGTTGTTTTAGGACTGCGATACATGACAATAAAGAAGATTGTCGGTATTAATACACCAAGTGTTGTAATAATTAAACTGAAGATTGCCATTGTTAAATTACCAGTAGAGTATAAAATCACCCCAATAATTAAGATCGCAAGTATAGCAACTACAACATTTCGTAGTGTTTTCTTTTTCTCTTCTGGTTTTAGTGGGTTTGGAACTTCAATACCTGCTAAACCTAAGAATTTCTTTTGAGTAAAATAGTAAACAACTAATCCAATAAACATACCCACAGCAGCGATTGCAAAGCCTAAATGGAAGTTATATCTTTCACCGACCCAACCAATAATTAGTGGTGAAATAAATGCCCCTGAGTTAATCCCCATGTAGAAGATACTAAAACCAGAATCACGACGATTATCGCCTTCTGCATACATATCTCCAACAATTGTTGATACATTCGATTTTAGAAGCCCTGTTCCGATGATAATAAATGCCATTGAAATTAGTAGAGCTGGTAGCCCACCTGGAAATGATAAAGCTATATGCCCAATCATGATGAGAATACCACCAAAGAATACAGTTTTACGTGTACCCCAGATTCGGTCTGCAAACCAACCACCAATAATACCAGACATATAAATCAACGACCCATAAAGAGCCATAATAGAGTTAGCTGTTCCTCGGTCTAATCCTAATCCGCCATCATGTAATTCATAGTACATATAAAGGATAAGGATGGCACGCATTCCATAATAAGAGAACCGTTCCCAAAATTCTGTAAAGAATAAAGTTAATAATCCTTTAGGATGTCCAAAAAAACCTTTTTGAGGAACGGATTTGACTATTTCTTCTTTACTAAACATAAAGATTTACCCTCTTCCGTTTTATTTTTCATATTTTCCGACAATTTATATTGCAACACTAACTGTCTAAAAAACTGCATTTTATTACATTAAAGCATAATGAATGTTTTTTCAATATATTATAAAAAAGTCCGAAATTTCATTTTTTTCTCTTTATTCTCCTTATTTTATATTTATACATAAAATTTTAATATATTGAAATAATATTATATTTTAGATTTCTTATAATTCTTAATCCCTTTTACACAAAAAATGGGTAACGACATATTCATCGTTACCCACTTTTATTATTTTATAACATATTGTTCATATTTTTTATAATCAGCATCTTTAAGTTCTACCGTAAGTTTAGTGCCTTGTTCCTCATACCCAGTTTCTTTTACTTGTGCATTCGTATTTAAGTATGACACAACATCCCCTCGCTCAAAGGGAATGAGCATTTCGCATTCAACGTAGTCTGAAAACACGTGTTGACGAATCATTTCAATTAACTCATCAAGTCCTTCTCCGTCTTGTGCAGATATCCAAATATTATCCCCACTAACTAACGGATATTTCACATTCGCTAAATCCGATTTATTATAAATATATATCGTTGGTATTCCTTCAACTTCTACCTCACTTAAAGTTTTGTTTGTAACTTCCATCATAAATGGATGCTGTTCATTTGAGACATCTACAACATGTAATAATAAGTCTGCTTCCCTTGCTTCTTCCAGTGTAGAACGGAAGGCTTTCACAAGGTGATGTGGAAGCTTGCTAACAAAACCAACTGTATCTGTCAGTAGGAATGTCTTTTTATCTGGTAATTCAATATTTCGAACAGATGTATCAAGAGTTGCAAATAGCATGTTCTTTTCCAATACCTGTTTATTATCCTCTTGTCCAACTTTAGTAAGTAGACGGTTCATTATTGTTGATTTTCCTGCATTTGTATACCCAACTAGAGATACAACAGGAACTTGATTTTTGCGACGTTTTTTCCTTTGCGTCTCTCGAATACTTTTTACGACTTCAAGATCTTTACGAAGTTTTGCAATTTGATCTTCAATTTTTCGTCTATCCAATTCTAACTTCGTTTCCCCCGCACCACGGTTTCTAAATCCTCCCCCAGTGCCACCACCTTGACGTGAAAGGGATGCATGTAGACCAACTAGTCGAGGTAGCATATATTGAAGTTGTGCTAATTCGACCTGCATTTGTGCTTCTCTCGTTTTAGCACGTCGATCAAAAATATCTAATATGAGCATTGTACGATCAATTACTTTACACTCCAAGTCGTGCTCTAGGTTTCGAATTTGAGAAGGAGATAACTCATCGTTGAAAATTACAAGGTTCGCATCAGTCTCTTCTATATAATGTTTAATTTCCTCGATTTTCCCAGTTCCAACATAATGAGAAGGATTTACCCTTTCTAAGTTCTGTGTAACACTACCGATAACTTCCACATCTAATGCTTCAGCTAAGTTTTCTAATTCTTCCATGGAATAATTAAAATTAGAATCATTTTGTAAATTCACACCAATTAAAATCGCTTTTTCAATAATTGTTTCTATTTCTTGCAAATTCGTCACTAAGATACCTCCTTGTTTGAACAAACAACTTTAACAGCATATTCTTTTAGCTGATAAAGTACCAATTTCGTTTTCCCTCGTTACAGAATAGAGAAATTCAAATTTAAAATAGAGATTTCAATCCATCGTATCATATATTATATGCTTTATTATCATTTCAATTACGTCATTAGTGAATTCAGCAAAACGCTTGAAAAGAATTCAGTAGTCCAAAAAAATGTCCCAATAGCTTGTTTGACAAGCTGTTGAGACATTTTTTGGTTATTTTTCTCTTTCAGAATTCAATAATTCTAATGTGTCATTGAATTCTTTTTCAATTTCAGTATTTGGTTTATAAGTGATCAAACTTACAATTACCGCTAAAATTAAGTTAATAATGAATCCAGGTACAATTTCATACAATACATCAGTTAATGCAGATTGCCCCCAAACAAATGCGACAACTGCGCCGACAATCATACCGACTAACGCCCCAATATTAGTGAGTTTTTTCCAATATAGAGCAAGTAAAATGGTTGGTCCAAATGCTGCACCAAATCCAGCCCATGCAAATCCTACCAAGTCAAGGATTGAACTATTTGGATTCCAGCCTAAAATTGCCGCAACGATTGCAACTATAAGTACTGCAATTCGCCCTGACATCACATAATGCCGATCGGATGCTTCTTTTTTGAATAGCGCTCTATACATATCTTCTATTAATGCAGAAGAAGTTACAATTAGTTGAGAAGAAATTGTACTCATAATTGCTGCTAAGATAGCTGCTAGCATAATCCCCGCAACAAATGGGTGAAATAATATTTGCCCCATAACGATAAAAATGGTTTCTGGATCATCGATTGTTCCACCATTTTGTTGGAAGTAAGCTAATCCAACAAGTGCAGTCCCAATTGCTCCAGCTAAACTTAATATCATCCAGCCAATTCCGATACGACGAGCTTGCTTTGTTTCTTTTACGGATTTAATGGCCATGAATCGCACAATAATATGTGGCTGCCCGAAATATCCAAGCCCCCAAGCTACAGATGATATAATTCCTGCTGCAGTTGCTGTTGAAGCAAATAAACTAAACTGCTCTGGATTGACCGCCTTTATAGAATCAATCGTCTCACCAATACCGCCCGTAAAGAATATTCCAATAGTCGGTACCAATACTAATGCTAAGAACATGATTAGGCCTTGTAAAAAGTCTGTATAACTAACTGCTAAGAATCCACCAAATAAAGTATAACCAACCGTCACAACGCTAACGATTATTAATCCGGTATGATAATCAAACCCAAAAGAACTTTGAAAAAATTTTCCTCCGGATACCATCCCTGATGATACATAGAATGTAAAGAAAACTAAGATAACAATACCTGAAACAATACGGATTAATTTCGTATTATCACGAAGACGGTTATCTAAGAAACTTGGTATTGTAATAGAATCCTTTGAGATTTGTGTATAAACACGTAAACGAGGTGCAACCAAATACCAGTTTAACCAAGCACCAACAGTTAAGCCGATTGCGATCCATGCTTCTACTAACCCAGCTGCATAAATTGCCCCAGGTAAACCCATTAGTAGCCAACCAGACATATCTGCTGCCCCAGCACTTAACGCAGTAACGGCAGGACCTAAATCCCGTCCACCTAGCATATAATCATTTAAATTAGTAGTTTTTCTATATGCAAACCAACCAATAATAATCATAGCAAGCATATAAATAATAATCGCGAGTAATTGAAATGCGTGATCGGACATCCCTTATCCCCCTTTTGCTTATTCTCAAGTAATGAAATAGAGCTTAAATTTAGTAATTATAAGCAGTTTTAGAGATACGCTACTTCATTTTAATCTAATTTAACATATTTCATTAATTAGGTGACTAATAATTTAGAAAAAAATGATATTTCAATAACTTTATATTTTAATAAAACATACTGTTTCCACCAAAGAGTGAATTTAACACTTCATTTAATAGCTATGTTACACTATTGCCATCAATTATTAGAAAAGGCTGATACCCATGGACTTCGAACAAATGAAAGAAGAATTTTTAAACCTTATTAATCGTAAAGAGCTAGTCAATGCTACGATTAGTCAACCTCGTCAAAAATCAAATGATTTAAAACGTGTAAAGTTAAAACCTATAGAACTAAAGGGCATCTATCATATTCAAATTGAATATCAATTTGAACGAATTCTAAAACATGAAAATGTCACACTTGAAAAGTTCTTAGATTCTTTCAATCATTTATTACTAAATTTCCGTCAAATACATGCACAATTTTTAGATCAATCTATCCAAATACAGCTTTCAAAGAAAAATAAAGTGTTTTGGAAAACTGAAAAGGTCAGTACCACAAAAGAAATTAATCTTTCTCACAATCGAAAAAAGAATTATTTGTTAGATGAAACTACTCCTTATCCTTTTTTAATTCGCCTTGGTGTTCAAACGGAAGAAGGGAAAGTAAAAAAACAAAAGTTCGATAAATTTCGCCAAATCAATCGGTTTGTGGAATTTATCCATGATTCACTAGATTATCTTCCTAAAGATCGACAAATTCGAATTCTTGATTTTGGATCTGGAAAGTCCTATTTAACCTTTGCTTTATATCACTATTTAAAAGTAGAAAAAGGACTTGATATTCGAGTAACAGGACTAGATTTAAAAAAGGAAGTCATTGAGGAATGTAACCAGATTGCTCGTGATTTACAATATGAACAACTAGAATTTTTAGTAGGAGACATAAATGACTACAATGATGAAAACTCTGTAGATATGGTAGTTACTTTACATGCATGTGACGTTGCAACAGATATGGCATTAGCTCGAGCTGTTAAATGGGGAGCAAAAGTAATTCTAAGTGTTCCTTGTTGTCAGCATGAACTCAATCAACAGCTTCAATCACCAGCATTAGAAATCATGACCCAACATGGCTTAATAAAAGAGCGATTCGCATCACTGGCAACTGACTCCATCCGAGCAGAAATTCTAACAATTATGGGATATGAAACGCAGATATTAGAATTTATCGATATTGAGCATACACCAAAGAATATCTTAATTCGTGCACACTTCAATGGTAAAAAACCAACTGTTACTCAATTGGAGCGCTACCATGCATTTACTCAATTTTTATCAGCTAAGCCCTTCTTAGAAAATGAACTAAAAGATATTTTTAAAAACATCTCTTCATAAAATGGAACCTAAATGGCAAGTATATATAAAATAATGATTTACATTGATTCGCTTGTCACTCCCATCCATTTTTATACAATATTATTATGTAATGGAGCCTTATATTACAGCAATGTAAATTTTGTGTGTTTCGAGTTAAATAATGTATAGATTTAAGAAATATTTTGTTATGATTATTGAGGTTTTAGTTTAACTTTTAAATATACATGTATACCAGGGGGCAATTCCATGTTTAGTTCAAGAAAACCGGATCCATTTTTCTTATCTTTACACAAGATAGCAGAAAATATGAGAGAAGCTGTTTATTATGCTAAGGATTTCAAAATCGATTCTGTAGCTGATTTAAAAGAGCTTAGCGTTAAAATGAAAAAATATGAAACAGATGGTGATCATCTAATTCATGAGCTAATCGTAATGTTAAATAAATCCTTCATGACGCCAATCGAACGTGAAGATATCTTATCTCTAGCTAATAAAATGGATGATGTTTTAGATGGAGCAGAACATTGTGTAGCACACTTTGAAATGTTCTCGTTCATTGATATTGATGAGTCCATGGAAAAATTCTTCTATTATATTTCAAAAAGTGCTGATGAAATTGTATCTGCTACTGACCTTTTGAACAAAAAAGATTTAGTTTCAATGCGCAAGCATATTATCCTTATTAAAGACTATGAACGTGAATGCGACGAAATCTCTCGTTCATCAACAAAACAATTGTTCTTAAAAGAAAAGGATCCAATTCGTTTAATTAAAATGCGTGACATCTACGACCAACTGGAAGAGATTGCTGACTCATGTCAAGATGTAGCGAATACTTTAGAAACAATTATTATGCGTAACGCGTAGATCAGGAGATTTTTAAATGGACACTATCTTAATACTGACAATATTAGTCGTAATATTTGCTTTAGGTTTCGACTTTATTAACGGTTTCCATGATACAGCAAACGCAATCGCTACTTCTGTGTCTACTCGTGCATTACCTCCGCGCGTTGCTGTATTATTAGCTGCTGGAATGAACTTTATCGGGGCAATTACATTCGTTGGTGTGGCAAAGGCTATTGCCAAGGATATCGTTGACCCTTTCGCACTAAATACTACAGCTGATGATACAACTGGAACAATCGTTATACTAGCAGCTCTATTATCTGCTGTTATTTGGAATTTAGTTACATGGTACTTTGGAATTCCATCAAGTTCTTCCCATACATTAATTGGCTCTATAGCTGGTGCTGCTATCGCTGCAGCCGGTTTTAATATTTTAAATTATAGTGGGTTTACTAGTATCTTAATCGGCTTAGTTACTTCACCATTTATAGCATTTTTTATGGGTTATATCTTTATGTCTTTCTTTAAAGTACTATTTAAAAACCAGAATTTATACAGAACGAATAAAGGATTCCGTATTCTACAAATTATTACAGCTGCCATACAATCATTCACGCACGGTACTAATGATGCTCAAAAAGCTATGGGGATTATTACAATGGCATTGATCGCATCTGGTTTACAATCGACAGATGAGGTTCAAGAATGGGTTCGTATTGCCTGTGCTATTGCTATGGGGCTAGGTACTTCCATTGGTGGTTATAAAATCATTAAAACAGTTGGCGGTAAGATTATGAAGATTCGCCCAGTTAATGGGGTTGCAGCTGACTTAGCATCTGCCTCTATTATTTTTGGAGCAACTCTTGTCCACTTACCGGTATCAACCACACATGTTATCTCATCTTCAATCATGGGGGTAGGTTCTGCCCAACGTGTAAAAGGAGTTAACTGGGCGATAGCTCGTAAAATTGTCCTAACATGGATTATTACGATGCCTATTTCAGCAGTAATGGCTGGAATCATTTACTTTATTTTAAATTTAATTTTTAAATAAAAATTAGGAGATGTCTATGCTAAAGACAACTCCTTTTTTATTTAAGCTAACGATTAAAGGTATGATATTAAAATTCACTTTAAATAGGTATTATTATTTTCTAGCACATACGGGATAGAAAGTGCTGCTTCCCCGTTAATATGTTTGGGTTCATAGGTTGCAAAGAAAATTTCCATTATAACTACAATTAGTAAACACACCATAATAATAAATCCGACGAAGTAAATTGCTACTTTTTTTCCGTTCATGTTAGCTACTCCTTTATTTTTTCTTCCTGAATCCCTCTTCTAGCAAATATTCTACTGCTGCTTCACGAGTGCCAAAAGTCTCTTCTAAATTATCTTGATAATAAATATTCCAATCTCTCAAATGATGTCTTAACTCTAATGTCACTCCATCTCGAGAACTCCATTTTTCAATTACCGGTATATCTAAGTCTTCAGATAAGAAATTAATAGCATCTTGAATAATCTCACGTAATTCTAACTCACTAAAGTCACGTATATTCACTAAACCTTTATCATTGGCAAGTTTCTCATACTTTAATAGATCTCCTACATAAACGAAACCATTTCCATTGGGATGTAATTTCTCAACCACAATGGTTTTTTCATATAAACTCTCTTCAAAGTGATAGTTGACGCGATTCATAGAAATTTCCTTTTTCGTTAGTTCTGGAAATGATTCAATAATTGATTGTTTTTGTTCAAATGATAACATGTATATAATGAGCTCCTTTATTTTCCTAATCGATATACTTATTAATTTTTCTATTCTTGTTTTACAATACACTAAAATGAAACACAGTACACCATTTTTGGTATACTGCGCTCTTTCGTTCTCATTTTAAACTGATTTGGTTGCGGCCTCTTTAATCTTCTTCCGCTCTTCATAAATATTTTTTACGATGGCTTTTATTACTGCATAGGTAGGAATCGAAATAATGATGAAAATAAAACCACCAATATTGCCAGCTGCTAATACAATCGTAATAACGGTTAATGGATGGACATCAAGTGATTTCCCCATAATATTCGGCGTTACCAAATTACTTTCAATTTGTTGTGCTACTAACGTAATGACTGCTACCCATACTACCAAAATCGGGTCTTGTATAATCGCGATTACTAGTGCAGGTGCTAAAGAAATCCATGGTCCGATAAACGGAATCATACTCATAAAGAAAGCAAATATTGCAAGTAACAAAGCATAATCTAAATCGATGATTAAGTACCCTATATAAATCATCACAGCTAGGATAAAACTAATTAGAACCTGTCCTTGAACATAATTTCGTAAAACATTATCAATATCAGCTAGTGTCTCTTTTACCCAAGTACGTTTTTCGCCAGTAAAGATATTATAAATATTAGGTGCAAATTTTTCATGATCTTTCAACATGTATATAAAGAAAAATGGAACTAAAATCAATGTAAACGTTGCTGAAACTGTCCCACTAATGATATTTACAATATATTTACTACCTGTCATCATAATCTGTTGAATAGAGCTGGAAACCGAATTTACAAAACTCTCAACCTGTGGTGGCAAACTATCCTTATTTTTCTCAACAAAGTCCGCTGCATCCATTATTTTATCTTCAATATACGGTGCATTTTTCACAAGATTATTGACCTGATCCGTAATCGGATTTCCGATTAATAACAATATCCCAGTTACGATACCTGCTAACAATAACAAAATCGTAAGTATACTTGACCACCTTGGTGCTCCCCACTTTTCCATTATTCTCTGTAATGGCTCAGAAATATAGTAAAGGACTCCCCCTAATAACATTGGGATAAAGATTGTTTTAACAATAATATAAAGTGGACTTAATATCCAATGTATTTCAACTACATATTTAATAATTAAAAGTGCAATAATCATTCCAATTCCCACTTGGAACCAGACTTTTTTAGTCAATAAAATCACCTCTTTCCACATTGTTTCATTGAAAATAATTTCCTATTCACCCATTATAGACTAAATTTATTTTAATGTATGGAAAGTATCCTCGTATACAAAAAACTCTCGGAAATTAGAGCTTCCGAGAGTTTTCTATTTAACATTTATAAACTCGCATCATCTACGGAGTTTAAATATTCTTCAATTGCATCTATAACGGACTCTACACAACCATCATCAAAAGGAGAGATTAACCCCGCTTCTTTTACTAGTTTTGTAAATGACATAGAACCTCCTAACCCACAAAGGTGAATGTAGTCTTTCCACGCTGATTTAAAATCTTCTCTAGAACGTTTCCAAAATTGGAAAGCACACACTTGAGCAAGTGTATAATCAATGTAGTAGAACGGACTAGCATAGATATGACCTTGACGTTGCCAGAAGCCACCTAGTTCTAGATATTCATACCCATCATAATCACGATGTGGCAAATATTTTTCCTCAATTTCTTTCCATACTTGTTTACGCTGAGCTTGAGTCATTGCTGGATTTTCATATACCACATGTTGGAACTCATCAACTGCAACCCCATAAGGAAGGAATAACAACCCACTTGATAAATGGGAGAATTTATATTTTTCTGTTTCTTCTTTAAAGAATAATTCCATCCATGGCCATGTGAAGAATTCCATGCTCATCGAATGGATTTCAGCAGACTCATAAGTAGGCCATAAATACTCGGGGATTCCAATATTACGGCTTGAATATACTTGGAAGGCATGTCCTGCTTCATGTGTTAGGACATCAATATCCCCTGACGTACCATTAAAGTTTGAAAAAATAAATGGCGAGTCATAATTCTCAATGAACGTGCAATAGCCACCACTTTCTTTTCCCTTTTTGGCTTCTAAATCCATTAACTCACGATCAATCATATAGTTGAAAAACTCTCCTGTTTCTGGTGATAGCTCTTCATACATTTTCTTACCGTTCGCTACAATCCAATCTGGATTCCCTTGTGGCTTCGCATTACTTGATAAAAAATTCAGTCCTTCATCATAATACTTAAAGTCATTAATACCGATTCGTTTCGCTTGTCTTTCATATAACTTCGTTGCAACCGGTACAATCAAATTACGCACTTGATCTCGATAACCTGCTACCATTTCTGCATTATAATCAATGCGGTTCATATTAACGTAGCCTAATTCTACATAATTTTTATACCCTAATGTCGTAGCAATTTGATGACGTAATTTTACTAGTTTATCAAAAATGTCATCAAACTTTTCACTATTTTCATTGAAGAAATCAAAGCGTGCTTTCATCGCTTCTTTTCGAACTTCGCGATCAGTAGATTCCCCATATGGAGTAAGTTGAGCAAGTGTTAACGTTTTTCCATCAAACTCAATTTGTGCTGAGGCAACGAGTTTATTATATTCTGAAACAAGTTTGTTTTCCTGTTGCATTAATTCAATTACCTCTGGAGAGAATGCTTTAATTTGATTTTCCGCTAAGGCAAATAGTTGTGTTCCCCATTTTTCCTCCAATTGTTTTCGATACGGCGATTGAACAAGCTCTTTGTAATACTCAAATGAAAGCTCTTCAAATTGAGGCTCCATATCATCTAAAACATCACGTTCTTTTTGATAAAACTCATCATTCGTATCGATTGAAGCTCGAATGTATACGATATTGGCTTGCGTTGAGAAGTCATTACGATATTCATTAATTTTTTCAATTACTTCACTTTGTGTCTCAACTGAATCTGCATTTTTAAATTGAACAATCAAAGCTCTTACTTTCTCTTTTATATCATCTAAATCAGGTCTTTTATATTCATAATCTTTAAAAGTTACCATTGTCTTTCACACCTTTCAAATATTTAGCAATCCGAAGTTTACTTTTCTATTATTAACCATTTTATTCAGAAGAGCAACTATTCAGATAATTGTTTGTGGGTATGGATATCAACTAAAAGAACACATTTATCTAGTTTATAAATGTGCTCTTTCCTAATTAAAATTTAAATTTATTAATTTCTGTAATCATTTCCTTAGATGTTGCATCTAGCAAATGAACCACTTCTTCTAGTTTTTGAACCATCTCTACTTGTACATCTGAAGAAACCGCTACTTCCTTAGTTTGACTTGTTGTATGAATGACAAGTTTATGCATTTCTTCTGTAGATGCTAAAATTTCTTGTGAGCTAGCGGACATTTGCTCTATAACTGCTGAATCATCTTGTATCTTAGCATTCACATCCATAACAACCGTTAAAACTTGTTGTAAATTGCCACCAATTTCAGTAACAGATTGATTTCCAACTTTCACTTTTTCGGTGCTACTCTCCATCTCTACTAACGCTTTCTCACTTATTCGTACAAAGCTTTGTAGATAATCTTGAATATCCTTCGCGGAGCTTCTTGACATTTCTGCCAGTTTTCGTACTTCATCCGCTACAACAGCAAACCCTTTACCTGCCTCCCCTGCTCGAGCAGCTTCAATTGCAGCATTTAATGCTAGTAAGTTTGTTTGTTCAGCTATGCTAGTAATAACAGAAACCATTTCCTTAATCGAGTTGAATTTTTCACTCATTTCTTTAACATATTCTTCCGTATGTAAAACAGACTTTTCTACATCCTGAATCTGAGTGATAACATGTTTTGCATGTACAACACTTGTATCAACTAAATTTGTCATATCGGTCGATGCTTCTGCAATATCCGATGTTGAATCAGCTAAACGCTGGATACCAATCGTCATTTCATTCATTGCATGATTCACTTCATTATTACTCGTCTCCTGTTGATCACTACTCGACGCAATTTCAACAATACTCGAAGCTATAATTTGATTTGAATTTGAAACTTGTGAAGCAGTAAGATCTATATCTGTTACAGCTTTTACTAGATTTTCAGATTTTTTATGTAGGTTTCCCAAGGAAGCCGATAAGTTCTTAAGGGTCTCAGAAAATGTATTAGCAAAAAGAGTAATCTCATTATTTTTCTTTAATTTCAAAGTAGAAAGTGTATCGTTTACTCCTTTTAAATTCCCTTCAGCAAATTTCTCAGACGCTTCTTTTAAAGCATTTAATGGTTTCAATGTATTATTTATATAACGTTGAGTAATGAACAAGCCGATTATTATTATCAATAAAAAGAAAATCGAAACTTTTGGAACAGTATCTTTTGATACTTGCGAACTTACTGCATCTACATAGGATGCATCAATATCTACCCCAAGAAATGCAACCACTTCTCCATTAGTATCTTTCACTGGAATCGTACCTGATATATACTCACCATAATCACTGCTTAGTAAATCTGAGTGGTAAGAACCTTCTTTCAATACCTTTTGTAAATCCTCAACTGTTGTGGAGCCTGATGGGTCACCTAAAGCGGCAGCATTTTCAGTTTCACTAGTCGGCATTCCATCTACTAAAAAGGTAACCTCCTCGTCCCCTTCTTTCGGCACAGCATAGGTATAAGCATAAAGCACTCCATTAATTTCTCTTAGTTCATTTAATTGTTCTCTTAATTCCCAATAGAGATCATTCTCAGCTGGATTTGCTGCTAATTCTTTATACTGCTCAACATCGATGAAATTTACGATATTCTCAGCTATTTGTATTGTTCTATCTCCAACGGTTGCCTTAACAGATTCCTTGGAGTTGTAATTTAAAGTTACGACATACATACCTAATAGGATAATAAATATTATCACTATTAATAAGAGAATTTGTGTTGATAACTTTTTTTCTTTTTTCATTCTGGAGATCCCCTCTTTAATTCTTGTAAACTGAGATTTTATTTTTGATGTAGAGGCGTTTCCCTATTCCCTTTTGGGGCTCTTCCGGTCTTGTTTCGTCGTAGAGACGCTCTCTCTTCTACCTTTTGGGGCTCTTCCGGTTTTGTTTCGTCTTAGAGACCCACTCTCTTCTACCTTTTGGGGCTCTTCCGGTCTTGTTTCGTCGTAGAGACCCACTCTCTTCTACCTTTTGGGGCTCTTCCGGTTTTGTTTCGTCATAGAGACGCTCTCTCTTCTCCCGTTTGGGGCTCTTCCGGTTTTGTTTCGTCGTAGAGACCCACTCTCTTCTACCTTTTAGGGCTCTTCCGGTTTTGTTTCGTCGTAGAGACCCACTCTCTTCTACCTTTTAGGGCTCTTCCGGTATAAATGCCAATTTAAGGACGTACAAAAACGCTCGTTTAACCGTGTACATTTTTGATCTCCAGTGTATATTACAACTTTACATGGAGGGGCGAGCATGATAGCCTTGTTCGGTCAGCCAG
>Ga0182747_1000423_pt1 | contig 41149 bp, 42 predicted proteins | sample eDN3rd30CBELigBY_FD_128526 | JGI IMG/M metagenome (GOLD analysis project Ga0182747, IMG submission 128526) | Enriched backyard soil microbial communities from Emeryville, California, USA - eDNA 3rd pass 30_C BE-Lig BY (version 2) (version 2) | ecosystem: Environmental > Terrestrial > Soil >... | reverse complement strand
TGAAAAGTCTGCAAGTTCGTTACGAAACTTTGCGTTATTCATCTTAATTGAACCGCCGTATACGGAACCGTACGTACGGTGGTGTGAGAGGTCGGGAGTTAATCACTCCCACCTACTCGATTTAATTTGAGTTACTTTATTTCAATTTGATTCATTATATGACAGTGGGGTTTGAGTTTTATCATTGTTAAACGACGATGAACGTAGTAACTGGGGTGCCTTTTTTAGGGACCATCCATAGGCTAATCCAAAACAACCTAATAAAATTCCCGCTCCTAATATGAATGGAATAGATAAATGCCATTCTAATAATACGCCAGCGAGTGCAGGACCAATCATATTTCCTAAACTCATATAAGCATTATTCATACCAGCGGCAAAACCTTGTTCGTTGCCAGCAAATTTTGAAATCAATGTATTTACTGCCGGACGAATAAACACTGTGGCGATTTGGAATAGTGTTGCAACAGATAAAATAATGAAGAAACCACCCACAAATATCATCATAACCATTGCGAATGCAGCAACAACTAAATTTACTAGAATAACTTTCATCTCACCAAAACGTTTAAATAAACGATCAATGATAAACATTTGGAGAACAACACCAGAGAATCCTCCAACAGTAATAACAATTGCAATATCTGTTGGTGAATAATCGAACTTGTAAGTTAAGAACATTGATAATGTTGATTGGAAGTTTGATATCCCGAAACTAAACGTAAATACAACAATTAATATAACAAAATAGGGTGTTTTAACGGAACGTATTAATTGCGTAATGATATTTTCCCTAGTTTTATTTTGCATAGGTTCTTTCATTTGAGGTTGTACATTTGGTAAAACGATGAATGAAAGTAAGGATGCAATTAAAGCTATGGAACCTGCTAAAAAGAATGGGAAATGAAGATTAACATTTACTAAAAATCCTCCTAAACCAGGCCCAATCATAAAACCTAGGGAGATGGCAGCTCCAATTAATCCCATACCTTTACCACGCTCTTGCAACGTAGTAATATCAGCAACATAAGCCATTATGGTTGTCATAATAAAGGCTGCACCGACACCACTTAAAAAGCGCCCTAAGTATAACATCCATACTTCAGAGGCTAATCCGAAAAAGATTTGAGCAACTCCATAAACAATAAGTCCCCCAATAATAAACTTTTTACGACCTAAACGATCTGATAAATTACCAGCTACCGGTGAAAAAATAAATTGTGCGAAGGCAAACACTGCTATTAAAGTACCGTAGACTTCGCCACCAACTCCGAACTTATGCAAATATGTAGGTAATATAGGAATAATAATTCCTACCCCACCCATGGTAATAAACATATTAAGCATTAATATTAATAATGCTAGCTTTTTCTTTTTCTGAGACATAACATTCCACCTTTCCCCTTATCAGAGTCCCCCAAACAGTAAATATTTGTATTTAAAAGCTTATCATATTGTATATTGTTTAACTATATATAAATAGGGTCTTAAGACTGAACTTCAATAGAAAAAGTCGATGATATTCATAAAGAATCTCATCGACTTCATAGAGTGTGTGGATTAACGAATACTCATCTTAAATTTCAAGAAATATTCATTATACTTTCCTAACCAATCAAGACCTAGGTTTTCGTATACTTCTAGTTTATCGCGAAGTTCTACCCCAGGATAGAAACGTTCATCTTCTATTACCTCAGGATCCATCAATTCCATAGCTGCGGCATTTGGAGTGGAGTAGCCAACATAATCAGTGTTTTGAGCAGAATTTTCTGCATCTAACATAAAATTGATAAAGGCATGAGCGCCGTCGATATTTGCTGCAGTTTTCGGTATAACAAAATTATCAAACCATAAATTTGAACCTTCTTCAGGAACTGCATAGTCGAGATCCTCATTTTCCCACATCATATCGGCAGCTTGACCTGACCATGTAAGAGCAACAGCTGCTTCGTTATTAATCATTAGCGGCGTAATTTCATCGCCAATTATTCCTTTAACGTTTGGTGATAAGTTAGTCAACTTATCTGTTGCTAGACGAAGAAGATTCTCATCCTTTGCGTTGAGGGACTCACCTATAGAATTTAAGCCCATTCCCATTACTTCTCGAGCACCATCAACTAAGAAGACTTTTCCTTTTAGGGAAGGGTCCCAAAGATCTTCCCAAGATGTGAAGGATAGATCTTTATCCAGTAAGCTTGGATTGTATACAATACCAACTGTTCCCCAGAAATAAGGGATAGAATATTTGTTTCCTGGGTCGAATGGTAAATCTAGAAAGTAAGGATCAATATTCTTTAGATTAGGTAGTTTTGTGTGATCAATCGGTAAAAGCAGATTTTTTTCTTTCATCATTTCTATAGTATATTCGGATGGAACGGCCACATCATAAGCAGATCCGCCTTGTTCTATTTTTGTCATCATTGCCTCGTTTGAGTCAAACGTTTCATAAATGACATTAATGCCTGTTTCTTCCGTGAATTGGTCGATTAAATCTGGATCAATATATTCGCCCCAATTAAATACGGTGATAGTATCTTTACTACCTTTTGTTCCTGCAGATTCTAGACGATCTACAGCTAAGAATAGAAGAGCACAAACGACTAAAATGCCTACAGTAGCTTGAACTAATGATTTCATCGTTGTCCCTCCTCACGCACATGTTTCACACGGTTTGTTACGAAGTAATAGCCAATAACAACTAACACAGTTACAAAGAAGACAAGTCCTGAGATTGCATTAACTGTTAATGTAATACCTGTTCTTGCCATTGAGTAAATTTCAATAGATAATGTTGAAAAACCGTTTCCAGTTACAAAAAATGTAACAGCAAAATCATCTAATGAATAGGTTAAGGCTAAGAAGAACCCTGCAAAAATTCCAGGTTGGATATATGGTAAAATGACGCGCGTTAATACATCTCGTCTGGAAGCACCCAAGTCCCGTGCTGCATCTATTAGAGAAGTATTCATTTCCAAAAGCTTTGGTAAAACCATTAAAACCACGATTGGAATACTAAAGGCAACATGTGATACTAACACAGAAGTAAAGCCTAATTTGACACCAATCATAGTAAATAATATTAAAAAGCTGGCGCCAATTACAACGTCTGGACTTACGATTAAAACGTTGTTTAAAGAGAGTAATGTATTGCGCATTTTCTTATCTTTAATAGAAATAATCCCAATAGCCCCAAGAGTACCGATGATAGTTGCGATTAACCCAGACAAGAGGGCAATGATGACGGTATTAATCAATATGGCAATCAGTCTCGTATCTTCAAATACTGCTTTGTAGTGCTCCAATGTGAAGGATTCAAAGTTGTTCATTGAGCCGCCACTATTAAATGAATAAAAGATTAAATAAAAGATAGGTGCATATAGCACGACAAAGACAAGTAATAAATAGATTTTTGGGACAGTTGATAATTTTTTCATGATGCACGTCCTCCTTTCTTCTGACCAGTAAGGAGCATAATGATAACCATGAAGATAATTAAAAATACGGCAATTGTTGACCCCATCCCCCAGTTTTTAGAAACAAGGAATTGTTGTTCAATCGCAGTCCCCAATGTGATTACTTTGTTTCCTGCAATTAGTCGGGTAATCATAAACAGAGAAAGTGCAGGAATAAAGGTTACTTGAATTCCAGATTTTACACCGTCAATTGTTAAAGGAAAGACAACACGACGGAAAGTAGTAAAACTAGAAGCACCTAAATCCCGTGCTGCATACACTAGTGTCGGGTTTAGTTTATCAAGCGAGTTGAAAATCGGAATAATCATAAATGGAATAAAGATATATACCGAAACAAAAATAAAACTGAAGTCTGTAAACAAAATTTGCTGTGGGTTCAGACCAAATACTTCAATAAAAGCGTTTATCGGTCCGTATAATCCAAAAATCCCAATAAATGCATAAGTTTTTAATAATAAATTTATCCATGATGGAATAATTATTAGCATTAACCATAAATTTTTATGCTTCGTTTTTGTAAGGAAAAAAGCTGTTGGATAAGCGATAAGTAATGTAAAGAACGTAATCAAGAATGCATACCAAAAGCTTGTTAACGTCATCTTTAAATAAACAGTAGAAAAGAATGCCTTATAGTTATTTAAAGTGAAATTTCCATGTAAATCTAACATGGAATAGTAAACGATTAAGACGATAGGCGCGATAACAAATAAAGCTATCCAAATAGTGTAGGGAATTAGTGAACCCTTGGAAGGTTTATTAAACATGATCTTCTTCTCCGTATGCCTCTAAACGTTTATCAAATTCTTCTTCTGTTTCGTTTAGACGCATGACATGAATACTTTCAGGGTCAAAGTCTAAACCAATTTGTTCGCCTACATCTGCTTTTTTAAGTGAATGAACGAGCCATTCATTGCCATCTTTATCGTAAGTAGAGAGTTCATAATGAACACCTCGGAATAATTGAGTATCTACGGTAACAACAAGTTTTCCTTTGTCCACGGATGTAATCACTAAATCTTCAGGACGGATGACGATATCGATTTTTTCATTTGGTCGCATACCTTGGTCAACGCAGTCAAACGTTTTACCAGTAAACTTAACTTTAAAGTCTTCAACCATTACTCCGTCGACAATATTGGATTCACCAATAAAGTCTGCAACAAAACGATTAATTGGTTCATCATAAATATCTACAGGCGTTCCTGACTGTTGAATTTCACCATCATTTAGTACGAAAATCTCATCAGACATGGCCAAAGCTTCCTCTTGGTCATGTGTTACAAATACAAAGGTTTTGCCTAAACGTTGCTGTAATTCGCGAAGTTCATATTGCATCTCAGAACGTAACTTTAAGTCAAGAGCAGATAATGGTTCATCTAAGAGAATCACTTCTGGATCGTTTACAATTGCTCGTGCGATTGCAACACGCTGGCGTTGGCCTCCAGACATTTCCGAAATTTCTCGGCTCCCATAACCGCCTAAGTTGACAAATTTTAAAGCTTCCAATACACGTTCTTGAATCTCTTTTTCTTTCAGCTTTTTAATACGTAAGCCAAATGCAACATTTTCAAAGACGTTTAAATGGGGAAATAAAGCATAATCCTGAAAAACTGTATTTACTTGACGCTCATTTGCAGGAATTTGATTTATCCTTTTGTCATTAAAATAAATAGACCCTTCTGTCGGATCTGTAAATCCAGCAATAATACGAAGAATAGTTGTTTTCCCGCAACCAGAAGGACCTAAAAGAGTATAGAATTTTCCTCTTTCGAGTTCGAAATTAATATTTTTTAAAACGACTGTTCCATCGTCATATGATTTAGAAACATTTTCAAATCGAATAATTGTATCGCTCATTCCCTAGCCTCCTAAACTATAAATAAGATTCTGTCGCTACTAGTAAAATTTGGGTTTTTCCGTTATTTGCATTGACTATCTGATGATTTGTAGATGCCTCATAATAAATAGCATTTCCTTCGCTAGCAATATACTCATTATTACCTAAAATAACGCGTATACGCCCCTTTAATACATAGATAAATGTCTCAGCTAAAGAAGGTTCAAACTGTTTGTATTCGCCATCCTTCTGGAGAGTAATAAGTACGGGCTCCATCTCTTTTTCGTTGGAAGTCGGAATGAGCCATTGTATTTTATACTGTTTTTCATCATCAATGTAAGAGGTTTGATCATTTTCGTTATATATAACCTTTTGTTCTTGTAGCGAATCGTCAAAGAAATCCTTTGGTGTTGTTCCCAAAACTTCTAATAGTGAAAATAATGTTTCAATTGATGGCGAATTTAAATCACGCTCTAACTGGGAGATATAACCTTTAGTTAAATCAGTTCTTTCACCTAATTCTTCTTGTGTTAGTCCTTTTTTAAGTCGTAATGCCTTTATTTTCGCACCAATTTGCACTTGGAATAACTCCTTATTTGTTTAATATACATAAACTTAAAGTATTAAAGTTTACTATTTAAATACTTAATGTTTACTATTACCGATATTATTATACAGAATCCTAATGTCAATTCAATAGTTATTTTAGAAAAATATCGCTATTTGATGAGTCTTTATTCTAAATTTTCTTCAAATAGATGGGATTTACTAGATGGTAGTTCTACATTGAACTTTTTAAATTGGGGGAAATGAAATGCAAGATTTAATGGTTGGTAAACCTGCTCCTAGATTTGTAATGGATGCAGTAATGCCTGATAAATCTTTTGGAAAAGTATCTTTAGAAGAAAACATAAAACAAGATAAGTGGACGGTATTATTTTTTTACCCTATGGACTTTACTTTTGTTTGTCCAACTGAAATTACGCAAATATCTGATTCCTATGATGAATTTGATGACCTTGACACGGTTGTGATAGGTGTCTCCACTGACACGATATATACTCATTTAGCATGGATTAATACAGAGCGAACAAAAAATGGACTTGGACAATTACAATACCCTTTAGCTGCTGATCATAATCATCAAGTAGCTAGAAAGTATGGAGTGTTGGTAGAAGAAGAGGGTGTTGCACAAAGAGGTCTCTTTATTATCAGCCCAACTGGTGAACTCCAATATCAAGTAGTTCACCATAATAATATTGGTCGTGATGTGGAAGAGGTGTTACGTGTTTTACAAGCACTTCAAACAGGAAGGTTATGTCCGGCAAGCTGGCGCCCAGGTGACGATACTTTATAGTTTAGAATGGAAGTTACCTTTTAATTCATTAAGGAGGTAGTTGAATGAAATTACGTTCTCAAATGCCTGATTTGAAGGGTGAAGCCGCGTGGTTAAATGGTAAAGTACAGCGAACGGATTTAATAGGGGAAAAACCTACCATCATACATTTTTGGTCTATAAGTTGCTATGACTGTAAAGTGAGCATGCCACAAGTAAATGAACTTAGAGATAAGTATGAAAATCAGGCTAATTTTCTAGCTGTGCATATGCCAAGGTCAAAGGAAGATACAGAAATTAGCCGAATACGAAAAGTGGCCAGTAACTATAACATCTCACAGCCAATTTTTGTCGACAATCAAATGACACTTACTGATACGTTTAATAATCAATTTGTACCATCATATTACTTATTTGATCGTAAAGGTATGCTTCGTCATTTCCAATCAGGAGGAAGTGGTATGAAGATGCTCGAAAAACGGTTACTTAAACTTTTAAATGAATAGCAGATTAAAAATGTAGGTCACTATGGGTGGGCTACATTTTTCATTTTGTTGACCACTCTTAATAGTGTGGTGTTCGAATGTAGTTTTGATTACAAACTGTAAATACCTATCATAGTAAAAATCCTATGCATCTTATAACTTTAATTTATAAGACTTATAAGTTATGGGTCATATTCAGTGGATAGTTTTTCCAGTAAAATTAGATCATAAGGAAGGGGAGGATGACATGTTAAAGTCAGAAAACGATCAATGGAATGCTAGTTTATATGATCAAAGTCATTCATTTGTTTCGCAGTATGGAATGGGTTTAGTTCAACTGCTAGCGCCAAAGGATAACGAAGTCATTTTAGATCTTGGCTGTGGAACTGGGGATTTAGCTTGGGAAATTATGAAGTACGGTGCTAGGGTAATGGGTGTCGATCAATCTTCTAATATGGTTGAACAAGCGAAAATTAAGTATCCAGATAGTTCATTTGTAGTAAAGGATGCCACTGACTTAGATTACAAGGAAGAGTTTGATGCTGTTTTTTCAAACGCAACTCTCCATTGGATTAAGACACCAGAGAAAGCTTTATATTGCATTTATCGTAGCTTAAAGCAAGGTGGACGGTTTGTTGCAGAGTTTGGTGGAAAAGGAAATGTACAATCTATTACTGATGAACTTATCCATCAAATAAAAGATGAGGGAATAGAGTTTAGTGAGAAACAATTTCCATGGTACTATCCTAGTATAGCCGAATATGCTTCTTTGATGGAAGCAACAGGCTTTAGAGTTACATTTGCTCACCACTTTGACCGGCCGACAAAATTAGATGGGAATGAAGGCTTGAGCAATTGGATTAATATGTTTGGGGGGCAATTTTTTGAAGGGGTACCCGAACAAAGAAGAAAACATATTATTGCCCGTGTTGAAAATAATCTAAAAGGGGAGTTATTTAAAGAAGGCTATTGGTTTGCAGATTATAAACGTATCCGTGTGATTGGAGTAAAAGAATGATACTAACATGAACCTTACAGTGTTGTGGGATATCTTAATTTGTCATATGGTTGGTATCAATATTTATTCGAAGATAGTTTACGTTTTTTTTAACATTTAACAAATTTTTCAATGGATATTTGTACAAAATAACGACACTAAGATAAAATAGTAGCATTGATGATTTTGTACGGAGGTTTATGATGAAAAAAGAATTTGTAGTAGTGGGACTAGGGCGCTTTGGTGGGAGTATTGTAAGAGAGCTAATTCGTCTTGGGGCAGATGTATTAGCAATCGATGTCCAAGCTGAGCGTGTAGATGAATATGCCAAAATAGCAACGCAAGCAGTTATTGCGGACACAACGGATGAAGAAGTAGTGATTTCGTTAGGAATTCGAAATTTTGAGCATGTAATTATTGCGATTGGTGAAAATATTCAAGCTAGTATTTTAACAACTTTGATATTGAAAGATCTTGGGGTAGAGCAGATTACGGTTAAGGCACAAAATGATTATCATGCGAGGGTGCTCCATAAAATTGGGGCAGATCATGTTGTACATCCAGAGCGTGACATGGGTATTCGTATTGCAAACAATATGATGTCTAGTAATGTATTAGATTATTTAGAGCTATCCGATGAGCATTCGATTATGGAAATTCGTGCAAATGATCGTATTGCAGGATTTTCACTGATAGATTTAGATATTCGTGCAAATTATGGTATCAATATTGTTGGAATCAAAAGAGGAGAATCCATTGTTATTTCTCCAGCAGCAGACGATAAAATATTATTAGGGGATATTTTGTTAGTAATTGGAGCAGATGTCGATATCAATCGTTTTGTAAAAAAAGCGATGAGTTAATAGCAAGCGTAAAACAAGTATGGTAGTAAAGCTTAAATCCCGCAAGCTTCATATAAAAATAAAAAGGTTGTCCAATTTGGACAACCATTTTTCTTATACTTCCATAATAATTGGTAAAATCATTGGACGACGTTTTGTTTTCTCAAATAAATATGGTCCTAAAACGTCAGTAATTTCATTTTTCATTTCAGTCCATTGAGTAGATTTTACTTGGACCATTTCGTTTAAATGGCTATTTAACATTTTTTGAGCTTCACTAATAAGTGAGCCTGACTCACGCATATAGACAAATCCACGAGAAATGATGTCTGGACCTGCCACAAGTTTTTGTTTCTTCATATCTACACTTACTACGACAATGACTAATCCTTCTTCAGAAAGAATACGACGATCGCGTAAGACGATATTTCCGATATCTCCAATTCCACTTCCATCAATATAAACATCTCCAGAAGGGATTTTGCCAGAAACATGCGCGGTATTAGCACTTAATGCTAACACTTCGCCATTTTCCATAACAAATGTATTGTCGATAGGTACATCGCAACTCTCTGCTAGTTTCGTATGCATCTTTAACATTCGATATTCACCATGGATTGGCATGAAGAACTTAGGTTTCATTAAGCGAAGCATTAATTTTTGTTCCTCTTGAGAACCGTGTCCAGATGTATGGATATTATTTAAAGAACCATGGATAACTTCTGCACCTGCACGGAATAATAGGTTAATAATTTTATTAACGCTAATTTGGTTACCAGGAATAGGTGACGAAGAAAATACAACTGTATCTCCAGGCTGAATTTGAATTTGTCGATGCGTACCATTTGCAATGCGTGATAATGCTGCCATTGGTTCACCTTGTGAACCTGTACATAAAATCAACACTTCATTTGCTGGTAAACGATTGATTGTTTGTGCATCTACAAATGTTTCTTTAGGTGCAGTAATGTAGCCTAGTTCACGTCCAATAGAGATTGCATTATCCATTGAACGACCAAATACGGCAATTTTACGTCCGTACTGTGCGGCTGCATCAGTTACCTGCTGTAAGCGATGAATATTAGAAGCGAAGGTTGCAAAAATGATTCGCCCGTCTACTTTACGTAAAATATCATCAATACTTTCTCCTACTTTACGTTCAGACATAGTAAAGTTAGGTACTTCAGCATTTGTACTATCAGAAAGTAAGCAAAGCACACCATCTCGACCAATTTCAGCCATTTTTGTTAAGTTCGCAGGTTCTCCAACCGGTGTAAAGTCAAACTTAAAATCTCCAGTATGAACAATATTACCAGGAGGTGTTTTCACCACAATGCCATATGCATCTGGAATACTATGTGTCGTACGGAAGAAGCTAACAGATGTTTTTCTAAACTTAATAACATCGTCTTCTTTAATTTCTATAAGTTTAGTAGTACGTAATAATCCGTGCTCGTCCAATTTATTTCGCAATAAACCTAAAGCAAGCTTCCCACCGTATACTGGGATATTAATTTGGCGTAATAAATAGGGTATACCACCAATATGATCTTCATGTCCGTGAGTGATAAATAAACCTTTAATTTTATCGACATTTCGTGCTAAATAAGTGTAATCCGGAATAACATAGTCAATCCCTAGTAAATCGTCCTCCGGAAATTTAATTCCAGCATCAATTACAATAATTTCATCCTGAAATTGTACTGCATAGGTGTTTTTTCCGATTTCGCCCAGTCCGCCGAGAGCGAATACCGCTGCTTGATCATTTTTTACAAATTTCATAAAGATCTAAGCATTCTCCAACTTGAAGTTTGGGCTATTTTTTTCATATTCTAAATAATTGCCCTCAAGTAATTGTATATACTCGATATTGTAATTACGATCTTTTAAATAGCTGCGCACTTCTCTTTCTGAAGCTGCTTCTAAATAAAGACTTTTTGTGTTTTCGCGAACTGGTACCTCTTGAGCATTTTCTTGGTAATAAACTTTGTAAATCATGTTTTCTCTCCTTTAATTAACGTACATTTCGTGCATCTTTTAGATTATTTCAAGTTAACTTATTGCCATAAAAAAGTAGCGTTAGCATTAGATAATTAAAATAAAGATATTTATTATTGATGATATCAAAAGCCACCGTTTTTGCAAAAAGCTTTATCTTCTTAACAATAATTGTCTTAACACGAAAAAAACACTTATACCCATTTTACCATCAATTGGTTAAAGAGTCTTGTTCTACTGTTAAGGTAATTTAAATTTTATGAAAGAACAGTATTATTTCGACATTGATTTTGTATGTTGGATAGAGTTTGTCTTTTCTATAAAGTAAGAAGATAAATAGCCTAAATCTTTGTTAAGGATGCATTTCCTTTATATTATCATGCGTCTGCTTTAAAATAAAGAAAAGCCCTTCATTTTTGAAGGGCTTAAGCAATTGATTTTTTTCCGAGGATGCCATTTAATCGTTTCAAAATCTTTTTTTTGAGTCGTTTTAACATGGCGTATCACTCCTTACTAATAGAGTACTGAATATTTTTTCTATATGTAAAGTATTTTCTATTTACATATAAATATGTGTTGAGAGGTTTATGAAATGACAAATATCATATTTTTTGATGTTGATGGGACACTTTATAATCGTGAAAAAAAGATTCCCAATTCGGCAAAAAAGGCAATTGAAGCAGCACGCAATAATGGCTATGAAATAGCAATAGCAACTGGCAGGGCACCATTTATGATTGAAAATATTTTAGAAGAATTAAATATTGATACATACGTTACTTTTAATGGACAATATGTTGTTTATAAAGGTGAAGTTATTTACACAGACAGTGTACCGAAAGAATATTTAGCGAAAATTATCGCATTTGGTCAAGAACGAAATCATCCAGTCGTGTTTTTAGATGATAAGGAAATGATTTCTTCAATTGAAGGGCATTCCTTTATTGAGCAAAGTATGAATACATTAAAGTACCCGTATCCCTCTAGTAACCCTTTATTTTATGAAGAGAACGAAGTATATCAAACTCTTATATTTATGGAGGAAACTGACGAGCAGTTATATAGAGACACTTTTTCAGAAGTAAAATTTGTAAGATGGCATCCCTATTCATGTGATATTTTACCAAAACATGGTTCAAAAGCGAGAGGGATCAAGACCTTATTAGAAAAGATTAATATACCAATTGAAAACTCTATTGCATTTGGCGATGGATTAAATGATATTGAGATGCTTCAAGAGGTTGGTACTTCAGTAGCGATGGGTAATGGTCATGAACTAGCAAAAAAAGTAGCGGATATTATCACCGATGATGTTGACCGTGATGGTATAGCAAAAGCCATGAAGAAACTTAATATTATTTAAAACTTTTTTACTATACCGTTGTGGGACTTTCTTTATTAGTCTATGATGAATGCTTTAAAATGCTTAGACTATAAATAAATTATTTTGTTAATAATGAAGGAGGTGTTTCTTAATAAGAAACACCTCCTTTTACGGTCTATAAATCAATTAAGAACTTATTCTTCACCTAATGGGAATGAATTCGGTACTGGTTCAAATGGTTTTTCATTATTGATGTAATCAAAAAACATTACACCATTTAGATGATCTAATTCATGTTGAAAAGCAATCGCTGGTAAGCCTTTTAAGCGTATTTTCTTTTCCTCTCCATCAATCGTGAAGAATTTAGCAGTAATTCGAGCATGACGAGGGACGAATCCAGGAATTGGACGGTCAACTGAAAGACATCCCTCGCCGGAAGGAATGTATGTTTTTTCTACTGAATGACTAACGATTTTAGGGTTAATGGCAACAAAACTTAATAATTCCCCTTTGTCATCTTCTAAATGTAGGGCAAACATTCTTTTTAATGAGTTTACTTGGTTGGCTGCTAAACCAACTCCTGGACGAAGACCATATTTTTCTGATACCTCAGGGTCTTGACTGTTGATTAAGTATTCTAACATGTCATTAGCTAATTTACGGTCGTCTTCAGTTAGAGGGAATTTTACTTCTTCTGCTTTCGTTCTTAAAGTTGGGTGCCCTTCCCGAATAATATCTTTCATTAAAATCATATATAAACTTCCTTTCAACATAAAACTATGTAACTAAATTATAGTAGTATTCAGTGCAAATCGCTAATTTTCTTAGCTAAAAGCTTTTGGTACATTATGGATGAATCGAAAGTAAGTACTTTCAATAGCATTTGATAGATAAATTTTATCTATATTAAAAAATATCATATGTAGCAATTTTTTGCCTAGAAAAGTTTAGTTATTAAAGTATATGTAAATAGAAGTAAAAATGTTTCATAAAAGGGAAGTTATTTAAGAAAACTAATAACTGCATGTGTTGGTTATTTCTGTTGTAACACAGTTTTGCAGTTAATATATAACAGATTTATTTTTTGTTCCAAATAGCCATATGACAAAAAAAGTGCGAAATAAAAGGAAATCAATGATTGACCGAATGAAATTATTTTTATATACTCAATTTAATAACATATTGTACTAATGTTTTTGGAACTAATTTTAATACAGAAAATAAGGAGAGGTGCTATATGGGAGAAAAATTAAAAAAACAATTTGATCCAGCTGCTACTTTACAGGACATTGAAAATAAATTTGAAATGTTCCAAATCTTAAATGAAGAGGGGAAAATTGTTAACGAAGATGCTGTCCCTGATTTATCAGATGAAGAGTTAATCGAGTTAATGACTCGTATGGTATATACACGTATTCTAGATCAACGTTCTATTTCATTAAACAGACAAGGTAGACTTGGTTTCTATGCACCAACTGCTGGCCAAGAAGCTTCTCAGCTTGCATCACATTATGCATTAGAAAAAGATGATTGGATTTTACCTGGTTACCGTGATGTGCCACAAATCGTTTTCCACGGACTTCCATTATGGAAAGCCTTCTTATTTAGTAGAGGTCATTTTGTTGGGAATCAAATTCCTGAAGGTGTAAATGTATTACCTCCACAAATCATTATTGGTGCTCAATATGTTCAAACGGCTGGAGTAGCCCTTGGTATTAAAAAACGAGGTACAGCTGACGTAGCTGTTACTTATACAGGTGATGGTGGTTCATCACAAGGCGATTTCTACGAAGGAATTAACTTTGCAGGAGCATTTAAAGCACCAGCAATTTTCATCGTACAAAATAACCAATTTGCTATCTCAACACCACGTGAAGTTCAAACAGCTGCAAAAACAATTGCACAAAAAGGGATTGCTGCTGGAATTCCAAGTGTATTAGTAGATGGTATGGATCCACTTGCGGTTTATGTAGCAACACGTGATGCTCGCGAACGTGCAGTGAAAGGTGAAGGGCCTTCTTTAATTGAAACGATGTGTTACCGCTATGGTCCACATACAATGTCAGGTGACGATCCAACACGCTACCGTACAACTGATATTGATAATGAGTGGGCAGCAAAAGACCCAATTGTTCGCTTCCGTATTTACCTAGAAGGAAAAGGTTTATGGAATGAGCAAAAAGAAACAGAAGTGATTGAGCAAGCAAAAGAAGAAATTAAAGCTGCGATTAAAAAAGCAGATGAGACACCTAAACAAAAAGTAACGGACTTAATTTCAAATATGTTCGAAGAAAAACCATATAACTTGCAAGAGCAATATGAAATCTTTGAAGCAAAGGAGTCGAAATAAGCCATGGCACAAATGACAATGATTCAAGCGATTACGGATGCACTCCGTTGTGAATTAAAAGATGATGAAAATGTTTTAGTGTTCGGTGAAGATGTTGGGGTAAACGGAGGGGTATTCCGTGCAACAGAAAATCTTCAAAAAGAATTTGGTGTTGATCGAGTATTTGATACACCGCTTGCTGAATCAGGAATCGGTGGATTAGCAGTTGGTCTATCACTAACTGGTTACCGCCCAGTACCTGAAATTCAATTCTTTGGATTCGTGTTCGAAGTAATGGACTCTATTAGTGGTCAATTAGCTCGTTATCGTTACCGTACAGGAAATACTTATAATATGCCGGTAACGATTCGTTCACCATTTGGTGGTGGTGTTCATACACCTGAAATGCACTCTGATAGTTTAGAAGGTTTAATGGCTCAACAACCGGGGTTAAAAGTAGTAATTCCATCAACTCCATACGATGCAAAGGGATTATTAATTTCATCTATTCGTGATAACGATCCTGTAATTTTCTTAGAACATTTGAAATTATACCGTTCTGTGAAAGAAGAAGTTCCTGAAGAGTCATATACAATTCCACTAGGTAAAGCTGATGTGAAACGTGAAGGTAAAGATTTATCGATATTTGCTTATGGTTTAATGGTTCACGAAAGCTTGAAAGCTGCTGCTGAACTTGAAAAAGAAGGATATTCAGTAGAGGTTGTCGATTTACGTACAATTCAACCATTAGATATTGAAACTATTATTGCATCAGTTGAGAAAACAAATCGTGCAATTGTAGTTCAAGAAGCGCAAAAACAGGCAGGAGTTGCAGCTAACATTGTTGCGGAAATTACAGAGCGAGCAATCCTAAGTTTAGAAGCACCTGTTTTACGTGTAGCAGCACCGGATACAATTTATCCATTCCCACAAGCTGAAAACATTTGGTTACCAAACTATAAAGATATACTAGAAACGGCGAAAAAAGTTCTAACATTCTAATGATTTGTAAAAGGAAAGGGTGAATAATATGGCGTTTGAGTTCCGCATGCCTGATATTGGAGAAGGTATACATGAAGGTGAAATCGTAAAATGGTTCGTTAAAACTGGCGATAAAATTCAAGAAGATGATGTACTATGTGAAATTCAAAATGATAAAGCAGTAGTTGAAATGCCTTCACCAGTAGAAGGAACTATAGAGGAAATTCTAGTTGAAGAAGGTTCTGTAGCAGTTGTTGGCGATGTTATCATTCGAATTAACGCACCTGGTTACGAAAATCTTCAATTTAAAGGTGATGATCATCACAAAGAAGAGTCCACTACTACAACTAGTGCACAAGTTCAAGCTTCTGCTGAAGATGGTAGTAAAGTAGAAAAAGCACCAGTTCAAGGTGATTCTAAAGAGAATGCAGCTGTTGATTTATCACAAGCATCTGCTTCATCAAATGAACGAATCATTGCTATGCCATCTGTACGTAAATATGCTAGAACAAAAGGCATCGATATTCATCTTGTAAGTGGTACTGGTAAAAATGGACGAGTTCTTAAAGAAGACATCGAAAACTACTTAAATGGCGGAGCGAGTGTTGCTCAAGCTGAAACTGCTTCAGATGAAGTAAATGTAGTTGAAGAAAGTGTAACTGAAGAAACAGTTACGTCAACACCGTATGTAAACTTAGAGGGTGAATTCCCAGAAACTCGCGAGAAAATTTCAGGAATACGTAAAGCTATTGCAAAAGCGATGGTTCACTCGAAACATACAGCTCCTCATGTTACACTAATGGACGAAGTGGATGTAACTGAACTTGTAGCTCACCGCAAGAAATTTAAGGATATTGCGTTACAAAAAGGTATCAAATTAACTTATTTACCTTATGTTGTGAAAGCATTAGTATCTACTTTACATGAATATCCTGAATTTAATCGTTCATTTGACGATGCAACGAATGAAATTATTCAAAAACATTACTTCAATATAGGTATTGCAGCAGATACTGAAAAAGGTTTACTAGTACCTGTAGTAAAAAATGCGGATCGAAAATCAATTTTCACTATTTCTGCTGAAATCAATGATTTGGCAACAAAGGCTCGAGAAGGTAAACTATCACCTAATGAGATGAAAGGCGGATCATGTTCAATAACGAATATAGGATCTGCTGGTGGTCAATGGTTTACTCCAGTAATTAACCATCCTGAAGTAGCAATTTTAGGTATTGGTAGAATTTCTGAGAAACCTGTGATAAAAAATGGTGAAATTGTAGGTGCACCTGTGTTAGCATTATCATTGAGCTTTGATCATCGAATGATCGACGGAGCCACAGCACAAAATGCTTTAAATCATTTAAAACGTTTGTTAAGTGACCCGGAACTATTATTAATGGAGGCGTAAAAAAATGGTAGTAGGAGATTTTCCAATCGAAATTGATACACTTGTCGTAGGATCTGGCCCTGGTGGGTATGTAGCAGCAATTCGTGCGGCACAAACTGGACAAAAAGTAACAGTAGTTGAGAAAGGGCAATTAGGGGGCGTTTGTTTAAACGTTGGTTGTATCCCTTCTAAAGCACTTATTTCAGTTGGTCACCGTTATGAGCATGCTAAACATTCTGATGACATGGGTGTAGTAACATCTGATGTTAAACTTGATTGGAGCAAAGCACAAGCCTTCAAAGACAGCGTAGTTAAAAAATTAGTTGGCGGTGTCGAAGGTTTATTAAAAGGTAACAAAGTTGATATTGTTAAAGGTGAAGCTTACTTCGTAGATGCAAACACTGTACGTGTTATTAACGAAGATTCAGCTCAAACATACACTTTTAAACATGCAATTTTAGCAACTGGTTCTCGTCCTATTGAGATTCCAACATTCAAATTTTCTAAACGTGTAGTAAGCTCAACTGGTGCGTTATCATTCCCAGAAGTACCAGGTAAATTAGTAGTAATCGGTGGTGGTTACATCGGTACTGAGCTAGGTTCTGCATATGCTAACTTAGGTTCTCAAGTTACAATTCTTGAAGGTGGAAAAGACATCTTAGCAGGCTTTGAAAAACAAATGACTCAAATTGTTAAAAAAGGTCTTAAAAAGAAAGGCGTTGAAGTTGTAGTAGGCGCTCTTGCAAAAGGTGTTGAAGAATCTGAGTCTGGCGTAGTAGTAACTTACGAAGCTGACGGCGTAGAAAAAACTGTAGAAGCAGATTACGTATTAGTAACTGTTGGTCGTCGTCCAAACACTGACGAACTTGGTTTACAAGAAATCGGTATCGAATTTGCTGATCGCGGTTTATTAAAAGTAGACAAACAAGGTCGCACATCTGTACCAAATATCTTCGCTATTGGTGATATCGTATCTGGTCCACAACTTGCACACAAAGCTTCTTATGAAGGTAAAGTTGCTGCAGAAGCTATCGCTGGTGAACCATCAATCGTTGACTATTTAGCAATTCCTGCTGTATGCTTCACAGATCCAGAAATGGCTACTGTTGGTTATTCAGAAGACCAAGCAAAAGCTGAAGGTATCGAAGTGAAAGCTGCGAAATTCCCATTCGCTGCAAATGGTCGTGCATTAGCATTAAATGCTACAGAAGGTTTCGTAAAATTAGTTGCACGTAAAGAAGATGGATTACTTATCGGTGCTCAAATTGTTGGTGTAGGCGCATCTGATATGATCGCAGAAATGGCTACTGCTATCGAAGGCGGCATGACTGCAGAAGATATCGCTTTAACTATCCATGCTCACCCAACTTTAGGTGAAATTACTATGGAAGCTGCTGAAGTAGTACTTGGCAACCCAATCCATATTGTAAGCAAATAATATACTCAAACATATTTACGCAATGTTACAGTTATGTAGCATTGCGTTTTTTTCTTTTGTCATGAGAATGAGTACGCTATATTAATAGAGAGATTTTCCTATATACTTGATAAATAATTATTTTTTATAACAATAAAAAATGTTATGATAATGATAAACATTATCAATTAGGTGAGGAACAATGTTAGATAAATATACAACACTTGTTACAGTAGCAGAAAGTACCTCGTATACAGAGGCAGCGAAAAAGCTTTATTGTTCACAGCCAACGATTACACAGCACATCCAACAGCTTGAACAGCATTATAATTGTAAGCTTGTTAGACGTCATAAACGTTCAATTGAATTGACAGAGCAGGGTGAGTTGCTCGTAGATTACGCACGGAAACTTATTCAATTAGAACAAACTGTAACAAATCGACTTGCAATGATTAAGGGAAAGCATCAGGCACTGCCGATTTATGTCAGTCATTATTTTGCTGATACTTTCTTTTCAATGTTATTTAATTGTCCTGCTCATGGTACATGTGAGCGATGTCCGTATGAATTGCATAGCTTGTCGTATAAAGATTTAAGAGCAGCATTACTTAATAATGATACAAATTTTGCTATTATGCCGGTTTATGAAGACGATGAAGCAATTGCAAGTCAATTTAAAATTGATGTGTTATTTGAAGAAGAACTATACTTAGTCATGTCTAAGACGCATAAATTAGCGAGTCGCAAGCAGCTTTACTTGAGAGATCTAGAGGGACAGCAGATGTTACTGCCTCAAAGTTATTATTTACAGCAGCTCATTAAGAAATCATTAGAACCGGTTCAAGTTCAATATTTGCAAATGACGAACTTTAGTTTAATTGAGAAAGCGGTAGAACAAGATGTAGGAATCTCCTTTGTACCGCTTGTATCAGAGCAATATATGAATGATTGTTTAGTATACAAAAAAATAAGTGGGTTAACAATTTTACGAAAAAATGCAATTATCAGTAACCCCGAAAATCCTTTATCGGATGTGGCTTTAACATTCTATGAGCATATAAAAAAGCAGTTTTCTTAACAATTTTTGTTAAGAAGACTGCTTTTTTAATTTTTCTTATAGAACTATAAAAAAACTTTATATTCCTTAAAGGAATGCTTATAAATACTAAATAATTTTAATAATTACTCAAATGGATGATATTGATAATCATTATCAAAGGTGTTAAATTTACTCAAGAGCAACAATAGTAATAACTTAGGGAGGAACATTTATGAAGCAACTAAAGAAATTATGGTTACTGCCTGTAATGGCGTTAGCATTTATTTTAGCAGCTTGTGGCTCAGATGATGAAGCAACATCTGATAAGAGCTCTAAAGACTCAGCTTCAACTGAAAAAGTTGAGAACTTAACAATTGGTCTTCAAAGTGATGTAGGACCATTAAATATTTATACCGGTAACTTAGACTGGTTAACAGATATAGTTTATGACAAATTATTCTCACCATCACCATATGTTGACGAGCCAACACCTTGGTTAGCAGAATCAGCAACTCAAATTGATGATGATACTTGGGAAGTTGTTATTCGCGACGGAATTAAATGGCATGATGGTGAAGCCTTCACAGCGGAAGACGTTAAATTTACATATGAGTACTACCGTGATGGTCCTTCAAATCGCCATACTCACCATGTAAGTGAAGTGCCAAAAATTGATGAAATTAATATTGCTGAAGATGGAAAAACACTTACATTTGAATGTGGTTATGCTTGTCCATCATTAAAAACAGTAACATTTGCAGATTTACCAATTTTACCAAAACATATTTGGGAAAACGTTGAAAACCCACGTAAATATACTGATCTTGCAATTGGTACAGGTCCTTATAAATTAGCTGAGTACAAAGCAGATGAGTATTATGTATTAGAGGCAAACGATGATTACTTCATGGGTGAGCCAACAGTATCAAAATTAACATTACCGATTATCGGTGACGCAACAGCAATGTTTAATGCATTGAAATCAGGTCAAATTGACGTATCATCACGTACAGTACCTGCTGAGTTAGTATCAACATTCCAAAAAGATGGGAAATTTGGTTTAGCAAAAACAACAAACTTATCTATTGTTCAATTTAACTTAAACTATACAATTGCACCATTTGATAACGGAGATTTCCGTGAAGCATTATCTTTAGGGATTGATCGTCAAGCAATCGTTGACACAATTTTATTAGGACAAGGTACAGCAGCGGATACAGGTTACCCACACCCATCTTCACCTTGGACAAATCCAGATTTATCAACACCATATGATGTTGATGCAGCAAATGCTCAATTAGATGAACTTGGTTATAAAGATACAAATGGTGACGGCTTCCGTGAAACACCAGAAGGCGAAACATTAGACTTTACTATTAAAGTATCATCAGCAGAACCGATTTATGTTCGTGCAGCTGAATTAATTGCTGAGCAATTCTCAACAAACATCGGTGTAAAAACAGATGTTCAAGCAATGGATGCAACAACATTCTCAGCTGATTCAACTGATAAAAACTATGAAATGACAATTAGCTTAATTGGTCCACACGGCGTTGCCGATCCTGACCAATTCATTATGTCTCAACTTTCAGGTTACTTATGGGATAAAACAATTTCTTATCCTGAATTAGAAAGCTTAATTACGGATTGGAAAGCAGCATCAACAATTGAAGACCGTAAAGCGGTTTCTTTTGAAATGCAAGAGCTTTATAACTCTCAACCAACATCAATTGCACTTTACTATCCAGAAGATGTTTATGCATACAATGCAGATGTATATGATGGCTATGTTGAATCTTTAGGTTACGGCATTATTAACAAATTCTCGTTCTTACCTCAAGAAACACAAAAAGCAACATCAACAACAGAACCAGTATTAGTAAAATAAGGGTGGCAAATTAAATGAACAGAAAATTTTCGTTTATCGGAAAAAAACTGTTCCAATATGTGCTCGTGCTATTCGTGGCAACTATGATTAATTTCGGGTTGCCACGTCTTGCGCCTGGTGATCCACTGTTATATTTCTTCGATGAATCGACCATCAAAGAACTGACAAGTGAGCAGAAGCAAGCAGTGCTTGATTCAGTTGGGTTAGGCGGCTCATTATGGGAACAATACGTTAATTACATAGTAGGAATTTTTAAATGGGATTTTGGTAGTTCAATTACCTATGCTAAGCCAGTGACAGAAATAATTGCGGATAAATTACCTTGGACATTGACATTGGTGTTTCCAGCGTTAATTTTAAGTACAATTATTGGCCTCATTATTGGTGCATACTCAGCTTGGAATCGCGGGAAAAAACGCGATATGACATTGCTAACATCGATGCTTACATTCCAGGCTATACCTGGATTCTGGTTAGGGATGTTATTGATTGCCATTTTTGCAGTAAGTTTTGGTTGGTTCCCGACATATGGGGCATTGTCAATTGTACAAGATGGTACAACTTGGGGCTTTATAAAAGATGTACTTTGGCATTTAGTATTGCCGATTTGTACTTTAAGCATTGCAACAGTTGGTTCTCATTATTTATTAACTCGTTCTTCGATGCTGGAATCATTAGGGCAAGATTATATGACGATGGCTGAAGCAAAAGGCGTTTCGAAAAAAACGTTAATTTTCAACCACGGCTTAAGAAATGCACTATTACCTATTTATACAGAATTTACGATGGCACTAGGGTCATTAATCGGTGGTTCAGTCGTAATAGAAACTGTGTTCTCTTATCCGGGAATTGGTAGCCTGTTATATGAAAGTGTAACAGCACGGGATTTCCCAATGATGCAAGGTATTTTCTTAATTATTACCCTTGGGATTATTGCAGCAAATATTTTTGCAGATTTAACATACCCATTAATTGATCCACGAGCAAAATCAAATCACTTTAAAAAGGAGGGTTAATGATGCGTAAATCAACAAAAGTAATCGGTGCTGTAGGTGTCAGTATGTTTGCACTTGTTCTGTTATTCGCTATTTTTGGCCCACTTTTTATACCTTATGATGCATATAAGCAAGTAGCAGGCTCATTTTTACCGCCAAGCTCAGAGCATTGGCTCGGGACAAATGATATGGGACAGGATATTTTAGCAGAGATTGCTGTAGGAGCAAGAACATCATTATTTATTGGAATTGTCACAGCTATATTAGCAACAGTAATTGGTGGCGTAATCGGTGTATTAGCAGGGTATATTGGCGGTGCATTTGAAACATTTACGATGCGTTTTATCGATATCGTGCTAACATTACCGTTTTTACCGTTAATGATTGTTGTAGCTGTATATATTGGTCCAGGCATTTTTACACAAGTATTTGTCATTACATTAGTAATGTGGGCAGGGAAAGCACGTCAAATTCGTGCGCAAACATTATCCATTAAGTCAGCTGGCCCTGTATTAGCAGCAAGAACGATGGGTGCAAGTAATTTTTATATTTTTAGAAAGCATATTTTACCGGGTGTTTTTCCAATTTTCATTCCTCAGTTTGTTGGAGCAGTCAATGCAGCTATTTTACTAGAATCATCTTTAAGTTTCTTAGGAATGAGCGATCCAACAATGAAAAGTTGGGGGAGTATCTTATATTATGCCAATAGTCGAAGTGGTTTCTTAACAGATGCTTGGATGTGGTGGATCATTCCACCGGGTGTTTGCATCGTGTTAGTTGTATTGGCATTTTCATTTATGGGCTATTATTTAGAGGAAAAAGTGAATCCTCGCTTAGGTAGCTATACGGTATCGAAAAAACGTCCAAAGCAGCCTATTGAAATCAAAGAAGAATATGTAAAAGAAAAAGTAGCAATAAGTGTTGATAATTTAACAATTCAATATCCCAAAAATGGTCGCTATATATCTGTTGTATCGAATGTAAGTTTCCAAGTGAAACAAGGTGAGGTATTGGGGATTGTTGGTGAATCGGGTAGTGGTAAAACTACCGTCGCTTCTGCCATTATTCAACAACTTCGTTCGCCGGCTCATATCGATAGCGGCGAAATTTATTTTGAGGGTAAAGATTTACAGAAATTTAGTGACGAAGAAATACGTCAAGTACGTGGTCAACAAATTGGTTATATTGCACAGGCAGCAATGAATGCATTAAACCCTGTATTATCTGTTGAAAAACAATTAAAAGAAGCCATTTTAGCCCATAATCAAATGTCGAGAAAAGATATTGATGAGCGTATTGATGAAGTACTTATTCAAGTAGGACTAGAACCAAAATGGCGCTATGCTTATCCACATGAGTTGTCGGGCGGTATGCGACAACGAGTTATTATTGCGATGGCATTAATTAATAATCCACGCTTTATTATTGCCGATGAGCCAACAACAGGCTTGGACGTTATTGTACAAGTAGAAATCTTACAGTTGTTACGTAAATTACAAAAAGAAATGAATTTATCAATGATTTTCATTTCTCATGATTTACCTGCTGTATTAACGATTACGGATCAATTAATTATTATGAAGTACGGTCATATTGTAGATGGCGGTCCATCAATAGAATTAGTTACTAACTCAACACATCCATATACAAGACGTTTAATGGATGCTATTCCATTATTACGCCCGAAGAAAGTGCCAGTAGCTGAAGTAAAGGAGAATGAACTTGAATACGTTAGTTCGCATTGATAACTTAATGAAAATCTATGGACATTCAAAAAGCGATAAAGTAGCTGTGTTGAAAAATGTTTCATTCTCTTTAAAAGATGGTGAAATTATTGGCCTTATCGGTGCATCGGGTGCTGGGAAAAGTACAATCGGTAAAATATTAGCGGGCCTTGAAGTACCGAGCAAAGGGAAAGTATTTTTTGATAATACCGAGTTGACGGGATTAAAGCCAAAACAACGGCGTAAATTTGCGAAAGATATTGCGATGATTTTCCAAGATCCGTATGATTCTTTATCGTCACGTTTGAAAATTTGGCAGCTAGTGGAAGAACCACTTGTTATCCAAGGTACAGAGTCAAATAAGGAAAAACGCTTGCAACTTGTACGGGAAGCGCTACGTGTCGTATCGCTGGACCCAGACAAATATATGGATCGGTTTCCCCATGAATTATCAGGTGGGGAAAGGCAACGTGTAGGTGTTGCACGAGCTTTCGTCAGTAAGCCACGTTTAATTATTGCAGATGAACCAACATCAATGCTGGATACTTCATTGCGATTAGAGCTTATTCAATTACTGAAGCAAATGAAGATCGATTACGGTATTTCGTATGTGTTCGTTACACATGATATCGCGTTAACAAAAGGTTTTTGTGATCGCATTATCGTTCTAAACCAAGGTGAAATTGTTGATGAAGGACCAACGGAGCAAGTGATTGAACACCCAACTCATCCATTTACAAAATTGCTAATTGAGGCGTTATTAATTTTAGAAACACATGAAGGAGCTTAAAACATGACAAAAGAGTATATCGTTGTACACCCTTGTAATATCTTTTCACAAGGTAATCCAACACAACCTAAAGTAGATGAACGTTTTGACATCGTAGATATGTATAAATTAGAAAACACAGACTTAAATCAATATAAATGTATGATTATATTAAATTTTGTCGATCAAGATTATTTATATGAGCAACGTGAGGTCATTGAGAAGTTTTTAGATGATAAAAAAATTGTTGCTTTCTTTGGAAATTTAGTAACAGATTTCTTACCAGGTCAAAAACCATTTATTGCAAAAGAAATTAAATGGCACGGTGATTATAATTTAACGATTGTAAAAGAACACTCAATTTTTGAAGGTGTGAAAGAAGACGATATGACAATTAATAAAGGGGTTAAAGGATTCTTCGCACGTGGTCATCACCCGGCTCCAGAAGGCGCAGAAATTTTATTACGTTTAGGTGAAGATGAACCGGTAACATTTATTGACCGTAATTCAAGCAAAGGCACAATCTTCATGCATTCCGGCAACTGTTTATTTGATCTTGGTGGGATGCGTCAAGATAAGACGAAAACAACTCATGTATTGGCCCAACGGTTGATTGAATGGGCAGAAGCAGAATATGCTCGTCTTCAGGAAGGGGAAACACAAAATGCGTAAAATAGCAGTCTTTTATAGTGGTAGTTCACAACACTCTCGTACATATAAAACTTCAGAGTTTGGCAAGTATGTCGATGCACTTATTCCAGCACGTCAATTTGCGGACACTTCATTAGATGAATTTGATGTATTAATTATTCCGTCTCAATCACATTTAGATTTATTAGATCAAAATGTAGAAAAAATCCATGCCTTCGCTAATGAAGGTAAAGCTGTTGTAGTCTTCGGTCCACAGCATCGTGAATGGTTACCAGAGCATAACTGGGAATTCCGTCCGACAAACTTTTGGTGGTGGTTAGAACCAGGAGCAGATAGTGGTTTACGGTTAACAGGTCCAGAGTCAGATTTATTTACAAATTATTTAACATTATCGGATGCAACATGGCATCAACATGGTGTTTACTGGCCAAAAGAAGACTGTGAAACATTAGTATCAACGGTGGATGGTGGCTCAGTCCTTTATATTGACCGTGTGAATACAAAAGGTACTTGGATTATTACAACACTAGACCCTGATTATCACTTTGGTTCATACTTTATGCCAGCAACTGAGCGCTTTTTACGTGGCTTTATGCCATGGCTAAAAGAGGGCCAACTTTAGGATGATTCACTTTCATGCTGTCACGAAACATTACAATGACAGTTCTATATTAAAAAATGTAAACTTCCACTTGCAAAAGGGGGAGTTTGCTTTTTTAAAAGGACGTTCAGGGTCTGGGAAAAGTACCTTCTTAAAGTCAGTATACCGAGAAATTGATATTGATGCAGGTACAATCGAAGTAAATGGTAAGGATAATACCAAAATTGCTAAATATGAGTTACGTAGACAAATAGGAGTTATTTTTCAATCATTTGAGCTTATTGAGAAAATGACAGTATTCGAAAATATTGCTATAGCTGGTAAAGCAATCGGTACGCCAATCCAAGAAATTGAACAGCAAGCGATGCGTTTATTGAAACGTGTCGGTTTGGAGCATAAACGGGATGCCTATCCTTCTCAACTATCAGGTGGTCAACAACAACGCGTAGCGATTGTACGTGCGCTACTCAATCATCCTCCGTTACTAGTTGCGGATGAGCCAACTGGGAATTTAGATGAAGAGACAGCAGCAAAGATTATGCAGCTTTTGCATGATTTACATAAAGAAGAGCAGATTACGATGTTAATTGTCACGCATGCACAATGGACAATCCCAGACAGTAAAATTTGGGTCATGGAGGAAGGTTGCATTCATGAACAAACAACAGTTTAACTACATGCTTGAGGATATAAAATTAGGACTTAAGCGAAATCTTGGCAGTACGACTGCATCGATTTCGCTTTTGTTTATCGCCCTCGTTTTAATAGGTTTTGTGTTACTATCACGCATCTTTGTACAAGATGCAGTAAGCTATGTCGAATCACAGTTAGCGATGAAAGTATATGTAGAGGATGGATTAGTAGAGGATGTCGCAGCGATTTTACAAAAGCAAAGCTATGCAACGGACGTAGAAATTGAAACAGGTGACGATACAATGAAGCAATTAGCTTTTTTCTTTGAAGGGAAAGAGCATTTACTAAAAGCTTTTACGGATGGTAGTGTGCCGGATGCCGTGAAGTTTCAAGTGACAGATCCAACCTATATGGCATCAATCGCTGAGAATTTATCGGAAGTAGACGGAATTTTACGTGTAGTTTATCCACAAAAGATGGCTCAGCAATTAAGCCATTGGGTAGATCAAGTGGAGCTGTATGGAACAATTGTAATCATTGTTTTTCTTGCATTAGCCTTTTGCATGGTATTTTTCACAAGTCGTCTTGCAATATATCAGCGTCAAAAAGAATTGAAAGTGAAATTACTACTGGGTATGAATCCGAAGGTGGTTCGCTATCAATTTTTACTAGAAGGTTTTGTGATGGGCTGTATAGGTGCACTTTTTTCATTTATTATCACAGGTGTGATGTATTCAAAAGTCTTTTTATCTATTCAACATGCAATACCGTATATAGGACAACTGACAATGATGAATTTAATCGTGGTGCTTATTTTACAAGGTGTGTTAGCAATCGCACTTAGTATGACGGCAAGCTATTTATGTACGAGAAAGATGATTGCCTATGTATAAGCGAATATTGAGTAGTGTGGCACTTTGTCTACTAATAGTGACACCTGTATACGCCCATTTAACTGGGGCATTTGTGGACTACTTAGCTGTAGTTTATGATGACACGACAATTGAAAAGCTACAGCAAGGAATGGAAGAAACAAAACAGCAGATTGAGGAGCTTACACCGAATGTTCAACAGGCAGAAGAGGCATTTGAACAAAATCAACAGCAAGCAATAGACCAACTGCAATTTTATTCAGAAGTTGGTCTTGATACATGGTTAGCATTAATGCAGCAAGGAACAGATATTGTTGATTTGCAGGGCAATGAGTGGATAATGCAATATAAAATCGAAAACTATTTAGATGACTTAAATGCCTTGTATTTAGAGTATAATCAACTGCTAATTAGTCAGCAAACGTTGGAAGGACATGTGCAGCTATTACAAGCTATAGAAAAAAATCTTCAGGCACGTCAAAATTATTTGGATCAGGCAGAGGGTTTAGAGCTCGAAGTCATTGCAAACTATTTAGACATTGATTGGACATCTGAAGTGGAGGAACCAATCATAAATGATTTACAGCGTGATGCTGATTTAGTTAAGACAAATCTAGCAAGTTGGGTAGATTCTTCAAATTATCTTGATGAAGAATGGTTAAATGAACAGAGCAATGCGACCTATTATTTCCATCAAGACCATATTTATATTGAATATGTAGTAAATGCTGAGCATGTTATATTGCTCGGACAAATATTACAAAATGACAAAGGTAATGCTGCTCAGCTTGTGCTTGAAGCAGGCTTTTATAATGGCTTTTACCTACCAGAAGAGCTGCTAGTAGAATTGCCAAGCTTTACATTATCCTATGCGGCGTTAAGTGAAGCAAGTGGCATTGAAGAGCCGTATGTTTTACAACAAAATGGCGGACTACAAATCCAATCGAAATAAGGTGAATGTTAAGTTGAAAAAATTAATGATCCTCTGTATCGGATTAATGATTTTTACAAAATCGGCATCTGCCCATGTGATGAATAGTAATAATGTATATGAGGATTTAGCACTCACAGATGCTGCGAATGATATTGTATTGTTAACATCATTGAATTTAGTGACAGCTGTTGACGATAGTAAACAATTTAAACCACAGCAAACGTTAAGTGCTGAGCAATTTGCTGCATGGGTGGCAAATTATAATGGTTTACAAGCAGATTCTACTGTGGAATTAGCAAAGCTTGCACTTGAGAAAAATTATGTGATAACAATTGATGGAGATGCAACATATGAGATGGTCAATGAAGCATTTTTCCAAAATACAGTTGCGTTGGATGAACCAACAGCAACAATGACTCATGAGCAATTTGCTGCTTTTGTGGTGGACCATTTAACGGAGAACTTTTTTGAAAAGCGCAATTGACAGAAGGACCTTCAGGTATTATAGAAAAAGTCGAACATATAAATAAACAATATGTATTAACTGTTGCTGGTGAACAATATACATTGACGAAACATCCGTATGTAATTGCTGATTCGGCAGATCCATCTGTATGGGTTGGACAAACGTTATCTCAAAGTTTTGTTACATCAAGTGCCTCACATGAGCACGGACTGCAGGTGGAGGTTGGGGTAACAGAGCCAGGCTTACAATTATTAGTGGTAGCGGATACGCCCTATATTACATTTGAAGAGGAAGCGGATACAGTACAAAACTCTTCTACTGAATTTATTGAAAATAGCTTAAATAGAGTTGAATCTCAACCAATAGAAGAAGAACCACAGTCTACTAATATATGGCTAATTAGCGGCGTTATAGTTGTAGTGCTCACTGCTTTTGCTGTTATCTTTTTACGTAAAAGAAAATAATGTTTAAAATCCCCCGATTATTTTTTGAAGTGAACCTTATAAGTTAGAAATGGTTATTTCATTAAACTGCGGTTTGGGCATGAGTTCGGACTCATGCCTTTTAATTTTGTCTTAATGCGTTTTGTGTTGTAATAATCTATGTATTTCTCTAATTCTAATTTCATATATCATTTACTTATGTAAGGAAGTTAGTTAAACTTATGATTAAAAGTTCCAGATTTTAGTAAAAATTTAAAGCGGATAATAAACAAAAGAAACAATAATAAATTAGATACACTCGTTCACTAAAGAAGCAAAATTGCTCATAAACATTAAAAGATTCTTTCTTAATATGCACTCCAATCCCTCAAACCCCTCAAAAATAATTTCCAAAAAAAACCTTAAAAATGGTTCGTTAATTTTTAATAGATACGTAGACAGTTGTTTTGAATAGGCGTAAAATGACGTTACATAGGAGGGGACTGGTAATGAAAGTGAGTATCAGACTTGCAGATGCCCTGATGAGGACCATAAGAATCATCGCTCAAATTCTCATACTCTATATTTTTTATTATATTGGGGTATTTATTGTACACATAACTGGACTGCCTCTACCAGCTAGTATTTTAGGTTTAGTACTGTTGGCTTTCTGTTTAAAAATGAATTGGGTAAAAGTTGACTACATTCGTGAAGGTGCTGGATTTTTAATCGGGTTTATGACTTTATTTTTTATTCCACCGATTGTAGGCATTATAGATTACCCTGAATTACTGTCAGTTAATGGTTTTCTTCTTTTAGGAACAGTTTTTGTAAGTACATTATTCGCTATCTTAATCTCAAGTAAGTTCAGTGAAGTAATTGAGAAGAAAGAAATAGCACTGTTAGAAAAAAAGGAATTTAATCAATCGATGATGAAAAAAGCAGAAGCTATTCAATATCATAAATCGGGTCAAAATTTAGAACTACAACAACCCAATACAAACGTAAAGGAGGATGAGGTTCTTGAAAGCAATCATCTTCATCGTTAGTACGGTAGTGTTATTTATATTAATGTATAAGATTCATAGAAGATATCCATATCCATTTTTATTGCCAATTTTAACAACAACCATTGTCATTGTTGCTGCCCTGTTAGTATTTCATATTCCATTTTCAGATTATATGGAAGGTGGAAAATATATACAAAATCTTTTAGGGCCAGCTGTTGTAGCGCTAGCGTATCCTTTATATAACCAAAGAAAGCTAATTTTAAAATTTAAATATACCATTCTATCAGGAATTTTCATTGCCATGATGAGTGGATTGCTTAGTGTTTATTTAATGCTTCGACTAATGAAAATGGATACAGATTTAATATTAACTTCTTTGCCAAAATCTCTAACAACTCCAGTAGCAATGCAGGTGAGCGAGACAATTGGTGGAATTGCACCTCTCACAGCGGTATTTGTGATGGTTGCTGGATTTACAGGTGCACTTTTTGGTCCAGCTATTTATAAATATTCAAAAGTTACTTCATCGATAGGTAGAGGGATATCGATGGGAAGTGCTAGTCATGGTGTAGGAGTTTCAAAACTAAAAGACTATGGAGAAGAAGATTTATCTATTGGTTCATTATCGATGGGGCTAAGTGCTGTAATTGGAGCGGTCATTTGTCCGATTTTTGTATTTCTATTTATATAAAATAGGAATTTGTAAAGACTGCTCATATTTAGGAAATTTATATATACGAAAAAACACGATTTTTGCTAGATGATAGCAAAAATCGTGTTTTTTTTCTGTAGAAATATAAAATTTATATAATCGGCATACGTTCTTTAATCACACGGATTGTTTTTAGTGAAAGATCCTCTGGACCTTGAACAGGTAAGCCTGCTTCGATATTCATGTTAATATAATCAATGTTATCTTGCGTTATAATTTCCCCGGGAATGAAAATCGGGATACCTGGAGGATATACCATGATAAATTCTGCGCAAATATACCCAACGGAATTTTCTAAAGGCATGACTTCTGTACTAGCGTAAAATGCATCTCGAGGTGTCATTGCTAATGCTGGAATATCTGGTACATTGACAATTGTCTCTTTTTGTATAGCCTCTGAATCGAATGTTTGCGACATTCTTTGCAATGCATTTACAAGTAAATTGATTTCCTTTTTAGTATCGCCTAATGTAATAAGACACAATATATTATAAAGGTCAGATAATTCAACCTCGATATTGGCATTATAACGTAACCATTCCTCAGCCTGATGGCCTGTAATTCCCAAATCTTTTACACTAATAAGGATTTTTGTTGGATCCATATCATATGTTGCAGATGAGTGAAGTTTCTCTCTACCGGCAACTTTCAAATGCGGAATTTTGTTTATACGCTTTCTCGCATCTTTTGCAAGTCTAATTGCTTCATCTATCATATCATATCCATGTACAGCCAATTGACGTCTAGCACAGTCTAGAGAAGCAAGAATAGGATATGAAGTTGAAGTTGTTGTTAACATCGATAGCACAGATTGTACTCGATTAATTGTTACAAGCCCTTCACGAACATTTAATACAGAACTTTGTGTCATAGAACCACCTAGCTTATGAACACTAGTTGCAGCCATATCAGCTCCTGCCTGCATAGCAGATAATGGTAGTTCATCATGGAATTTAATGTGAACACCGTGCGCTTCATCTACAATAACAGGAATGTTGTGGGCGTGTACAATATCAACAATTCGTTTTAAGTCCGTTGCAAAACCAAAATAAGTAGGGTTAATTACTAACATTGCTTTTGCATCAGGATACGTTTTTAAAGCTTTTTCAACAGACTCTGCTGAAATACCATGTGCTATCCCATATTCTTCATCGACCTCAGGATGGATAAAAATAGGAATGGCACCAGATAAAACAATTGCAGACATTGTTGATTTATGAACATTCCGTGGTACCAATATCTTATCACCTGGACCGACGACGGATAAAATCATCGTCATGATAGCGCCACTAGTACCTTGAACGGAAAAGAATGTATGGTCAGCACCAAAGGCTTCGGCAGCTAAGTCTTGTGCTTCTTTAATCGCGCCTTTTGGTGAATGTAAGTCATCTAGTGGAGCAATATTGATTAAATCAATTGATAAAACGTTGTCGCCGACGAACTCACGAAAAGCTGGATCCATTCCTTGCCCTTTTTTATGTCCGGGAATATGGAATTGAATTGGATGTCTATTTCTATGTTTGAGTAATACGTCGAACAATGGAGTCTCTAACTGTGACAACGCAGGTACCACCTCACTTTATATAATTTAGAAAACAAGAAGAATTATAGCATCTATTGTACTTCATGACTACAAAAATAAAAGGATTTTTTTTAGGTAAAGAGAAGTTTAATAATATTAAAGAGAAAAAAGGGGATGGGGATTTGAATTGGAATACAAGAATAACAAGATTACTAGGAATTAAGTATCCAATTATACAAGGAGGACTAGCTTATTTAGCCTATTCCGAATTAGCTGCTGCAGTCTCTAATGCAGGTGGTCTTGGCCAAATCACTGCGATGAGTTTAAAGTCACCTCAACTTCTAAGAGAAGAAATACATAAAGTGAAAGAAAAAACGGATCGACCATTCGGTGTCAACTTTGCTATTGGTATGCACGGGAAAGGCTATGAAGAGATGGTTAAAGTAGCCGTTGAGGAAAATGTTCCGGTTATTTCGATGACCGGAGGGAATCCAGCTCCAATTTTTGATTTATTAAAAGGAACACCTATAAAAAAATTAGTATTAGTAGCGGCGAGAAGGCAGGCACAAAAAGCAGAACAACTTGGAGCTGATGCCGTAATGGTTGTTGGGCAAGAAGGCGGGGGTCATTTAGGACGTGATGATGTAGGGACTTTTGTGCTCGTACCACAAGTTGTAGATAGTGTCTCTATTCCAGTGATTGCTTCTGGTGGAATAGGGGATGGACGAGGATGGATGGCTGCTCATGCATTGGGTGCAGAAGGTATCGAGATGGGAACAAGATTTATTGCAACAAAGGAATGTGTACATGCATCAAAAGAATATATAAATGGTCTTATAAAAAGTTCTGAGTCGGATACAACTATTATTAAACGATCGATTGGTGCTCCTGCACGTTGTTTAAAAAATGACTTTACAGAAAAAATATTAGAAATTGAAAAAACTACTCCTACGTATGAAGCTTTAAAAGACTTTATAAGTGGGGAGGCAAATAAAAGGTTTATATATGACGGCGATGAAGCCAATGGATTTGGCTGGGCTGGACAGATTGCTGGAATGATTCAAGATGTACCAACTGTGCAGGAGCTTATTAATCGGATGGTTGTACAAGCTGAAGAAATCAGAGTAAAATGGGGACATTAAAATTAGAAGGTAGGGTGTTTTTTATGGAATACTCATATCCATTTTCACCAGATTGGACTACAACAGAAATAATAGATGTTGTTCGCTTTTTTGAAGGCGTAGAGCAAGCTTATGAAAAGGGAATTAAAAGAGAGGATATGCTAGCGAGATATCGTCGGTTTAAGGAAATTGTACCTTCTCAAGCAGAGGAGAAAACAGTATTTCGTGAATTTGAAGAGGCAAGTGGTTATGTAAGTTATAAAGTAGTGAAATTAACTAAAGAACTTGAAAATGGTCAAGTGATTAAAATGTAAATAGCAAGAGGGTGAGCTACTTAAACAAATAGATGGTTTAAGTTGTCACCCTCAATTTTTTCAAGATTCTTATGCTATAGATGAGAATGATTGGTTGTCTGAATCCTTTCTTTTAGGGGAAACAATGTGAGCGTCATTATTTTCTTTCCCTGCAATCAGATCACTAATTATTTTTGCACCTAGTACACTGTAGACTGTACCATTCCCACCATATCCAAGCAGATAATAATGATGAGGTTTTGTGGGATGTGCACCGATGAAGGGTAATAAATCTTTTGTTTCAGCGAAGGTAGCTGCATAGCAACAATCTACTTCGAGTTCTAAATTAGGAAATAACAACTTTGTTTCTTTTAAAAGCTTTTCTGCACATTCTTTAATCACGTTTTCATCTACTTGTTCTTTTGGAACATTTTCATCCATTCCTCCAACCATGATCGCGCCCTCAGCTGTCGTACGTAAATACAGATAGGGTCTTTTCGTTTCCCATATCATTGCTTGATTATGCCAATGTGTGACTGAATGTATCGGTTTTGTAACCATTACATATGATCGGTTAAAGATGGTATCTTCTTTCTTTGCATTTTGATTCTTTTCATAGCCAATTGTATAGATGACATCTTTTGCTCTAAAAGATTGTCTATTCGTTTGTAAGTGAATCAGTTGATTTTCATAAGTAGTATGGGATACAACTGTTTGGTCAAATAAATCAACACCGTGTTCCTGTAAATAGATTAATAAACTTGTGATGAATTTTAATGGGTTAATTTCTGCATCTTGAAAAGTAACGATGGCAGCAGGTTTTTTAAAAGGCATATAGAATGATAATGTTGACTCGTTCCAAAATTCGCAAGGAAAATTGTTCATATATAATGTCTCATATTCAGTACGTAGTTTATTTACATCGGCATTATCACTAGCATAATAAATACTTGGTCTACGTACAAAATCTACTTTATGCGGTAATTCATTCGCTATTTGTTCAATATCATCTAACGCTTCGTAACATAGTTGGTAAAATCGGATGGCATCTTCTTCGCCAATTTCCTGGATCAGTTCAGAAAGCATAATATCATTTGAATATTGTAGTAACCCAGTATTTGCTGCTGTACTACCTTGTCCAAAGTTTCCTTTCTCTAAAATAGCGACAGAAAGACCTTGTTTCAATAGTTTATACGCTACTAAACAACCTGACATTCCGCCTCCAATAACAATAGCATCATATTGTTTTTTTGATTGTTTTGAAGTTTTTACACTAAATTCTTCTGTAAGTGTTGTAGGCCAGTATAAAGTACCATTGTGAAGTTTCAAATCAAAACACCCCTTAAATTGTCAAATTATGTCCTTTGACTTTACCCCTATTTTTTTCTTTTAATCATTTAGAGTTTTAAAATGAATATTTCGTAAGTGGAACAACTATAGTGAAGGAAATGAAGGATTAGGAAGAGAATAATGAAACAATAGGAAAAGAAGTAAACCTATTGAAAATATGCTTAAACATAAAAAATAAAAAAGAATTAGTGTAAATATGTAATGATTGTCAGTCTCTTGAGCATATTAATTATACAACACCAAAAGCAAAGCACAGATTCTAGAACTGACTTTAATTAACTGAATAATCAAACTTTAAGTGAAGATGTAAAACAATTAAAGGCAAAAGTTAGTTAATAACCTTTGCCTTTAAAAGTAACTATTTACCAATAATTGTGTTGTAGATTGGTAAAAGAGCCTCAAATGTATCCTCTGCTAGTTGTAAAAATTGTTCAGATGAAAGATTAATTGCTTCTTCTCGTGCAATATGACGTCCAACTAGAAATTCACCTTTTTTGACGTCTCGCAATCGAATTAATAAGTCTTCTAGCTGTTTTTCACGCCCAGTTTTTAAAGAGATTGAGTCTTGTGACATATGATCACCAGAAAGAATAAAATCGTCAGGTAGCTTATCAAACAACTCAATATTGTTTAATAAACGAGTTGCCATTTCAGATTTTTGTGGTGCTTCATAAATAATTGCAACAATTATGAATAAATGTGTATTCCAAAGCCCAATTTGAAAATGAGGGAGCGATTTATATCCACGCTTATATGGTGCAAATGCAACCCATGAATCTTTAGGAGGGTTAATTGTTCTTCTAGCATGCTTTGCAACATGAGGGAAAAATTCATCACCTGTTTGAGCGCTAAAATAACTCGAGAACAACTCACCTAATTCTTGGAACTTCGGGCGAACAATAGTAGTTAGAGCTTCCATTCGTTGCTCTAATCCATCAATTTCGAAAACTCCGAAGTCTTTGTTTGTCCAATCAATTTTGTTCATTTATTTTGTACCCCCTCAATGATTTACATGTTTATTTTATCTGTTTTTTGGGAAAAATTTTGTAACAAACCATTTCATGAGACTAAAATTTTAAAAAATGAAAGGGAAGTGATTTAGTATGAAACAGATGATTAAAATTATACGTAAAGTTGATATTGAAAAGCAATATGAACACGTTTTACGTCTAGAGCTTGATTACGAGCTTGCCTCCTTATATGCAGCAATGCAAAGTAAGGATGAAAAAGAGATGGAAAAAAGTAAAAAACGTTTAAAGGAAATACAGGATGAATTAGATGGTCTCCACGCGTATGTGTAACAATTTAATATTAAATTAAAAATCACTTGCATTCATTTAAGACTGCAAGTGATTTTTTGCTATAATAGTGGTAATGAGAGAATTTTTCGAAAAGTTAAGCTAGAAGAATGGCTTGAAATAATACTTCATACTGTAGAAAATGGGTTGCTCAAAGAAGGTGGGAGTTTAATGGATTTACGCGAAGTGGACAAGTTTGCAAAGGATATTATTTTTGAGGCTGGTAAAAGAATTAGGGATGCTTTTTCATATGATATTAAAGTAGAAACGAAAGCAGACCCTAACGATCTAGTAACAAATATCGATCGAGAAACTGAAATTTTCTTTATCGAGAAAATTAAAGCTTTTAATTCAGATCATAAAATATTAGGTGAAGAAGGAATGGGAGAGGGAATCGATTCCCTTGATGGAGCAGTTTGGCTTATTGACCCAATTGATGGAACGATGAATTTCGTAAAACAGCATCGACATTTTATGATTAGTATAGGATTTTTTGTTGATGGTATAGGAAAACTAGGGTACATATATGATGTGATGAGGGAAGATTTGTTTTATGCGATAGTCGGAGAAGGCGCATGGTATAATGAATCCCCATTAAGAAAATTAAAACCTATACCATTGAACGAGTCAGTTATTGGGATCAATGCTAGCTGGGTTATCCCAAATAAAAGAGTAAACCATGAGAAAATGATCGATTTAGTTCGAGGGGTTAGAGGTACACGCTCATATGGATCGGCCGCAATGGAAATTGCCTTTGTGATTAGTGGCAAATTAGATGCTTATATTTCAATGAGATTATCTCCATGGGATATTGGCGGTGGAATAGTTATTGCACATGAAGTAGGCGCTATTGCAACTAACCTAAAAGGAGAATCATGCAATTTGTTAGCTCAAGATACATTTATTATCGCCAACCCTTCAATACACCATGAAATACTAAATAACTATATTGAATTAAAATAAACTGTTTGATGTGCGACATAAAAAATAAGAATTTAATTTCAATATGTAAGTTGAAGATTTTTTATATAAAATATTACTTGGACTGTCTAGGAAATGTGTAATTTTGCATTTGGTAACTGCCCGAGAAATATTTTTAATAACAAAAAAACACGACTTGGTAGCATTATTTATGACCAAATCGTGTTTTACTAATGAATTTAATTAATATTATGTCGCAGTATAAGTGTACAAGTCTTAAAGAAGACCTTGTTCACGAAATTTACGTTTAAGTTTAAAGCCAATGATCATAACTGCGCATAATGCTACAATCCCTGCTATGATTCCTAGGACTGTTTTTGCCGCAATTGAATATCCGATTGAGAGCATGGATAACATCGCAGCAACCGCAAAAATAAACATGACTACTTTTGCTCTATTCATGGAAATGTGCCTCCTTAGTATATATGAAAGGGTTTTATGAATAATATTGTCGAATTGTATAAAACATAAAAAGACAATATGAACTTCTTGTGCTATAATAACACAGTTAATCATATGAAAAAAGAATGTGGAGTGGAATAATGACAAAGTTACGCGAAGATCTACGCAATATTGCAATTATCGCACACGTTGACCATGGGAAAACAACATTAGTCGACCAATTGTTAAAACAATCTGGTACTTTCCGTACTAATGAACATGTCGAAGAACGTGCAATGGACTCAAATGATATCGAACGCGAACGCGGGATTACAATCCTTGCTAAAAATACAGCTGTAAACTATGAAGGAACACGCATCAATATCCTGGACACACCAGGACATGCCGATTTCGGTGGTGAAGTAGAACGTATTCTAAAAATGGTAGACGGTGTTTTACTTGTTGTAGATGCATATGAAGGTTGTATGCCTCAAACTCGTTTTGTATTGAAAAAAGCACTAGAACAAAAATTAACACCAATTGTTGTAGTAAACAAAGTAGATAAAGATTCAGCTCGTCCAGAAGAAGTAGTTGATGAAGTAATCGATTTACTTATTGAACTAGGTGCTGACGAAGAACAATTAGAATTCCCAGTAGTATTTGCTTCTGGTGTAAATGGTACTGCTTCTCTTGATCCAGATCCATCAAAACAAGAAGAGAATATGAAATGCTTATTCGAATCAATTATTGAGCATATCCCTGCACCAGTGGATACTCGTGAAGAACCATTACAATTCCAAGTGGCATTACTTGACTATAATGACTTCGTTGGACGTATCGGTATTGGTCGTGTGTTCCGTGGAACAATTTCTGTTGGTCAACAAGTAGCGTTAATGAAACTTGATGGCTCCGTGAAAAACTTCCGTGTTACAAAAATCTTCGGTTTCTTTGGTTTAAAACGTGAAGAAATCCAAGAAGCATACGCAGGTGATTTAATTGCCGTATCTGGTATGGAAGAAATCAATGTTGGTGAAACAGTTTGTCCTGTTGAGCATCAAGAAGCTTTAACACCATTACGTATTGATGAACCAACTTTACAAATGACTTTCTTAGTGAACAACTCTCCTTTTGCTGGACGTGAAGGGAAATGGATCACTTCAAGAAAAATTGAAGAACGTCTTCGTTCTCAATTACAAACAGACGTATCTTTACGTGTCGAGGATACAGATTCACCGGATGCTTGGATTGTTTCTGGTCGTGGAGAACTTCACTTATCTATCTTAATTGAAAACATGCGTCGTGAAGGCTATGAACTACAAGTATCAAAACCACAAGTAATTATCCGTGAAGTTGACGGAGTAAAATGTGAACCTATTGAACGCGTACAAATTGATGTACCAGAAGAAAGCGTTGGTTCTATTATTGAATCTTTAGGTAACCGTAAAGGTGAAATGCTTGATATGATCAATGAAGGAAATGGTCAAGTTCGTTTAATCTTCATGGTTCCTGCTCGTGGATTAATTGGATACACTACTGAATTCATGTCTCTAACTAAAGGTTTCGGTATCATTAACCATACATTTGATTCTTACCAACCACTTGTATCGGGTCGTGTAGGTGGACGTCATCAGGGTGCCCTTGTTTCTATGGAGACAGGTAAAACAACAACTTATGGTATGATGCAAATTGAAGACCGTGGTACACTATTTGTTGAACCAGGTACTGAAATTTACGAAGGTATGATCGTTGGTGAGAATAACCGTGATAATGATATCACTGTTAATATTACTAAGATGAAACAAAAAACGAATGTACGTTCAGCAACGAAGGATCAAACGAACGTGATCAAACGTCCACGTATTTTAACGCTTGAAGAAGCACTAGAATTTTTAGATGAAGATGAGTATCTTGAAGTAACTCCTGAATCTATTCGTTTACGTAAACAAATTCTAGATAAAAACGAACGTGAAAAATCAGCGAAAAAGAAAAAATACGCTGAACAATAAGAATTTGTTGCTATTGTGAAAGGTGTTGGTAGAAGTTGAACTTGTTTGGGACACTAAATTATATTCAAACAGCTGCACCAACGGATACTGGTGAAAACGCCTTTGTATTCGGACGTATGTCAGGAATAACTCGATATCTCTATGAAAATTTACCAAGCTATGATGTTGCTGGATACGTTACATTTTTCTTAGTATTTATCTTATCAGCAATCGTTTTTAAACTTGGATTTGCTAAAAATGACTTGAAATTAATACAAAATATTATTATTTATATTTTCCTATTTATAGGCTGTATTGTTCTAACTTTCTTAGCACTTTTCTTACCAATGATAGAAGGGTTAATTGTCGCAGCTTTAATTTTAATTCTTTATAAAACACGTTTATGGCGTGAAAAACGAGAAGAACGAAGAGCCGCATCACAAGAATAGTTTTTATTGTTAATTAGAAAGAGGTTGACACAAAGGTCACACTTAAAAAAGTGACTTTTGATGTCACCTCTTTTTTGTACATAAAAAGCACTTACTTCAGGTGTAAAGATTTAAGGAACTAATTAGTTATTGTTTCAACACATAGATTTAATTTACAATAGTGTCAGATATATACTGTAAAAAACAGAAGGTTTCTATAAAATGTAGATATTCAAGTTTTTGAGGATTGGTTAAGGGGGAAAGAGGATGGATTTGAAGTTGGAGAAAGATTTACCATTACAGGTAAGTGAGAAAAAGAAAAAACAAGTAGGGAAAATTCTAGTGCTAGGTTTCTTATCAGCATTAGCACCATTTTCTATGGATATGTACCTGCCATCCTTACCTGTATTGGCGGCGGATTTAAATACTAGTACAACTGCTGTACAATTAAGTATAACGTTTTGTTTGCTAGGTCTTGCATTAGGTCAGTTAATTGCTGGACCGATTAGTGATGCTCGTGGACGTCGTATTCCGTTAATTATTGGGATTACGATTTTTATTATTGTCTCTATTTTATGTGTCTTTACTACTTCAATCGTTGTTTTATGTATTTTACGATTGATTCAAGGGCTCGCTGGTGCAACAGGAGTCGTTATTTCTCGTGCAAC
>Ga0182747_1000420_pt1 | contig 41298 bp, 35 predicted proteins | sample eDN3rd30CBELigBY_FD_128526 | JGI IMG/M metagenome (GOLD analysis project Ga0182747, IMG submission 128526) | Enriched backyard soil microbial communities from Emeryville, California, USA - eDNA 3rd pass 30_C BE-Lig BY (version 2) (version 2) | ecosystem: Environmental > Terrestrial > Soil >... | reverse complement strand
ACGCCGGGCTCCCAGCACCGCGAGCACGAGCCACGGCAGCAGCACGTGGGCGACGATCGCGCCGAGCTGACCGCCGGAGATCGCTGCGAGCAGTGGCGGCGCCGCCGCCCACCCGATGGCCGCAACGGTCGGACCCCACCCGGTGCGGGCGATCCGAGCCGCCGCGAACCACGCACCAAGCGCCGACAGCGGCATCGCCGCGACGACGACGAGGACGATCGCGAAGGATGGCGACCACCAGGTCGTCGAGCCGACGACCGCGAGGATCGAGTGGAACGGGTCGGCAGCGCCCAGGTACCCGCCGTCCTCGAGCCGCCAGCGCACACCGAGGGCCCCCCAGGCGTCGCCGAGCCCGCCGAGCGGCGCGAGCGCGCCCCCCGCGAGGGCTTGGGCGCCGAAGAGTCGGCCGAACGCCGCGGCCGAGGCGATCGCCGCGAGCAGGACCGCCCAGCCGCCGCCCGCGGCGAAGAACGCGGGGCGCTCGCGCTGCTCGACCGGCTGGTCGGCCGTGCGCGCCTCGATCGCGTGCTCGCGTTCTCGAAGCTCCCGCGCATCCCGCCCGGTCACCCGGAACGGGGCGACCGCCGCCCAGCCGGCGGTGCGCGCCCGCGCGATCCTCGACCTGGCACCGATGACGGAGCCGTCGAACATGGCCGCGAAGCCCGCCCCGATCTCCCCCGGCGCCATCGCCGGTCGCTTCGCGAGCACCTGCCAGAGGGCGTAGCCGATCGACAGTGGCAGCAGCGCGAGCCAGAAGAACGGCACGGCGAGCGCGGGCGCGTAGGCGTGGCGGCGGTGGTACTGCGCGCGGCGTCGCATCGCGTTGCGCGTGCCACTCGCGAGCGAGCGCCGCCCGAAGAGTTCGACGGGTCCGGCGGCAGCGACCCGCGCCTCGGGCACCCGCTCGACGCGGTAGCCGGCGAGGCGCGTGCGCACACCGAAGTCGAGCCCGGCGTCGACCGTCGGGAGCCCGTCATCGAAGCCGCCGAGCCGGTCCCAGATCTCGGCGCTGACGAGCATGCCCGGGACCGCGACACCGAGGACGTCGGTCGCGCGGTCGTGCTGCGCCTGGTCGAGCTCCTCGTTGACGAGCTGGATGGAGGCACCCGACCCCGTGATCGCCTCGCCGAAGCCGAGCACCACTTCGGGCGAGTCCCAGCGCACGAGCTTGGGACCGGCGACGACGACGGATGGTGCGACCTCGACGGCCGCGAGCAGCGCCTCGAGCGCGCGGGGGTGGGCCGCATTGTCGTGGCCGAGGAACCAGTACCAATCGGTCGGCTCGGGCCCCGCGGCGCGGCCGAGCGCGAGGTCGATGACCTGCGCGAGCGAGCCCTTCTTGGCGCTCACGATAAGCGCGCCGGGCAGCTGCTGCTGCAAGATCGCGAGCGACGAGTCGCTCGAGGCCGAGTCGATCGCGACGATGCGATCCGGCGGTCGCGTCTGGGCCTGCAGGGCGGCGATGGTCGCCGGCAGGTACTGCGCGCCGTTCCGGGCGACGAGGATCGCGGTCACGGAGGTCATACGCTTCCGACCCTAGGCGCGCGACCCGAGCGGGCCGCGATGCCACTCCGCCGCTCGGAGAGAACCCTCAGGCGCGGCGGCGGAGCTTGCGACGCTCGCGCTCCGAGAGGCCGCCCCAGATGCCGAATCGCTCGTCGTTCTGCAGCGCGTACTCGAGGCACTCGTGCTTGACCTCGCACGTCGTGCAGATGCGCTTGGCGTCGCGGGTCGATCCACCCTTCTCGGGGAAAAAGGCCTCGGGGTCGGTCTGTGCGCAGAGCGCGTCGACCTGCCAGGCGAGGGGACTGTCGTCCCCGACCTCGGCCGGGCGGCGGACGCCGGGGACGCCGAGCCGGACGGGGTCAACGAACCAGTCGCCGGGCACCTGGCCTCGGATGCTGCTCGTCATGTCGGCTCCTTCGTCGCTTCCCCGCACTGAATCTCGGTTGCGGATAATTACACCGCTGTAGTTCGGCCGCGTCAAGTCGCGGGGCTATACCCGTCTCATGTGTTACTTGCGGGTTCCGACACGCCGTCCGAAGCGAATGCGGCGCTGATCAGCGGGCGAGGTACAGGCTGCCGGAGCCCGAGATGCGCAGCTCGCCCTCGTCAGGCGTCGCGAGAATCGCATCGCCCCGAGCGATGTCGATCGACGACTCGTCGCCGCGGATCGTGAACGAGCCATCAGTGCAGAGCGCGATCGCCGCGCCCGCGGGCGGGATGGCGGCGTGCTCCTGGACGAGCGTGAGCGAGAAGTTCGCGGCGGGATCCTCCGGCGCGTAGCGCAACCCTCCCTCGTCGAGCGTCACCGGCTCCAGTCGCGGGACCGGGCGGGCCTCACGGTCCAGAATGCTGGCGAGCTCCGGCACGTCGATGTGCTTCGCCGTCAGACCGCCGCGCAGCACGTTGTCCGACGGGGCCATGAGCTCGATGCCGATGCCGTCCAAGTAGGCGTGGATGTTGCCTGCCGGGAGGTACAAGGCCTCCCCAGGCGTCAGAACGACATAGTGCAGCAGGAGCGCGCCCGCGATCCCAGGGTCGCCGGGATACCGCTCGGCGATGCGTGCCGCGTAGGGCAGCAGTTCGGGATGCGCGCGCACCGCCCGCTCGATCGCCCCGACGGCCGCGAGCGCGTTCGAGTCCGCCTCGAGCAGCCAGACGAATGCGTCGCCGATGCGCTCGTCGTCGACGAGTCGGTCAACCAGCGGACGGACGAGCTCGCGGTCACCGGTCCGCGCCACCAGCTGCTCGATGTCGGCACGTGCTTCGTCCGCCGGGCGGAAGCCGCTCAGCGCCTCGAACCGGTCGGAGACCGCGACGATGATCTCGGGCTTCGGAAACGGGTCACGGTAGTTGCGCTGCGCCGCGTCGAGCGCGACGCCGGCCGCGTTCTCCCGCTCGAATCCCTCGCGCGCCTGCTCGGCATTCGGGTGCGCCTGGAGGGAGAGCGGCGAGCCCGCTGCGAGCACCTTCAGCAGGAACGGGAGCTCCGGCGCAATGTCCGCGAGGCTCCGCCCGTCCCCCGTGACGCGGGCCGGTGAGCCATGGTGGGCGCCGAGCCAGAGCTCCGCCTCGACCTCGTCGGTCCCGGGCCGGCCGAGTAGCCTGCTGATTGCGCCGCGGCGACCCCAGGCGTAGTCCCGGGGTGCGTTCTCGATGGGGATGAACATGGTGATGCAGGTCAGCGCATCGCGGCTGATTGCTCGTCGAGGTCGGCTTCGACCATGAGGCGCACGAGCTCCGAGAAGCGAATCGTCGGCTTCCAGCCCAGGCGCTCACGCGCCTTCGATGCATCGCCAACGACGAGATCGACCTCGGCAGGGCGCAGAAATGCCCCCGACTGCGACACGAAGCGCTCCCAGTCCCCAATCCCCGCGACCGCGAAGGCGGCTTCGAGGAATTCGCGGATCGAGTGCACCTCACCGGTGGCGACGATGTAGTCATCGCCGGCGTCCTGCTGCAACATTCGCCACATCGCATCGACGTAGTCGCCCGCGAACCCCCAGTCCCGCTTCGCGTCGAGATTTCCGAGCACGAGCTCGTCCTGCAGGCCGAGTGAGATCCGAGCAACCGACTGAGTGATCTTCCTCGTCACGAACTTCGGGTCTCGCCGCGGCGATTCGTGGTTGAAGAGAATGCCGGTCGAGGCGTGCATCCCATACGACTCGCGGTAGTTGATCGTCATGTAGTGCGCATAGACCTTCGCAACGCCGTACGGCGAGCGCGGATGAAACGGGGTGGTCTCGCGCTGCGGAACCTCCTGCGCCTTGCCGAACATCTCGGAGCTCGACGCCTGATAGAAGCGCACCGGGTTTCCAGTCTCCTCCTGGTGAAGCCGGATCGCCTCGAGGACGTTGAGCACGCCCATTCCCGTCACCTGGCTGGTCGCCTGTGCGTTCTCCCAAGACTGTGCGACGAACGAGATGCCGCCGAGATTGTAGAACTCGTCCGGCCGTGCCGCGAGCAGTGCGCGGATGAGGCTAGGCAGATCGGTGATGTCGCCCGCGAGGAGTCGAACTGCTGGAATCTCGCGTTCGATGATCGCCGCGCGCGGGTTGTTGAGTCCGTGGACCAGACCGTAGACCTCATAGCCCTTTGCGACGAGCGATTCGGCGAGATATCTGCCGTCCTGGCCAGTGATGCCGGTGATGAGTGCGCGTGGCAACAGACGCTCCTCGGTGATATCGCTCGGGCGGGCCGCCGAGTGGCCCCCACGCTACCGCACAGAGGTGCGGGCGAGACGGCGGTAGATGGCTGCGGTCTGCGAGGCGACACGATCCCAGGCAAAGGTTCGAGCCCATGCCGGTCCGTCCGTCCGGACCCGGGTTGAAACGTCGGGCGCGAGCGCTTCGCGGATCCGCAGCGCGAGCTCTCCCGCATCACCTGGAGTGAAGTAGCTCGCGACGGCCCCGCCCACCTCTCGACTGCACGACGCGTCCGCGAGGATCACCGGGGTGCCTTCCGCGAGCGCCTCGAGCGTGGGGAGTCCGAAGCCCTCATAACGCGAGGGAAACACGAGCGCGGCGGCGAGCCGGTAGATCTCCGGGAGCTCGGCGTCACTCGGCGCGAGCGGCAGAATGCGATCGGCGAGGCCGGTCTCCTCGATCGCGCGCAACTCCTCGTCGGTGAACTGGCCGCCTCCGACCACGACAAATGCGACTTGGGGGTCTTCTGCTGCGACCTCTGCGAAGGCGGCGAGCGCGACCGAGAAGTCCTTGTATCCGGAACGCACCCCGACGTACAGCAGGTAGCGCTCCGGGAGGCCCGCCGGGGCAACCCCGGGGGCGAAGAACGCCTCACCGACGGCGAGCGGCACGACGTCGATGCGCTCGCCGATCTGCGAACCATAGAACCGCGCCACGTCGTCAGCGGTGCCCTGCGAGATCGCGATGATCGCATCCGCAGCTTCGCAGTAGCGCCGTTTGGCGAAGTGCGGATTCCCGAGCGGGAAGAGTCCCGGGTACACCTCGGGGGTCATGTCGTAGACGGTGACGACCCGGGGACCTCGCCAGCGCCGCAGGTACGCGGGATGGCTGAACGTGTGATGCATGATGTCGATGGACGGGAGTCGCCTCGGCATCGTCCGGGGATGACCGGTCAGTCTCCAGCTCGCCCATTCGACCTTGTCGCGAAGCTTTCCGGGCTCAGCGCGCGCGGGCACGAGTCCTGATTCCGCGAGATGCTTGTTGCGCGTCGAGCGCGCGAGGAGCACCGGCTCGATCCCATGATCGGGCAATCGACGCATGAGCTCGACGTAGTACTTGCTGATCCCACCGCGGTGCTGTGCCTCGAAGATCTGATCGTCGAATCCGACGCGGATGAGGCCGGATTCGCGCGCACTGGACACCGCCCTATTATCCCCGTCGACGCTGCCGTCATGCCCTTGCCACGAGCCGCTCGGGTAGAGTCGACCGGACCCGTTCGGGCTGCGAAATTGAAGGAATGTCATGGCGAAGCGCGCGTTCATCACTGGTATCACGGGCCAGGACGGCTCGTACTTGGCGGAGCTGCTGCTCGCGAAAGGGTACGAGGTCCACGGTCTCATCCGACGTGCTTCGACGTTCAACACGGCACGCATCGACCACCTCTACATCGATCCGCATGACCCTTCCGCGAAGCTCTTCCTCCACTACGGCGACCTCAGCGACGGCTCGCGTCTCGTGACCCTCCTCCAGGAGGTGCAGCCGGACGAGGTCTACAACCTTGCGGCGCAATCCCACGTCCGGGTGAGCTTCGACGAGCCCGAGCACACGGCGGACACAACCGGGACTGGCACGATCCGCCTGCTCGAGGCCGTGCGACTCTCGGGATCCCACACGAGGTTCTATCAGGCCTCGTCCTCAGAGCTGTACGGTGCGACGCCGCCGCCGCAGTCCGAGACGACGCCGTTCTATCCGCGCTCGCCCTACGCGGCCGCGAAGCTCTACAGCTTCTGGATCACGAAGAACTACCGGGAGGCCTACGGCCTCTTCGCTTCGAATGGCATCCTCTTCAACCACGAGTCGCCGCGTCGCGGGGAGACGTTCGTGACGCGGAAGATCACGCGGGCGGTCGCGCGGATCAAGGCGGGTGTGCAGAAGGATCTCTACCTCGGCAACCTCGAGGCGATCCGCGACTGGGGCTACGCACCTGAGTATGTCGAAGGCATGTGGCGCATGCTGCAGGCTGATGAGCCGGATGATTTCGTGCTCGCGACGGGCATCGGCTACACCATCAAGGATTTCCTCGAGGCGTCCTTCGGCCACGTCGGACTCGATTGGCACGACTACGTGCGATTCGACGAGAAGTACCTGCGCCCGACCGAGGTGGACGCGCTCGTCGGCGACGCGTCGAAGGCGGCCGACAAGCTGGGCTGGACGGCAACGACCGACGCGCTCGCGCTCGCGCGCATCATGGTCGATGCCGACATCGCCGCGCTGGAGCATGAGGGCAAGCACTGGATCGACACCCCGGCGCTCGCGGGCTGGGGTGGCGCGTGACGCTTGAGGACGACGGTCCCCGCGTCCACGACGACGTGGAGTACTCGCCGGGCCCCCTCGACCGTGACGCGACGTTCTACGTCGCCGGCCACCGCGGCCTCGTCGGATCGGCGATCGTCCGCAAGCTGAAGGCCGAAGGGTTCACCGACGTCATCGGGCGCACATCGGCCGAGTTGGACCTGAAGGATCGCGAGGCGGTCTTCGCCTACTTTGCCCAGACCAAGCCCCGGTACGTCGCGCTCGCCGCGGCAAAGGTCGGCGGGATCGTGGCGAACAACACCTATCCCGTCGAGTTCCTCTCCGAGAACATTCAGATCCAGACGAACGTCATTGACGCGGCCCTGGCGCATGACGTCGAACGGCTGCTGTTCCTGGGCTCGTCGTGCATCTACCCGAAGTTCGCGCCGCAGCCGATCCGTGAGGACGCACTCCACACCGGCTATCTCGAGCACACCAACGACGCGTACGCGATCGCGAAGATCGCCGGCATCATGCACATCCAGGCCGTGCGCCGCGAGTACGGCAAGCCGTGGATCTCGGCGATGCCGACGAACCTCTACGGACCGAACGACAACTTCAACCCGCAGGGCTCGCACGTCCTGCCCGCCTTGATCCGCCGTTATTCCGAAGCGGCGGAGGCTGGGGCGGCTTCGGTCACGAACTGGGGCACGGGGACACCTCGCCGCGAGTTCCTCCACGTCGACGACATGGCCGACGCGAGCCTTCATCTCCTGGAGCACTACGACGGACCGCAGCAGGTCAACGTCGGGACCGGATCCGACGTGACCATCCGCGAGATCGCCGAGACGATCGCGGCAGCCGTCGGCTATGAGGGCGAAACCGTCTGGGATGCTTCGAAGCCCGACGGGACCCCGCAGAAGCTGCTCGACGTTTCCAAGCTCGCCGACGTGGGCTGGACATCACGCATCCCACTGGACGACGGCCTGCGCTTGACCATCGAGTGGTTCCGCGACCACGAGCGGATAGCGCGCGGATGAGCGGCTCAGAGGCTCCCGGCTACGAGTCCTACGTCGAATGGAAGAACTGGGGACACAAGTTCGGATCGCTTGAGCGAGGCGATTCGAAGTACTTCACCAAGGAACTCCGAGAGATCGAGCGCCGTGGCGAGATCCACGATGTACTTGAGCTGGGCTTCGGTGACGGACGCTTCCTTGCCTACTGTCGCGAACGCGGCTGGCAAGCAACGGGTATCGAGCTGATCCCAGAGCTCGTCGAGCTCGCGAAGAGTTCTGGTTTCGGCGCCCTGCTCGCCGATCAGGTTGCAACGCTCCCTGACGCTTCATTCGACCTGATCGCGGCATTCGATGTATTGGAGCACATTCCACCCTCCGACAGTGTCGAGTTCCTTACCGGAATCCGCCAGAAGCTTCGTCCAGGCGGAAGCGTGATCCTGCGATTCCCCAATGCCGACACCGCGCTCGGCAACCCGTTCCAATATGGAGATCCGACCCATGTCAATGCAATCGGGTTGCTCAAGCTGCGCTACTACGCGGCTTCAGCAGAACTCCAGGTGAGTCGTTTCCGGGGATCCAAGGGCCGTAGCTTTGAGACATCCCTTGTCCACGGACTGCACCGCTATACCGGCCTGCCGATCGGGCGAGTACTCGCCGGTATCAAGCGAGCGATCTACCTCCCGGATGTGCCGGTAGTGCTGTCGTCCCCGAACGTCATCGCAGTCTTGCGACTTGCCTAAACACCGCTCCTTCTGACGTCAAAGCGCGAGGACGGGTCGGCGCTTAATCCTGATGCTGGACTAATGGCTTCAGAGGAACACTCCGAACGAGCGATACGGCATGGACGGCAGCTCCGACGAGCGGCCCGATCACGAGCGCGGCAACCGTCGCCCACTCGAACGGCAGTGGAATCAGAAAGAGCGCGAGCACCGAACCGGCGATGGCGGTACCCCAGCCCAGGAGGTACAGGTTGTGCTGTGCCGCACCGAGGGCTGCCACCCCCGTGAGCGTGATGATGCCGAGACCGGCCGACGCCGCGGTGAGCGCCGCGATGATCCAAGCCCCTGCCTCGAAGCCGGGGCCGAAGATGATCGGCATCAGCGGTGGTCCGATGAGCGCGGCGAGCCCGGCGAGCACCGCACTCGCAGCGAGCACAATTCCCACACCGCCGATCACCCAGCGTTGCCGCGTCGCATGGTCGAAGCCCGTGAAGCGCGCGATCAGCGCATTCTGAAATGACGTCAGCGGCACCATGATGGGAGCCCGGGTAAGCGTAACCAGCAAGATCAGCACACCGAGTGACGACGTGGTGGTACCGCGCGGATTGAACTCGGCAGCGATGGAGAGCAGGGCAGGCCAGCCGATGACAAGGATGCCCGAGAGCGCGGCCGCGGCCATCGCTCGCAGCATGCGCGTGATCGAAATGGACAGCGGCGCATCGGAGCGAATGTCGAAGGTGTCGCGGCGCAGCGACGGCCAGCAGAGCGCGACGATGAGCCCCGGGACGAACGCGAGCACGGCAGCGAGCGAGAAACCGAAGACGGTCGGCAAGGCAAGTGCAACGAAGAGGAAGAACCCGAGGCGCGAGACGCCCTCGAGACAGACGAGAAGCGAGTAGCCACGCCATCTCGCGAATCCTGCGAGAACGGCGACCGCCCCAAACCCGCCGCCCACCACGACCGCTGCGATGCAGAGCAGCGGCAGCGCCCACGACCAATCGGCACCAAACGCCCAAGGCGCCCAGGCAAACCCCGAAATGAACACAATGACGGCCACGGCCGCACTGAGCACGACGGCTACGAGAACGATCCGGGGATTTCCACTCAGTTCTGATCCCGGCAGACCCCCGGCATCGATCCGAAGCTTGGCGACACGTGCGACACGGATGACCTCCTGCGCCAATCCGTGCAGGCACGCGATGACGACGAACAGGACCGCCCAGAAGACCGCAAAGCTCGCGTAGTCGGCCGGCCCGAGCCAGCGTGCGGCGAGGAACTGCACGACGTAGCCGACGATCGCGACGACGAGCGTCGCGATTCCGACCTGAGTAGCTGCGCGCCTCACGAGCGGCCGATACCTCGAGCGCGACAGCGCGCCGCTGTGTCAGTCGTCACCGTGGTCCCGAGCGTCTTCCGTCTCGATCGCCTGCTGCTGGACGAACCGGCGCAGCTCGTCCCGCGTGCGAGACAGCTCGAGTGTGACCTGCATGAGCAGCACAAGCACGACGAAGAATCCGGCTAAGAAAAGCAGGCTGACGGGCTGGACGACGCCGAAGAACGCAGCGACCGTCTCGAGGATGCCGGGGATCGCCGACAGCACGATGCTCGCGACCGCAGCGAGCAGCCAGATCACCGCATACTTCTCCGGCAGCACGTAGGAGCGCAGCAACAAGAGCACGATGATGAGGAACACCACCGAGAGGATGAGTGAGAGGATCTGCGGGGTCATCCGGCTGGCGCCTCCCGTTTCTTGGCCCGGTCCTCGCGGGCGCTCCTGCGCCGGAGCTCGGCGATCCGAGGCGGCACACTGCGAATGGATGCGAGACCGAGGATGAAGAGGATCCTGCCGGTGTAGAGAGCCGCCCGGACGAAGGACTGGGACGGCACTCCACCTGCCCGCTCGTTCATCACGATCGGCACCTCACGGAAGGTGAGCCGCTGGCGCGACGCGAGCACGATCGACTCGACGGTGTCCCCGAGCCATTCGACGGGATAGTGCGCGGAGAAGATCGCGATGGCCCGGGGACCGGCAGCGCGGAAGCCGCTCGTCGCATCGGTGAGTCGAGTGCGCGCGTAGAGCGACGCGACCCGCGCGATCGTTCGGTGCACGACCCGGCGCCCCGCCGTCGACTGGTATCCGTCGCTGCTCGCGTAGCGGCTGCCGATCGCGATGTCGGCTGTACCGACGGCATCGCGCAGGGCGGCGATGTATTCCGGCCGGTGCTGGCCATCCGCGTCGAACTGGATGAGCACCTCGTAGCCGTGCCGGGCGGCATAGCGGAAGGCCGTGCCCATCGCTCCGCCGACGCCGAGGTTGATCGCGTGGCGCAGCACCCGGACGCCGGCCGCGCGGGCGATCGCGCTCGTGCGGTCGTGCGATCCGTCGTCGACGACGACGACGTCGGCGAGCGGGTGATAGGCGGCCAGGCCGTCGAGCACGGGCCCGATGGATGCCTCCTCGTTGAAGGCCGGGATGGCGACGAGGGTCCTCATGCGGCCGTCGGATGGGCAGCACGGATCATGCCGGGAGTCTAACCGATCGACGCCATCCGATCGTGGCGGCGCCGGCCGCTCACTCGGCCTTGACGAGCCCCGCCGCGCGCATCGTCGCCCAGCGCACGGGGGCCTCCCAGAGGCCCGAGACGGGGCGCAGCCACCTCGGCAGGTGCGCGACGCGCACCTCGCTCGCCTCGCGCACCGAGTCGCCGCGCTGGCGCACCGACAGCGAGTCGGGGTGCCAGCGGAAGGACGCGACGGTCTCCTTGAGATAGGACAGCCGCCCGGCCTTGGACAGCCGGATGTAGAAGTCGAAGTCGAATGCCCAGCCGAGGTCCTGACGCAGCGGTCCGATCCGATCGACGGCGCTGCGGCGGAAGACGGAGCCGGGCTGCGGCACGAGGTCCGGTCCGATGCGCAGCAGCGGGGCCGCCCACCAGCCTGAGCGGTTGCGCCACACCGTCGCACCCTCGGCGTCGATGTAGTCGCAGGCCCCGTAGGTCGCGACCGACCGCGGGTGGGCCGCGAGGAACGCGGTGGAGCGGTCGAGGACGCCGGGTCGGATGAGGTCGTCGTCGCCGAGCCACGCGAGGTACTCGACCTCGGGCCCGGCGGTCGCGAAGCCCTGGTTGATGGCGGCGGCGAGGGCCGGCACGGCCTCGTCGATCTTCTCGTCGGCGAGACCGGCGTCGATGAGTTCGGAGGCGTCGAACGCGGCGGGGGCGACGATGAGGATGCGGGAGTCCCCCGCCTCGCGGATCGAGGCGAGCGACTCACGGAGGTAGTCGAGGCGACGCCCGAGGGTCGGGACGACGACGAGGGTGCGCGACATCCACAACACCCTACCCGTGAGCCATCTCTTCGTAGACTCACCAGGTGCCTCCTGCTCGTGTCGTCGCGGTCGTCCCGGTCTTCCGGCCCGATGGCGACGTCACGGCGCGCATCGAGCGGGTGCTGGCGCAGGTCGCGGGCGTCGTCGTCGTCGACGACGGCTCGGGCGCCTCGCTCGGTCCGCTCGCCGCCGGCATCGAGTTCATCGCCCACGATCGCAACCGCGGGATCGCCGCGGCGCTCAACACGGGAATCGCTCGCGCGCGGCAGCTCGGGGCGACGCATGTGCTCACGCTCGACCAGGACACGATGCTCGGCGACGGCTACGTCGCAACCTCGCTCGCCGCCTTCGAGCGGGTGGTCGGGACCCGGGTCGGCGCGACGGCCGTCGACGTCGTCAACGCGACCCCATCCGTCCCCACCTGGACGTCGCCCGAAGGCATCGCCCTCGCGCCGGAGGCGATCCAGAGCGGGATGCTCATCGCGGTGGACTGCCTCGACGATGCGGGCGAGCTCGACGAGCGCCTCTTCATCGACAGCGTCGACCGCGAGTTCTGCCACCGGATCCGGGCGCGCGGCTGGGCGCTCGCCATCGCGACGGGCACCTCGATCGAGCACCGCATCGGGCGCCTGGAGCGCCAGCGCGACGGCAGCGAGTACGAGTGGCACGAGCCGTTTCGCCAGTACTACATCGCGCGCAACGGGATCGTGGTCGCGCGGCGCTTCCGGCGCGAGGAGCCGGAGTGGTCGAAGGTCATGCTGCGCTCGACCGCGACGGAGGCCTGGCGGATCGTGCGCAACGGCCCGCGGCGCCTCAAGCACGCGATCGCGAGCGCGGCCGGGTGCGTCGACGGCCTGCTCGGGCGCGGCGGGCGCATCCCGCGGGTGCTCGAGCGGATGGTGCGCTAAGGCTCAGACGCGGGCCGCGAGCGCGGCCGGCTCGACCTCGACGGCCATGCGCGTGGCCCGCCGATGGCCGGACCACTTGGCGACCTGGTACCAGGGGTTCACGAGCAGCCACCGCAGCCGGCCGGGAACGCTCCACTGCCGATCGCGGACGATCCGCAGCCCGTCGGAGAGGATCCCGCGCAGCGTCGCGCGGAAGGCCTGGCCGTGCGACATGGGCGCGATCTCGGTCCCGATCCGGCGAAGGCCCAGGACCTCGTCCACCGCTCGCTCGCCGGCCTCGCGGATCGTGAGGTCGTTGGAGTGCACGACGACGGCTCGCGGCGCATACGCCTTTCGCAGTCCAGCGGCGAGCACATCGCGGCCGAAGAGCTGGTCCTCGGCGTAGGACACGTCCCGATACGGCACGGGCCCGGTGAGCACGGCCCGGCGGGCCGCGGCGTTCACGTCGGAGTAGAACGCCGCCGCCTCGAACTCGCCGCGGGAGGCGAAGCTCCCCGTGTCGCGGAACACGCTGACACCGAAGTCGGGTCCGAGACCCGCGAAGGTCCCGACGATCTCGTACTTGAGCATGGGGTGGCAGTGCGGGCGCGGCGCCTGCTTGCCGAGCACGGCGACGATCCGCTCGTCGTCGAGCATCGGCGCGAGCAGTTCGCGCAGCCATTCGTCCGAGGCAGGGGTGGCGTCCTGCGTGAGGTAGGCGACGAAGTCGCCCGTCGCGAGCCGCGCGGCGAGGTCGCGCGTGCTGCCGTGCCCGAACTCGGCGTTCGGGATCTGATGCAGGCGAACCCGGGGGTGGTCGGCGATGATCGCGAGGGTCCCGTCGGTCGACCCCGAGTCGATCACGAGGATCTCGACGTCACCGTCCCATACCTGCCCCTCGACAGCGGTGAGGATCTCCTCGAGGTAGCGCTCGCCGTCGTAGGTCAGGATCGCGACGGTCGCGCTCGGCTGCGTGGTCATGCAGGCAGCCCTGAGATGTCCGCCCAGGTGGCGCGGATGCCATCTTCGAAGTCCACCAGCCGGCGTTCTGGGAACTCGGCCCGGAATCTCGACGTGTCGAGGACCACATGGTCGACGAAGGTCGGCGGCACGGGGCGGTGCTCGACGACGACCTCCTGCTCGACGACGCGCCCGATCGTCTGCACCAGCTCTGCGATGGTGACGCCCCGCCCGCTGCCGATGTTGTAGAGCCTGTGCCGCGGCTCGCCCTCCGCGATGTCGACGAGCATCCTTGCGACGTCGCCGACCGCGATGAAGTCCCGCACCATCGAGCCGTCGCCGAGCACCGTGATCGGCCGACCCGCCGCAATCTCGTTCAGGAAGATGGGAATGACACCCTGACGCTTGCCGATGCCCTGGCGCGGTCCGTACGGATTCGAGATGCGCAGTGCGACGGAGTCGAGTCCCGAGCGCCGCCGGAAGTAGCGCAGGTAGCCCTCGACCGCGAGCTTCCCGATCGCATACGGGGAGATCGGGTGCGGCACGAGGTCCTCGCGCATCGTCGGGGCGTCCTGGTCGCCGTAGATCGCGCCGCCGGTGGAGGCGAAGAAAAACCGCTTGACGCCCGAGTCCGCCGCGATCTGCAACAGGTCGATGCTCGCCGGCAGGTTCGTGCGCACGTCGAGCGTCGGATCGTCCTCCGCGGTCGCGGGCGTCGTCGTCGAGACGAGGTGGAATACGTAGTCGTGACCGGGGACCGCCGCGGAAAGGTCGGCGCGGTTGAGCACATCGCCGACGATGCGGCGCACGCCGGTCGCCGCGTAGCGCGTCTGGTTCGCCGAGAAACGGTCGAACACGGAGACCGAGTGTCCGCGCGCCGCGAGCTCGTCGACCACATGGGAGCCGATGAACCCGTTGCCGCCCACCACGAGGAAGCTGCTCACGCCATCCCCCGTCCGAACGCGTCCAGAAACTGCTTCCCAGCCATCGTCCAAGATGCGCCCTCGGTGCTCTCCGCCGCCCGCAGTGCCCGGCCTTCGGAGTCGGGATCGTCGAGCACCTCCAGGATCGCGTCGGCGAGCGCGGCAGGGATCGGCTCCGTGTAGACGATTGCAGGGTGGTCGGACACGAGCCGATTGTTCGGCGCGTTGTTGACCACGGGGATCGTGCCGGCGGCGAGGAGTTCGAGCGGCAGCAGCGAGAGGTTGCTGAAGGACAGGACGAGTCCGGCGGCGCATCGGTTGTAGATCGGACCGAGGTCGTTGACGGAGAGCCCGTACAGGTTCTCGTGGGCGAACGGGATCGTAAGGCCGGTGAGGTCTTCGCCGACGAGGTTGATCGTCACGTCCGGCCGGGCTTTGGCGACGAGATCGAGCGCCATGAGCCCAAGCCCGAGACCCCGACGGTCCGTCGTGCGTCTGGCGTAGAAGAGCACCTCGTTGCGCGGACCGGCATCGCCGAGGAGTCGGTAGTGCGCCGGGTCGGCGCCGAAGTCGAAACGGTCGGTGTGCATGCCGTACTCGGCATTGAGTTTCTGCTCAAGCCAGCCGCCCGCGGTGATGCCGCGGAAGCCGAAGCGGTAGGTCGCCTCGGCGAGAGCCGAGGCGGTCCCGGCACCCGTGAACCACGGCTCGAAGTCCTGGACGAAGTAGAAGCGCCGCGCCATAGAAGCGCTGCGGAACGATGGATAGGCCGTCTCCCAGCCCGTTGCGAAGATCGCGTCGATCTCAGCCGGCACCTCGCCGGTCCAGACCCGGAACTCGGCGGCCACGTCGGGGTAGGAGGGCGAATCGCGCACCACCGCCGCGGATGCCGCTGCAGAGACGTCGCCGTCGTTCGAGTAGAGGTAGACGACGCAGCGATGCCCCGCCTCCTCGAGGACACGCAGGAATCGGAAGAGGTTCTGGTGTCCACCGGAGTTCTCTCCGGGCGGGGACATGATCCACGCGACCGACCAGGGGCCCGGCCCGCGATCGCTCGGCGTCGCGACGGCAGGATGCGGCGTCCGCCAGTCCACCGCCTCGGCGTCGTCGAATCGGACGAGTCCGATGCCGCGATCGTCACCGCGGTCGAGGCGCGAGCCGATCCGTCGGACGACCTCGCGCAGCCCCTGCTCGCGGAGCACGTGGAACGCCTTTCCGACCAGACTCATCGTCCTGCGAGCATACCGGCGGGACCTGCCGGAGCCCCGTTCATCACGGGCTCAGCCGGTCGCGACGATCGCGAGCACGACACCGAGCACTGCGACCGCTCCGCTCCAGGCGATAACGAGCCAGGCAGCGCCGCGGTTGCGGATGACCGTCGATGTCACGACGAGGAAGGCGGGCAGCAGCACCGCGACGCCGAGCGGCTGCAGGACCAGCCACTCACCATAGAAGGCGCGCACGAGCACGAGGAGCAACGGTCCGGTCAGCAGCGCTACCGCGGCGACCGCGACGACGAGCGGCGCCTGGGCCTGACTGCGTCGCGCCTGGAAGAACGCGATGACGACGCCCGCGACGATGACCCAGCCGAGCGCGACGTAGAAGTACTCCGGGGCGCCTGCCAGGCCGACCCCCCGGTGGCTCAGGGCGCCGAGACCCGTGTCGACCATCGCGTTCAGTATCCCGAGCGCGGCGCCGATTGGTCCGAGCGTCTGTCCACCGGTCTCGGGAGGCGTGCCGGGGATACTCCCGATGCCTGCGACAGCGGCGATCAGAGGGAGAACGATCGATGCGGCGAGTGCGACGACCGCGGCGCCGATGAGCTGCCTCCAGCCGCCGCCGCGCACGACCGCGACACCGATCAGCTGGATGAGCACGATGAGGAAGACCGCCGCGGTGGCGACGCCGAACACACCGGCGACGAGTGCGACCGGCACCAGCCACCAGCTGGATGCGCGCCCATCGGCGACCTGCGTCGCGAGCCAGATCGCCAGCGCTCCGAAGAACAGCAGCGGCCCGTCGCTGCCGGCCCACCCGACGGCCCAGAATGTCACAGGCGAGACGGCGAGCACCGCGCCGATCGCGATGACCACCAGATCCCGGGCGCCGAACCGCCGTGCGGTCGACTCGAGCAGAACGAGTGCGCCGGCGAGCCAGAGCCACCAGAGGAGGCCGAGGGCCGGCGAGCCGCCGACTGCGGTCAGCGGGCCGGCGAGCAGCCCCTGGCTGGCCGGTGGCACGGCGCCGGTGCCATGCGCGAGCGCGATCGTCCAGGACAGTGCGAGCGAGAGTGGCAGCAGGACGACGAGGGGGCGGTGGCCCGCGACCAGCCCGCGCCAGCCGGACGCGCGGCCGTTCGTGGATGCGACGGTAGAGGTCACGGGTACCACCTCGCGAAGACGAGCGTCATCCCGAGCTGGTACATGAGCAGCACCGCGGTGTAGGCGAGGAGCGCACGCACCGCCCAGCGGTTGCGCATGAGCGGCAGCACGACCGCGATGAGCGCGGGGATGAGCGCGATGCCGTATCGCGGCGGGATCGGGAAGAACGACCCTGTCGCGATGACGACGGACAGCGCGAGGACCGGCGCCGCAATGAGGTAGCCGATCAGCAGCGAGACCGGGAGTGCCCGGTCCCGCGCGCCGCGCGGGTATATGAGGACGGCGCCGACGACCGCCGCGACGGCGAGCCACTGGAGAGGGAGGAAGAGGTTGTTCGCGTCGGTCTGCGGGACGACCCACTGGAGCGCGCCGCCGAGGAAGTTCACGAACTGCTGACCGAAGAGGTCGAACGTCGGCGGGGTCGCGACGCCCTGGTCGACCGCTGACGAGCGCACCGCAAAGATGGGGATGAGCTTCGTCCAGACCGCCGCGACAACGACGTTGGCCACGACGCCGAGCAGCGGCAGCCAGAACGTGCGGCCGAAGACTCCCCTGACGACAGCGCCGGCCGTCGCCCCCGATCGACGCAGCTGAAGAATCCGATATGCGATGAGGTACACGAACGCGAAACCGACGGCGACGAGACTGGTCGCTTTGAATAGCGCGCCCGCCGCGCCAAGTGCGACGAGCCACCAGCCTGAGGACTCACCGCGGGCGATCCGCATCGTGAGCCAGAGGGTGATCGCACCGAACAAGAAAATCGGCGCATCGGTCGAAACGAATGAGAACGTCCAGTAGCCGAACGGCGAGGCGACGCAGGCGAGTGCGACAGCGACGAACCCCCAGCCGGTGGCGCGGAACCGACGCGCGATGAGGTAGCAGAAGACGAGCCCGCCCCCGAGCCAGAGTGTGCCGACGAGTCGCCAGCCGGCGAGCTGATCGATGCCGGGGATAAGACCGATCGCGTCGCCGACGAGTCGGTCGATCCAGAACTGCACCGGCGTGTAGATCGGGGCCGAGCTGATGCCTCCGAATGGGAACACACTCGGATCGCTCATGTCCGAGCCGCAAGCCGCGCCCATGACCCCGAATGGGATCACGCCATGGCAGGCGAAAAGTCCCCTGACCAGTTCGCCGAGGTACTCTCCGGACCGGACGATCCCCTGCCCGTACACCTTGTCGATGTAGTCGATGTATTGCGGCTCGTCGATCGGCGAAACGGCCTGACTGTGCAGGAGCGTGATGATCGCCATGTAACCCATGCCGGCGACGAGGGTGACCACGAGGGCCCAGTGTCGGGCCATGGCTCCGCGGAAGCCGCTGGCAACGATGTGAGCGTCGACGAACGTCCGCCGCTCAGTCCCTGTCACCCCGACAGCCTACCGAGGCGTCGCCTCGAGACCCGGGCGGTAGCGTGGTGCCGTGGCTTCCCCGGACGCGCGCGACCGACCGCCGGTGACCGTCGTGATCGTCGACTGGAACGAGCCGGAGGTGACACTCGAAGCGGTGCGCTCCGTCCTCGACCAGCTCGACGGACCGCGCACCGAGATCGTCGTCGTCGACAACGGCTCGGAGCGCACGGCGGCCGGCCATCCCGCGGCCGAGCTCCCCGGCGTCCGATTCGTACGACTCGCCGAGAACGCGGGCTTCGCGGGGGGTGCGAACGCCGGCATCGCCGCGGCGAGCGGCGAGGCGATCGTCCTGCTCAACAACGACGCGCGTCTCGAGCCGGGAGCGCTCGCGGCACTCATCGCCCCGCTCGCGGAGCCGCGCGTCGGCGCCGTGACGGCGCTCATTCTCCTCGACCGCGCCGAGGGCCCGACCCTCGTGAATTCGACGGGCGGCGAGGTCACTCGATCGGCGAACGGCCGCGATCGGGACTGGGAGCTGCCGCTCTCGGAGCTCCGGCGCCCGGCCGGTCCTGCACCGGCGTTCTCGGGGGGCGCGGTCGCGCTCTCGCGGGAGGCGATCGCCGACGTGGGAGGACCCTTCGACGAACGGCTCTTCATGTACTACGAGGACACCGAGCTGTCCTTCCGGCTGCGCCGCCGCGGTTGGGAGATCCGGTATGAGCCGAGCGCGGTGGTGAGGCACCGGCACGCGCACTCCTCCCGCGCGGGCTCCGACTTCTTCCTCCGGCTTAACGAGCGCAACCGCCTGCGATTCGCCGTGGTCCACGGGACCGCGGGCATACTCACCAGGGCGTACTGGCGGACGCTCGCGGGGACGGCCTCACGCCTCCTACGCGGCGACGGCCGCGGCGCCACCCGCCGCCTAGCTGCGCTTGGCCATTCACTTCGGCATCTCCCTCAGCTGGTTCGATCGCGCCGCGAAGTCACAAAATCAGCGACGACGCCTCTTCGCGAGCTATGGGGAGGAACCCCAAGAGACTAGTCGAGCAAGTCGAGCAAGTACGTCCCATAACCGCTCTTGACGAGCGAGGTGCCGAGGCTCCGCAGCTCATCGTCATCGATCCAGCCCTGGCGCCAGGCGATCTCCTCGATGCAGCCGATCTTGAACCCCTGCCGGTCCTCGATGACACGGACGTATTCGGCGGCCTGCATCATCGACTCGAAGGTGCCGGTGTCGAGCCACGCCGTTCCGCGGTCGAGCACCTGCACCCGCAGACGACCGGCGCGCAGGTAAGCGTCGTTGACGGCCGTGATCTCAAGCTCGCCCCGCTCGCTAGGCTCGATCGACTTCGCGATCCGCACCACGTCGTTGTCGTAGAAGTAGAGACCGGGCACCGCATACGAGCTCTTCGGTACCGCCGGCTTCTCCTCGATAGAGATCGCATTGCCGTCCGCATCGAACTCGACGACGCCATAGGCGGTGGGATTCGACACGTGGTACGCGAAGATGAGGCCGCCGTCGAGCTCCGTGTGGCCTTCGAGCGCGGTGCCGAGGCCGCTACCGTGGAAGATGTTGTCACCGAGGACGAGTGCGACAGAGTCATCGCCGATGAACTCCTCGCCGATGATGAACGCCTGCGCAAGTCCGTCGGGCGACGGCTGGACCGCATACGACAGCTCGACTCCGAGATCTCCCCCGTCGCCGAGCAGACCCACGAACGCATCGTGATGCTCCGGCGTCGTGATGATGAGGATCTCTCGTATACCGGCCGCCATCAATGTCGACAGGGGGTAGTACACCATCGGCTTGTCATAGATCGGCATCAGCTGCTTCGAGATCCCCTTGGTGATGGGATGCAGTCGGGTGCCGGAGCCGCCGGCGAGGATGATGCCGCGCACGGGATTCGAGCCTACCGGTCGGCCAGCTGGCGAAGGTAGGCGAGCACGTCGGTGTGCACCGGGAGCGTTCCCGCGTCGAGCACCTCTGCAAGCGAAGGCGCATCGCGATCCTTGGCCGAGAGCACGAGGTCTTCGAGCGCGAAGGGGAACTCCAGCCCGATCGCCGGGTCGAGCGGCGAGATGCCGTGTTCGCGCGGAGCGTTGTAGGTCTCCGAAACGAGATAGCCGACCGTCGTGTCGTCCTCGAGGGCGACGAACGCGTGACCGAGGCCTTCCGAGATGTAGAGCGCCGAGCGATTCTCGTCATCGAGCCGGACGGCTTCCCACTTCCCGAAGGTCGGAGAGCCGACCCGGATGTCGACGACGAAGTCGATGATCGCACCGCGGAAGCACTGCACATACTTCGCCTGCCCGGGCGGGACGTCCGCATAGTGAATTCCCCGGACGACACCTCGGGCGGAGATCGAGACGTTCATCTGCGCGAGCTGGAACCGATGACCGATCGCATCGCCGAGGGTCTCCGCCCGATACGCCTCGAGGAACCCTCCTCGTTCATCTCGGAAGACAGTCGGGTTCACCTCCCACGCACCGGTGATCGACAGTTCACGCGGAGTCATCGCGTCGCTCCTCATCCTCTTCGAAATCGGCAGCCGGGTCCTCGACGAGGACGAAGAGCGGACGCCCCATCGCGACGTTGAGCGTGACCCCGATGTACTCGGCGACGATTCCGAGCGAGACGAGAAGCGCCCCGGAGCACAGCAGCGTGATGACGGCGAGACTCGTCCAACCCTGTGCGTCGACATGGCCTGTGAGCCGCTCGACGATGATGTAGATCGCGAGCGCGACGCCGAGCAGGGCGAGGACACCGCCGAGCACTGACACGATGCGCAGTCCTCGCGTCCCGCTCGAGAGCACCATCCGCCAGAAGTGCGCGAAGAGCGTCCTGGTCGAGTAGCCCGACGGCCGATCCCCCTCAGCACGCAGCGTGACCGGCGCGAGCGCGATGCGATCGTTGACCCACCCCAGCGCGACGTCCAGGTAGACCCCGCTCGCCGCGAACTCAGCGAGCCGCCGACCGATGTCGCCGCGCACGAGCCGGTAGCTCTGGTACTCGCGGAAGCCCCTGCTGCCGAGAATCAACCCCATCAGCCGCTTCGCGCCACGAGAAGCGGCATTCCGGAAGGCACCGTGGGGCGGCGCGTTGACAGGGCGGCCATAGACAACACCTGCCCGGCCGTCGATCGCAGCATCAATGAACGCAGGGAGGTCGGCCGGGTCGTGCTGTCCGTCCTCATCGAGCGTCGTGATCCACTCGCCCGTCGACGCCGACATCCCGGCGATCGTCGCGGCGTGCTGGCCGAAATTCCGGCTGAGCCAGATCGCGCGGACCTCGGGATGGGCGCGCTCGAGCTCGCGGATGACGACGTCGCTCTCGTCGGGACCGTTGTCGTGGACGAGGATGACCTCGGTCACTCGGAACTCCCGGCCTCCCGGCGTGCGGGTCGCCGAGCGATGCGCGAGGATCTCCCCGACGACACTCCCGAGGGTCGCCGCGCCCCGATAGACGGGGATCACTGCACTCACGGAATGCACGCGAGCGACCGCATGATCAGGGGCCTCGACCACGTCGGTCACGGTACCACGGGGGTCGATGCCATCCATCGTCAGCCGAACGGGTAGAACGCGAAGCGGCCGTCCGTCGACTCGAGGCCCGGGCCGCCGAGCCGCGACTCGAGCGCGGCCTCGATCTCGCCCGCCGGGTCGCCCGCGCGGTCGACGACGACCCCCGAGAACCCGAGCGCCTCGGCCTCTCGCTGGAACTCCGCCGGCGGCAGCGCCGCGATGTCGCCGAGCCGATCGATCTCCTCCCGACCGCGGATGCCGCCGCCCGACCAGCGCAGCGAGTCCGAGTGCAGGTAGAGCCGCAGCTGGTCCTGATCGAGTGCGGTGCCGACCGGCGGCGACTCGGGGAACGGGATGAACGGCAGCTGGAAGACCGTCGCGCCGTGGGGCAGCTCTGACTGCAGTCCGGCCGCGAACCTGGCATCGGAGTCGAATGAGACGATCGTCGCGGCGCGAGCGGCCGGATCGGCGGCCGGCACCTGATCCCAGTAGGCGAACCCCACGAGCAGCGCGGCGACGACAGCGCTGATCCCCGTGAACGCACCGGGACGTCGTGCGCTGCGCGCCACCCGTTCGATCACGGCTCCGAGCAGGAGCCCGACGGCGGCGAGTGCGACGGCCGCAATGACGATCGACATGCGATTCCAGCCCCGCACGACCTGCGTCACGAAGCCGACGAGGGTCTCGACACCGCCGACCCACGAGAAGAGCAGGGCGATGAACGCGATGAACGCGAGCCCGATGAGCGCCTGCCAGCGGCGACTCGGCGCCCGATCGGATCCCGCGACCACCCGCACGAGCGCGATCGCGATCGCGACGATGAGCGCGACGAGCCCGATCGCACCGATGACCCCGAGCGCCGGAGACTCGCTTGGCAGCGGATAGTGCGCGTCGTAGAGTCCCCGGAGTTCCTGGAACAGTCCGAATCGATGGTGCGGAGCAGGCAGCAGCAGCTGGACCAGCTTCAGCGCATAGATCTCGGACTCGACAGGAGTGCGCACGAGAGCCCCGGGGTTGGGGCCTGCGAGGATCGAGTGGATCCAGTCCGGCAGCATGTTCACGACGATGACGACGACGATCACGCCGCCGGCTGCGACGGCGCCCCAGAACGCCCGCCAACGCCTCCGCACGATGAGCGCGCCGACCGCGGCGCACACTCCGAGGATTGCGATGAAGAGCGCGTAGTAGGCGGAGATCGACGCGAGCAGCGCGAGGGAGGCGGCAGTCCCGCCGGTCCGGCCGAGCAGATGTCCGAACCCGCGGCGCATTCCGGCGCGCGCACCCCAGAGCGGCTCGCCGCGCAGGATCCGCCAGACGACGACGAGCCCGAGCGGCACGACCCAGTACCAGCCGAGGAACATGTGCCCCTCGGCGCGCTGGAAGTGATACGGCGCGATCGCGTAGACGACCCCAAGCCCTCCGGCCAACCAGGCGCCGAGGCCCACTCGACGCCCGAACCACGTCATCGTCGCCGCGGCAAGCGGGAAGCCAATCAGGAAGAACGCGTTCATGACCGCGCCCCACGTCGGCAGGACGAGCCCGAGGAGCAGGATCACGACGTAGTTGAGGTCGTCGCCCGTCGCGTAGTCGTGATAATTCTGCCCCGATGGGGCCCCGAGCGCCGACTGCCATTCGTACCAGCCGGTCTCCATGACCGTCTTGACATGTGCCGCGACTGACAGCCCGTCACCCGAGTAGGTGATCGGCACGTCCCAGCGACCCGTGAGGAGTCCCGTCGCCGGCAGCGCCACCGCGAGCGCGGCGACCGAGGAGCCGCCGACGGCAAGCACGCCGGGGCGCGAGATCCAGGATCGGAACCGCATCAACCATCGCCTCCGTCCGGCAGCCTGAGTCGGCGGCGGTTGAGAGCGTAAAAGGCGCGGCGGCCGAGCGCCGCGAACCTCGCCCTGCGATCACCGGTTCGGATGTCGGAGTCGGAGAGCAATCCCGGATGCTCGGCCGCGAACGCGTGGTGGAACGCGATCGCCTGCTCCGCCTGCTGACGCGACAGCGCGATGCTCCACTGGCCAGCGTTGACCCGGAACCCGCTCACGACGGCGTCGAGTCCGATCATCGGTCCGGATAGCAGGACCCGCGCGTAGCTCGCCTGGTCGATGAGGTAGGCGTAGCGGCCATCCCAGCCACCCGCAGCGTCGAGGGCCGCGCGACGGAACAGCACAGCACCCGGCTCGCCGAAGAGATTCGTCCCAGCTCGGACGGTCGCGCGAATGGCCTCGCGGCCGTCGTGGCGTCCCACGAGCGATCCGAGCCCTCGACCTGCGACGAGCACAGCCCCGGCGGCGTCCAGGATGTCCCTCCGGCCGGCGACGAGCACCGCTTCCGGATCGGCGGCGAGCGCGGCCACCTGCGCGGCGAGCGCGCCCGGACGCAGCAGGTCGTCACCCGGCACGAGCTTGAGGTACTCCCCCGTTGCCGCATCCGTGACGCGCTGCCAGTTGCGCACGGCCCCACCGCCGGCCGGGGTCGACAGCAGCGTGACCCGAGGATCGGCGGTGAAGGGCTCGAGGACGTCTCGGGTGCCATCCGTCGACGAGTGGTCGGCGACGATGAGCTCGAGGTCCGCATGGTCCTGACCGAGGATCGACCGCACCGTCTCGGCGATCGTCACGGCGTTCTGAAATGCCGGGATGACGACGGAGACGCGCGTCACAGCACACCCCGCTCGATCTCATCGATCGCTCCGGGCTCCGCCGCTTCCGCAGCTGCCTGCTTCGGGCGGCGGAACGAGAAGTACTTGTGCCCGAACCAGCTCACGATGACCGTGACGATGGTGATGAGGAGCTGTGCGAGGAGCGTCGGCACGCCGGCCAGGACCAGGAGGGGCAGCACGACGATGTTGATCGAGAAGGTCACGACGTAGACCGCCTGGAACCGGATGAAGTCCCGAATCACGTGACCGCGGACGCGGAACACGAAATTCCTGTGGAGCACGAAGGCGATGAGCGTCGCGACGACGTGCGCGCACAGCAGCGTCACGACCGAGGCGGCCGAGGCACCGATCGATGGGGTCACGGGACGACCCACGAGAAAGTCGAACAGGATGAAGAGCAGATATCCGACACCCGTGTTGAACGCGCCGACGATGAGGAACGCGATCCTCTGGTCGCGAATCAGTCGGAGCAGCAGCCCCGGCCGAGGCGCGTCGGCGCTGGTCGTCTCCGTCACGTTCTCCGCCATCGTCAGCGTCCGATCCCCGAGACCGCACCCGGCCGCACGTCGCAAACGATGAACCCGTTGCGCTCGAACCGCACGTCTGCGCACAGCTCCCGGGCATGAGCGTACGTGTCGGCGGAGAGCTCGCGCAGGATCGGCTCGATGACGAGCGGACCCGTGCCGTGCCCGATCGGACGCGAGACCACGCCCGAGAGGAATCGGACGTCCGGTGCGGCGAACCAGCCAAGCGCTTGGACGTCGTCGACCCCGAGCGACGCGATGAAATCGGCGGTCGCCTGCTGGTCCGCACGGGACCAGAGGGGCGACTGCGTCGACTGCACGATCGCGAGCACCCCGCCGTATGCTGTGACGCCGGCCGCGACGATCCCCGCCGTGAGGGTCGCAGCGCGCCAGACGCGACCATGAGCCGCGACGCGACGCAGCCCCGCGACGGCGAGCGCGGCCAGCAGCGGCACGACGACCATGAGCAGCGGCATCCCGTGGCGGACGAACTCGCTCGACGAGACGAAGACCCACCAGACTAGGAAGCCCGCGAGCACGACCCCGACCGCGGCGACGTCGACGCTCGGGCGCCGCCCCCAGGCGCCGAAGACCGTGAGCGCTACCATCGCGCTCCCGAGGATGACCGCGACAGCCAAGGGAAGGTGCCACGCCTCGAAGAGCAGGCCGAAGCGGGTCAAGTAGTCCGCGGAGTTCGTTCCGTCGGCGCCCGAACCACTGTGGAAGACGAAGACGGCGTAGCTGCGGAGCGACACGAGGTACTGCGCCGGACCGAGCGAGGCGAGCTTGACGAGCTCCCACGCGACGCTCGGAATCGCCGCGAATCCGACGAACGCGGCCGCCTCGCCGATTCGACCGCCCCACCGCCTCCCCCGCACGGCGGGGATGAGCAGCAGCGCGAGCACGAGCGCGGGGATCGCCATCGCCGCGATGAACTTCGCGAGCACCGCGAACCCGACGGCGAGGCCGGCGACCATCCGCCGCTTCGGCAGCAGGACGAGCCCGAGCGCGAGGAGGGACGCGGCGGCGATCTCGCCAAGCGCATCCGATGGGCCGTAGAGGACGCTCCTGGGGAAATCGGCTCGGCCGTCGAGCAGGAGCAGCGCGCCGAGCGCCGCCGCCGCGCCCCACCAGCCCGCATAGCGGCGACCGAGCACGACGAGGCACCAGAGCAGCAGCAGGAAGAACGGCAGCGTGACAATGCGGGCCGCGACGATCGACGGCCCGAAGATCAGGAAGGACAGCGCGACCGGCATACCGATCACGGGGCCCGTCGTCACTGTCGCATCGAACGCGATGTTCGCACCGCCACCGAGCCAGTCCTCGGTCGAGTATCCGAGACCCTGCACGAGGTTAAGCGGGGCCTGCAGGATGAACGCCTCGTCGAAGCCGAGCGGCGAGATGAAGAGCGACAGGAAGTACGTCAGGAGATGCGCTGTGACGAGCACCACGACCGCTACGATCGCGATGCGTTTCCCGATCGAAGCCGCGTGCATCGCCCGAGAGTCTACGGTCTGGGCACCGACTCGGCCCGTAGGTTGTTGAGTGTGAGAGCGTTAAGAAGCCCCCTTTCGTGGTGGGTGTTTCCACTGCTGGTGCTGCTCGTGTTCGCGACGCTCGTGGCACTCGACATCAGCGGTAGCTCGATCGGCTACTTGTCGGCCGACCCGCGAGGCAACGGCCTCCTCTTCGGCACACCCCGCGGCATTCGCAGCGATGAATGGATCCATACGACGCCTCTGCGCATCTCTGCAAGCCTCCAATCCTTCCCCTCGGAGATGTGGGTGGGCCTCTCCCGGGTGGATCAATCTGGCCCGCAGGGCTCGATGATCACACTCGACTGGCCGACGCTGCTTCGTCCAGACAACTGGGGATTCCTGTTGCTCGATGGAAGCCGCGGCCTCGCATGGGCCTGGTGGTGGTCTCCCGCCGTCGGGCTTTGGGGCGTTTACGCGCTGATCGGCCTCATCACGCGGCGGCCGCTACTCTCCGCAGCACTCGCGATCATCGCCACGTTCACCCCTTATTCGGCCTGGTGGTCGAACGGACCGGCGATCTTTGTCGGCTATGGTGCCGGGGCCTGCGCGCTCATGCTCGCTGCCTGGCAAGCCCGACGTACATGGCAGGCCCTGCTCGCCGCCATCGGGACCGGGCTGGTGGGCGCGATGTTCGCATTGATGCTCTACCCCGCCTGGCAGGTCCCGATCGTCTGGGTCATGGCCCTTACGGCCATCGGCCTCGCGGTCGATCGACGACTGGGCTGGCGCCGAACACTGTGGACCGGCGCGCTCGGCGTCGGGATCGCCGTCGGGCTTATCGTGCTCTGGTATCTGCAGCATCGACCCGCCATCACGGCACTCGCCGGCACCTACTACCCTGGCCGCCGGGCATCGTCATCCAGCGGCGCGAGACTCGAGCTCTTCCTCAGTGCGCCGTTGAATCCTTGGCTCGCACGTGGCCCTGGCGACACCCTGCAGGCACCGAATCTCTCTGAGTCCGCATCTACCTGGCTTCCGCTCGCGGTCCTTGTGCTCCTGATCGCGGGGACAGCCTGGCTGGCCATCACGGCGATCCGGCGACCCCGGACATCCGTTGTGGAAAGTGGCAAGCTACCGATCTGGTCGCTCGTGCTCCTGTCGTCGGCGTTGCTGCTCCTACTCGCCTGGGCATTCCTGCCAATGCCGTCGTGGATCGGGAGCATCACGTTCCTGAACCTGAGCCCCCCGAGCCGCACTCAAGTCGGCCTCGGCCTCGGCCTCGTAGTGCTCCTGGCGATCGCCACGACGGTGAAACCCCGACCTGCGATCTGGGGATGGCCGGCGGCACTGGTCGCCAGCTTGCTAAGCAGCGCGCTCACGCTGTGGTCGGCATCGCAGTTGGCATGGGATCTATCCCGCGTGCCGCTCGCACTGGTCGCATTGAGCGGACTCGTCGTCGGTGCGGGTTTCGCATTGACCCTCACTTGCCGCAAATGGCGTGAAGTACCCGCGCTGGTGCTTGCCGCCTACGCTGTTGTGAGCTGCGCGCTCGTGAACCCAGTCCAGCTGGGAATCGCACCCCTGCGCTCAGACCCTGCTGTTGTGGCGCTTTCTGATGTGGCGAGGGATTCGGGCAATCCGCGCGTCGCTGTTTTCGGGACCACGACCGATTTCCGTACAGTGGCGCTGCTGCGTGCCGCGGGGCTTCAACCGATCTCAGGCTGGACCCCCTATCCCGACTCTGAGGTGATGACCCGTCTCGCCCCTGAACAGGAGTCCGACTGGAATAACTACGCGCAGTACGCATGGCGCGCTGCGCCCCCCGGTTCGGGTATGAGGATCACCAGCGCCAGCGAGCAGGCACCCACGCTCAACTGGATCGACGTGGACCCCTGCATGCCGGCGTTGCTCGACGTGGTCGATCCTGGGTGGGTGATCTCCGAGATTGCGCTCGACGACGCCACCTGCCTCCTCGACATCGCCGAGGATCTTGGCGCCTCGGGGACGCATATCTACCGCGTTCGCTGAGCCGGATTGATTAGCCAGCCGTCAGCTTGAGAACCGTCGCTCGACCGCGGACCTGATCATCGATGTCGTCGAGCCGCTCTCTGCCGGAAGCCGGCGGGTGGTACGGGTCACGGCCGACAGGGGCACCCCACCGCTCATGAATCGCCGCGACCTCCCAGTCATGCAAGGTGGGAACCCGCGTCTTCGACTCGAAGTGCAACATGCGCGCGCCAGCAACCCAGACGATCCTGCGCCCGGAATGACGCACTTTGTAGGAGAAATCGACGTCCTGGAAGTTGCCGGGCAATCGGGTGTCATAGCCGCCCAACGCCGTGAAGACGTCGCGGCGAAGTGCCGCGCACGACGCCGTCACGCCCGAGACCTCATGGTCGACAAGGAGCGAACCTTGGTGTCCGGAGGCATCTCCCGGTTCACCGATGTGAGCGTGCCCCCAAGCGCCTTCGCCGAAGCTCTGCCCAGCGTGCTGGATAGTCCCGTCCTCATAGAGCTGCATGGCGCCGGTCATGCCGACATCGGGATCGAGCAGCGGGGCGCAAAGCCGCGCGATGAAATCGTCGCTCAGGAGCTCGATGTCGTCGTTGAGCATGACCACGAACTCACCGCTCGACTCCAGGACGCCGAGATTGCACTTCTCACTGAAGTTGAAGGGCTGCGTAAACTCGACCAGGCGCAGACGTGACCCCGCCATTCGACGCAGGCGGCTGATCGTCTCGGGATTCATACCGGTGTCCCACACGAGGACGATCTCCAGATCAATATCCCCGCATCGATCGAGCAGACTGCGCACCGCGTTGAGCACGAACACCCTTCGGCGTCCGCCGACGATCCCGCCCGAGCCGTTGGTCGGGATGATCACGCTCACGCGCGCTCCGGCAGGCAGCCGTCGATCGATCGCCACCGTGTCCGACCGCGGGCCGCGCACTGCGCGTGCCTCGATTCCGCTGCGTGCGAGATGAGCGCGCACGACCTCGACACGCAGGTCCGGATTGACAGCATCCTCAGGACGCGGAGCGGCCGCGAGGTCGACCACGACTCGATAGAGCACACGATCGATATGACGCGCCAGTCGGGCGCGCTCGGTCACTCGGAGCACGAGGTCATAATCGTGTACACCGTCGAAGCGCGAATCGAAACCACCGACTTCGGTCGCGAGCGTACGCCGCAGTATCGACAGACTGCCGCAATAGAACTGACTCCGGAGCCGCTCTGGTGACCAATCGGGCTTTCGCGTCACGCCGGTATAGCGGCGTTCGAGGCCCGGACCGAGTTCAAGCCGTTCCTCGTCTGAATAGAGGTAGTCGACACTCGGATTCTGCTCGATCGCATCCGCGACCGAAGCGAACGCATCGATCGTCAGCAGATCGCCCTGACGCAATATCGTTACGAACTCGCCGGTCGCCGACGAGAGTCCTTCGTTCAACGCCTCGGCATCGGACAGTGGCATCGCGCAACGCACGAGGCGAATGCGCGAGTCCGAGCGCTCAAGACGCGCCAGATCCAAGTCGAGTAGCACGCTGGTCATCGCGATCCCGACGATCACCAGTTCCCAGTCGCGATACGACTGAGTGACAACCGAGTCGATGGTCGCGCGCAACCCAGCGATACCCGGTTCGCGCAACGTCAGCAGCACACTGAACTTCGGCGTCATCGAATCACTTCCAGAGACGAAGGCTCCGCAGCGGGGCGCGTAGCCGACGCCCGAACCGCCAGATCCGTGTGCTCGTGATCTGGTCGAGCGTCCCATTCATCTCATAGTTTTCCCGGCCGAGTCGAGAGATTTCGTGCTCCATCTCGATCCGCTCTGCGACGAGTCGCTCCAGGTCTTGCTCCGATCGGGCACTCCCGCGAAGTTGTTCGACTTCAGCACGCAGTCGATCCCGCTCGAGCTCCACTTGCTCCCGCGCGGCGATCTCCCCGATCAACCGATCCCGCAGGCTGAGCACCTCGCGTGCGCTATCGAGCGCCCAATGCCGCATGTCCTCCGGGTCGTCCGGGATTGGCCGAGCGATCGGGTCGGCTGGGCTGATCACGGGCTCGACCCTACCCAACTCAGATCAGTACCATCTTGCAGCCGAGAGAGAAGCTCGCCCCGGCATTCCAGGGGCCAGCACCCAACGCAGTCGCGCACACCTGATGGCTCCCACTTTGCGCTGCGGCGATGATCGCGCCGAAACCATGGTTCGGTCCCGCGCCGGGGAACGCCGCTGCGATGTCGGGGCGGGCGTTGGCCGCGTCGATCGTCGTCGAAGAGGTCGTGTTGTCGGGAGCAACAACGTCAATCCGCACCTGCGTCGACACCGTCGGCGCATCGCGTTGCAGCGTCCAGCCGCCGACCCAAATGCCGTCGGTCGTCTTGAGCGCAGCATCGAAAGACCCCGTGGGCGCCTGAGTGGTCATGGCGACAGTCCGACATCCGAGCAACGGGTTCGCTCCGGCATTCCACGCCCCTGCGGCGATGGCATAGACGCACACACGATAGTTCCCGGATTGCGTCGCAGGAATCACTGCCCCAAAGCCATGGTTTGGTCCGGCCCCGGGGAAAGCTGACGCGATGTCGCTGCGCGGGTTGGCAGCGCTTAGCCCCTGCACCGTGGTCGATCCGTCCGGAGCCGTGACATAGACATGCACATTGGTGGAGGTGGTGGGCATGTCGCGCTGGACCGTCCAGCCTGAGACCCAGATGCCGCCTTCTGTGCGGAAGGCTGCATCGAAGGATCCCACCGGCGCCTGGGGCGCGGTAGAGATCGAACGACAACCCAATGGAGTATTCATTCCGACGTTCGACCAGCCAATTCCGATCGCGTACAAACACGCGGTATAAGTTCCAGCCTGTGCAACAGGAATCTCTGCGCTAAAGCCGTGGTTCGGCCCGGCACCCGGGAAAGCAGCCGCAATGTCGCTTCGCGGATTCGATGCCCAAACACCCTGAAGTGTCGTAGCGCCGTTGGGGGACGTCACATAGAGGTGAACCTGCGTGGAGGAGGTCGGAGCATTGGGTTGCAGGGTCCACCCGAACAACTGGATTCCGCTGCCGACCCTGATCATCGTGTCAAAGGAGCCGATTGGCGCCTGACCGGCGGTCGATATGGACCTGCACCCGAGTTGGACGTTCGCACCTCGGTTGAGGAATGCGGCGCCGATTGCGTAGACGCAGACCTGATAGGTGCCGGCCTGGGTCGCCGGTACCGTGAGCTCGTACCCATGATTCGGACCAGCCCCGGGATATGTCGCGCCGATATCGCTACGCAGGGTCGTCGCCCACGTGCCATAGAGGTTCGTCGCGCCGTTCGGTGCCGTGACGTAGGCATGGATCTGCGTTCCCACGGTCAGCACGTCGCGGTCGAGCGACCAGCCGCTCACCTGGAGCCCCGATTCGGTCCTTGTCAGCGAATCGAACGAACCGATCGGAGGACGAGCGGACGCCTGCACAGTGGAGCACCCGAGCTGCGGATTCGATCCGCCGTTGAACGGGGCCATCCCGATTGCGTACGCACAGACCGAGTACGCACCGGGGGACGAGATCGAACGGGAGAACGCGAACCCGTGATTCACACCGCCTGACGACACCGATGCAGGTGGTGCTGGAGTCGCCTGCGATGCGACGATCGGGGTCACGGTCTGCGCACCTCCAGCAGGACCGGAGTAGACGTGAACCTGCGCCTGCAGCTGAGGCCAGGTCGGATCGAGTGCCCAGCCGGTCGCGTTCAGCGTGGCGTCCGTCGTGGTCTGAACGATGCTTGCGCTGGTCAACGAACCGAGCGCTCCGCCCGATCCCGGCACATCGACCGACCGGCATCCGATCAGCGGCGTGTGTCCAGAGTTTTGCCAGCCCGAGCCGATTGCATACACACAGGTCTCATACGTACCTGGTCGTGTCAGCGGGAGACTGTATGACCAGCCGTGATTCGGCCCGGGAAGTCCGTGCGCAGCCTGGACGTCCGCTCTCGGAATGTTCGCGAGGACGGTGGTCGTCTCCGTGCGGCCATCCGGATGCTTGACCTGGACACGAACGCTCCCGGTCGCCGTAGGCAAGTTCGGCTGGAACGTCCACCCGCCTGCGACGAGGACCACCGACTGTCCGGGGACAGAGTCCACTCGCAGCACGTCGTAGGCGCTCAAAGGAGGCGCTGTCGGCACATCGAGCCAGCGGCAGCCCAGGCTCGCTGCCGGCCCCGACTTGGCGATGCCGTATGCACACACCGTGTATGTGCCTCCGGAGGTCACTTGCCACGAGTAACGCCAGCCGTGGTTGGGTCCGGCCTGCGGATAAGCCGCACCGACATCTGCACGAGGATCACTCGCCCAGACGCCCTGTACCGTCTGCTGCTGATCAGGGCCCGTGATGTAAAGGTGGACATGCGTGGTGCCAAGCGGATCTGCGGTATCGAACGCCCAACCCGATACGAGGAGGGTCGCGGAGTCAGCGCCGACGGCGACCTGCGCGACCTCGTATGTACCGGTGACATTCGATGCCGCATCGGTCGGCGATCCAAACCAGTCGCTCCAAAGCCTCCAGAAATTACGGTTGCCGTAGGACGAGCATGCATCGCCGACCCCGTAGAGGTTTCCCAGCGCGGCCGCGTTCGGGCGGTACGGCGTGTAGGTGTACAGTCCGGCGGTCGCTAGATTTTCGATGTAGACCTGCGATGTCCCGCACGCCGCATTCGGGTGCCAATAGATGGTGTTCCAGCCCGGGTGGTAGTTTCCGCCGTTGTTTGCTCGGTACGCCTGGAACGCATATGCGGCCCAGTAGACCTGGTAGAAAAACCCGTTGTACGCCGGATCGCATGGCGCGGTGTCCGGACATCCATAGCCCGTTGCGTGCTGATATTGCGAGGTGTAGGGCCAGGAGTCGGTCACAAGCGACTGCTCCTTCTGGAGCAGCACAAGCAAGGCCTTCTGACTGATACCGCACGCCATCCCGACCTTGGCGATAATGTCCGAAGCGCGTTCGCTCGCCGCACCCTGGTAGGGGGCGCAGCGCAACGTCCCAGCCATCGTCGGAGTGGCCTGCGTGTAGTCCTTCAGGCAGGGCATCTGCGCTCGGGTGTAGTCACACACGCTCACCTGTGCGCTGAGGAACGCTTGGACCTGAGCCCCATTCATCGCGGCGCCATTGAAGAAGTTGGCATCGCTCACGATGTTGCCCGGATTGAAGTCGGCTCCGACCGCCTGCAGCGCGGGTACCGACGGGGCAACGTCCGCTGCGGCGCTCAACGGCAGGGAACTCGCGGCGATGCTCTCGCTCGCGTAGCTCGGGAGGACCGCCACGATCGACCCCGTCACAGCGACCGCGATCGCGGTCAAGCCGACGCTGAGTTTCCGCCATACGCGACGGCCAGGTCTGGTCACAGGTCCGGATTCTACGTCGCAAACCTCAAGCTGTACTTGAAGGCGCGCGGCAACCCGGTTCAGCCGGGACGACCGCGCCGCAGCAACCGCAAGGGTGCGGTCAGACGCCACGAGGTCGACTCGCGCAGCGCGTTCACGTCGGAACGCAGCGCATCGGCTTCGCGCTGCAGCCGTTCCACCTCATTCATCGCGGACCGATATCGAACCTCCTGCTGGGCTGCGAACCGTAGGAACGGATCGTCCCGCGGCACCGGCGGCGCAGCGATCAGCTGCTCGAGCAGGACTCCCGCCTGCGCGCTACGGTGCCGCCACGTATGACGCTCGAGCACTACCGTGCCGAGCCGATCTACAAGCCCGGCTGAGGCATCGGCGTCCCCGGCGATCGCGTTCAGCGACTCGATCAGCCGTCCGGGCTCGTACACCGGGACCTCGCCGAGCCCGAGTTCATCGAGCCCGCGGCGGGTATTGGTGACGACAAGCGCCCCGCACGCAAGCGCCTCGAACAGTCGGGAGTTCTGATTTCCATAGGCCGCCGCCGGCTCGATCACGTCATCGATGACGACTCGGTGCCTGCTGTAGGCATCCGCGAGATCGAAAAAATCAGCACGGCCGCGGTGCTCAATACGTTCGGGCAGTTCGGGCAGACCAACACCGCGCACGCCGTACCAGACGAACTCGATTTCCTCGGCCGCCACGATCTCGGAAAATAGGCCCCGATCCGCGCCCCAGAAGTTCGCCGTGACGAGCGGCCTAGGATCGCGCGTCGCACCGAAGGACCGGAACAGATGGTGGTCGACCGCGAGCGGGACAACCTCGACTGGTCGGGTGGTCGCGGCGGCGATTCGGCTCGCCGAATCCGACGAACTACACCAGATCGCGTCGAAGCGGTCGAGATATGGGAGTTCGGCCCATCGATCAGTCCAGTTGCGCACCCAGGCCACGACTCTGACCTCCGCCGGGATGAATGCGGGAATGTGCGACTCGATCATCACGACCGCGACATCGACGCCATCCGGCCCCTGCTCGTCCCATCGCGTCATCGGCCAGAGCTCAACACCCCACCCCCGCTCTGCAAGTGCCGTCGCGAGGCCGAGCGCGACGTAGAGATCGCCTCGGCCAGCAGCGAGATCGTCGGTCGAGGTGCAGAATGCGACCCGACCGAGTTCGCCATCGCGACGCTCGCCACGAATCACCGCCTCATACGTGCGCCGAACATGCTGCGCACGGTCACCGGCCATGAGTGCAGCCTAGTGAGCACCTCGGCTGCGAGAAGAGCTGGCTTGCTAGACTCTGACCCGCTGAAGTCGGAGGGTAGTCACCAGCTTGGATGCCGAGGCCCGTTTTGCTGCGCTCGCCGCACAGCCGTTCCTGGGCCGCCGAAATGGCGGTCCTACGGAGACCTCGATCGGCGCGATCGGGCAGATCACCGCTGTCTTCCGCAATCGTCAAGCGCTCGCGCTCCTGATCCGCCGCGACCTCAAAGCTCGATACAAGGACAGCACACTCGGGTTCCTGTGGACGCTCGCTAGACCGCTGACGCAGCTCGCGATTTACGTCCTCGTGATCGGCCACTTCCTCGGCGCCGCACGCAACATCCCAGACTTCGCCATCTACGTCTATACCGGCATCGCGGCCTTCACGCTTTTCAGCGACATCGTCTCTGGCGGCACCGGATCGATCATCGCCAACGCGGGCCTCGTCAAGAAGGTCGCGGTCCCACGCGAGCTATACCCGCTGGCGAGCGTTGGCGGAGCGTTCTTCAACTACGGCGTTCAACTCGTGATCCTCATTCTCGCGACGCTCGCCTTCGGCGCATTCCCGATGTCCTGGGACATCCTCTATGCGATTCCAGGCATCTTGATCATCGGGCTCTACGGGACGGCGCTCGCTCTACTGCTCTCCGCCATCACGGTCTTTCTGCGCGACATCAGCTACCTCGTCGAGGTAATCCTCATGGTCCTAATGTGGCTAAGTCCTGTGCTCTATTCCTGGTCAATGGTGCGCGACGTGCTCACGCCGCTGAACGGTGGGCCGGTGCTGATCGAGATCTACACCAACAATCCGCTCACCCTCGGGGTGCTCGCCTTGCAGAAGGCGTTCTGGGTAGCAGGCGCGCAGACCGCCGAGTATCCCGAGCATCTGCTGCTCCGAATCGGCATCGCGCTGATTATCGGGCTAACGCTGCTGTTCTTCGGGCACTGGGTCTTCCGTCGCATCCAAGGCAACTTCGCACAGGAGCTCTGACGATGTCCGAGACACTCCCGCGCGCGCCCGAAGTACTCCGAATCAGTGACATGTCGAAGCGGTTCGTGCTTCGCAAGGACAACTCACTGAAGGAGCGGATCGTCGGCTTCGGTCGAGTCGGACGACGCCACCGCGAGGACTTTTGGGTGCTTCGTGATGTAAACATCACGATCCGAGCGGGTGAGACCATCGGCTTAATCGGCCACAACGGCTCAGGCAAGAGCACACTGCTCAAGCTCATCGGTGGGATTCTTGACCCCACGAAGGGGAAGGTCGAACATCGAGGGCGGATCGCTGCCCTCCTCGAACTGGGTGCCGGGTTCCACCCTGACCTCACGGGGCGAGAGAACGTCTACCTGAATGCGGCGCTGATGGGCCTCTCCCGCGAGGAGACCGATGCGCGCTTCGGAGACATCACTGCGTTCGCCGACATCGGCGAGTTCATCGACACGCAGGTCAAGTTCTACTCCTCCGGCATGTTCGTCCGGCTCGCGTTCGCGGTAGCGATCAACACCGACCCCGACATCCTGCTCGTGGACGAGGTCCTCGCAGTCGGAGACGAGGCGTTCCAACGTAAGTGCCTCGACAAGATCGCCGAGTTCAAGGCGCAGGGGGTGACGATCATCATCGTGAGCCACCGCCTCGCCGAGATCCAAGGCCTCTGCGAACGCGTCCTGCTGCTCGACCACGGTCAGGTTGTTCACGACGGCGACACCCGCGAGGGGATCAGGGCGCTTCGCAACCTGCTCAAAGCGGCCAGCCCGAACCCTGACGGTGACCACATCGTCGACGTCGCCGTCCTGGACGGACAGGGGCAGCCCCGGGCGACGTTCCAGCCGGGAGAGGACGTGCTTGTTCGAATCGAGCTCGATCGCCTCGCAGCGCTGCGGGGATGGTACTGCTCGATCCAGGTCGACGACGCCTTCGGACGAATCGCGTTCGGCACCTCCACTTACGAGATCGACGGCGGTGCCTGGTTCGGCTCGACCGAGGACCGGATGATCGTCACCTTCCGGATCAGCGCGCCGGCGCTCGCCGACGGCCGCTTCTTCGTGAACTGCGCGATCATCCTCAGAGAGCCGCTCAACATGCATGCCGACGACGCGATGCAGGCGGCGACCTTCGAGGTCGCCTCCGACGAGACGCCCCGAGGCCTGATCCGCATCGTCGCCTCCGCCGAGATCGAGACCCGCTGACGCGATCACCGCACGAAGGCACCGATCGGATCAGTCCCTGCCGATCGCCCGGCGGATCGCGCGCAACGGCGCGGTGATCCGCCAGGAAAGGGTACGGCGCATCGCATCGATCTCGCGCTCGAGCAGCGCGGCGGCCGGGCTCACCTCGTCAGCGGCGATCTCGCGCGCCGTGGTCGCGGCGTCGACGGCGCGCACGAACGCGGCGAGGGCCCCCTCCTCATCGTCGAGACCGTCCGGACTCACATCGCCGTGACACAGCAGCGCATCCTGCTCGTAAATCCATCGGCTCTCCAGCAGCGCGGAGGCGGCCTCGGTCCCGTGAGCCGGCAGGCGAACGAGCGCTCCCGTCTCGCGGTCGGCGACGTACATCCGCCATTCGGTAGCGAGCTGAAGGATCTGCTCGATCGGCAGGTGGAGTATCTCGACCATCACGACGGCCGCCGAAGCCCGCCGCAGCGCCTGCATCGCGCCGGCCAGCACGCGAAGATCGTGACCCTCCACGTCGATCTTCATGCAGATCGAGCCACCGGCCCAGTCGGCCAGCTCGGCGTCGATCGTCGTCAGCTCGACCGTCTCGGTCCTGACGCGGTGCGACTCACCGGCGGCCCCGGCCTCGAGCGAGGATCTGCCCGACCACGTCTCATCGACGATGAACTGGGCGGTGCCGGACCGATCGCTCAGCGCGACCTCGCGAAGCTCCACCAGGAACGGCAGCTCGCCGATCGTCCGACGCAGCGCCGGCAGGACCGCCGAGGACGGCTCGTATGCGAGGACTCGCGAGCCACGCGGCGCAACAACCTCGGCAAGCATCTCGCCATAGTTGCAGCCGACATCGACTATCACGTCCCATTCGCGCAGCCCGAGCGCGGCTCGCCAGAGCGCATTCGACCGCGGATAGACCGCGCCTCGGCTGGCGAGGACCGCTTCGGCCCGAGTATCCCCCGGGGTTAGGTACAGCCGTCGCCCGTGGCTGCCGACAAGGCTCAGCCAGCGCTCGTCCTCATCCGACATTCGCGAAAGTATAGCGATCGCGGCGATCGCCTGACTGGGCGACGCCACCGTCGATTCTCAAAGCTCCTGGGGCGCTCCGGCTTACAAACTGATCAGCGACCCGCTGATAGCCTGACGGCGACATGGGACTCAAGCAGGTGCTCTTGTGGGCACTCCCCTCCGCACTGCGGCGACGCCTCTCCAACCTGCGCACGAGGCTCAAAATCACGCCCGAGCAGCTGACCTATGCACTCGAAGGCCGAGCGCTCTCACCTGACGAGGAGCAGATACTGCTGCGATCCCGGCCCAGGGCAGCGCGGACGTGCAACGTCTGCGGCTACAAAGGACCCTTCGGCTTTGCCGGCGAGATCGGAATCCGCGTCGACGCCCGCTGCCTGTCATGCGGTTCACTCGAACGACACCGCCTCTTCTGGAAGTGGTACTCGACGGCGCAGGCGACGCTCGGCACGCCAGTGCTCCACTTCGCGCCCGAGCCGGTTATCCGGCAGCGGATCGCGCCGCGTTTCGGAGCCGATTACCGCACCGCCGACCTCTTCGAGACAGATGTCGACCTGACCCTCGATCTCGAGGCGATCGATCTGCCCGGCGCATCGGTCGCAACCGTAATCGCGAGCCATGTGCTCGAGCACGTCGACGATCGCAAGGCGCTCGCCGAGCTCTACCGGATTCTCCTACCTGGAGGCATCCTCTACGCGGCGACCCCGATCATCGAGGGCTGGGAGCACACCTACGAGAATCCCTCCATCAAATCGCCGGACGAGCGCGAACTCCACTTCGCCCAAGTCGACCATGTCCGCTACTACGGTCGTGATTTCCGCGACCGCGTCCTTGAGGCCGGTTTCGAGCTCGTCCAGGAGATCACCGGGACACCCGAAGAGTGCGTCGAGCTCGGCCTATTGCGCGGCGAGACCGTCTTCGTTTACCGCCGACCGGCCTCATCGTGACGCGACTTAGACTGAGTCGATCGTTCTAACGGAGACAGTAGCTTTGCGAATCCTCGTCACCGGCGGCGCCGGCTTCATCGGCTCGAACTTCGTCCACTACCTGATCGACGAGACCGAGCACGACGTCACCGTGCTCGACAAGCTCACGTACGCCGGCAATCTCGAGAGTCTCGCGGGCCTGCCCGCGGACCGCTTCAGCTTCATCAAGGGCGACATCGTGGATGCCGAGCTCGTCGACGGTCTGGTGGCTAGCCACGACGCCGTCGTCCACTACGCAGCCGAGAGCCACAACGACAACTCGCTCGCCGACCCGCGCCCCTTCCTCGACACCAACATCATCGGGACCTACACGCTCATCGAGGCCGCCCGCCGTCACGGGACGCGCTTCCACCACATCTCGACCGATGAGGTCTATGGCGATCTCGAGCTCGACAACCCGGAGCGCTTCACGGAAGCCACCGCCTACAACCCGTCGAGCCCCTACTCGAGCACGAAGGCCGGCAGCGACCTGCTCGTGCGTGCCTGGGTCCGCTCCTTCGGCCTCCAGGCGACCATCTCCAACTGCTCGAACAACTACGGGCCCTACCAGCACGTCGAGAAGTTCATCCCGCGCCAGATCACGAATGTGCTCCGCGGCGAGCGACCCAAGCTCTACGGCCGCGGCGAGAACGTGCGTGACTGGATCCACGCGAACGACCACTCGCGCGCGGTCCTCACCATCCTCGAGCAGGGCCGGATCGGCGAGACGTATCTGATCGGCGCGGACGGCGAGAAGAGCAACAAAGAAGTCGTCGAGCTCATCCTCGAACTGCTCGGGCAGCCGCGCGACGCCTACGACCACGTGAACGACCGGCCGGGTCACGACCTGCGCTACGCGATCGACTGGACGAAGCTGGGCGACGAGCTCGGCTGGCGACCGCTCTACCAGGACTTCGAGTCGGGGCTCGCCGCGACGATCGACTGGTACCGCGAGCACGAGGACTGGTGGGCGCCCGCGAAGGATGCGACCGAGGCGAAGTACGCCGCGCAGGGGCAGTGACTTGACGAGGGTCGCCGTCGTCGGCGCGAACGGGATGCTGGGGTCGGATCTCTTGGCCGCCCTTCGAGGTCTCGATACGCGCCTGCGGCGCACTCGACCCGCGCCCACTGCGCTCGAGACAACGCCGCTCACCCGCGCCGACTTCGATGTGACCGACGCGCCTGCGGCCCGGAAAGCGCTCGACGGCTTCGACGTCATCGTCAACTGCACCGCGTGGAACCGGGTCGACGACGCCGAGACGATGGAGGCCGAGGCGTTCGCGGTCAACGCGGACGGCCCCGCCAACCTCGCTGCTGCCGCGCACGCGACGGGCGCGAGGCTCATCCACGTCTCGACCGACTACGTATTCGACGGCTCCGCGACCTCGCCCATCCCGGAGGACGCCCCGCGCAACCCGGTGTCCGCCTACGGCCGCTCTAAGGCGGCCGGCGAGGAACGCGCGCTTGCTGCGAACCCTGGCGCGACCGCGATCGTGCGCACCGCCTGGCTCTACGGCGAGCACGGGCCGAGCTTTCCGCGGACGATGCTGCGCCTCGCGAACGAGCGCGACACGATCGCCGTCGTGACCGACCAGGTCGGTCAGCCGACCTGGACGCGCGACCTCGCGGAGCAGATCGTCCGGCTCATCGACGCCGGCGAGCCCGCGGGGATCTACCACGGCACGAACTCGGGCGAGACGAGCTGGTACGAGTTCGCCCGCGAGGTGTTCCGCCTCGCAGACCTGGAGCCCGAGCGCATCCGGCCGACCGATTCGACCGCGTTCGTCCGCGCGGCTCCGCGCCCGGCGTTCTCCGTCCTCCGCCACGAGGCCTGGCGAGGCGTCGGCATCGAGCCCATGCGACCGTGGCAGGACGCCCTCGCCGACGCGATGGCCCTCGGTATCCTGGGGGCATGACGACCGCGCCGCGCGTCCTCGTCGACGCGACGGCGATCCCGGCCGATCGGGCCGGTGTCGGTCGCTACGTCGACGAGCTGCTGCGCGCACTCGACGCCGCGGGCGAGCCCATCGCGATCGCGTGCCAGGCGCGCGACGAGGCGCACTACGTCGCGACGTGCCCGGGTGCGACGATCCTGCCGGTCGCGGGCATCGAGCGGACACTCCGGCGCTTCGCCTGGGAGCAGTTCGGCCTCCCCCGTCTCGCGAAGCGCGCGGGCGTCCGACTCATCCACTCCCCCCACTACACGCTGCCCCTCGCTACCCGCAGGAAGCGGACGGTCGCGTTCCACGATGCGACGTTCTGGAGCGACCCGGGCGTCCACACGCGTGCGAAGCGCCGCTTCTT